>Ga0209157_1002043_pt1 | contig 16299 bp, 13 predicted proteins | sample GraSoiAngelo_135_FD_185892 | JGI IMG/M metagenome (GOLD analysis project Ga0209157, IMG submission 185892) | Grasslands soil microbial communities from the Angelo Coastal Reserve, California, USA - 14_0929_05_40cm (SPAdes) (version 2) | ecosystem: Environmental > Terrestrial > Soil > Grasslands ...
CTCCATCATTCCGATCGCGGCAGTCAGTACGCCAGCGGCGACTACCAGCGCGCCCTGGCCCAGCACGGGATCGTGTGCAGCATGAGCCGCCGGGGCGATTGCTGGGACAACGCCGTGGCCGAGAGTTTCTTCGCGACGCTGAAGGTCGAGCTCGTCCACGACGCGACGTGGGCCACGCGGACGGCGGCGCGCAGCGAGCTGTTCGATTACCTCGAGGTCTTCTACAACGGGCGGCGGCGGCATTCGGCGCTCGGCTATCTCAGCCCGCGGGCGTTCGAGCGGCGGCGCGAACAGGAAGCGGTGGCAACTTAACCCAGGTGTCTACGAAACCGGGGCAAGTCCAAACCTCGAACGTGTAAGCTTCTCCGACGGCCGTGATCGCATCGGGATGCGGCGGCTCGGCTACGAGCTAACGCTGAAGAGCGAGCTCGGCTTGATCCACATCTGATCCCCGGTCCGGAGGGCGTTTCTCCGGGAATCTCCCTACCACAACTCAGGTGTTCACCCGATTGCTGGTGGCGGGCCGTGGGCGTACCGAACCGTCGGATACTGGCGGCGCGCCACGTTCTGTTCTTCACTCGGAAAGGAGCCAGCCCCACGCCCGGACTTCCCGGATATTTACGGCGGTAACGGAGGGAGAAGGCGACGCCGGTGTCAGAGCCGACCAAGGACAGGCGGAAATCCAAGTGCGCGCTGTGCGGCGAGCGCGTGGATCTGCGAGAGGAGCACTACCGGATGGTGACGCAGTTTCGGGCGCACCGCACCGCCGTCCACGTCGAGTGCTACAGGAAGCTCAAGAGGGAACGTCCGTCGTAAGTGTACTCTCAGCGCCGAATTTAGCTGAACGACGCGTCCGTGTACGCCCACACATTTGGCACTGTCCGGACTCGTAATAGTATACGAAGATCGCGCTTACTTGCCGTAGGCCTTCGCGATCTGGCCGACGAGCGTAGCCCACGGCATATCGAGAGCGCTGTAAACAGGGCCGGCCAGCGGACTGGCGTTGTCCTTGAGGATCTCGACCATCAGCGTAGCGTAGTCGGAGAGAATCACGCCGGCCTGCTGCATGCGGAGCAGGCCCGCTTGACGCTTGGTCTCGCTGAAGGTGCCCGAGGCATCGACAGCAACGTAGGCCTCATAGCCCTTGCCGAGCGCGGTGATCGCCGGGAAGGCGGCGCAAACCTCGAGCGAGATGCCGGCAAAGATCAGCTTCTTGCGTCCGGTCGCCTCGATGGCGGCTGCGACTTTCGGATCGTCCCACGCGTTGACCGAGGAGCGATCGATGATGTGCACTCCTCCTACCGCTTCCACGAGTTCGGGGAAGGTCGGCCCCCACATGCTGTCGCGGGCCGTGGTGGTGACGACGGTTGGGATCCGCAGCACCTTGGCGGCCTTAGCCAGGGCGACAACGTTATGTTTGAGTTCCCCGGTCTCGTAATCCCGCACGCCGGTCATCAGGCCGACCTGATGGTCGACCAGAACGAGTGCGGAATTGTCCGTGGTCAGGGGGGTGTACGGCTTGCTCTGATCGGTCATCGTAGTTTCCTCCAAATCGTCTTCGGTGAAGTGGCTGTTCGCGGATCAAGAGCATATCAGCGAGATGTTGCGGCGGCGGGGAGTCGTGCGCGACGCTGGACGCGGGCAAGGCGGGAACCACCCGCACTCGCTGTGAGGCGGGGACCATGACGCGCGTCCGCTGCTACGTGCGCGTCTCCGACAAGGACCTCGAACCGCAGAACCAAGGAGCGAGAGCTCCGCGAGTGGGGCGAGAAGCTGGGCTACGACGTCGACCGCGTATACAACGAGACCCGAGGCGCGCGATCAAGCGTGCGTGATCTGCTTCTTGGCCTCGCGCGACGCCGACTTCGTCACCGGCGTGACCATCGACGTGACGGGGGAATCTAGCCCGCGTGAGAAGGAAGAGCATCGGATGCGCTATCCTCATCCTTCTCTCGAGTCTCGTGCCGGGATGCGCCTTACCGACCTTCAGGAATTACGACACGAGCGTCTTGTCGGATCAGCAGGCAGCGACCGTGCGGAATCATGTCTGGTTGGGGGGATGCGCCGGCTGCGTTCAGCGGATCTCGACCCCGGATGCGATCATCGTCTACAGCAAGGAGAGGGATGGCCGGGTGGCAGAGTTCCGATTGGTCCCCGGCACCTATGCGGTCCGGTATTTATATAGCCAGCCGAGTTATTGCCACGGGCAAACGTACGGCGTGGCTGACCGCACCGATACACTCGACCTTGAATCCGGTCACGTGTATCAAATCCGCCTGGAGCCCAACGAGTGGGTCGCCCGGTGTGGCGCCGTTCGACGCTACCTCAGTAACCCGCGACTCTGGATCGAAGACGAGACGACGAATCGAGTCGTGGCGGGTGACAAGGCGGCCAGAGGACGGCCGTAGCTGACCCGACGCCCGTCATGGCGTCAACGACGCTACATTCTATGACGTCGACGGCCCACTAGGGATCTTCACCCGCGTCTTCTCCAACTCCCGCACCAGGAGGGCAGCGGTCACCGATCTACCGCGGCGTCTCGTCCGTGAGTGAGGAAGCCTGTGCGACCGGCGTATTATTCAGCGCCCCACGGATGTAGGACGTGATTCCGGTGGAGGAACGTCGCGCGCCAGCCCTGCTTCCCTGAACTCGGTGAGCGCGTCGTCCGCGTGACCGGCCGCACGAAAATCGACGGCCTCCTCGGAGCCGAGGAGGCCGTGCGTCTACAATTGGTTGCGGGGGCCCGCTTTGAATTGTGGAAGCGATCGCTGAAGTTCGAGTTTCTGCTGACTTATTGATGAAGCGGCGATCGAGATGAACGCCACCAGGTCGAGCGTCCCTGTCAGCATCAAGGCCGGGGCGGCTTGGGCTGCTGCGGCTTCGGGCTGAAGGCTCTTGCCGTGTCGCGCTGGGGTCGGTTCGTCCGGGAGAGCTCGCGCTGGCGCGCCAGCTCCTTGATCCCCTGGTCCTTGTAGTCCGCGCTCGTGAGCGACGCGAGAAACGCCACGACGTCGTCGATGTCGTCCTCGGTGAGCGCGAGGGGTTGGATGTCCTCGTCCAGATAGGGATCCTGTAAGCCGTCGCCCTTGTTGTAGTGGTCCATCACATCCCACAGCGTCTCCTGCGAGCCGTCGTGGAAGTAGGGCCCCGTTACCAGCACATTTCTGAGACCCGGCGTCTTGAAGGCCGCAATATCGCGCTCTCTCCTGGTGATGAGAAAGCGGCCGAGCGCCGACATGTCCGTTTGGATGGCGGCACGGTCGATCTGCGACGTATCGCCCGACTTGATCGCCTGCTCGGCCTGACGAGCTAGCGCCGCGACGTTGTGCCGGATGATGCCGATGCCGATGTTGTGGAAGTCGTTGTCGGTGAAGTAGATGGCGGCCCGCTTTTGCTCGGTCAACGCATGGCATTTGTTGCAGCGGGCACGAGTGTTGAAGAGCTCCCAGCCGCGCTTGGCGGCGTCGTCTATGGCCCTCGAGTCACCCGCGATGAAGCGATCGAACGGGGAGTCGAACGACAGCTGCGTGCGTTCGTAGGACGCGATGGCGCGCAGCAGATCGCGGGCGTTGGGCGGACCGCCGAAGACCTTTCGGAAGGCGTCCTGGTATTCCGGGATGGCGGCGATCCGGGCCATGGCAGCGTCGAGGCTCGGCTGGCCCATCTCGACGGGGTTGACGATCGGCAGCGCCGCCTGCTCCTCGAGCGTCTTCACCCGCCCGTCCCAGAACTGCGTCTTGTTGTAAAGGGCGTTCAGAATGGTCGGGGCGTTGCGCTGGCCGATACGGCCTTTGATACCGACGGAGGTGGGCCTCCCGTCGGTGAACGCGCGCGCGGGATCATGGCAGGTGCTGCACGCTACGGTCCCGTCCGCCGACAGGCGACCGTCGAAGAACAATTTCTGGCCGAGGGCGATTTTCTCGGGGGTCTGCGGATTGTCAGGCGGTATCGCGGCGCGTGTCGCGGCAGCCGGGACTCCGACCTGATGAATGGACTTCGGGTGAGCCAACGGCCCGGGTTTGGGGATCGGCAGCTCTTTCAGAATGGCCGTACGCTGCCACCCAATCGTGAGCAGAGCGGCAGCCAGGACGCTCACGAGCGCGACGCGCATCGACATGGCGCTAGCCATCGAGGCTCAGTCCCCGCGCCACGCCGGCGCCATAGGCGGGGATCCGCCTTGGAGAAGTGGTGGATGCGAATGTGAGGAGCCAACGGCGCCGACTGACGCCGGCCATGGCAACGCGGAGGCGACCGCCGAGCGCTGCGCCGGCCAGAAATGCGACCAGAGACGTCGACGAGCGAGCAACGGAGAGTCCGGGCACGCCGGCCGCGGCAAAGCCAAGGAAGACCACGTTGCCGGTCATGTTGGCGGTGAAGATATGGCCGAGCCCGAGGAAGCTGACCGCATCGACCAACCCCGTGACACCCGTCAGCACGAGGAGTGCGGGAGGCAGCCGGTCATCGAGCGCCGCCTCCGCCATTCAGGTGCCATCGCCGTCCTCGTTCACATCCCTGACTCTTCACGACATTTCGAGGCTGTGCACGCGATAGTGACTCCGACCGTCTCGGTGGGTCAACTGGCAGCCTGGTGTCCGTAACCTCGTCAGCCGGTCATCGCCATGCCGATCAGTTTGCCGACACCGAACGTGGCCCCGGCCGCCGCGAGGCCCAGCAGGAGCTGGCGGCCACCCGACCGCCACACCGGTGCCCCCGTGAAGATCGTGATCGCCGCTCCAATCACGAAGAGGCCGATCGCACTGGTGAGTACGCTCGACGCCACCGCGATTCTCCCACGCGCGACTACAAATGGGAGGATTGGCACCGCGGCTCCGATCGCGAACAGGACGAACGAGGTGACCGCCGCTTCCCACGCCGAGCCGCCGAGCCCTTTCGGGTCGATGCCCAGCTCCTCGCGGCTCAGCGCATCGATGGCGGACGCCCGATCGGCGAGGAGGTGCCTGACCATCGTCTCCGCCTCGCTCGGACTCAGCCCCTTGGCCTCATAGATCAGCTTCAGCTCCTCGCCCTCGGCCTCGGGATCTTCGGCGAGCTCGCTCGATTCGATCCGGATCTCGCGCTGCGCGAGCTCGCGTGAGCTCGTCACCGACACCCACTCGCCCAACGCCATCGAGCACGCGCCGGCCAGCAGGCCGGCCAGGCCGGTGATGAGAATCCCGTGGCTATCGACCGAGGCGCCGGCCACTCCCATGACCAGGCTGAGATTCGAGCACAGCCCATCGTTGGCGCCGAGCACCGCCGCCCGCAGAGCATTCCCGCCGACCGATCGATGCCGGCCTTCCAGTCGACCCAGGAAACTGCCCTCGAGGCCGCGCCGCTGGGTCGCCACGAGGTGTTTGAGCACCTTCGCATGCCATCGCTCCTGGGCCGACATCCGGGTCGTGGCGGTTTCGGGCTGCTTTACGTAAACGTTCTGGTCGACTTCCTCTTTCGCGGCAATGGTGGCGAGAACCAGCTCCGGCCCGAATCGCCGCGCGATCCCTCCGAGCACCCGGCTTCGCCAGGATGGCCGCCGGGGTGGGACCGGTGCCCCCGCCGTGCGCAATCGAGCCTCCCAAAACGCGATGTGAGCTTCCTCCATCGCGGCCAGGTTGGTGTAGACCTTGGCGAGCCGGGGATCCGGTTCACCGGTCGCCATCGCACGATACTCCGCTGCGCTGTCGACTTCGTCCTGCCAGTTCTCGAGATATCGCGCGGTCTCACTGCGGTCGCCCATGAATGCCCTCCCAGGACCCGCCAGCTCGCGCACCCGATCGGAGAGATCCTCGAGATTATGGCAGGGAGATCGCGCGTTAGTTCATAACCACGGTCCGACAGCCTTTGTGTTCCAGCGCGTTCGCTGCGTCATGCCGCGGATATACGAAACCAGCACACCCGCACACGCGATTTCGATCGCCATCGAGAAGACCGGAAGCAGAATGTCGAACGACCGTGTCGTGTCGACCAGCCGAAGGACGTGAGAACGCCGTCGCTGATGACCGACGCGATCAGCGCGCCCGTTGCTGCCGAGCACAGGAGAAAGAATCGACGAAGCTGCGTACCACATTCGCGAGTGAAGGCTGCGGGAACACGGCGGCTGTCGATGTACACCCAGCCCGCTATCCCTACGAAGACGGAACACCAGAAAGCATAACGGTCGATCACGGCTACGATTGCGCTAAGCGCCCCCATCTCGTCGGCGGCCGAACACTGCATCACGGCCGAGGACTTCCGCGACTTCACATTCACCAACGCGGTGCGGCTGTGGGGGACGCAGAATCCGAAGTTCTTCGAGGCCACGGCGGTCGCGCGGGCCGCCGCGGCGGTGCTGGCGGAGACGAGCGTTTGAGCTCTTCTTCCCGACGTAGCAGGGTCGCCCTTGGAGCCACGTAGCTCTTAACCGCTGTCACGCGGAGTCGGCTTTCGCAGCCGCATCGCGGCGGGCTGCGTCGTACTCTACGTGGTCGGCGGCGCGGCGCTCACCCTGCCCGGCATCCGGATCGGGTCCCGGACCGTCATCGGCGCCGGCAGCGTCGTCACGCGGGACGTGCCGGACGAGGTGTTCGCCGCGGGGAACCCGTGCCGAGTCATCCGGGACATCACCGAGTAGCGCTCGCTTTGGGTCCCGGCGGGGCGCAACTCTCTGGGTGCGGCAAATTCCTTGAGGAATGTCCGCAGGCCTGGGCCTAGGCCTGCCCGGCCGCGGCCAGGATCAGATTAGCGATGGCGTCGGGTTGCGATATGAGGGAAACGTGACTCGCCTTTACTTCAATCGTTTTGGCGCCCATGCGTTTCGCCATGAAGCGTTGGAGATCCGGGTTGATGGTCCGATCCTCCGTCGATACCGCATACCAGCTCGGCTTGGACCGCCATGCGGCGTGGGTTGTCTTATCGGCAAGCAATATTCGTTTGAACGGGGCCTGAACGGCGTACAAGACGCGCGCTTGCTCCGCCGGTACGTCCCCCGCGAAGTCGCGCAAGAACGCCTCCTCACTGAGCCTTCCATAGTCGCCTGACCAAACAATCCCGGCGGAGGCTGGCGGCGCAGGAAACCGGCTTGCGAGTGCCGTGTAGTCCTCGCCTGCCTCGGGCGCGCGGGCTGCGACGTAAACGAGGGCCGAGACCTTGGGATCGACCCCGGCCTCGGTGAGGACCATGCCGCCGAACGAATGCGCCACCAGGACCGTAGGCCCTTGTTGCCATGCCAAGACGTCCTTTGTTGCCTCGACGCTCTCTCGCAACGTCGTCAGCGGGTTCTGCACCGCTGTGGCCTGGATACCCCTTCGCTGCAGTCGCGCGATGACTTCAGACCAGCACGATCCATCGGCAAAGAGCCCGTGGATTAGGACGACATTCTGCGCCTTGGGCACGGGCTGCGCATGAGCGTCGCGAAGCAGGATCGAACTTGCTGCCGCGGCAACTGTCGTACTTACGAAGGTACGCCGATCCATCGGACTCTCCTTCTCAATCCTCACTATTGTGGTCATGTTTGCGTCGAACGCATTCAACCCCGCTCGACCCTCTTCTCGGTGGCGCGGCTCGACCAACACGAGCCGGAGCCGAAGTGGAGTCTCATCGTTTAGAGTCACTCGCGACCCCAGACGTTGCGCCAGACATGAACAGCGCGAGACGTGACGTGGAAGAAGGCGGCCCCGGTGGCGAACTAGACCGACTTCACGGTCGTGAAGTTCATCGAAGACTGGCCTGGTCGGGGGCCACTGAAGAGCTACTGCGCGATCTTCCGCGACCCGAGGCCCGTCCGCGAGCGGGGTCGACGTCTCCCCCAACCAATTCCTGGGTGAAGTCTGGGTAAACAAAAGGGGTTAGCGGCTCTTGCGTCCGCTAACCCCTCGTTCTCAATGGTTGCGGGGGCTGGATTTGAACCAGCGACCTTTGGGTTATGAGGGGAAATCCGCCCTACACACGGACCAAAAAGACCCAACAGGAACCAACAACGACGGAGACTTACGATGTGACGAGGTCGTCCCGTGTTGGTTCGGTTCGGTCCGTTTACTTCATAGAGACTTCATAGCCGGTTCGGAGCGGTCATCACCCTACTGATTGGCGCCACTGCATTCACCGAAGCCGGGGACGATATTTGTACATTGATTGCTATTCCCTAACGACGTGTTCAATGGGTTTTCTTCGACATCGACTCGTCGAGTAGCGGGAGGTCGTAATCCTTGATGTCGACGAGCTCGAACTTGGCGTCCCCGCGCGAACCCGCGATCTCGTAGACCCAGCGAGCCACCGCCTCGCCCTTCCGCCCCGGCCGCGTGCTTCCGACGATGATCGCGACTCGAAGCATGTTTATGCCTTGTGTTCCGATCGAGCCTTGTAGTCGGCGAGCCCATTGGGGAAGACGCCGAGAGCAACCCCAACGAGGTTGACCGATTCGCGAAGAAGCTTGATCTTGCCGTTCTCTGCGACCAGACGCCCGAAAAAGAGTTCGTGGATGGTGCGTCCGGTCTTGCTCGATTGCGCGGTGAACTCGTACTCGGCAAAGACCTGCTCAGGCGTGTCGATCATGATTTTGACATTTTCAAGGTCCATGTCGGGATAGACTTCGCGAACGAAGCGGAAGAACCTCTCGATGGCTTCACGACCTTCGTACCGGCCCGGAACGCCGACGCTCTCGAGATAGGGCATCTCGAATGCGCCATCTTCGCTGAACATCTCCGCTGCCTTCTTCGGATCCCGAAACGATGCAGCGGTGAACTCCTCGAGCAGCTCTTTTGCGTTTTTCATGTGTGATCCTTTCTCTCGTTGGCGTTTCTCAAAGTCCCGTCTGAAGGGGCAGCTTGCGGATACGCTTCCCCGTGGCTGCGAAGATCGCATTGCCCAGCGAGGGCGCCGTGACCGCCGTGCCCGGTTCGCCGATCCCACCAGGCGCTTCGTTGTTCCGCGCCAGGTGCACGTCGATCGGCGGGGCCTCATTCATTCGCAGCACGCGGTAGTTGTGAAAGTTCGACTGCTCGACCCGCCCGTTCTTGAGCGTCACTTCACCCCACAGCGCGGCGCTGATGCCATACACGACGCCGCTCTCGATCTGCGCTCTCACGATGTCCGGGTTGACGATCCGGCCGCAGTCCACCGCGCACACGATCCGATGCACTCGTACGTCCCCCGAGCCGGTCACCTCCACTTCGGCGACCTGCGCCAGGTAGGTGCCCCACCCGCTGTAGAGAAGGGCCACCCCACGCCCATGGCCACGCGGCAATGGTTTCCCCCATCCGGCTTCCTTCGCCGCGACGCCCAGCAGAGCCATCGCGCGAGGCGACTTGCCCAGCAGGGCACGACGGAACGCCACCGGATCCTGCTTCGATGTGGCGGCGAGCTCGTCGACGAAGCTCTCGATGACGAAGTTGTTATGGGTGACACCCACCCCGCGCCAAAAGCCGGTGTTGAGCACCGGCTCCTCGTGGCGCACGTGCTCGACCTGGATTGCCGGGATGTCGTAGAGCAGCTGGACGGCCCCGTCCACCGCGTCGATATCGATCCCGTCCTTGAAGGCGGGTGGCAGAAAGCGCGCAACGATGGCCGGACCGACGATCCGGTGGGTCCAGACCACCGGCGTGCCCCGTGGATCAAGGCCGGCCGCGATCCGGTCGTAGTAGTACGGGCGATAGACGTCGTGCTGAACGTCCTCTTCGCGGGTCCACACGACCTTGACCGGCGCATCCACCTGCTTCGCGATGCGCACGGCTTGCGTCACGTAGTCCACCTCGAGCCGGCGCCCGAAGCCGCCACCGAGGAGATGGTTGTGGACCACGACCTTCTCCAGCGGGAACCCGGTGACCTCGGCCGCCGTGGCCTGCGCGCGGCTCAGCACCTGCGAGCCGGTCCACACCTCGCATCCATCCTTCCGCACGTGGACCGTGCAGTTCATCGGCTCCATCGTGACGTGCGCCAGGAACGGCGACTCGTAGACCGCTTCGACCTTCGTCGCCGCGCCGGCGAGCGCGCTCACGGGGTCGCCGTCTTTCCGCGCCGTTACACCCGCGGTCTCCGACGCCTTCGCGAGCCCCTGCACGATGTCGGCGGTACTCAGCTTCGCATTCGGCCCGTCGTCCCAGCGGACGGCGAGCGCCGCCAATCCCTGCTTGGCCGCCCACATGTGGTCGGCCACAACGGCGACTGCATCGTCGAGCTGAACGATCTGCCGCACGCCGGGGACTGCCTTGGCTTTCTGCTCGTCGATCCCAGTGACTTTGCCGCCCAGGACCGGGCTCGCAGCCACCGTTGCGATCAGCATCCCGGGCAGCCGCACGTCGATTCCGTACTGCGCCGTTCCGTTCACCTTGCTCGGCGTGTCCAGCCGCTTGGCCGGCGTGCCGATCAGCGTGAAGTCCTTCGGGTCCTTGAGCGTGACCTTGTCGGGCACCGGCAGCGCCGCCGCCTTGGCGGCCAGCGCGCCATAGGTGAGGGTGCGGCCGCTTGGCGTGTGGGTCACCACGCCCTTCTGTGCCCGGCACGAGCCTGGATCGACATTCCAGGACGCTGCCGCTGCGGCCACGAGCATGGCGCGCGCTGTCGCCCCGGCGCGGCGCAGCGGCTCGTAGAACGCGCGCACGGACGAGGAGGCGCCCGTCATCTGCTCGCCGAAGAACTGGTTCGCGTACAGTTTGTTGTCGGGTGGGGCGTGCTCGAGCCGAATCTGGTCCGGTACGACCTCGAGCTCTTCCGCCAGCAGCATGGGCATCGACGTGTACGTACCCTGTCCCATTTCGACCTGCGGCATGATGAGCGTGATGCCGCCGTCGGGCCCGATGCGGATGAAGGCGTTGGGCGCGAAACCCGGTGGGGTGGCAGCGGAAGCTGATCCGATCGTAGCCTTCGCCACGCGCCGCTCGTCGCCAACCCGGTAGCCTACCAGCAGGCCGCCGCCAACTGCCGCGAGCACCGTCACGAACGCCCGTCGCGACACGGTCATCATCGTGTGGCCCCCTTCTCGCTGATCGGAGCAGCCTGGGCCGCCTCTTTGATCGCGGCGCGGATCCGTCCGTAGGTGCCGCAGCGGCAGATGTTGCCCGCCATGGCGGCGTCGATGTCGGCGTCGGTGGGATGCGCGTTGCTCGCGAGCAGCGCGGAGGCCGACATGATCTGGCCTGATTGGCAGTAGCCGCATTGCGGCACGTCCAATGCGATCCACGCCGCCTGCACCTTCCCGCCGGCAGGGGTCTCGCCGATTGCCTCGATAGTGGTGATCGCCTTGCCGGCGACGGCGCTCACCGGCGTCACGCAGGAGCGGATCGCCTGGCCATCGAGCTGCACCGTGCACGCGCCGCAGAGCGCCATCCCGCAGCCGAACTTCGTCCCTGTCATGCCGAGCACGTCACGCAGTACCCACAGCACCGGCATGTCCGACGGCACATCGATCTGATGCACTTTGCCATTGACGTTCAGGCCGACCATCTAGGCCCTCCATGCGGCGCGCCGACTTCTTCCCGGTCTTCGAAGAGCTTGCGCGAATCTGCGTGTTGAGATGAGGCGCTGTCGGCAATCGTTGCACCACCCAGGAACATCGCCAGGCGCTTGCGGAGGAACAGTCGGCCTCGGTGCACGCGGGACTTGGCGTTCGCCATGCTGATGTTCAACGAGTCCGCCACTTCGCGCATCGAAAAGCCTTGCACATCGCGCAGAACGATCGCGACTCGGTACTCGGGCGGGAGGTGTTCGATCGCCGCGTCCAGTGCGTCACGCAACTCCGTCTGGATCGCCGGGTCGTCGATCCGCGCCGACCAGTCGCTGATCGGTCCTGCGTGCCGACCGTCCTCTTGAAACGAGGGCAGGACGTCCTCCAAACAGATCTCGCCGCGGCGATGTCGGCGGCGGCGCACGTTCTGATACGCGGCGTTGACGACGATCCGGTAGATCCAGGATCCGAGTGACGCATCGCCCCGGAACGTCCCGATGTTCCTCAGCACGCTCCAGAAGGCGTCCTGGACGACCTCCTCGGCGTCCGACGCGTTGCCCGTGATGCCAATGGCCAGGCGGTAGACGCGATCCCCGTAGGCGCCCACGAGGGCCTCCGCCGCCCCCGTGTCCGCTCGTCGCAGCTGCGCCACGAGCGCGGCGTCTGGATCGATGGATTTTCGAGAGTAGCGCGGAGGCTGCTCACTCGTTCTCAATGTCGTGATCACTGTCAGCTCCTTTCGGTGGTCGAAAGCAGAGAGGCGACGGCGCGGCTCAGGGTCTCGAGGCCGTGGAACTGGACCTTCTCTCCCGTCCTCGCGCGCTCCACCACTCCGCTCAGCCGTCCAGCGTCGTCTTGCCAGATGCGGACGATGAGGGTCGTGTAGTCGCCAGGATGCTCCGGCGGCTCCATGCCCCCGCGCCCTCGGTCGTCATCACCCATGCCTATTCCCTCGTGACCGTTGTACGTGCGCCGCCGTGTGCGGATCGTTTGCGGCAGCGTGAAAAATGGCGTGAGCTAGCGGGGGCCAAGTGGAGGGCGGTGGGGCCTATGGCATACTCAGCATCGCCCCTTGTCGGAACCCTGGAGGAGCATTGAAGCCTGCGGCAGGCCTGAAACTCACGCTTCTGGGGGGATTTCAAGCACAACTCGGAGCCGGCGCCGCGCTCGTCCTCCCCACCAGGAAGGCCCAGGCCCTCCTGACCTACCTGGCTGTCCCGCTCGGCCAGGCCCACTCGCGCGAGAAGCTCGCGACCCTTCTGTGGGGAGACATGCAGGATGCCCAGGCCCGGGGCAACCTGCGCTACGCGCTCTCGAAAATCCGGAAGGCCCTGCCCCGGACCGTCCGGCCCGGCCTCGTCCTCGAAGGCCCAAGCGTGGCTCTGGACCCCGCGATCGTCGATGTGGACGTGGCGCGACTCGAGCGACTGGTCGCCGATGGCCACCCCGAGGCGCTCGAGCAGATCGCCGGCCTCTACCGCGGCGACCTGCTGGCCGGGCTGACGTTGGCCGAGCGCCCGTTCGAGGAGTGGCTCACGTCCGAGCGGGAGCGTCTGCACGAGCTGGCCATCCAGGGTCTGGGCCGCCTCCTCATGCATCAGCAGAAGGCCGGCACCGCCGAGCCGGCCGTCCAGACCGGCCTCCGTCTCCTCGCGCTGGACACGCTGCAGGAGCCCGTCCAGCGCGCAGTCATGCGGCTTTACGCGGGGCTCGGGCGCCGGGAGGCCGCGCTGCGCCAGTACCAGTCTTGCGTGGACGCACTGAAGCGGGAACTCAGCACACAGCCCGAGGCGGAAACCACCCAGCTCTACCAGGAAATCCTGCGCTCGCGGACCATTCGCCCAGACCGGACCGAGGCGTCCGACCCCGCTAGCCGGGACGCCGGACCGGGCTCGGTCGCCGCTCTCCTGTCCACCGCGACAGCGGCGCAGCCGGAGTCCCCGCCGCCGACGAATCTCCCCGCGCCGACCTCGGAGCTGATCGGCCGGGCGGCTGCGCTCGCGGAGGTGACAGAGCTGCTGGGAGTTCACCGGCTCGTCACCCTGATCGGCGCCGGCGGTATCGGCAAGACGCGGCTGGGCCTGGACGCCGCGCGGGAACTGTTGCCGGGCTTCGCCGACGGGGTGTGGGTCGCCGAGCTCGCGCCGCTCGCCGATCCCGGGCTGGTCCCCGTCACCGTCGCCAGTGCGCTCGGGCTCACGCTTCCCGCTGGCGCGGAATCACCCGAGCGCGTGGCGACGGCGCTCGGCGCCAAGCGTGTCCTGCTCGTGCTGGACAATTGCGAGCACGTGATCGAGGCGGCGGCCCGCATGGCCGCGGCGCTGCTGAACGCCAATCCACACGCCCGCGTCATGGCGACCAGCCGCGAGCCGCTCCGCGCGCCGGGGGAGTACGTCTATCGAGTGCTCTCGCTCGAGTTGCCGGCGGACGGAGCCCAGGATCGCGAGGATCTGCTGGAAGCCGCCGCCGTCAAGCTGTTCGTGGCGCGGGCGCGCGCGGTGGACCTGCGCTTCTCGCCGGACGCGCGCAGCGCGGTGATCACGGGCGCGGTCTGTCGGCGCCTCGACGGCATCCCGCTCGCGATCGAGCTGGCGGCGGCCCGCACCGCCACGCTCGGGCTGGAAGAGCTCGCCGTCCGCCTCGACGACCGATTCCGGCTGCTCACGGGCGGCCACCGCACGGCGCTCCCGCGGCACCAGACACTGCGCGCGACGCTCGACTGGAGTTACGAGCTTCTCTCAGAGCGCGAACGCGTCGTGCTTCAGCGGCTAGCTGTCTTTGCAGGGAGTTTTGTACTCGAAGCCGCAAGCGAAGTGGCGGCGAGCGTCGATGTGGCGGCCGAGGACGTCGTCGATGCCGTCGTAAGCTTGGTGACGAAGTCCCTCCTCTCGGCGGATGTCGCCGGTGCGGTCGCGCAGTATCGACTTCTCGAGACGACGCGCGCCTACGCACTCGAGAAGCTGACCGAACGTGGAGAGTTCGATCAGTTCGCGCGCCGCCACGCCGAGTACTACCGCTCGCTATGCGAGCGCACTGAGCTTGAATGGGCGACGAGCCCGCCCGACGACTGGCTGGCCGTATACGGCCGTCAGGTCGACCACGTCCGGCGCGCCCTGGACTGGGCGTTTTCGCCGAGAGGCGATGGCTCCATTGGCGTCGCGCTCACGGTGGCGGCCGTGCCATTGTGGATGAATTTATCGTTGATGACGGAATGCCGGGTACGAGTCGAACAAGCGATTGCCCATCTCGGACCGCACCTGCCCTCCAACCCGGGCCGCGACATGCAACTGTTTTTCACGCAGGGAATGGTCCGCTTGCATACACACGGGATGGGCAGCCCCGAGATGTTCGCCGCGTTGACGAAAGCCCTCGACCTCGCAGAGAGCCAGGACAACAGCGAGTACCGCTTGCGAGCGATGTTTGGGCTGTATGTGTATCACCTCCTCCTAGGTGACTATCGCCCCGCGCTTGCGACCGCCCAGAAGTTCCGCGTCGTCGCGGCCACGACGACGGACCCTGCTGATGCCCGCATCGGCGACCGAATGGTCGGCGCCGTCTTGCACATTCTCGGAGACCAGCCCGGTGCGCGCCGACACGTCGAGCCGCTCATCGGTGCCGACTTCTCGACCGCCCGCCACTCCCACATCGTCCGCTATCAATGGGACCAGCGCGTGGTGACCCATTGCTACTACGCGCGCATTTTGTGGCTACAGGGATTCGCTGATCAGGCCATGCGAATGGTGCACGGGATCGTCGATTACGCCCGCACCAAGGACCACCCTGCTTCCGTGGTGTACGCGCTCTTCCACGCGGCGGTCCCGATCGCGCTGTATGCCGGTGAGCTGACGATCGCGGGCGAGTTCGTGAAGCTGATGATCGATCTCCCGATAAAGCATGGGATGGAGCCCTGGAATGCGTGGGGGCAATGCTTCGAGGGGGTGCTCCTCATCAAGCGCGGCGAGAGCAGCGCTGGCACGCGACTGCTGCGGGCGGGGCTCGACAGAGTTCCCGAGGCGGCCTTTCATCACCACACGAATTTCTTTCTTTCGGAACTGGCGGAGGGTCTCGGCGGTGCCGGGCGGCTTGCGGAGGGATTTGTGGTGATGGAGCGCGCACTAGCTCGCGCCAAGCGGAGTGAAGAAGGATGGTGCTTTGCCGAATTGCTGCGCAAGAACGGCGAGCTGCTCCTCGTGCGGGCTGCCCCGACCGACGTCGCCAACGCCGAGGAATGCTTCAGACAGGCGCTCGAGTGGGCGCGACGTCAGGACGCTCTCTCGTGGGAGCTGCGGAGCGCGACGAGCCTTGCACGGCTCTACCATCGGCAGGGCCGGATCCCCCAGGCGCGCAAGGTGTTAACCCCCGTCTACCAGCGGTTCACAGAAGGGTTCACAACCGCCGACCTGCTAGCCGCGAACGCACTCCTCGATGCGCTTCGTTAGTGCCTGAACTGCTTCAGGCGCTGGAGTGAGATGGGAGACCGGTGGCATCCGCCGGACAAGCCAGGCGAAGATCTTGTTCCGGCGATAACGTGGACCGGGCGACTCCCATCACTGGCTGGCAACTTGGCTGGCGCCATGGTGGTGGCCCGCTCGCCTGAATAGTTGGCCGGGCCGCATCCCGAGACTCCGGATTATGAGAAACCCTTCTGGAGGCAGCATCCTCATAAGGACACGAACGATGTCGGCGTTATCACCGCACGAACGCCATATCGACGCGTCTAAAGCAGCCTGAAGACATAACGCGGCAATCAGAGGGGTGAGGAGATGTCCCGACCCCTGTTGAACTTGAGAACTGATTAGCGACGGCTCCCTGGTCGGCGTGAGAATCGCGTCGACCAAGACAAACGGTCCCCAAAGCCGGGGCCAAGGAGCCGCCAATGACGAAGA
>Ga0209157_1002044_pt1 | contig 16299 bp, 15 predicted proteins | sample GraSoiAngelo_135_FD_185892 | JGI IMG/M metagenome (GOLD analysis project Ga0209157, IMG submission 185892) | Grasslands soil microbial communities from the Angelo Coastal Reserve, California, USA - 14_0929_05_40cm (SPAdes) (version 2) | ecosystem: Environmental > Terrestrial > Soil > Grasslands ...
GCCGGGACATCGGGACCGTGGTGTTCCCCGACGCCCCGCTGAAAGTGTTTCTGACCGCGAGCCCGGAAGAGCGCGCCCGGCGCCGCCTGGCGCAGCGGGGAGGTCGGGTCGACCCGAGCGAGCTGCGGCGGGAAGCGGCAGCGCTGGCGGCGCGAGACCAGGCCGATTCCACGCGGGCGGTGGCCCCGCTGCGGGCCGCCGCGGACGCGGTCGTGCTCGACACGACACGTCTGTCGCTCGACGACCAGGTGGCCCGGGTGGTGGCGCTGGCGCGGGACCGGCTCCCCGGCTAGGTTTCCGCCCTTCCTCGGGCAGGGAGCCCGGGGTTACAGGCCCCAAACCCACAACCGAACCGGTACCACGGAATGCTGGTAGACACCCAGGAACTCCCGGACTCCAAGGCCGAAACTCCCGCCACACCGAGCCGCCACTCCCCCCTGCGGGTCCGCGCCGATCTCCACGAAGAGTACTCCCCGGACGAAATCGCGAAGATGACGGAGCTGTACGAGGGGACCCTCTCGAACATCGAGGAGGGCGAGATCGTCAAATCGAAGGTGCTCCGCGTCACCGATACCGCCGTCATCCTCGACGTCGGGTTCAAGTCGGAGGGCGCGGTCCCGATCGACGAGTTCAAGGATCCGCGGAGCCTGAAGGAAGGGGACGAGATCGAGGTCTTCCTCGAGCATCTCGAGGACCAGGAGGGCGCGGTCGTCCTCTCGAAGAAGAAGGCCGATTTCATGCGGGTGTGGGAGCGGATCCGCGAGGCCTACGAGAAGGACGAGCCGGTGCAGGGCACGCTCGTGAAGAAGATCAAGGGCGGCGTGGTCGTGGACCTGATGGGGGTCGATGCCTTCCTGCCGGGCAGCCAGATCGCGCTGCGCCGCGTGCCCAACATCGACGAGCTGCTCGGGCAGACGTTCGAGTTCAAGATCATCAAGCTGAACAAGCGGCGCCGCAACATCGTGGTGAGCCGGCGCGTGCTGCTCGAGGCCGAGCGCAAGACCAAGCGCGAGGTCCTGATGAAGGAGCTGCAGGTCGGCCAGGTGCGGAAGGGCGTCGTCAAGAACATCACCGATTTCGGCGCCTTCATCGACCTGGGCGGCGTGGACGGCCTGCTGCACATCACCGACATGAGCTACGGACGCGTGTCGCACCCGTCGGAGCTGGTGCACATCGGGCAGGAGCTCGAGGTGAAGGTCCTCGATATCGACTGGGAGCGGGAGCGCATCAGCCTGGGGCTGAAGCAGCTCCTGGCCTACCCGTGGAAGAACGTGGCCGAGAAGTACCCCGTCGGCACGCGGGTGCAGGGGAAGGTCGTCTCGATCACCAATTACGGCGCGTTCGTCGAGCTCGAGCCGGGGATCGAGGGCCTGGTGCACATCTCCGAGATGAGCTGGACGCGCAACGTCCGCCACCCCTCGAAGATCGTCTCGATCGGCGAGACCATCGAGGCGGTGGTGCTCAAGGTCGACGAGACCGAAGAGAAGGTGTCGCTCGGCATGAAGCAGACCGAGGAGGACCCGTGGATGGCGCTGCCGCAGAAGTATCCGGTCGGCACGCGCCTCCGGGGCAAGGTGCGCAACCTCACCTCGTTCGGGGCGTTCGTCGAGATCGAGCCCGGCATCGACGGCCTGATCCACATCTCCGACATGTCGTGGACCAAGCGGGTGCAGCACCCCTCGGAGGTCGTGAAGAAGGGCGACGAGGTCGAGGTGCTGATCCTGAACGTGGACGCCGAGAACAAGCGCATCTCGCTCGGTCTCAAGCAGGCGCAGGAAGACCCCTGGCTGAAGATCGGCGAGACCTATCCGGTCGGCACGGAGCTGCGCGGCCGGGTGCTGCGTCTCATGGACAAGGGCGTGGTCGTCGATCTGGGCAGCGACATCGAGGGCTTCGTGCCGCAGTCGCAGCTCGGCATCCCCGACATCACGAACCCGGCCGACGCGGTCAAGGAAGGGCAGGCGGTGGAGCTGAAGGTCCTGGAGGTGGACCCGATTCACCATCGGATAGTGCTGGCAGCCACCGGGTGGCCGAAGGACGAGAGCGAGGAGCCCGCAAAGAAAGACGCCCAGGCGGACGCCTAGGCGCCGAGACGCTCAGTGGCCGTGAGTGGCGCGTGGTCAGGAAGATCCCTTCCTGGCCACTTTTCACTCATATCCACTCGGCGTCTCGGCGCCGCGGCGTCTACCTACCCGTCTGGGCGTCTTCCGCCCTAGATTTTGCGCCATGACCATGCATGAAAAGCTGGAGCTGCTCCAGCAGAAGCGCGCCGAAGCCGAGCTCGGCGGCGGCGCCGAGCGCATCCAGGCACAGCACGACAAGGGCAAGATGACGGCGCGGGAGCGGCTCGAGGTGCTGCTCGACCCGGGCAGCTTCGTGGAGCTCGATCGTTTCGTGACGCATCGCGCGACGGACTTCGGGCTCGCCGACGAGCGCTATCTGGGCGACGGCGTGGTGACGGGCCACGGCCGCATCGACGGGCGACTCGTGTACGTGTTCTCGCAGGACTTCACCGTGTTCGGCGGATCGCTCTCGGAGACGCATGCCGAGAAGGTCTGCAAGGTCATGGACCTCGCGGTGCGCAACGGCGCGCCGATCATCGGGCTGAACGACTCCGGCGGGGCGCGCATCCAGGAGGGCGTCGTGTCGCTCGGCGGATACGCCGAGATCTTCCTCCGGAACACGCTTGCCTCGGGGGTCGTGCCGCAGATCAGCGCCATCCTCGGGCCCTGTGCCGGCGGCGCCGTCTACAGCCCCGCCATCACGGACTTTGTCTTCATGGTGCGGGGCATCTCGTACATGTTCGTCACGGGGCCGAGCGTCGTGAAGACGGTCACGCACGAGGACGTGACGTTCGACCAGCTGGGCGGCGCGGACGTGCACGCCACGACCTCGGGCATCGCCCACTTCGCGTACGACTCGGAGCTCGAGGCGCTGGCCGCGATCCGCACGCTGCTGTCCTACCTCCCGTCCAACAACCTCGACGATCCGCCCGTGCGCCCGACCGTCGATCCGCTGGATCGGCGCGACGAGGAGCTGCTCGCGATCGTGCCGGACAGCGCGACCCAGCCCTACGACATGCACGAGGTGATCCGGCGGATCGTGGACCAGGGGGAGTTCTTCGAGGTGCACAAGGCGTTCGCCGAGAACCTGATCGTCGGGTTCGCGCGGCTGGGCGGCCGCCCGGTGGGCGTGGTCGCGAACCAGCCGGCGGTGTTGGCCGGCGTGCTGGACATCAACGCGTCCCTCAAGGGGGCCCGTTTCATCCGCTTCTGCGACGCGTTCAACATCCCGCTCGTCACGTTCGAAGACGTGCCCGGCTTCCTGCCCGGCGTGGCGCAGGAGCACGGCGGCATCATCAAGCACGGCGCCAAGCTGCTGTACGCCTACTGCGAGGCCACGGTGCCGAAGCTCACCGTGATCACGCGGAAGGCGTACGGCGGCGCCTACGACGTCATGAACTCAAAGCACGTGCGCGGGGACTACAACGTCGCCTGGCCCACGGCCGAAATCGCGGTGATGGGACCGAAGGGGGCGGTGGAGGTGCTGTACAAGGGCGATGCGACGGAGGCGCAGGAGAGCGAGTATCGCGAGAAATTCGCCCACCCCTACCTCGCGGCCGCGCGCGGCTATCTCGACGACATCATCGATCCCCGCGACAGCCGGCCGCGCCTCATCGAGGCCCTGACGACGCTCGCCACGAAGCGCGACCGCAATCCCCCCAAGAAGCATGGCAACATTCCTCTCTAGCGTGGTGCTCGCCGCGGCGCTCAGCCAGGCGCCGGGGGGCGCGCCGGCGGCCACGGGGCCCGACGCCATCGCGGCCGCGCAGGCCCGGCTGGCGCAGGACTCGGGTAACGGGCGCGCCTGGCTCGCGCTCGGGCGCGCGTACTTGACGGCCTTCGACGAGGCGCAGGCCCGGCGGGCGCGGTCGGACAGCAGCGCGCCCCGCGCGGCGCTCGACGGGGCCGAGCAGGCGCTCGCGCGCGCCGCCGCGTTGCTCGGGCCGGCGGGTGCGAGCGCAGAGGGCGACAGCGCGCGGGTGCTGCGCGTGGCCGGCTGGAGCGGCCGCGCCCGGCTGGCGGTGGACGGGGGCGGCGTGCGAGCGGGGACGGACGCGTGGGGGCCCCCGCCTCCCGATCTGCGGCTCACCCCGGTGCTCGAGGAGCTGGGCGAGAACCTGTTGCGCGCCTGTCCCACCGGCGGCGTCCTCGTGACCGCGGGCGACGTGGACGCGCCGGCCGCCTGGTACCTGCGGTTCGTGCGCGGCCTGCGACCCGACCTCGGGTTCGTACCCCTCGCCGCCTGGCGGGGAGACCCCGTGTGGCGGCAGCGCCTCGCGGCCGAGTGGAAGCTGGGGACGCGCGGCGCCGGCGACGGCTGGCTCGGGGCGCTCGCGCAGCGCCGCCCCGTGTGCGTGAGCATGGCGTTCGAGCGGCCGCCCCCGCTCCGCGCCGGGATGCAGTGGGAGCCCCGGCCGCTCGTCTGGGTCGCGGGACCAGAGCAGGGGGACCGCGTGCCGTCCGGGGACTTCGTGTTCGCCGCGCTGAAGCTCGCGCTCGACGCCCACGAAGCCTGGGCGCAAGCGGCGCTCGCGGTCTACGGCCGGGCCGCCCGCCTGACGCCGACGTTGTGCGAGACGCTGGCGACATTCGGCGTCACCGGGGACACGGTCGGATGCGGCACGTGAGCCGTTGGCCATTGGTCATTAGCCGTTGGTCGAGACGGCTAACGGCTAACGGCTAACGGCCATTGGCCATGTTCAAACGCGTCCTCGTCGCCAACCGGGGCGAAATCGCGCTCCGCATCATCCGCGCCTGTCACGAGGAGGGGCTCGAGGCGGTCGCGGTCTACTCTGAGGCCGACCGACTCTCCCCGCACGTCCGGGCCGCCGACCGAGCGGTGCCGCTCGGCGCCGCGCCGGCGTCCGAATCGTACCTCAGTATCCCGAAGCTCATCGCCGCCGCCCGGACGACGGAATGCCAGGCGCTCCACCCCGGCTACGGGTTCCTCTCCGAGCGGGCGCCCTTCGCCGAGGCGGTGGCCGCGGCGGGCCTCGTGTTCGTCGGGCCGCCGCCCGAGGCGATCCGCGCCATGGGTGACAAGACCGCCGCGCGCCGCCGCATGCAGGCGGCCGGGGTGCCCATCGTCCCCGGCACGACCAAACCGCTGGGCAGCGTGGTGGAGGCGCGCCCCGAGGCCGCACGGCTGGGCTACCCGGTGCTGCTCAAGGCGGCGGCGGGGGGCGGAGGGAAGGGGATGCGGCTCGTGCGCGAGGAGCGGGAGCTGGGGTCGGCGTTCGAGGCGGCCCGCAGCGAGGCGCTCAAGGCGTTCGGCGCCGGCGAAGTGTACCTCGAGAAGTATCTCGAGCGGGCGCGGCACGTCGAGGTCCAGATCCTCGCCGACGCGAACGGGCGCGTGGTGGCCCTGGGCGAGCGCGAGTGCAGCATCCAGCGTCGCCATCAGAAGCTGATCGAAGAAGCCCCCTCGGTCGCCGTTACGCCGGCGCTGCGACGCCGCATCAGCGATGCCGCGACGGCCGCGGCGGGCGCCGCGGGGTACCGCAGCGCGGGAACGATCGAGTTCCTGCTCGCGCCGGGCGGCGAGTTCTACTTCCTCGAGATGAACACCCGGCTGCAGGTCGAGCACCCGGTGACGGAGCTCGTGTACGGAGTGGACATCGTGCGCGAGCAGCTGCGGATCGCGAACGGGCTACCCCTGCGGATCCACGGCGGCCCGCTGCAGCCTCGCGGCCATGCGATCGAGTGCCGCATCACCGCGGAAGACCCGTTCAACGACTTCCTCCCCGCGACCGGGGTCGTGCGCTACCTGCGCCCGCCGGCGGGGCCGGGAGTGCGCTGGGACGGCGGGGTGGAAGCGGGCAACGAGGTCACCCTCTTCTACGATCCGCTCATCGCCAAGCTGATCGCGTGGGGCGAGACGCGGGAGGTCGCGCTGCAGCGCATGCGCCGGGCGCTGCGCGAGCTCGTGATCGTGGGGCTGCCGACGTCGCAGGCGTTTCATCTGCGCGTCATGGACGAGCCGCGCTTCCGGAGGGGCGAGGTGGACAGCACGTACCTCGAGCGTGTGGGGAGCGAGCTGCTGGCGCAGCAGGCGCCGGCGGAGCTCGCGCGCCCCCTCGCCGCCGTCGCCGCCCTGCTGGCGGAGGAGCGCCGCGCGGCGGCCCATCCCCCGGCACCGTCCGACGGCAGGGGCGGCCGCGAGTCGGCCTGGGTGCAGACGGCGCGCCGCGAAAACCTGCGCGGAGGCGCGGAGTGAGCGACCTGGTCGCCATCACCGGTATTGCCGCCGGTGGGGACGGCGTCGGGCGGCTCCCCGAGGGGCGTGCCGTGTTCGTGTCGCGCACCGCGCCGGGCGATCGCGTGCGGGTCCGCGACGTGAAGCTCCGCAAGAACTTCGCGCATGCGACGCTGCACGAAGTCGTGACGCCATCGGGCGCCCGCGTCACCGCGCCCTGTGGCCACTACCAGCAGGACCACTGCGGCGGCTGCCAGCTGCAGCACCTCTCCTACGACGCCCAGCTGGCCGCGAAGCGCGCCATCGTGGGGGACGCCCTGCGCCGCATCGGGAAGCTCGACGTGGCCGACCCGGAGATCGTCGAGGCCGTGGAGGAGTGGCGCTACCGGGCGAAAATAAGCCTGGCGGTGAAGGGCGGTGGAGGGCGGGCGACGGCGGTGGGAATGCATCCGTACGACCGTCCCGCGTCGGTGTTCCAGCTGATCGACTGCCACATCACCGACTTCCGCCTCATGGCCCTGTGGCGCGAGCTGAAGCAGCACCTGGACCTGCTCCCGCCCCGCTGCACGCGCCTCACCTTGCGCCTCGACCGGGAGGGACGCCGCCACGTCCTCGCGGAATCCTCGGGCGAGCCGTGGCGCGATGCCGGGCGCCTGCGCGCGGCGCTCCCCGAGGGCGAGCACGTGGTCTGCTGGTGGCAGCCGGTGGACGGGGCGGCGCGCGTCGTGGCCGGTCCCGAGACGGGATATCCCGCCACGGCGTTCGAGCAGGTCAACCCCGAAATGGGGGCGCTGGCGCGCCGCTGGGGCGTGGAGCAGCTGGGAGACCTCCGGGGCTGCACGGTATGGGACTTGTACGGCGGGATCGGCGACACGGCATCGCTGCTCGCCGGGCGCGCCGCCCTGGTCGTGAGCGTGGACGTGGACGAGAAGGCGATTGAGTGGGCGCGGCGCCGCGGCGTCGGAGACGGCCAGTCCGTGCGCTTCATCGCGGCGAAGGTGGAGGACGTGCTGCCGAGCCTGCCGGAGGCGCATGCGGTCGTGTGCAACCCGCCGCGCGGGGGGCTGCACTGGGACGTCACGCTGCGGCTCACCGGCCAACCCGTCCCGCGGCTCGCCTACATCTCGTGCGACCCCGCGACGCTCGCCCGCGACCTGCACCGACTGGGCGTGAACTATCGGCTGGTGGCAGTGCGGGCGTTCGACCTGCTTCCCCAGACCGCGCACGTGGAGACGGTGGCCGTGCTGGAGGCGGCGTGAAGTATTTCGTCCGCATCGGCGCCCAGACCATCGAAGTGCAAGTGGAAGGGACCCGCGTGCTGGTGGGCGGGGAGGCGCTCGAGGCGCACCTCGTCGCCGTACCGGGCACTCCCCTGTATCACCTGCTCTTGGGCGGCCAGTCGTGGACCGTGGCGGCCCAGCCGCTTGAAGGGGGCGTGGGGCGTTGGGCGTTGGGGGTCGTCGGCGAGCGGGTGGAGGTAGAGGTGGTGGACGAGCGGACCCGCCAGATCCAGGCGCTCACGGGAGGCCGGGTCGCCGCGGCGCCGCCGGGAACGATCCGGGCGCCGATGCCCGGGCTCGTGGTGCGGGTCGAGGTGGAGCCCGGGCAGCGCGTGGACGCCGGGGCGGGGCTCGTGGTGGTGGAGGCGATGAAGATGGAGAACGAGCTGCGCGCAGCGGGCGCGGGCGTCGTGGCCGCGGTGCACGTCGCGCCGGGACAGGTGGTCGAGCGGGGCGCGGCGCTCGTGACCCTCGAAAGCGCGGAACCCTCGGGTTGACAGGGCCTTACGGCCCGGGTATCGTTCCCGGCTAACGCCGACCGGGCCTCACTTGGGAATCTCGGGAATGAACACGTTCAGCCTGCGCAAAGAGGACGTGACGCACCGCTGGTACGTGGTCGACGCGGCCGGGCAGCCGCTCGGCCGGCTCGCGAGCCGCGTGGCCCAGGTACTACGCGGCAAGCACAAGCCCACGTTCACGCCCCACATCAATGGCGGGGACTGCGTCATCGTCGTCAACGCCGAGCAGGTCAAGCTCTCGGGGCGCAAGATGGAGCAGAAGCGCTACTTCCGCCACACGGGCTACATGGGCCACGAGCGGTTCACGCCCGTCAAGGTGCTGCTCGCCAAGCATCCCGAGCGCGTGATCGAGAAGGCCGTGTGGGGGATGTTGCCGAAGACCACGCTGTCTCGCCAGAAGGTAAAGCAGATGCTCAAGGTGTACGCCGGGCCCACGCATCCGCACGCGGCGCAGCAGCCGCAGCCGCTCGCGCTGCCGGTGACCGCATGACCGCGATCACGCCGGAGCTGCGCTGGCACGCGGTCGGGCGCCGCAAGGTGAGCGTGGCGCGGGTGTACCTGACGCCGGGCTCGGGGAAGTGGAACATCAACGGCCGGACGTTGGGCGACTATTTCCCGCGCCCCTCCCTGGTGTCGCACATCCAGCAGCCGTTCACCGCGACCGACACGCTCGGCGCGTTCGACGTGCGGGCGCTGGTGCGGGGCGGGGGGCTGACCGGGCAAGCGGGGTCGCTGCGGCTCGGCATCGGGCGCGCGCTCGTGCTCGCGGACGAGCGGCATCGCAAGAAGCTGCGGGAGCAGGGCCTGCTGACGCGCGATCCGCGCGTGGTGGAGCGCAAGAAGCCGGGTCGCGCCGGCGCGCGGAAGCGGTTCCAGTTCTCGAAGAGATAGAGGCAGACATCAGACCTCAGACATCAGTTGCTGACGTCTGATGTCTGACGTCTGAAACCACACACGTCGCCCGATTCGGTGCTGGGTCCCCCCGGGGTGGCACCGGAGATGACGGCGGCGGCGGATCGAACCCATGAAAGGAAGGGCATGACGCAGCCCCAGTTGCAGGACCTGCTCGAGGCGGGGGTCCATTTCGGGCACCAGACCCGACGCTGGAACCCGAAGATGCGCCGCTTCATCTTCGCCGAGCGCAGCGGCATCTACATCATCGATCTCCAGAAGACGCTGCGTCAGCTCGAGGCCGCGCAGGAGCTGCTGCGGGGAGTGGTGCTGAAGGGCGAAGGCGTCCTGTTCGTCTGCACGAAGAAGCAGCTCAAGAACATCATCCAGGCCGAGGCGCAGCGCTGCGGCGCGTTCTGGGTGACCGAGCGCTGGCTGGGCGGCACGCTGACCAACTTCCAGACCATCAAGAAGCAGATCAAGCGGCTCAAGGAGCTGGAGCAGGGCGTCGCCGAGGGCGAGTTCGAGCATTACACGAAGAAGGAGCAGCTGCTGTTCGACCGCGAGCGCGCCAAGCTGGAGAAGTACCTCTCGGGGATCAAGAACATGAGTCGCCTCCCCGGGACGCTGTTCGTGGTGGATGCGAAGAAGGAGCGCATCGCGGTGGCCGAGGCGAACAAGCTCGGCATCGCGGTGGTGGCGATCGTGGACACGAACGCCGATCCCGACCTGATCACGGTCCCGATTCCTGGGAACGACGACGCCATCCGGGCGGTGTCGCTCATCGCGGCGGCGGTGTCCGACGTGATCGCCGAAGCGCGGCGCCAGAGTCCGCTGCGGGAGGCGGTGGAGGAGGGGGAGGCGGTGACCTACTCGACGGAGACCGGCGTCGAGGCGGAGGCGGAGGGCGACCGCAAGAAGAAGCCGGCGCGTCGCAAGCGGCGGCCGAAGCCCGAGGCGATCGCGGCGCGGATGAAGACCGAGGAAACACCGGCCCCGGCGGAATCGAGCGGCGGGGGCGAGTCCTAGGCCGACGCCGGGTCGTGACCGGTCAAACCATCCGCCGCCCGTCGCGCCCCACGGCGCGAGGGCGGCGTTCTCATGAGGAGTGAGCGACGGTGGCGAGCGTGAAAGAAGTCAGTGCGAAACGGGTGGCCGAGCTCCGGGCCCGCACGGGCGCCGGAATGATGGACTGCAAGCGCGCGCTCGAGGAGGCGGGCGGCGACCTCGAGAAGGCGGTGGACGTGCTGCGGAAGAAGGGCGCCGCCAAGGCCGACACGCGCGCCGGACGCGAGGCGTCCGAGGGGCTGGTCGAGGCCTACATCCACTTCAACGGCCGCGTCGGCGTGCTGGTCGAGGTGAACTGCGAGACCGACTTCGTGGCGCGCACCGAGGACTTCAAGCAGCTGGTGCGGGACGTCGCGCTGCACATCGCCTCCGCGAAGCCGCTCGCGGTGCGGGTCGAGGATCTTCCCGGGGAGCTGGTCGAGCGGGAGCGGAAGATCTACGAAGCCCAGGCCGCCGAGGAGAAGAAGCCCGACGCGGTCAGGGCGAAGATCGTCGAGGGGCGCCTCAAGAAGTTCTTCGAGGACGCCGTGCTGCTGGAGCAGAAATTCGTCAAGGACGACACGCGCACGGTGGGCGATCTGGTGAAGGCGCTGGTCGCGAAGACGGGCGAAAACGTCCGCATCCGCAGGTTCGCGCGGTTCGAGCTGGGAGGCCGCTGACGGTGAGCGCCGCGCCCAAGCTCGCCTACCCCCGCGCCCTGCTGAAGATCTCGGGGGAAGCCTTCGCGGGGGAGCGCGGGGCGGGCGGAGGGCTGGACTTCGGGTTCATCGACCGCCTCGCTGGCGAGCTCAAGGCGGTGGCGGCACTGGGGGTGCAGCTCGGTCTCGTGGTGGGCGGCGGCAACATCCTGCGCGGCTCGGCCGCGAGCGAGCAGGGGATGGACCGCGTCTCGGCCGACTACATGGGGATGCTGGCGACGGTGATCAACGCCCTCGCGCTCCAGGACATCCTGGAGAAGAAGGGCGTGGACACGCGCGTCATGACGGCGATCCGCATGGAAGAGCTCGCCGAGCCCTACATCCGCCGGCGGGCGGTGCGCCACCTCGAGAAGGGCCGCATGGTCATCTTCGCGGGCGGCACGGGAAACCCGTACTTTTCGACCGACACGGCCGCGGTGTTGCGGGCGCTCGAGATCGAGGCGAAGGTGATCCTCAAAGCGACGAACGTGGACGGCGTCTACACGGCCGATCCCAAGAAAGACCCGAAGGCGAAGTTCCTCTCCGCCCTCACGTTCCGGGACGCGCTGGTCAAGGGGTACGCCGTGATGGACGCCAACGCCTTCGGGCTGTGTCAGGAGAACAACCTCCCCATCGTGGTGTTCAACATCAACCAGCCCGGCGCGACGGCCAGGGTGGTGGCCGGAGAGCGCGTCGGCACCATCGTCCAATGACGACCGGGACCTCGCTGCAAGACCACAGCAAAAACGCGAAGCAGCTGATGGACAAGGCGGTGGACGCCGTGAAGCGCGAATTCTCCACCGTGCGCACGGGCCGCGCGACCACGGCGCTGCTCGACCTGGTGAAGGTCGAAGCGTACGGTAGCGAAATGCCGCTCAACCAGGTCGGCACCGTGGCGGCCCCCGAGCCGAAGCTCCTGACGGTGCAGCCGTGGGACAAGAGCCTCCTCAAGGCCGTCGAGAAGGCGATCCTCGCTTCCGACCTCGGCCTCACGCCCGCCAACGACGGCAACATCATCCGCATCCCCATCCCCTCGCTCACCGAGGAGCGCCGCAAGGAGCTGGTCAAGGTGATCCACAAGTTCGCCGAGGAGGGACGCGTCGCGATCCGCCACGCGCGCACCGAGGCGATCAGCCGCATCAAGAAGACCGAGCACGTCTCCGAGGACGAGAAGAAGCACGCCGAGAAGGACGTGCAGAAGCTGCACGACGACCACCTGAAGCTCGTCGACGCCGCGGTGAAGACCAAGGAAGCCGAGATCATGGAGGTCTAGCGTGGCCCCCGACCTCCTCGCCCGCATCAAGGGGCACGGCGCGGTGCCGCGCCACATCGCCATCATCATGGACGGGAACGGGCGCTGGGCCCGCGAGCGCCACCTGCCCCGCCCGCTGGGACACCGGGCCGGCATGAAGGCGGTGCGGGAAGTGGTGGAGGGAGCGATCGCGGCGGGGGTCGAGGTGCTCACGCTGTTCGCCTTCTCGGAGGAAAACTGGCAGCGGCCTCCGACCGAGATCTCCGCGCTGATGGAGCTGTTGGAGGAGTACATCGCGGCGGAGGTGGAGGAGCTGCGGCAGCAGGGCGTCCGGGTCCACGTGCTGGGGGACCGGGCGCGGCTCGGGCCCGGTGCCCGGGCCGCCGTGGAGCGGGTCGAGCGGGAGACGCGCGACGGCGCGCGCCTCGTCCTGAACCTGTGCATCTCGTACTCCTCGCGCGCCGAGATCGCCCGCGCGGCACGGCTGCTCGCGGAGGAGGTCCTCAAGGGGACGAAGCGCCTCGAGGAGATCGACGAAGAGGCGGTCAGGGAGCGGCTCTATACGGCGGCGTGCCGTGATCCCGACCTCCTCATCCGCACCTCGGGCGAGCGTCGCCTGTCGAACTTTCTGCTGTGGCAGCTCGCCTACACGGAGCTGTACATCACGCCGCTCTTGTGGCCGGACGTCACGCGGGGCGAGCTGTTCGAAGCGATCCTCGACTACCAGCGGCGCGACCGGCGCTTCGGCAAGGTCACGGTGTAATGTCTCGCAACCTGCTCGTGCGAATCGCCTTCGCCGTCCCGGCCATCGCCGCTACGGTGATCGTGCTGCGGCTGGGCGGCTGGGTGCTGGCGACGTTTCTCGCCTGCCTCGGCGTGCTCGGCACGCGCGAGCTGTACGACCTGGCGCGCCGGCAGGGGGTCGAGCCGCTCGAGGGATTGGGCTACGCGGCGGCGGCGGTGATTCCGTTCGCGACCGTTTGGGCCAAGGGCTCCACCGAGCGCTGGGCCGAGCCGGCGATCTTCGCCGGCGCGCTGTGGCTCGTGGCGGTGCTCACCACGGCGACGTTCGCGCGCGGGCCGGAGCGCCGCCCGCTGACCGCCGTGGCGGTGACGGTGTTCGGGGTGCTGTACGCGTCGGCCTTGCTCGCGTTCACGGTCGCGATCCGGCACGGCGACCACAGCGAGGCGCACCCCCTGGGCTCCACCGCGCTCGTGGTGATGCCCCTCGTCCTCACGTGGGTGTGCGATACCTGCGCCATGGCGGCCGGGACGCTGCTCGGCGGCCCGAGGCTCGCGCCGGTGCTGTCGCCCAGGAAGACGTGGGCGGGCGCGATCGGCGGCACCGTGGGCGCGCTCGCCGCCGCGCTGTTGTACGGCCCGCTCGTGCTGGACCGTGTCGCCATGCAACTCGGCAGCCTGCAGCTCGTGACGATGGGTGCGGCGGTCGCGCTGGCCGCGCAGACGGGCGACGTGGCCGAGTCGCTGTTCAAGCGCGAGGCCGGGCTCAAGGACTCCTCGTCGCTCATCCCGGGTCACGGTGGCGTGCTCGACCGGCTCGATTCGCTGTACTTCGTGGTCCCGGTCACGGCCGGGCTCTTCAAGCTGTTCGGCGTGGTATGACCCGCGGCGTCGCCATCCTCGGCTCGACCGGATCGATCGGCACGTCCACGCTGCAGGTGCTGCGGCGCCAGCGCGAGCGCTTCCGCGTGGTGGCGCTCACCGCGCACTCGAACGCGGAGCTGCTGGAAGGCCAGGTCGCCGAATGGCATCCGGCCTACGTAGGGATCGTCAACGGCGGAGGCATCCTAAAGGACTCCCTGACGGTCGTGGGGCGTGGGGCGTGGGAAGGGGGCACCGGGAATGCCTGCCTCGTGGAGGCCGCAACGCACCCGGACGTCGGGATCGTGGTGAACGCAATCGTCGGCGCGGCGGGCCTCGAGGCGACGCTCGCCGCGCTGCGCGCTGGCAAGCGCGTGGCGCTCGCCAACAAGGAAGCCCTCGTGATGGCGGGGGAGCTCGTCACCGAGGCCGCGCGGGCGGGGGGCGGGGAGATCGTGCCGGTCGATTCCGAGCACAGCGCCGTGCTGCAGTGCATCACCGGCCGCAGGCCCGGCGAGCTCGCGCGCCTCATCCTCACGGCGTCGGGCGGGCCGTTCCGGACCTGGACGCCGGAGCGCCTCGCCGGAGCGACGGTGGCCGAGGCGCTGCAGCACCCCACGTGGAAAATGGGCAAGAAGATCACCGTGGACTCCGCGACACTGGTCAACAAGGCGCTGGAGGTGATCGAGGCGCACTTCCTGTTCGGGCTGCCCTACCCGGCGGTCCAGGTGGTCGTGCACCCCCAATCGGTGGTGCACGCGTTCGTCGAGTTCGTGGATGGCTCGGTGCTCGCCCAGGTCGGCTTCCCCACGATGGAGCTGCCCATTCTCTACGCGTTGACCCATCCCGAGCGGGTGCCCGACCGCGGCGCGAAGCGGTTCGACCCGGTGGAGGCGGGTGCGCTCACCTTCGAGCCGGTGAGGCCGGAGCTCTATCCCGCCTACGCCCTCGGGCGGGCGGCGGGGGAGCAGGGAGGGACGGCGCCGGCGGCGTTCAACGCCGCAAACGAGGTGGCGGTGCAGCTCTTCCTCGAGGGGCGGATCCGCTTCGGCAAGATCGCGGAGACGATCGAGCGCGTGCTGGCGGCACCCTGGCCGTCCAGCGCGCGGAGCCTGGAGGACGTGCTCTCCGCGGACGCCGTGGCGCGCCGCCTGGCGCGGGAGGCGGCGTGCTCCTGACGCTGGCCGCACTCGCGGTCGTCCTCGGGCCGCTGATCTTCGTGCACGAGATGGGCCACTTCCTCGCGGCGAAAGCGGTGGGCGTCCAGGTGCTGCGCTTCTCGATCGGGTTCGGGCGGCCCCTGTGGCGTCGGCGCTGGGGGGAGACGGAGTACTGGCTGTCATTGATCCCCCTCGGAGGCTACGTCAAGCTCGCGACGCTCGAGGAGGAAGGTCCGGCGGGCGCGCTCGAGGGCGGCGCCGCGGCCGTGCCGATCGATCCCGCGCGGGTGATCGAGAGTAAGTCGGTCCCCGCGCGCCTCGTCGTGATGCTGGCGGGCGTGACGATGAACCTCGTGCTCGCGTTCGGGATCTATGCCGGGGTCGCGGCCACGATCGGGTCGCCGCAGCTCGCGACCACGCAGGTCGACTCGGTCACCGCGTCGGTCCTGCCGGCGGGGGCGGAGGGCCTCGCCGCGCTGCGCCACGGCGACCGCATCGTGAGGCTCAACGGCGATACGGTGCGCACCTGGAACGACCTCATCGAGGGGATCGTGAGCGGCGGAACGGACCTCGACTTCGCGGTCGCCGGACGCGCCGAGCCGCTCCACGTGCACCTGCGGGAGGGGTCCCTGCGGGCGCGCCAGCAGCTCGCCCAGGCGCTCGTGCGACTCGAGCCGCCGCGCCTCGGGCTGCTCGAGCCGGGGCGCCCGGCGATCCGGGCGGGCCTCAGCCCCGGCGACCTGATCGTGCGCGCCAATGGCGACACCATTCGCTCCTGGAACGACGTGCTGCACGCCGTGTGGAACAGCCCCGGCAAGCCGATCCGCTTCGACGTGCGGCGAGACACGGCGCTGCTCCGGATCACGGTCACCCCCGAGCCGCGGACCGAGACCGACACTGCCTCGCCGCGGCCGCACGTGTACGGCGCCATCGGCGCGGGGCCGGATCCGCCCACCATCCACGTGCGCGAGTCGCTCGGCCGCGCCGTCGTCACCGGGTATGAGGAAACGATCGCCCGGGTCAGCCTCGTGCTCGGCTTCCTCAAGGGATTGGTGCTCGGCCAGCTCTCGCCCCGGGACATCGGCGGTCCCATCCTCGTGGGCCAGATTTCCGGCCAGGTGGTGCGGCTCGGGATCGAACGGTTCCTCACGTTCGTGGCCTTTTTCTCGGTGAACCTCGCGGTCCTGAACCTGGTCCCGGTGCCGGTTCTGGATGGCGGTCAGGTGCTGTTCCTGCTGATCGAGGCCGTGAGGCGCAAGCCGCTCTCCGTCGAGGTGCGGGCGCGCCTCGCCCAGATCGGTTTCCTCGTGGTGCTCGGTCTCATGGCACTGGCCCTCGTCAATGACGTCCTCCGCATCCTCCCCCGTTAGCCTGGCGATCGCCGGGTACGTGGCGGGCCGGGTCAAGCCGGAGGGGCTCGTCGCGCTTGTCTCCGCGGCGTACTACGGGGACGGGGGAAGGGGGACCAGGGACGGGTTGAAGCCACTGATCGACGTCATCCAGCGGGCGGCTCCGGGAGTCGTGGAGCTCGCGGCGAGGCCCGGCGGAGCCGGGTTCGCGATTCGGCTCGCCGAGCGGCCGTTCCCGAAGCGG
>Ga0209157_1002046_pt1 | contig 16289 bp, 13 predicted proteins | sample GraSoiAngelo_135_FD_185892 | JGI IMG/M metagenome (GOLD analysis project Ga0209157, IMG submission 185892) | Grasslands soil microbial communities from the Angelo Coastal Reserve, California, USA - 14_0929_05_40cm (SPAdes) (version 2) | ecosystem: Environmental > Terrestrial > Soil > Grasslands ...
CTGGTTCACGAATTTTCCGCAGCCGTGCCACAACGGATCCGCGGCGGGGAGGCCGTACTTGTTCTCGTACGTCTGCACGGTCGCCTCGACTTCTTCCCTCGTCATGTTCTCGTGGTTGATTCCGATCCCGACCACTTTCCCGCCGCCGATGTTCCGCGTGTAGAAGTGGAGCCACTCGATTTCTTGCTCGATGGTGGGCATCGGCCACGCGACAACATCGCGTCGGAACGAACGCGTCTTTCGTGCCGGTGCGTGCATCATCAGGATTGCGGAGGGCATCGAGGCCATGATGATCGCCCGCGTCCCGCAGACGTAGGCGGGGTGGGAGATGCTCCCCTGGCCTTCGACCACGATAACCTTCGGGCGCGTTTCGTCGTACGCGTGGACGATTTCTGCTTCGAGCTCGCCAACCATGAAGTCGGCTTTGATTGAGTCGAGCGGAACCCCATATGTCGAACCCTGCAGCAAGCCCGTCTGACCCGTGGCAACGAACGTTGCCGGCACTCCGGCCTCGTTCAGCGCGTCCGTCAGTAGGAGCGCAGCGGTCCGCTTCCCGATCGCCCCGTCCGTCCCCAGGACCGGAATCCGGAGGCACGGCAACTTCCGAGACAGGTCGCTGAACTGCTTCGAGTCCCGGATGGATCGTGGCTTTCGAACATCGATGAGGCGGACGCCATGCGCGTCCGCGAGCTTCACGAATTCGGGATCGTCGTTCAGGTATTCGTGGAGCCCTGCGACGACATTCAGTCCGTTCTCGATCGCTTCCCGGAGTGTCGCCCGGAACTCCTTCGGGATGTATCCGCCGAAGGTCGCCACGCCGACGATCAAGGTCTCCGGCTTGCTGGTCCGGATCGCCTCGTCCAAGCTCGCGACGATCGGGATGCCGTTGGGCGTCCCATCCAGGACCTCCCCCGCATCGCGCCCTGCCTTGGTGTGATCGATGACGCCGACGATCTCATACCGCTTCGAGTATCGCACGAGCCCGTTCGCCGTCTTCCCCGTGCTTTGTCCAAAATATCCGTCGCACAGGATGATGGCGCGCTCCATACCAATCCCCTGTGATAACGGCGTGGGAAAGTCCATAGTCTCCTATAAAGCCTAAGCGCGAAATGGCGACGCAAGATGGTCGCAGGATTCCGCGCCGGTGAGAGGACACCCTCTCCCTCGTTCCCCGCTAATGCCCGGTTTCAGGAGGCGTTCCGGTGACCCCGAACGTCGACGACTTCCCACCGTGCAGCGCCTGCGGCGGCCGACTTCTGCCTCTCGTCCTTTGCGACTTCTGTGGGGCCGCGTCGATTCTTCGGGATGTGGGCAAGCTCGATTGGACGGCGCCGTGCGCCGAGTGCGGGACGTTCAATCCGTGGCAATACATCTGCGACGCGTGTCATTCCCGGTTCCCGTCCCCAGGCACTCGCCCAAAACCTTCGATGTCCGAGGAAACGTCGGAGGCACCCGAAGGTCCACCCGGCCGGCCGAAGCGGAGGATCAAAGGCGACGCGGATACGAGCGCCCTACTCGACCTGCTCAAAGTCTTGGGCTTGGACCCGTCTCGTTCGCAAGCGGTCATCGACCACGGATACGACGCCCTGTGGAAGCTGGCGCGGGCGTCCCCAGAGGACCTCGCTCGGATCCCCGAGGTGGGCCCGGTCGCTGCGCGCAAGATGCTCGCGTCCCTCCACCTGATCAAGTACGCCCCTCCGCAGCGCACGACGGAACTCATTCTCCAGGAGGAATACGATTGTCCTCTCTGCGGTTGCATCACATCCGCGTTCGCGCCCGCGTGCTTTGAATGCGGTGCCTCTCTCGACGAGGAGGAGATGGACGAATCGATTCGGCGGCAGTTTGCCGCGGAAGGGGATGGGGCGCTCCTCGCGTTCTACGACGGTCGCCTTGTCGAGACGCCGGCGAATCCAGATCTGCTTTACGCCCGCGCCCTTCTATTGCAATCCCTCGGACGGAACGACGAAGCGATCGAAGCACTCGACCGAGCCGCCGCGACGGCGCCGGACACGCGAAAAATCAAGGTCGCTCAGTTGCGCCTTCAGGCGAAGGAATTTCGTAAGCCGAAGGTCGCGGAGAAGCTCCGAACCACCGCGAACACGCTCATGGAGGACGTCGCGTGGGATCAAGAGGTTTCACAGCTGGACCATCTGATCTCCGAAGCGGGATCCGTCTGTCCGAGTTGCGGGGCCGCGGTGCCGCGGGAGATGGCCTTGTGTCCCTCGTGTGGCGCGCGGCTCGTCGTGACACCGGGCGAGGCCGTCTCGGAATCGACCTCCCCGCAGGCGAAGGGACCCGTGAAGACCGTCGCCGCGCCCGAACTGGACACGCTCGTCGACGACCTCCTGGTGGGCGAACTCGAGCAGTCCCTCACGCCGGAGGAACTCGAGCTCACGAAAGCCGCCGTGCTCGATTGGCTGATCGAGGAGCTCGAGGAGACAATGGACCCGGACGCATGGGCCGAGCCTCCTTCCGAGCCCGCACTCGAAGCGGAAGCGCCCGCACAAGCGTCTCCCTTGTCGACATCCGTTGGCTTTCTCTCCGGCTGGGTGCGCGGTAGCCGTGGGCTCGTCAGTGGGCTCCGGCCTAAGCCCGCCTCCCATGGGGCCGAGAGAGCCGGCGTCGTCAACGGCCGAGGCCAGGTCAAAGGCGTTGTGAACGGAGTCGGTCGGTCTCCCGGGCTCAACGGCCTCGTTGACCCGGCCCACGCGATTCACAAGGCCGTTCGCCCGGCCGGGAATGTGACCGAGAGGAAGGCACCGAGCGGCTGGAGTCTCCGCCTCGCGTGGGGCCTCTTCCTCACGCTCGGCCTCCCGCTCGGCGTCATCGCGGCGCTCGCCCCGCTCACAGCCGCCGGGATCTACGTTGAACCGCTCCGGCCGTTCTGGCGACCGTGGCCCCCGGACATCCTGAAGCCGGTCATCGGAGTCGTGGGCTTGGTCGCCACGCTCGCGTACCTGTGCTACGCCTGGGCCGGCTCGCGGGATGCCGATGGGGAACCGCGGTCTCCATCGCTCGCGCTCCGACTGCGGCGGGCCCTCCGGCGCCGCCGCTTCGAGGACACGGTCCGGCCCGTCGTCTCCTCGCACGAAGGCGAACGGAGATCACGCCCCGAAGATTCGGAGCTTCCCCCACTCCGCCCGACCCGAGCCCATGGGGGCAAATCCGAATCCCAGAGTTTGGTGATTTCCCCCTTGAATCGGTGAGTGTCCTTGTCCTCATTGGGGTTCAACTTCGCAGGCGCCGCCGCTAAGGTACTTCTAGCCCGAGTCCGGTACTCACCGCGTGGAGTTGGGGGTCGTCGGGAAACCGAACGTAGGGAAGTCGACCTTCTTCGCGGCGGCGACCCTCGTTCCGGTTCCAATCGCGAATTATCCGTTCACCACGATCGAAGCGAACCGCGGTGTGGCCTACGTGCGCAAGCCGTGTCCGCACACCGAGCTCGGGGTTGCTTGCAAGCCGAACAACGCTCCGTGCTGGGGAGGAACGCGGCTCATCCCCGTGGAATTGCTCGATGTCGCGGGGCTCGTCCCGAAGGCGCACGAGGGCCGCGGCCTGGGCAACAAGTTCCTTGACGACCTGCGCCAGGCGAACGCGCTCGTCCATGTCGTGGATGCAACCGGCGGCACGGACTTCGAGGGCAATGCGGTCCCACCGGGCAGTCACGATCCGCTGGATGACGTCCGGTTCCTCGAAGACGAACTCGCTCACTGGATTGCGGGCATCCTCGCGCGAAACTGGGAGAAGGAAGCCCGACGTGCCGATCTGGAGGAGGTGCCGCCGGAGAAAGTGGTCTTCGGGCGGCTCACGGGCCTCGGGTTCACGGAGATGCAAGTCCATAACGCGGTGCGAGAGACCGCGTTGGATCCGAAGATGGCCCGCTGGACATCGGACGACCTCTTGCGACTCGCGCGTACATTGCAGCATCGCGGGAAGCCGATGATCCTCGCCGCGAACAAGGCGGATCTCGTCTCACGGGACCGCCTCGAACGCCTCTCGCACGCGGACGGCTACCAAACCGTCCCGACTTCTGCGGAGTACGAGCTCGCCCTTCGGCGTGCGGCGTCTGCGGGGCTCATCGGGTACGAGCCGGGCGGCTCATCCTTCCAGATCCTGCTCCCCGAAAAACTCTCTCCCGCCCAGGAGAAGGGGCTCGCGAAAATCCAAGTCTTCCTCCGCGAGCGAGGGTCCACCGGGGTCCAGGCCTGCATCGAAGAGGCGATCTTCAAACTCCTCGATTTGATCGTCGTATACCCGGTCGAGGATGAGCACCACTGGACGGACAAGAGCGGGAACGTGCTGCCCGACGCGTTCCTCGTGCCACGCGGTTCCACTGCGGTCGACGTAGCCTTTAAGGTTCACACGGACTTGGGCAACCACTTCATCCGCGCCATCAACGCCCGTACGAAGATGGTCGTAGGCCGAGACCACCCGGTCCAGGATGGGGACGTCATCAAGATCGTGGCGAAGGTGTGAATGGCAACGTACGATGTGCGGATTGTCACTGCCTCATATCGACGGGAGCCCCGGAACGGCCCCGAGCAAGCGCAGCTGCCGGTGATCCAACTCTTCGGGCGTACGAGGGAAGGGCAGAGCATCACGATCGAGTACTCCGGATTCCAGCCGTACTTCTTCGTCGTCGAGCCTCCGCAGTCTCTCCGCGGGGCGTTCGGGAGGGATCCGCAGGTGGTCAAGCTCGAGGACGTGACCCTCCAGGTCGAGGGCAAGCCCACTCCGTGCGCGCGCGTCGTCCTCCGTCAACCTTGGAAAACGCCCGAGTACCGCGAGAAGGCGCGGAGGTACGGATCGACCCCGCTGGAGGCCGACATCCCCTTCCAGCATCGGTTCATCTACGACATGGATCTTGGAGCCGCGGTCCGCGTCCACGGGACGCCGGCGGACCCGGCCGGGCGGTACACGACCGACCTGTTCCTCGTCGCGGAGCGTTTCGAACCATGCGACCCGTTCCGCCCGGCTCTTCGCGTGCTCAGCTTCGACATCGAGAACAGCATCCTGGACAACCACATCTTCTGCATCGGGATCGCGTACCGGGAGGCCGGTGAAATCAAGACCCGCGTCCTCCAGGGGAAGGAGCGGGAAATCGTCGAGGGGTTCATCAAACTCGTCCACGAGCTCGACCCCGACATCATCTCCGGATACAACATCGACGGCTACGACCTGCCCGTGCTCATCGATCGCGCCGCCAAGAACGGGATTCCGCGGCTCCAGCTCGCCCGTGACTTCTCGGACTTCTTCCACCTCGGCGAGCGGTTCTGGCGGGTCGACGGCCGAATCCTCACGGACGTATGGTGGGCGGTCAAGGCGGAGCGCCTGAGCTTGCACATGAAGCAGGAGACGCTCGACTACGTGGGACGCCAGCTGTTGGGGGAGGGAAAACACGAGCTCTCGCGGCAAAAGATCGACGAGGAGTGGGCCCGGGACTCCGAGAAGGTCATCCGGTATTGTCTGAACGACGCGGTTCTCTCGCTCCGGATTCTCGAGAAGATCGGCCGGATCGAGAAGACGTTGGACCTGGCGGCCGTGAGCAAGCTCCCCCTCGAGGACGTCCTGCATGGGCGCACGTCCAACCTGATCGACTCGATCCTGATTCGCGCCGCCGACCGCGCCCACGTGGCGGTCCCGATGATGAAGATGCGGGGCGGCCGCGTCGAGCAAATCGAAGGCGGATACGTCCACAGCCTGCAGCCCGGTCTGTACGAATGGGTGATCTCGCTCGACTTCCGCGCGATGTACCCCTCCCTGATCATCGAGAACAACATCTGCTTCACGACCGTCTCACCGGCCGGCACGATCGAGAGCCCGACGGGGGCGAAGTTCCTCTCCGCGGATGTCAAGAAAGGCCTCTTGCCGGTGATCCTCGCGAGCCTCATGAAAGACCGGCAGGAGGTCCGGGCCAAGATGCGCGAGGCGACCGATCCCCCGATGAAGGAGTTCTACGACGGCCTCCAGGCGGCGATTAAGGTCCTCATGAACGCGTTCTACGGCGTCCTGGCTTCCTCCTTCTACCGGTTCAACGACCCGAAGGTCGGTGCCTCGATCACCGCGTTCGCGAGGGAACGGATCAAGGGGATCATCGGCGAACTCGAGGCCGACGGCGTGAAGGTCGTGTACGCCGACACGGACTCCGTGTTCTTCCAGTCGCCAACGCCCGGCTTGGAACCGTCCCTCGAATTTGCCCGGAAGACCGCGGAACGGTTCTCGCGTGGGCGGATCAGCATGGAGGTTGACAAGGTCTATCGAAGCCTGTTCAGCCACGGGCGGAAGAAGCGGTACGCGGGAAAAGTGGCGTGGCCGACAGAGGGGGAGATCGTCGTCCGAGGGTACGAGATCCGCCGCACGGACGCGTTTGAGCTCCAGAGCGAAGCGCAGCTCCTCGTGTTCGACAAGATCCTCGACAACGACCCAGAGGGGGCGATCGATCTCGCGAAGCGGATCGTCGCGGAGGTTCGCGCCGGGACCCCGCCGCTCGCGAACCCGGAGAAAGATCCGATCGAGATGCTCGTGATCTCCCGGACGGTCAAGGAGGAGAATCAGTACGTGAACCCGGATTCGATGAGCAACGTCATTGCCGCGCGGAAGCTCGGGGAGATGGGCGAGGAGTTCATGCCCGGGATGAAGGTCTCGTGGATCGTGACGGACCACAAGAAATCCCCGATGGAGGTCGAGCCCTATCTATCCGGCCGGAAGTTCGAGAAAGCGCCGGACTGGGAGTACTACGCGCGGCGCGTCGCGCAGACCCTCGCCTACGTGACGGAAGTGTACGGCTGGGACGAGAAGGCGCTCTTCTCGGGCGCGCAGCCGGCGCAGCAAAAGTCGCTGTTCAGCGAGGAGTTCGACGGCGAGGCCTCGCCGATGAAGACCCCGCGGAAGGCGGAGAAGAAGCTCACACTGGAAGACTTCTTCTGAGGGATCCGATGCCGGTGACGGACGCCGCCTGCCGCTTCTGCGGATGGGAAGGCTCGAACCCCGTTCGGGACGCGCACGGGAGCCTGTTCTGTCCGAACTGCGGCCGGCCCGCCGACTACAAGGTCGTCGTCGAGGAGCTGAAGCGACAGGGCCTCTGGAAGGCATGAGGCATGGCCCGGCCGCAGCCGCGGGTCGTCGCGATCGGCGATGCGATCGTGGACCTCGTGACGCCGCCGATGCCCCCGGTTCCAGCGGTGGACTTCCAGGGGGAGGTCTCCCGGTTCGACCGGATCCCGGGTGGCAACGCCACGAACTTCGCGCTCCAGATGGCGAGGTTGGGCGCCCGCACGACGTTCATCGGCTGCGTCGGCGCCGACCAGGAAGCCGCGTTCCTCCGCCGCGCGTATCGACGGGGTCGCGTCCGCGCGATCCTGCGAGTCGACCCGCGACGTCCCACCGGGGCCACGGTGGCCCTGACCTGGTCCGATGGGAGGCGCGCCCTCATTACGTCCCTCGGCGCGAACGCGAGCTTGCGACCGAGCGACGTCACCGCCTCCGCAATCCGGGGCGCGAACCATATGCACCGATCCGGGTTCTGGTGGACGGAAGGCTTGATCGGACGGCCGAGCGCCGTCCTCCTCGCCCGGGCACGGCGGGCCGGGGCGACCACGTCCCTGGACGTCTCGACAGATCCTCGCGGTTGGGCGAAGGAGCGGATCGAGAGTGTCCGCCTTTGCCTCCCGTTCGTGGACATGTTCTTCGGCAACGAGACGGAGGTGTGTGCAATCGCAGGCGTCTCCTCGCCTTCGGAAGCCGCCCGCCATCTCTGTTCCCTCGGCGCCGAGGAGGTCGTCCTCCATCAGGCCGAGCACGGATCCACGGGGGTGACCCTCGAGCGCGTCGTGAGCGCCCGCGCCGTGCCCGCGCCGATCGACAATCCGACCGGTTGCGGCGATGTGTTCAACGCCGCGTACGTCCACGCGAAGCTTCAGGGCGCTTCGATTCCGGAAGCGCTCCGACTCGGGAACGCGTGCGCCGCGGCCCACCTCGCGGATCGGGATCGACCGTACCCAACCCTCGCAAGGGTCCGGCGTCTTCTGCACGATACATCCACAGCTCCCTAGGCAGATTTTCACTTTCACGCATCCCCCTCCCGGGAGGTCGTTCATACCACGGAAACCCCTAGCATTCGTCATGGCTCGCGTGCCGCGACGTTCCGCGTCATCGGTTTCGAGCGAGGCGTGGGCCATGCTCGGCAAGACGGACCTCGAGGCGACCACGTGCTGGGACTTTCCGACTCAGTCGGAGGGCAGTCCGGACGCCGGGGACCCATCGTTCAACGGCGTGACCCCGGCCCGGTGTGTCTCGAACCTCGTGCGCCGATACACGCGGCCGGACGAGCTCGTTGTCGATCCGATGGCGGGGTCGGGAACGATCGGGGCGGTGGCTCGTTCGCTCGGCCGGCGTGCCGTGTCGTTCGATCTCACCCCGAGGTATCGAAGCGTGTTCCGCGCGGACGCGAGGGAGTGGCCCCTTCGAGCGAATGCGGCCGCGCTCGCCGTGGTCGACTCGCCGTACTCGGACAACATCGTGTACGGGTCGGATTCGCGATGTCTCGGCCGAATTTCGTGCCGCGAACCGCGATTCTACGAACAGATGGCGCGCGTCTCGGCCGAGGCCCGGCGCGTGCTGCGACCGGGTGGTGTCCTCGCGTGGATCATCGCCGACGAGTACCGCGGTGGCGCCTACACCCCGGTCGGATTCCGCCTTCTCTCGGTCTTGTCACACGACTTCGAGGTCCGCGACACGGTCGTCCTCGTTCGCCACCACGACCGCTCTGCGTCCCCGCTGTGGGAGCACCGGGCCCGTCGGTTCAACTTCTTCCTTCGGGGCTTCAAGTTCCTGTTCATCCTGAGGAAACCGGTTGGGGAATCGGGAGGTTAGAGACGTGGAACCAAACAATGAATGGACGCGCAGTACGTCGAGCGCGATTGTGTCCGCCTTGCGCGCGCGGGTGCGGGTTGCGGCAGGCCGACGCCAAGATCGCGTTGTGGAACGCGCAAGTCGGTACTGGATCGCCTGGCGGAGCCGAAATATGGACCGGGTCTTCGTCGAGCTCCGCCCGCTACGAGGTCGTGTACAGGTGTTCATCCTTCCGAGGCCACGAGACCTCGCGGACTCCACGGGACTTGCGCGACGCGCGCCCAGGACCCAAGGGTGGGGCTGGTTCCGGTCCCGGTTTGAGATCTCGTCGATGGCTCAGATCGAGCTGGCGGCCCGGTTGATTGTCCAGTCGTACGAACACAGCGCGCGTCGTGGGAACGGCGGCCGTGCGACGCGCCGGGCCCGGAAGGCACAAGCCCTTTAATACTCCGCGCCGTTGGCTGCCCGCTTTCGTCGACCCTGGTCGGAGATGTACCTCCGGGCGAATCCACAAATCCAGGGGGCTGGGCCATGGCAGAGGAAACCCCGAAGGCTCCGGAACCGGAGCTGAACATCGCCGCGGCAGGAGAAGCAAAGGCGCCCGCCCGGCCGCGGAACTTGTATGCCTTCGTGAAACAAGCGTGGAAGAATCCCCGTAGCGGGGTCGTGAAGGAGACCCATTTTGCACGGCTCGTCGAATGGCGTCGCGGTCTTGCTTTCGTGCGCTTGGAGCGGCCGACCCGAATCGATCGGGCCCGCGAGCTCGGATACCGCGCAAAGCAAGGCTACGTCGTCGTCCGTGCGCGGGTCCGTCGGGGCGGCCGACGACGACCCAAGCCGATGGGCGGTCGTCATCCGAAGCGGAGAGGCCTCGTCAAAATCACGATGGCGAAATCGATCCAGCGGATCGCGGAGGAGCGGACCGCGCGGCACTATCCGAACCTCGAGGTCCTCAACTCCTACTGGGTCGGCGAGGACGGGACGCACAAGTACTACGAGGTCATCCTCGTGGATCCGCAGCATCCCGTGATCCGCAACGATCCGAAGATCAACTGGATCTGTGAACCGGCGAACCGCGGACGGGTCTTCCGGGGTCTGACGTCCGCTGGGAAGAAAGGACGCGGGCTGCTGCACAAAGGCAAAGGCGCGGAAAAGGTCCGACCGAGCATCGGCAGCCACGATCGGCTCGGAAAGTGATTCAGGCCGATTCGATCCGGGACGCCAAGTGTCCCACTTCGTCGTCCGTCAGCCCTATCACAGGCTCGAACACGGGCACGTTCAGCCCTCCCCGCGTGTCCGGGTCGAACGCGGACCACCGCGTCCCCAGGAAAACCGCGTCGGCTCTCGCGATCTTCACGAGCTCATGCACGCGCCCATCCGGCGGGAGGTCGAGCACCTTCAGCCGGACGTCCCACCGCCGGAGCGGGTCCACTACGCGACCTGTGGGGGGCGTGGCGACCGCGACGCGACATCCGCGCTTCATGCCCATCCAGGCCGCCACCATCCCGGCTTGGTCCGTCACAACCGCGAGGGCCCGGCCTTGGCTACCGAGCGGGAGCCCGCCCGGCCCCGGCCACACCTCGCGGAACACGAACCCGCGGTTCTGACGCACTTCGATGTGGATCTCGACATCCGGCCGCGACAGGTTGACGCGGCTCTCGGGATTCGCTTGACGGATCTCGTCTCCGAGTTCGCGCGCGAGATCTTGGCTCGTGAACGGATGGGTTCCGACCCGACGGGTCCGGAGGGCGAACGTGGCGCCGGGAGACAAGGCGATCGCCGCCTCGGAGACGACCGCATCTCGCAACGATGCCCGATCGGCGTGGACCTCCGTGGCCGGGCTCATCGATACGACGCCGAAGACGCGTGAAAGGATGCTTCGGGCCTTTTCGATGTGGTCCGCATGCACGTACACGCGGGCCTCGTCCGACTCCGTGATGCACTCGACGCCTTCCGCGGCGAAGAGGTCTTGGATGTTCGCCACGAGTCGGTCCCGGAGCTGACGTCGCACGAACCGACTCTTCAACGCGATCTCGCCGAACCGCACGAGGAGGACCATCGGCCTTCGGACCGTCCTGCTCCCGTAGTTTCTCGGTAGTAATTAATACGGCACCGACTTTGCGCGCGAGGTGGACGCGCTCCTGTTGCTCCTACAGGCCGTCCTCATCTTCGGCGTCGCGTTCATCTACGCGAACCTCGGCCTCGGCGGAGGGCTCCTGTTTGTCCCGATCCTGCTTTCGACGGGCGTCACCCGGAGCGACGTTGCCGTCCCGATCTCCCTCACGTTCACGATCGCGACCGCGGCATCGTCCGTCATCAACCACCACCGGAAAGGTCTCGTCGACTTCCGCCTCGGGGGGACCCTCGTGGCCGGCGCCTTGGTCGGCGCGGTCCTGGGGACGCTCTTCACGCTTCTCGTCCTCGTGGACGATCGGGCGTTCAAGGCCTTCTTCACGACCATCCTCTTGATTTTCGGCGTGTACATGCTGTCGGACTGGCTGAAGAACGCCCGAGACGTGGACGAAGACGACGACTCGAAGATGACGCCTCCGCGAAAGACGAGCGTCACGGCGGCGACCGTGGGCTCGGGGTTCCTCTCGGGGAGCATGGGGATCGGCGGAGGTCTGCTGAATGTCCCCCTCATGGTGTACGGCCTCGGTCGGCGGACACGGAAGGCGATCGGGACGTCTTCCCTGTTGATCATCCCGACCGCGGCCGTGGGCTTCGCGACGTATGTCGTGAATCTCGCGGTCCGGCCCGGCGGGTTCGCGTGGCCCTCCGACTTCATCCTCATTCCGCTCTTTTTCCCGGTTGTGTTCGTCGGGGCGTACCTCGGCTCGCGATGGGGGCTCCGGGCTCTCCGAACGCGCCCCGTCGCGCTGATCTTCATCGTGGTCCTCTTCATCGCGGCGGGAAAGCTCGTGGTCGACCTGCTCTGAGTCGAATCGCCTCGCGGTTCGGGGGCGTGCCGTTCCAATCGCGACGCGGAGGAAAGGCCAAATATGTCGGGGCGGGTGCGCCGACCCCATAACGGTCGCGGGATGGGATGGACCGCACGGATGGGTCGCACTGGTTCTACTCGTACCTCCCTCAAGGGGTCGCCGGCGGCGCGACGTCCGCGCTGATACCGCTCTTCGCATACGCCCTCGGCGGGAACCTCTCCGACATCGGGATTATTGCGGCCGCGACGAGCCTCGCCTCGGTCCCCGCCTTCATACTGTGGGGATCCCTGTCGGATCGCCTCGGGCGTCGCAAGGTCTTCCTCCTGATCGGATTCCTCGGGAGCGGCATCGCCTCGCTCGCCATGGGATTGAGCCAGACGATGTCCGGGTTCTATCTAGCGAACCTCCTCGCGGGCTTTCTCGGCGCCGCGAGCGGCCCCGTTGGGACGGTGCTTCTCATGGAGACCGCCGACCGCAAGGAGTGGCCCGCGAGGCTCGCCCTCGTCGGTCGGATCGGGGCCGTCGGATGGGTCGCAGGGCTTGGACTCGGCGTCGGATGGCTGGTGATTGGGCCCCAGATCCTCGGGGCGGAGGCGCCTTCGATGCGCGCCCTCTTCGTGATTGGCGCGGCCCTCGGTCTCCTCGCGGGCCTCCTCGCCCAGCTCTGGACGCGCGAGCCGGCCGTTCGGGTGGACCGTCGCGAGGTCCGCCTCGTCGATGTCCATCCGCGCGTCGAGAAGGGTCGCTTCCTTCCGATGCGGATTCTCCATTTCATCTCGCCAACGGGACATGGCGCCGGGGTGCGACTCCCACGGTCCCTCCGAATCTATCTGATCTGCGTCTTCCTTCTGTTCGGTGGTTTCACCGCGTTCTACGGGTTCTTCCCGATCTTTCTTACACAGGTCTACGGAATGGGAAGCCCCGAGATTTTTGCTGTCTACATCGCGAGCCAGGCGACCTCGATTGTCGCCTATCCTCGGGTCGGTCGTTGGATTTCCGCCCGGGGCGACCGGTCGACGCAGCTCTACGCGGCCCTCGGCCGCTCGATTTTGTTTCCTTCCTTCTTGGTCGTCGGCCTCGCGGCCCTCCCGCAAACCTCCCGGCTCGGAATTGCCTTCGCGCTGCATGCGGGCGTCGGTCTGTGCTGGGCCGTCATCAACGTCGCGGGTTCGACCCTCGTGTCGCGCCTCGCTCCGGAAAACGCGCGTGCGGAGGCGTTCGGGACCTACAACGCGGTCCAAGGCTTCGGGTCGATCCTCGGTCCGCTCCTCGGGGGATTCACCGCGCAGCTCCTGGGATACGCGCCCGCGTTCGGGGTCAGTGTAGCGCTTGTCCTCGCGGGCTCAGGCCTCCTTGCAGCCGCGCGGCTCCCGGACAGGTGAGGCCCCGAAAAGGGTAAATGACGACCCGGCTTGCGCGGCGAGGGTGGCGCCTTGGACATCCTGATTCTGGGCGGGTACGGAGCCATGGCCCAGTCCACGGTGCCGGACCTCCTGTCCGCGCGCGAGGTCAACCGAGTGGGGATCGCGGGCCGGAGTCTTGTGAAGGCGGAGGGGGTCGCGAAGGCGCAGCACGACGACCGCGCGGCACCGATCGCCGTTGATGCACGGGATTCCGCGGCGCTCGTCCGCGAGTTGCGAAACTGGGATTGCGTGATCAACAGCACCTGGTACGACCTGAACGTCCCAATCATGGAGGCGGCGATCTCCGCGGGGGCTCACTATTGTGACCTCGGGGGACTCTATCATCAGACGCTCCGCCAGCTGGCGCTCGATGCGCGGGCGAAGGACGCGGGCGTCACGTGCGTCCTCGGGATCGGCTCGACCCCGGGCACGATGAACGTCATGGGGATGTACGGTGCGGGCAAGCTCGACAAGGTTGAGAAGGTCATGCTCCGGAGCAGCGGCGCGGTCGTTTCCGGCGGCGAGCCCGGCAAGTTCGTCCCGCCATACGCGATCCGGACGATCTTCGACGAGTTCTCGCTCGACGCACCGATTTTGCGCAAGGGCAAGATCCGGTTCGTCTCCGCGCTCTCCGGCCTCGAGCGCTCCGAGTTCATGCCCCCGGTCGGGGTCGTCGAGGGATACTACACGATTCACTCGGAGCTCGCGACGATGCCGAAGACGATCGGCAAAGGCGTCCAAGAGATGGACTTCATCGTCGCGTTTCCACCCGAATTTCGCGAGACGATCGCCGCCCTCGTCCGCCTCGGCCTCGCGAGTCGGGAGGCGTTGGTTGTCGAAGGAACGACGGTCCGACCATACGACGTCACCTCGACCGTGATCGACGCCCTCCCGAAACCGAAGGAGCCCGAGCTCGACGTTGACATCCAACGCTGCGTCTTGATTGGCGAACGGGATGGGAATCCGACAACCCTCCGCTACGAGGCGGTCACGTGGCCCCACAAGCATTGGAACGTCGGGGGAGGCGTCGTCGATACCGGAGTGCCGCCATCCATCGCGGCCCAGTGGATGGTCAAGGGCCTCATCAAGGACCGAGGGGTAATCCCTCCCGAAGTCGCATTCGAACCGATTGCGTACTTCAAAGAGCTCTCGGCGCGAGGACGTGGAATCCAGGTCGTCGAGTATGCCGAGGAGACGCAGCCGCTGAACTGACCGGTCTGCTCCCGCTGGTCGTCCCCACGCCGGGGCGTCTCACGCGCTCCGCGGGAGGGGCGTTTCTCCGTACAGCGCCGCCTGCTCGCCGACCGCATGGAGCTGGACGGCGGGCGCCTTCTCGCGGTGGCGTCCCGCCTCCTTTGCAATCGCGGCGAATGCGTTGTCCGCGACCTCGAGGGCCCATTCGATGTCCTCTTCCGTGTGTTCCGTGGAGAGGAACGCGCGCTCGCCCGTGTTCGGGATGCCGAACAGGACGTTGTTCCCGAGGCAGTGGATGAACCAGTTCCACCATCGACGGGTGTTCGCACTGAGCGTATCCCGGAAGTTCCGGATTTCGTCTTTTGTGGTGAAGTATACGTTCCCGATCGATCCGACGTACTCGACCCACGCGGGGATCCGGCGGTCGTCCGCGAGGTCCTGGAGCCCGCCGTAGAGTTGGCGGCCGAGGCTGTTGATTTGGTCGTAGTACTCCGGGTGCTCCGCGAGGATCTGGAGACCTTTGAGGCCCGCTGCGACACTAATCGGATGGCCGTTATACGTGCCTGCGTGGAACGTCGCGTACTTCCAGCCACGGCCCGGCTCGAGGACGTTCATGATTTGCGCCTCGCCCCCGAAGCCCGCCAGCTGGAAGCCGCCGCCCGCGATTTTGCCGAACGTCGTCATGTCGGGCCGGACGTCGTAGTATTCCTGGGCGCCGCCGTACGCAAGCCGGAATCCTGTGAGGACCTCGTCGAAGATGAGGACGATTCCTTTCTTTCGCGTGAGCTGCCGGAGACGCTTGAGGTAGTTGCCTTTCGGGGCGACGACCCCGGGACCGCAGAGGACGGGCTCGATGATCAGGGCCCCGACCTCGTCGTCGTTGTCGTCGAGGATTGCAGCGGTCGCGTCGATATCGTTGTACGGGAAGACGACGACCGTGTCGGAGACGGCTTTCGGGATGCCGCGGCCGTAGGGGATCGGTCGGTATCCCGTCATGCGTCGAGCGGTCCGCGCGTCCATATCGATGCTTTGCAATGCGTAATCGTGGGCGCCGTGGTACGCGCCCTCCGCCTTCGCGACCTTGTCGCGGCCCGTGTATGCGCGCGCGGTCCGAATCGCGTGCATCGTCGCCTCAGTCCCGCTGTTACAGAGCCGGACCTTCTTCATCGAAGGCATCGCCTTCCGGATCGCTTGGATGTAGTCGATGAAGAGTTCGCTCGTGACGCCGAGCATCGACCCGGATTCGAGTTGCTTGATCACTTCGAGCGCGATGTCCCGGTTGTTGTGGCCGAGGAGGAGCGCGCCGAACCCCATCATCAAGTCGAGGATTTTGTTGCCGTCGACGTCGTAGATGTAGCCCCCGTCGCCGTAATCGGCCAGGAACGGATGGGGCTTGAAGTACCGGACGTTGCTTTCAACGCCGCCGGGTGTGAGCCGTGTGGCACGGCGCCAGAGCTGCGCGCTCTTCTTGTGCCGTGTCAGATACTTCCGGCTGAACTTCTGGGATGGCAACGGATCACCTCCAGATGAAAACGAGGCCGGTCCGATGGCCGGCAGGCGGGTTCCGGGAGCCCCGGATTCCCGTTCATCTGGGCACCTGTGAGATGCCGCTGGGGCTATGAAAGAGTTTCGCGCATAGTGTGCGCTTTGTATATCAAACGTGAGAGCGCGAGAAAGTATAGCTACGGGCTATACGAGACGTCGGATGCCTGTCGGCCGACGAACCTCGTGCGCGTTTATAAAGTTCATATGGACGCGGTACAAAGACCGCCACCGGAAACCACAACGGATCGTTTCCGGGGCACCGTCGATTCGCCTCCAATGCCTACTTGTGTCCGTCGTCGAGGGGTCGCTCGACCCGCGGTCGGGGGGATGCGTGGGGCAGGATTTGAACCTGCGA
>Ga0209157_1002047_pt1 | contig 16287 bp, 16 predicted proteins | sample GraSoiAngelo_135_FD_185892 | JGI IMG/M metagenome (GOLD analysis project Ga0209157, IMG submission 185892) | Grasslands soil microbial communities from the Angelo Coastal Reserve, California, USA - 14_0929_05_40cm (SPAdes) (version 2) | ecosystem: Environmental > Terrestrial > Soil > Grasslands ...
TTGGACGTGATGATTTCCGGTTCTTCTTCGAGACGAACAGGCTCCCCACCGGTTCTAGCCGACGTTCCAGTGGACGCCGGTTCAGACGGCATCTCGTTCACAACCATCCCTTCATCGTCTTCAACCGGCACGGAACGATTGATCTTGACTGGCTTGAGCTTCCCTTTTTTGAGCTTCTCGCCCCTGTCAGTCCGTTCCGGCAGAGCCGGTGCGATTGCCGCGGCAGCCTCGGTGAACGACTGCCACCAACCAGGCACACGCCGTCGGAGATCAACCAGCGAGATCGGCGTAGCGAGCAGGAGCGAAACCACGAGCCCAGCTGCAACGATGATATGGGCGCCGGTGCTGGCGAACGCGCTCTTCAGCCCTTCAGCGATCAGGTGTCCGATTAGTCCACCGGCCATCCCGCGGTACACCAGCCCGCTGACCAGCGTCGGGACGGCGGTCACTTCGAGATGCAGCAGGCCGCTTAAAAACAGCAATGACAAGAGGGAGCCGCCCGCACTGCGCACCGTCACGGTCAAGGGGCCCTCGATAAAACACCGCGCTCCCAACATCGCCAGGAGGAAGGGCAGAAGATAAGCTGCGGCACCCACCAACCGGAATAGAACGACCGCAAGAGTGGCCCCTACAGTCCCGATCATGTTCCGTGTCTGTCCGGGTGAAGCAGCAACGGAAGGACCGGACCCGAACAACGGAACATCGCTGGGGGTGAAAGAAACCAGGCTCAGGAGGGTGAGGAGGCTCAGCGTGGTCAGCAGAACGCCGATCACTTCGTACTGGAGACGGGAGAACCGACGGGATGCACTGCGGGCGTCACCGCGCTTTGCCGTGCTGGTTACACCCATGCGCGGGATGGTAACATCCTTAACCGGCAAGGGGCAAGAGGCAACGTTCAGAAGTGATGAGTGCTGAGTGCTGAGTTTTGAGTGGTCAGTCTTGAGTCAGAAACCCAGAACTCAGCACTCATGACTCAACACTCCGATTCAGGCCCTGACCTGTCCCAGCGCATCCGCAAGGCTTGCAAATTCTTCAATGGTCAAAGTCTCCGCCCGCCGTGATGGACTAATCCCAACCTGCGCCAGAGCCTGGGCAACCTGCTCAGAAGAGACACCTTCGTCGCGGAGTGAATTTGAAAGGGTTTTGCGCCGATGGGCAAAGGCTGCCCGCACGACCCTGGCGAACAAGGTTTCGTCGTTCACCTGGACCGGGGGCCTTCGCATCACCAGGGTGACCACAGCCGAGCCCACTTCGGAGCGAGGACGGAAGCAGCTCGTCGAGACCTGGAAGGCCAGCGAGGCCTCCGCCGCATATTGCACCAAGATCGAAAGGATCCCGTAGTCGTTCGTCGCCGGTTTTGCCACCAATCGTCGAGCGACCTCGGTTTGCAGCATCAGGACCATCCGATCAATTCGCTCCCGCGCTTCCAAGAGCGTAAACAGCAGCGGGGTGGAGACATAGTACGGAAGGTTGGCCACCACAACTGTTCCTCTAGGCAGCGTCTCGTAGGGAAACTCCAGCGCATCGCCGAGCCGAAGATCGAGATTGCGACAGTCAGCCAGCACCTCAGCCAGATAAGCCCCCAGCTTTGGGTCGAGCTCAAGCGCGATCACTTGCCGGGCTGCGGTGCAGAGCGGTCTGGTCAAGACTCCCCTCCCCGGTCCGATCTCCAGCACGGTTTCCTCCGGCCGGATTGCAGCCAGTGCGACTATTTTGCGGGTGATGTTCGGGTCAATCAGGAAATGTTGGCCGAGGCGCTTTCGAGGAGGTGGAACAGCAAGGGGCATGGTTGATGGTCAATGGTTCATGGTTACTGGGTTATGGCTGATGAGTAAGGATCTAAATAAGTAATGGAGTAATTACGTAATTCACTACTCATGGGCCATTAGCCATCAGCCATCAACCATTCGCTATCCACCATCAACCATTGTTCCTTTTCTTGACCTCAGCTGCCAGCGACACCAAACAATTTCGGTACACTTCTGCATCATCAGTCAGTTCTTCCAGAAGATCATTGGTAAACGAAGGCCCTGATTGGGTGTCGGCGAACCGCTTGGCCTCGTTGGGCCCCACGTGCTCAGCGATCAACGGGACGGTTCGGATCTTCCACTTGGCCATCCGTTCGGTTGCCGCCACTGTATTAAGATCCTCTGTACCCTGTTTCACAATCGTATCCAGTTCTTTGATTTGCCGCTCAATCATTTCGAGAGCGGACGTCACACGGTCAGACATCCCTTGACTCCTTTCACCAGCCATGGGCCAACCCCTCAGTGGACCTTGCCATGCAGCTTGGCCACAGCCAACCGCGACGCCAGCTTGACGGCTTCGATCAAACTCCCGGGATCCGCCACTCCCTTACCGGCAATGTCGAACGCCGTACCGTGATCAACTGAGGTGCGGATGATCGGGAGTCCCACCGTCAAATTGACGCACTTGCCGAACGCCACGAGTTTGAGTGGAATCAGCCCCTGGTCATGGTACATAGCCACGACCCCGTCATACTCGCCGCGAACCGCTTTGCCAAAGAGGGTATCGGCCGACAGCGGATCGCTGGCTTGTATGCCGGCGGCCCTCGCACGGCGTGCGGCGGGGAGAATGGTCTTGCGTTCTTCATCCCCAAACAAGCCGGCTTCCCCGGCATGAGGATTCAGCGCCGCCACTCCGATCCTTGGCCTGACCACGCCAAACTGATCGCGCAGGGCCCTATCAGCTAACCGGATTGCCTTCCCCACCAGCTCCGGTGTCAGCGCCCCGGAAAGGTTCCGGATTGCCACGTGCGTCGTGACAAACATAATCTTCAGCGGACCACCCAGGATCATCATCCCGACTTCCTTACTGTAGGTGAGGTCCGCCAGTAATTCCGTGTGTCCTGGATAGTGGTACCCAGCGAGGTTGATGGCTTCCTTGTTGATCGGTCCTGTGACGATTCCATGAATGCAGCCCAACTCGGCCAACTCGACGGCCTTCGTAATAAACGCGACGGAAGCCTTGCCTGTGTTCTTCGCTGCCACCCCCATACGGAATCGCCCAATTGGGCGCTCGAGTGGATCAAGAACCGACAGTTCGCCGCGTCCCCCTAACGGCCTGTCATGGCCCTCTACCACGACCACCCGCAAAGGGAGCCCGAGAGACCGGACCGTCTTGTGCATCACCGGCAGGGACCCGATCACGAGCGGACGACAGAGGCGCCCGACCTCCCGACCGGCCAACGCTTTGGCGATCACCTCTGCCCCGATTCCTGCCGGATCACCCATGGTCAGGCCTAACACCGGCCTCTGATCAACTTTCCGCCCGTGAGTCATTTTAGCTATGGCCTTTCTCTCACATCTCAATGGCCCATGAGGAAGTAATTGAGTAACCGGTAATTACGTAATTACTCCATTACTCATTTACATCCTCGCTCATTAACCATCAGCCATTTGCCATAAACCATGTCTGATTCATTAGGCGCCGTACAGATACAGGGTATAGCCGAGGTACAACAAGGCGCCGCTGCCGAGCAGCCAGGGTCGCCAGTGCCCGCCCCAGAGCAGTTGTCCAAGGCTGGCTCCCGCTGCCACTAACGCGAGCCCCATCGTCAACAGGGCCGCGGGAGCCAACACCCACTCCGTCCCGATCAGCCCGACCGAGACCGGGAAGGTGCCCTGAAAGACCATCGCCCCCGTGACATTGCCGACCGCCAGCCGGTCCTTCCGCCGGTACAGCCAGAGAAAACTGTTGGACATTTCCGGCAACTCGGTTGCGAGCGGCGCAATCAAGAGCGCTAGCAGCAGCGGCGACACCTCCAGGTCGGCTGCGATCGCCTTGGCCGCCATCACGAACAGATGGGCCCCGCTCACCAAGCCGACCAGACCGATCAACCCTTGTAGACCAATCAACCCGTATGATGGCATAGCGGAGCGGCGGGCAAAGATCAACGGATCAAGACCCGCCCCCCCTACCTGATCCGACGGAGCGGACAGCTTCAGCTTCATATAGTAGAGATAGCTCCCGATCAACAATCCCGCAGCGAGATAATGAGCGGAACGGGAAGACACAAACGCGCAGCCCACGGCCAAGCCATAGCCAACCAGAAAAAACTGAAGATCAACCCGCACCTCTCGGTATTCCAATTTGAAGACGGCCGCGCGCTTTCCCATCCTGGCATAGAGCACCAATAGAGCCGCCAGGATCGGCAGCACCAGCGTACTGAGCATGAAGGGCGCGCCAAGGATCGCGCCGAGTCCGACCTCCGTCCGCTCCTGTCCGGTTCCGAAGAAGATCGCGATGATTGGGATCGAAGTTTCCGGGAGCGTGGTCCCTACCGCGGCGAAGATACTGCCCACCGCGCCTTCTGAGACCTTCAACCGCTTACCCAGCCATTCGATTCCATTGGTGAAGAGCGTGCAACCGGCCAGGGTGATCACGACAGAGGCAAGGAACAACGCGACATAGCCCAGGACGGTCACGCAAGGCCTCGCAAAGAAAAAGTATAAAGTAAAAAGGCAAGGGTCTCAGTCATAGATTTAACTGTTACTTTTTCCTTTTACCTTGCGCACGGCGGTAGGCGTGCGCCGCCTCGTCCATAATCTCGCGCACCGGCCGACCGGTTTGCTCGGCAATCCGCTTGCAGTCCCGGTACTCAGGGGTTGCTTTCGTCTGACCTCGTTCGGTCTCGGCCACTTTCACCCGTACTACTCCGTGACGAGTGTGTACCGACTGGATCCGTCTCGGCAGGACCCGCCTGCTCAGCTCATGCATCCTGACTCCCAGCGCGGTGGTCTCGCGCAGCACAACGCCAGCCACCGCCTCAGCTCTCTCGCGCGACACCAGCGCAGCCAACACAATGCCGGGGCGGCCCCGCTTCATGATGACCGGCGTGAGCGTGACATCCAGCGCGCCTGCAGCGAACAGCCGATCCATCACGGTCTCATAGGCCTGGGGATTGAGATCGTCCAGGTTCGTCTCCATCTGAACGACGGTCTCTGTGTCGCCAATGGACGCCGGAAGTGATTCAGCCAGGAACACCCGCAGCACGTTCGGCCATCCGTCCAGGTCAGCAGAGCCAGCTCCATATCCGATGGCGCTGGGACGCATCGGAGGGAGCGGACCATAGTCCTGAGCGAGCGTGCACAGGAGCGCGAGCCCGGTAGGAGTGGTCAGCTCACGCGCGGGGCCGGCACTATACACCGGGACGCCGCGCGCAAGCGCGGTCACCGCCGGCCCGGGGACCGGCAACTGGCCGTGCGCCGAGTTCATCACTCCTGCGCCCAGGTTCACCGACGAGGCGGTGACTCGATTGACGCCCAGGAGATGACACCCCAGCACCGTTCCCATCACATCCACGAGCGAATCTATCACGCCGACTTCGTGAAACTGCACCTTCGATGGGCTGATCCGATGGGCAATCCCTTCTGCCTGTGCCAGCCGATGAAACACGGCGAGGCTTTGGTCTTTCACCGCCGTCGGCACCCGACTTGATGCGATGATCCGTTGGATACGACCGAGTGAGAGAGGGGACCGGAATCCATCCCGAATCACCACGTCCACCTTGGTCGCGTGCAGTCCGGCACGCGTGACCTTTCTGGATCCCAGGGTGTACCCATCAACCGGCATGGCTTTCAGGCCACGGACGAGATCCTTGATTGGGAGGCCGGCATCCACCAGCGCGCCAAGGATCATGTCCCCGCTGATCCCGGAAAAACAGTCAAAATGGAGTTGGATTCCCACCCCTTGCCCTCAACAACGACAAGCACTGACCAGGCGGCGCTCATCTTAACGTAAGCATTGAAGGGATGGCTAGAGGCACGGGGCCAGAGGTAATTGGGACACCTATAGCCTCTAGCCCCTGGCCTAACGTAATTGACAGTCAAAAGCGCGCTATGTTATCCCCCGTATATGCGACGCACCGGTTTGCGCCAGAGCGGGATTGACAGGACACCCCCGCTAGCCTGTCTTGGGCCAGCAACCTGCCAAGCCGTCTCAGGTTTCTTGACAGCGATGCTGCTGAGCAGTGCGCTCGTGGGGCTGCTCCCGGCCGAATCAGCGGACGCCAAGCGAAAGCCGGTGCAGCGGCACGAGCCGGACCTGCGGATCGTCGCCGTGACTGCCTCGCCTGAGCCCTACTCACCGGGAACCGGCTCGCTCGACTTGGCTGTTGAGGTCCAACTGCCGAAAGAGCTGAACGGGGCCACGTTGCTAGAGGTGTCCTGGCTGATTAGCTCCCAGTCTAAACGCTCTCTGCGATTTATTTCCAACCGCCAAACAGTCACGGTCCGGCCTGCCTCTGATCCACCACTCACAGCGGAGACGGCTGCCGATTCCTCTCCAGGGCGGATTGTCGTGAAGCTCAACTGGGACGGGACAGACCAAACCAAACAACTTGTGGAATCCGGACGGTATCACTATGAAGTACGGGCAAAACTCTTGACGGTCGGAGAGAATGGGCCACGGACTCAGATGGTCGCCTGGCCTAGGCGAGGGACTCTGGAAGTGAAATAAATGCCGTGAGGTGTAAGGCGTTAGGTGTCAGGGGAAGTGAGGAGTGAAAAGTGAGGTTTCAGGAGATCCTAAGCGGTAGTCGAGACCGCGAGTCTCGGTCGATCATCCCCCTTACACCTCACTCCTCACGCCTGACGGTCCACACCTCACTCCTCACTCCTTACCGCTTTTCTCGCCAAGCAGATTGATTCGGTGGGCCAGGCAGCCGGCGCCGAAGCCGTTGTCAATGTTCATCACACCCACGCCGGACGCGCAGGAATTGAGCATGGTCAGCAGGGCGGCCAGTCCCCCGAAACTCGAACCGTAGCCCCGGCTGGTAGGCACCGCCACCACTGGCCGATCCACGAGACCGCCCACCACACTGGGCAGCACCCCATCCATCCCTGCCACGACCACCAGCACGCGCGCCTGTAGCAGCCTGTTATGTCGCCCGAGCACGCGGTGAAGACCGGCCACTCCCACGTCGTAGAGGGTCTCGACGCGGCTCCCCATCGTCTCTGCGGTCACCCGTGCTTCCTCGGCGACCGGAATATCGGCCGTCCCGGCCGTGAGGACCAAGATATCGCCCTTGAGCTCGGGCCTGCGTCGTTGGATCACCACCGCGCGCGCCAATTCATGATAGACCGCGCGCCGATCCAGCCTCGCCAGCGCGCGCGCCACATCCGGCTCGACACGGGTTGCCAGCAGGGGGCCGCCTTTCTTCAATAGGCCTCGCGCAATCGCTACGGTCTGCGCCCGCGTCTTACCTTCGCAGAAGATGACCTCCGGAAACCCCTGCCGGATCGACCGGTGATGGTCCACTGAGGCAAAACCGAGGTCCTCGTAGGGAAGGGTGCGCAATCGCTCCATGGCCGCTGGCACGCCGATCTTGTCGGTCTGCAGGTCGTGGAGCAGTTTTTTCAGGAGCTGGTGGTTCACGCTTCCTCTTTGGCCACTCGCTCCATCAGCCCACTGACGGCCCGCCTGCATGGCTTCCCGTCGAAGAGCACTGCACAGACCTCCTGCACGATCGGCATGTCCACTCTAAACCGCTTCGCCAGTCCGGACGCTGCCCGTGCCGTCCGCACACCCTCGGCCACGGCCTGCATTCCTTTCAGGATCGCGTCCAGCTTTTCTCCTTGACCCAGGCGGACTCCCACCATATGGTTGCGACTCAGAGCCCCGGTGCAGGTCAGCACCAAGTCGCCTACACCGGAGAGCCCATAAAAGGTGCGTGGGTCGGCACCCATGGCGGTTCCCAGACGGATCATCTCGGCCAGTCCACGCGTAATTAGGGCTGCCCTCGCATTGTGCCCGAGTCCCAAACCATCCACCACGCCGGCAGCCAGCGCGATCACATTCTTCAGCGCGCCGCCAAGCTGCACGCCGATCAGGTCAGCCCCGGTATAGACTCGGAAGACCGGAGTCATGAGCAACAGCTGGAGCCGCCGGACCAACTCAGCGTCCTCGCCGGCCAGCGTGAGAGCCGTCGGCTGACCTTTGCTCACCTCGGTCGCGAAACTCGGTCCAGACAATATCGTCAGCCAACGATGCATGGGGGAAGGCAACGTGTCCTGGATCACCTCGGACATGAGCATGAGCGAGTCTTCTTCGATCCCCTTCGTCGCGCTGATGAAAGGAAGTGGAGCCAGCAGAAGTGGGGCTAACGGTCGCAGCACGGAGCGCGCAGCGTGAGACGGGACGGCGAAAATGAGCAACTGGGTCTCCTTCAGAGCGTCCGCGAGCGAGGCCGTCGGTGAAATTGATGGAGGCACCTTGACCCCCGGCAGGAACAGAGTATTTTCCTGCTTCGTCCGAATCGCCTCCACCACGTCGGATTCATGGGCCCAGAGTCTGACCTGCACGCCCTTGTCGGCCAGCAGACGCGCAAGGGTGGTCCCCCAGGCCCCGGCTCCGATTACCGTCACCGTTTGAAAGGTCTGACTTGAAAGACCAGCCTCAGCCATCGAAACACTCCAGTTCCCCCCAGCCGTCCCTCCTTCTCCAGGGGGGGAGGGTGAGGGAGGGGGAGGCAAAGAAGGGCCGGATTATAGGAATGCTCCTGTCTCACTGTCAATGAAACAGGCGCCTGGCAGGCGGTACTTGGCCCCTTGTCCATCTTGAATGAGGAAAGATATATGTGATTTCTCTAGGCATTGGCGATGTGAGCTGAGCTCGGTGGATGTCGGAAGGTGCGTACATTGCGACAGGCTCCTGGCCAGGGCATACAGCGGATTCAGGGTGGCAGCCTGGGCCAATCCCTTTGATTAATCACTGTTCTGGTCCGAAGAGTTGACTGTTGGCATGTTAATTGCTCAATCCTCCCAGGCCTGACCAGAAACAGACCTGATTGACATGAACTAACTAGCACACTATGGATAGCCACCTGGAGGTTCGAGACAATGGGTACACATAAGTCCCTGCAACGCCGACTGCTCCTCGGGTCAAGTATTCTTTTGGGATGCCTGATGCTCATCGAGACACCAGCGTATCCTGAAGGCTACATCGGCGGCCAACTCGGCGTCAGCATTCCGGGGAGTCTGAGCAATATTGACGTGACCTCCGCCGGCACAAGCGGAGTCACCTTTTCTGACTTTGACCTCAAAAACTCATTACTCTTTGGGGCCAAAGCCGGTTATTTTTCTCAATCAGTTCGGTGGTTCGGTGTTGAAGCTGAGGTATTCCACACCACACCGCATGTGAAACAGCAAGATGTTATAGTCACAGGACCGGGCGGCTCTGTCACAGTACCAGGAGTACCTGGGCTGAACTTCCGTATGCTCACGCTCGCTCCAGTCAATTTGGTGTTTCGCTACCCTGACAAGCGCCTCCAACCATACGTTGCAGTTGGTCCGGGGATTTTCATGGCCCATCTGAAGGACGCCCAGACCGGTGACACGCAATCTAGCACTAAGCTTGGAGTGAATGCACAAGTTGGGCTGCGGTACTTCATGAGCAGGCACGTGGCCTTTTTTGGCGAATATAAGTTCAACTATGCCAGACTCAGTTTCAAAGAGACGCCCAACCTTGATGGCATGGATACGACCTACATGGCGCATAACTTTGTCGTTGGCATTGGGTATCATTTCTGACATCGCCCTCAGTGGCCGGGCCATCAGCGTAAGCTCGGCCACGGCACCTTCCGACGATCCGTCGTTTCCACTTGTCAGCCGGTTCAACTGAATCCCCTCCACTGCCCATACAGAATTGGAAACGAAGGGCGTCTCCAATGTACCCTATGTTCTTTCCCACGCTATAGACGCTTGGACGCGACGACCGTTGGGTATTGAACCTTATCGGTGTGTTCGATGAAGACCTGCAATTTTTGCAGCCAGGAGCTTCCTGAGATCAGTCGATTTTGCACCAACTGCGGGAGAGCGGTGGCTGATTCTGCTCAAGCCAAACCCGCGGCGACCGCGGCCACATCTCAACGCCCTGATGTAGAAGAGATGAATATGCCGGTGCTCTACACTATGGTGGGCTTGCTGCTTCTGGCACTACTCGTCCCGCCATGGGAAACCCCGCCGGGGCAGCCGCCTGAATTCCTGGGATTCCACTTCATCCTGAACCCACCGGAATCAGACTCAATCGTCAGTTGGCTCCTGATCACCATCGAACTGGTGACGATCGCGATGGCGGGGTTCTATCTCTCGTGGCTATTCAGGAAGAGAAGCTAGCAGGCATGGTTTATGGCTGATGGTCAATGGCCGATGCAATGGCAAGGAGTGGCGGACGGAATTCTCGGAACATCAGCCATTAGCCATTTACCATCAACCATTCTTAGTCCAGTGCGAGCGTCAGACACTTCGCCGACCCGCCGGATTTCACGTACTCATCGAGGGGAATGGGGTGGGTCTCGTACCCGCGGGCCTGCAGGAGCTTCATCGTTTCAGGACAACCGACCGGCAGAATGACGTGTTTCGCCACACAGACTGCATTGCAGGCAAACCGGAGAGCCTCCGATTCGGGCACGACCAAGCAACGGTCCTGACCGACTCGATCAGCAATGGCAGCCTGGCCATAGGGATCGAAGGCTGGAGGATAATACAAGAGTTCTCCTCCGCTCAGCGGGCAGAAACAGGTGTCCAGGTGGTAGAAGCGATCGTCCACCAGTTCAACCGGGATGATCTCCCGACCGAAGATTTCGCTGAGGCGAGGGTAGGCTCCGATATCCGATCGTTGGCGATACCCTCCGAACCAGGCATTCGGAAAGCCCAGCAGGTCGCCAGCGCCTTCGAAAGAGAATCCTCCGTCCAGCTTGATCACTTCATAGCCGTGATCCCGGAACCAGGCCTCGAAATACGGCTCTTCCCGCCGGCGCTCCGGATGCCGGAACCGACTGGGCACCGCCTTCCGGCCCACCACCACCCCGGCGTTGGCGGTAAAGACCAGATCTGGGAGACCAGGCACCGGCTGCATCCGCTCTAACGACGAGCCGGCTTTCAGCTCTAACACTCGCATCAGCTCATACCATTGCGACTTGGCCCGATCCGGCACCACCGAGTTGGAGAGCCGCATCCAGGGATTGATCTCGTAATCAATGCGGAAGTGGTCCGGCGCGCAGACCAGGAGACGGCTCATGACTTCCACCCCAACTCGCGCGCCAGCTCCCGCAGGAACGAGGCCGCATCCATCACTAGACCTACTGCTTGGAAACTGCCTCGGTCAGACAATTTGGTGGGCACGGCCGGATTCACGTCTACGCAGACTGTGGGAACTGTAGCCGGCAGGAGGTTGCCGGTAGCCACCGCATGGAGCGTGGAAGCTACCAAGAGTGCCAGCTCCACGCCCGGCAGCGCCGCGCGCATGGCGGCCTGGGCCTTCACCGAGTCCGTGATTACGCCCGGCAGCGGTCCATCGTCCCGGATCGTGCCGGCCATCACGACTTGCACTCCGCGTCGGACGCAGGCCGCCATAATGCCATCCGCAATCACGCCCGATTCCACTGCCTTCTCGATGCTGCCGATAGCGCGGATTCGATTGATCGTGCGCAGATGATGCTCATGGCCATGCGGCGCGGCGCGACCGGCAGACAGGCGATACCCCAACGAGGTGCCGTAAAGATGCGCCTCCATATCGTGTGCCGCCAAGGCATTGCCACAGAAGAGGACGTGAATGAAGCCTGAGTCAATCAGCCAGGTCAGCGCGTCGCGGCCCCCCGAGTGGATGATGGCCGGTCCCGCCGCGAGCAGTACCTTGCCAGCTTTTCCCCCGCTCGTCTGGCCATTGCGGAGCGTCTGCATCCGGCGCGCGACATCCGCGATGATATGGCCATGAGGCCGTTCCGCCGAGACCTGAGCCTCCATGAAGCTGAAGACGTCCCGCTCTTTGGGCCGCTCCAACGGAAGCACGCGGATGCCCTCACGTCCTGTGACGATCAGGTCTCCCTCTTTCACCTCTCCCATCGGCACCGTCCTAGCAGAGGTGAATCCGCGATCCACACGAATACCCACATCCATTTCAATCGCCTCGACCTCAATCCAACGACCCTGCAGACGAATTTGGGTCGGCAGGTGGGTCGTCGCGTAGAAGGTCTCGGGCAACAGCCCGTCCGCCGGCGCCGGTTGGAGGAGGCAGTCCGACTCGCGATCCACCGACGCGCCGTGGGGCTGGATCGCCTGCAGAATCTCGGTCAACAAGCCCGGTGACGTGGCTCGAACGACAATCTTGGCCCTAGAAGGCTCCTCACGGGTGGTCCCGATCTGCACCTCTTTCAGATCAAAGGTCCCGCCCATCATGAGGACTGTGTCCAGGACTTTCGCCAGAATCAGCGAATCGATGATATGGCCTTTCAGGACGACTGTTTCCTGTGCCGGCGTCATATCGAAGGCCTCGTCCTTTGCGTCTCTTGCGTCATTGCGTGCAGCGTCTCTTGCGCAAAAGACGCTACAGACGCGCTTGCGCGCAGAGTCTATGATATCACCAGCTCTCCTCTTTCGCCTAACGGTTCACGCCTTACGGCTTTCCGATTTCATCAGTTCCCTCAATACGCTGGTCGCATAGGCGCCGGGCGGCAGCGTGAAGCAGAGGGTCAGCTGGTCGTTCTTGAGAGACCAGTTCAGCTCCTCTAACCGTACGCGCAGGGATCGCCGCTCGCCGCGAAACCGGCAGGCGGACGCGGCCTGGCAGAGGGACTCCGGTGTGGCGCCAAGCTCGGTCACTGCGGCCCGCTCCACCGCACCAGGCTCGCCGGTCGCCCAGGGCGCACGCGACCCGAACAACGGGCCGGTAGGGCTGATTTCAAACCCGTCCGCCCGTCGCTGCTCCTTGGCTGCATCCTCAACCGGAAAACAGGCGCCGTTGTCATGCTTCATCGCCCAGTCCCCGACCAGCACTCGGTCAATGCGGTTGATCCGGCGGGCCAGGATATTATTGAAGAGGAACGATTGGTAGGCATGGAGATACCAGAGGCGTTTGGATTTGGGCATCCTCGCACGTCGAGGGGCATCTGTGAGCAGCGCTGCTCCGATGCTGTAATTGAGCCCTTCTCGGCCCTGACGCTGCGGCCCAAAGAAGTTGGGAATCCCCCGTCGCGATAACTCGTCCAAGATCACGGGCACCGATTCGGGAGCACAGGGCAAAATTCCTCCGATGACGAGTCGAAAGACGTTGCCGGCATGGTGACCGGTCCGCAGGCGGTTGCGGTGTCGTCCAAGCACCTCCACAGACAGGATGCGCGCATCAAGTTGCGACCGAGCGATCGTCTCAGGAGCTATGCCCTGCAGGGACACCATTTGAGTGGTGACCGCCTTGGCGTCCTTAAGCCCTGCCACTCCGATGCAGCGGGCTTTGATCCCAAACCGAGCCGACAGGTACGAGACCATCTGTGGCGTGGACAGGCCGCGTTTCGTGATGCGCAGATAGAGATGCTCTCCTTCGCCGCATGGCAGGTAGAGCGGACGTTCCTCAACGTGGAAGTCCTCCGGCGTTGCCCGAATGCGCCCCGCAATGCCGGGTACCTCCGCAGTCAGATAGGGCAAGTTATCCGTCAGGCGTGAATGGTCGCTCATAGCCCATTCCTCATGACGCATCGCTCATAGCGTGCTATACTTTTGTCATAATCCTGAGTTCATCCCATGCGTACTTCCATCGTCTCCCTGCCCAGCAGCCCCTTGCTCGCTATCGTACCACTGGCGGCCTGTTTGTGGGCCTTGTGCCTGCACACCGCTGTGGCCGAGCCCCAAAACACGAATGACGTGTTCGTGGCCTTCACTGACCACATCCGACAGCAAGTTCAAGCGGATAAGCAGGTCTTTCTCGTCGCCAGCGCCTGCACGGAATGGTTCTACAAGCAACGGCTCCAAAAGCCGCCACGACCGTCCGCGGAGGGAGTAACCTTCCGTGCAGGCCGCCTTGCGACCGAGGGGATATCCCGGTTAGCTCCAGTGACCTCCGAGTGCCACACTCGCTATCCGGGCGGACTGGAGGCAGCACGAGCAGATTTTAGCCGAACTCAATCTTCCCTGTCGCTCAGCCTCACCTTCTATGAATTCGCCTTGGTGGGAGATGGCAACGACGATGGGCAGTACAGCCTCACCGAACTCAAGGACGTGTTGGAATCGTTCGGATTATCGTTCGACGCAGTCCTCACTCCGTCCGGCCACCTGGCGACCCTCAACGCCAAGTTTGATACGGTCCATCAATCCGGTGGGCTGGATGTCCTGATGGCCAGCATGGGAGTCTTGTTCGACAACGGGTATCGTTTGACGGTTCAAGACCGGGCTACGCTCAATCAGGTGATGGAATGATGAATCTGACCCTCCGGTGGTATGACCGGGCACGGTTACTTTTCGGTCATGCGCTTGGGCTTCCCCTCCATCACGTTTACAATCTGTTCCCCTACCTGGAGTTCGGCCTGTCATCCGTTGAGATCTCAAGGATCGAGTGCCAGCATCCATCCCTAGCGGGACGGCGAGCGGTACACATCACGGATCTCCACCTGGACCGCTATCAACCCCGCCACGACAGAGCCCTCGAAACCATTGCCAATCTGAAGCCGGACTGGATCTTTGTCACCGGAGACCTGCTGAATGTACCGGACGGGCTGCCCCACGTGTTTCGGTTCCTGTCAGGTCTTCGGGACCTCGCGCCTGTCTATCTGACGCTGGGCAACCACGATCATTACAGCGGCGTTCCAATCCACCGGTTCAGCGAAATGGCGGATCGTCACAAGGTGACCCTCTTGATCAATCAGTCCGCTTTTGTGCCAGTTGGGTCGGGTGAGTTAGGCATCGTGGGGGTGGACGATCCGTCCTTGCACCGGGCGGATCTTCGTTGCATCCCGCCGCAGGTACCAGATCGTTTTACGGTCCTGTTGGCTCACGCACCCAACGTGCTGGACCACCTCGACGAAACGCATGCGATCAACCTCGTGCTTTGTGGGCATAGTCATGGAGGACAGTGGCGGATTCCTCATATCCGGCCCTTCTGGTTACCATACGGCTGTAGCGGACGAGTGAGCGGGCACTACTATCGAAACGGCCACAGGCTCTACGTGAATAGAGGGCTCGGGTGGTCCGGCCTTCCCGTCCGATTCAACTGCCCCCAGGAGATCCTCATGATCGACTGGACCGACAGCAGAGAGGTTGAGGCTAAGGCTGAGGTTAAGGTTGAGCGAGCCCAGGGGCGTCCTTTTTCTAGTTCTCAACCTCAGCCTTAGCCTCAACCTGTCATCATACGATTCGCTCCAGCGCCTCACGTGCCCGGCTCCGTACCGTCTGATCCCAATCTTCCTGCATGACGTGCGCGAGCTTCGCCTTCGCTTCGCCGGCCCGCATCCGGCCCAGCGCCAGCGCCGCACAGGCCCGCACATAGGCGTGATCATCCTCCAACGCCGCCAGGAGCACTGGCACCCCGACCTTGTCCTGAAGGACCCCCAAGTGGCTGGCTGCCATCCCTCTAATCCGGTGCTGCTTGTCGCCCAGCGCGGTCTTCACGGTGACGATAAAAAGGTCTCTTAAGGCCGGAGCCACTCGCTCCAACCCCTCCAGCCGGTAGTCGTTCAGCTCAACCAGCGCAAAGGCCAGGTCCAGCTGCTGACTCGGCGACGTCTCTTCCTCAAAACGAGCCATGAGACGAGCCCGCTCCTGTCGAATCTGCCAACGGTGGCGAACCTTTCGAACAATGACCAACAGGAGTAACCCTGTCACCAGTGCTAACAGAGCCAGCGGGACCATCCGCTCAACGAGGTCATCCTGCGTCTCGGGTGGGATGCGCTTCCAGACCCACACGCCGGCCACCACCAAACCGATGAGCAGGAAGATGGAAGTCAGGCTAGCCGCGTGGGATGGCTTCCGATCAGTCATACTTCCAGCATGATAGGTGGCACTGGAGACGGCGTCAACGGATGCATGGAGTCACGTCAATCGTCACTCGTCATCCGCCGACGCAGAATGGTTCATGGTCAATGGTTCATGGTTAATGAGGAATGAAGTAAACCGCTCTCGTGCCTTTTCATCAACCATTCACCATCAGCCATCAACCATTTCCCCTTCGCTAACACCCATTGACCATAAACCATGCTCCTTTAACCATCGAGGATTGATCCATGACGAATGACGCCCTCACCGCCTACTTGACAATAATCCTAACTAGTACTATTATGAGCGCCATGGACGTGCCGGATTTCAAAGACGACCCCTATTTGAGAGTCTTGCGCCCGCTGATGGAAGCCTACCTGGCCTGCTGGCGGCAGGACAGCCGTCACATCCGGTCGATGCGCTTGACCCCTTCCCAGTTCGACGTCATCGCCACGCTGGGCGACTCAGACGGAATGACCTGCTCGGAACTCTCGACAGCCACGTTGGTGACCAAGGGTACCTTGACCGG
>Ga0209157_1002051_pt1 | contig 16277 bp, 19 predicted proteins | sample GraSoiAngelo_135_FD_185892 | JGI IMG/M metagenome (GOLD analysis project Ga0209157, IMG submission 185892) | Grasslands soil microbial communities from the Angelo Coastal Reserve, California, USA - 14_0929_05_40cm (SPAdes) (version 2) | ecosystem: Environmental > Terrestrial > Soil > Grasslands ...
GTTCTCCGTCCCCCTGTACAGCGTGAACGTCGCCGAGGTGCAGCAGCGCACCATCGACTCTCACCGGCAGGTACACTGTGGCCCCGACGGTGATCTGGCCGAGGTCCATGTTTCCTCCGTGCGGGCCAGGGAGCCAGCTGAGGTAAGACTCCATCGGATCGGCCGTGCTTATCGTGCCGGTCATGGGGCGGTATGGAATGGCGAAGTCCCCGAAGCGTACTTTGCCGTCGCTGATTGGGCAGACTCGAGTGCCGTGCGGAACCGCATCGTGACCCAGGAAATTGCTTGAGAGGTCGGTGTCGTACTTCGACGCGTACCAGAACGAGACGATCCTTGTGGAACCCTGCCCTGTCAAGAGTTGAATGTCCTCAATCTTAACGGCCAGGGTGTCTCCCTTCTTCGTTCCTCTCAGATATATCGGGCCTGACTGGGGGTTCGAGTGTGGCATCTTCTGCAGATCACGCCTGTCTCCTTCTTTTCTGATTTGGCCAGAGAATGCGTCTTCCGTCTCGACGACCACCTCCTCTCCCGGGTCTATCGCGAGTCTGGGCTTGTTGTGCGGACTTATGGTGTAGCAGAACTCGCCCTGATCCGCCAAGGTCAGTTCTTTCAGAGCCTACTCGCCTTCAAACGAGTCTGTTTCACATAAAAGCGTATGCGGGCCTTGCTCGCTCGCCTCGACCGATGAGCGACCCAGCAATCACTAAGGAGGCGTCGGCTCCCTCGACAACGCTTAATACTCGAAGACTCGTCTGGCCCTTAGATGTTGAAGACGAGCGGAATTCACGTAACAACCGTGACCCCGTTCAAAGAATCATTCGAGCTCGACCTGGAGGGTGTCAAGGAGAACATCGGGTTCCTTCTCGAAACCGAGATATCCTCGGTGGTTCCGCTCGGTACCGTCGGAGAGTTCGCTTCCCTCACGACGGAGGAGCGGAAGCAGGTAACGGAGCGCGTCGTTGATGCGGTGAACGGGAAGAAGACAACAATCGTGGGTGTTTCGCACACCAGTTTCGCAGAGGTGGTGGAGCTCGCCAAACACGCGAAGGACTGCGGCGCGGATGCGGTGCTCCTCGTGCCTCCATACTATTACAGAGACAGGGATGATGGGCTCGTCTCCTTCTTCGAACTCATTTCGAAGAGTGTCGACATCGATATGGTGTTGTACAATGTTCCGGGGCTCACAAAGGTGAACCTTACAGGGGCGCTCCTGAGCAAGATACTCGACAGGGCAGAAAACATAGTCGCGATAAAGGACGCTACAAAGGACCTAACGCAATTGGCTGACACGATAAGGACAATCGGGAAGAGGGTTCCCGTCATAGCTGGTGCGGAGGAGATTTCCTACTTCGGCCTCCTAGCGGGTTCTCCGGGCGCGACGAGCGCGATGGCGAACTTCGCTCCGAACCTTGTCGTAGACATGTACAGAGCAATAAAGAAGAACGACATCCCAACCGCCAGCTCGATCTTCTTCGAGAAGATCTTGCTCTTCCGCCATCTCGATGTTGCGGCGGTGCTACAAGGATTCCCAATCCAGATTGTCTACGTGAAGGAGGTCATGAACCTCTTGGGAATGCATGGCGGCTCCGTTAGACCGCCTCTGACACAACTAACCCACGAGAAGAAGGAGGAACTGAAGCGGGTTCTCGAAGTCATCGGGAAGTCCGGCACCCTGGGCCCGCTGTCAATGAAACAGCGAGTAAGTCGAGAAAAGTAGTGGGGCCGCTGACCACTTCATTTCTGCCCTCCAACAATCTCCTGAATCTAACACGCTTAGTTCTACTTTCCAGAACGTTTCGGAGCTAGATTTACCACCGGCCACGGCTGATCTTTCTTCCGGGAAACGGCTCGGAAAGGTTAATGTATAATTTACAGTCACTCGCGGGTCAGACTTGCCAGAGGTCGTGACGCTGGGTGAACCTCTCGTTCAACTGAATGCGGTGACGACTGGTCCTCTAAGATACGTCACTTACTTCGAAAGGCACGTGGCCGGGGCAGAGGCGAACGTCGCCGTCGGCGCCGTCAGAATGGGGCTGACATCGGGTCTAATCAGCAGTGTGGGGAACGATGAATTCGGGAAGCTGATCATTCAGAGTCTGAGGGGAGAAGGGGTGGACGTGACACAGATCAAGACCGACGGCGCAGCACCGACTGGCGTCTACTTCGTCCAGAGGGGTTACCCCAGACCCGGGAGGAGCTCCGTACTCTACTACAGGAGAGGGTCCGCCGCCAGCAGGTTGGGTGCCGACGACGTTAGGGCCTCCTACATCAAGAACGCGAAGTGGCTACACCTGACCGGAATCACCCCGGCCCTCAGCGATTCGTGCAGGAGCGCCTGCGAGAGGGCGTTCGAGATAGCACGGAAGTCAGGAATCAAGATTTCTTTCGACACAAACATCCGCCCCGCTCTCTGGGATTCCCGGGACGCCAAAGGCGTTCTCCTATCTATGGTCTCTCGCGCGGACCTCCTCTTCACAGACCCTGACGACACCCGGGTATTAGTTGGGGAAGGCGAACCCGCACGAGCCGCAAAACTTCTGAGGGAGAGGGGTCCTGCGACGGTGGTGATCAAGCTCGGGAGAGAGGGCGCCCAGGCCTTCACCGGGAAGGGCGCATTCAAGCAGAAGGCTTACGACGTCCCGGTTGTTGACCCGATAGGGGCGGGGGATGCCTTGGCGGCGATTTTCGTATGTGGCACTCTGAAGGGGTGGAGCACCGGGAAGTGCCTGCAGGCGGCGGTGGTGGCGGGAGCACTCGTAATCACGGCGCGAGGAGACGAGGAGAACATCCCATCCGAGCCGGAGATTCAGGAATTCCTGAGAGACGTGAAAGAAACAGAATGAAAGAGAGGTCAAAGAGAAGGCAGGAGATAGGGGGAATAATTACCGCCCTGATAACCCCCTTCACAAGTTCCGAAGAGGTGGACGAAAAGGCTCTGAGGAAGCTGGTACAGTTTCAACTTCGCAAGAAGGTTCACGGCTTCTTCGTCTGCGGAACGACGGGTCTCGGACCACTCCTAAGCATCGACGAGAGGAAAAAGGTGGCCACAACAGTAGTGGAGGAGACCGGTGGCGGCGCCGCGGTCATCGTACAGGTCGGGATGCCTGATACGAAGGGTACCGTTGAGCTCGCAAAGCACGCGGAAGAGGCGGGAGCCGGGGCGGTGGCCTGCATCACTCCCTACTATTACAAGGTTGACGAGGCCGCACTCATCGAGCACTACGAGGCCGTCTCGAAAGCGATAAGCCTCCCCGTCTTTGTCTACAACATTCCGAGCCACACGGGTGTCAACTTGAAGACGGATACCCTGGTGAAGCTCGTGAAGAAACACCTGGTCGTCGGGATGAAGGATTCTAGCCGAGATTTCCACCAGCTCGTAGAGACGATAGAGAGGCTTCCCGGCGACTTCCTAACAGTTAACGGGACTGAAGGCTATGTCCTTCCCGCCTTCCTGGTGGGGGCAAGAGGCGCGGTTTCGGCGCTCTCCAATGCGATCCCGGAGATATTCCTCGGCATCTACGATTCCTTCAGGAGAGGCGACTTCCGGGAAGGGTTGCAGCTGCAGAGAAAATTGAACCGCATTCGACGAATAACCGACAGGGCCCCTCTCTCCTCCGTCTACGAGATCCTGCGCGAGAGGGGGATAGAATGCGGGAATCCGCGGAGGCCATTCAGGCCCATGAGTCGGGGCGAAGTGACGCGAATGCTCGTTGACCTGAAGCAGTTGCGGGCATTCTAGCACGCTGCTTGCGAACATTAGGTATCCTGTCAGACCCTACCTGGGTTATATAGTATCCAAAGGATACCACAGGCGATAGGACGATGCGACCGAAGGAAGTAGTAATGGAATACCAAAAGGCGCTGGGTAGCGGTAACTGGACCGCTGCGCGCGGTTTCCTCAAGGACGACCTCAAGTTCAAGGGGCCGATCGCGCAGTACGACAGACCTGAGCCCTACCTCGAGGATCTGAAACGACTTCACAACATCGTGAAGGGGGTCGAGATGAAGAGGGTCTTCTCGGACGGGGACGACGTCTGCCTGCTCTACGACATGGTGACCAACACGCCGGCGGGCACGGCATTCATCTGCGAGTGGTACCACGTGGAGGGCAGGAAGATAGGCTCAATCAGGGTCGTCTTCGACGCGACGCCCTTCGCACCAGTCTTCGCCAAGCGCTAGCTAGTGATCCCGGTCGGCGGCGTCCTGCCAAGCAGCCAGCACAGGTCCTCCCGGGACCTTGAACCAGAAGAAGCGCCCCATCTGTGGGACATCGACGATGGGCATGAGAATCTCGCCGCCGCTCCGCTTGATCATGCTGGCGGTAGGCTCGATATCCTCTACGAGGATGTAGTTGATGGCGGCGGGAGCCTCCTTTGGGCGCGTCCCACGTATGCTCCCGCGGGCGCCGCCGGGCGTCTGATAACGTATCAGCCTTCCCGTGGGTGTCTCGACCTCTTCCAAGTTCCACTTGAAGACTTTCTCGAGGAATGTGCGCGTTGCCTCCGGGTCGGTGCTGGCGAGTTCCGTGTGAGCGAGCATCCCTGCCACGCGTTGGAGATTCAACTTCTTTCTGGACCTGGACAACCAGAAACGTCTTCCGGTATCCAATGGATATTATTTAATGCGAGTGGTCGCGGGGATGTCACGTTGAGAGCAGAGAGACGTCCCAGGCTCGCCTACCAAGCCGATCCGATTCGGGAGAGCCTGAAGGTGCTGGGCGCGAAGTGGTCCCTCCTGATCTTACGTGACATCGCCTTTCTCGGGCTGCACCGGTTCGGAGAGATAAGGAGGAACAATCCTGGCTTGACGGCTCGCGTGCTCTCCAGGCGGCTGCGCCAGATGGTCGCCGAGAGGCTGCTCGAGAGGACGGAGAATGGGAGGGGGGAGGTGGCCTACAACCTAACGAGCAGGGGCGAGGACGCCGTGTATATCCTGCTTGCGGTGCTACGCTACGGAATCCGCCATCACATGCGACGCGGGACCAACCTCACCGAGGAGGACGCAATGAGAGAGCTCCACTATCGGTCGCCATTCGAGAACCCCTCTTAGACCTCCGTCTCCTCGGTTGCTTCTTTTGGAGGACGTCTTGCGGGTCTGTTGTTGCCTGATTCAACGATTTCTTTTCGGCTGTCTCACGCGACTGTGATTGTACGGCTGGACCGAAAAGCGGTCAGTGGCACTTATTACCGCTATTGCACTCCTAATCCATGAGCGAAGAACTGGATTCAGATAGTTACGAGTACTACATCGTTCACGACGGACTCGGAATCTCTCACGTCATCAGAAGGAAAAAGGGCGTAGACCCATCAATCGAATGCGCGGACTGTGACTAGCATGCTCCCTCCGGAGCCCGAAAATCAGGCATTGGAGCTTTGAAGAGGCATGGATCCGACTATTCTGACCAGTATGTAATAGAGCGCGAAGAAGACCGCTAGCACAACGGCGAAGAAGATTAGGACGCTGCCAGTGAAGACGAGCAGCGAACTATCCGAGATTATCTGGAAGAGAGCCAGCACAAATTCGAACGCTAGGAGAATCGAGAACAGAGCGAGCGAGCCGTACGCAAGATTTCGTGCGTTTGGTCTTCCGCGGAGCAGACTCGCATAGACAACCGCGGAGTAGATCATGAAGAATAGGAGGTAAGCCGCAAAGAAGTCTCTTAGCGGAAAGCTGCCGAGCATGCTAGGTGTCACAGGAAAGATGGCGTAGACAACGCCGAGCAGAGCGGCGAGAACCGCCAGGAACTCGATGAGTCGAAGTTCCCTGCTACCCTCTTGGAGCACTCCGAGCGAAATTGCGTCTTCCGCTTATTTAGTCTCTCCTCCAAAGCGGAGTGACGCCACCTATGAAGTGCCTTGTGGGAATCGACGACACGGATTCCTCGAAGGGATTCTGCACTACCTACCTCGCCTTCAAAGTCGCATCGCAATCCAGTCATGCGAACTTCCGAGTCTTCGGCTATCCCCGCCTCGTGAGGCTGAATCCCAACGTTCCCTTCAAGACCAGAGGCAACGCCGCGGTCTGCCTCCCGCTCGAGACGGAAGAGGTGAAGGAGACCTTCGAGTCTGTCTGTTCGATTGTTGAAAGACTATCTGATGTAGGGAATGGGGCGAACTCCGGCGTCGTCCTTCTCCACGACCCGAGAACGGTACCATTCCTCAGGAGTGTGTATCTTGCTGCGCTTCACCGTGTCGTGAACAAGGAGAGGGTCGCGAACCAGCTCAGAGAGCATGGAGTGCCTACCTTCCAGCTTGGGAACGGCATGGGTTTGGTGGGCGCCGCGGCGAGCGTTACCTTCGACGAGTCGTATGACCACACTTACGAACTGATCGCGTACAGGCGGCGAGATTTTTGGGGAACTCCAAGGAGGTTCGACCCCGCCTCCGTCCAAGCAATGGACCGGAGGACATCTCCGGACACATTCAACAACTACGACTACCACAAGGAGAGACCACTTATCGCACCGCACGGGCCGGACCCGGTCTTCCTCGGTGTCAGGGGATCAACTCCCGGCACCGTCCTGAGGGCGTTCCAGATGCTACGCTACGAGGAGGACCTCGAGGGTCATATGATCTATCTGACCAATCAGGGGACGGACGCTCATCTGGAACACGAGCTGGAGCTCCCGCTCAAGGCCTACTCGTCCGGATGGCTCGAAGGGGAAATCGTTTCCGCGCGACCCGGCCCCGGAGGTCACCAGTACATCCATCTTATCAGCCGGGGAGCGAGGGTTGACTGCGCCGTATACGAGCCTACCGGAGACCTGAATCGGTCTGCCAGACTGCTGATTCCCGGGGACAGGGTGAGAATCATGGGGGGAGTCAGGCGACCCTCCGCGCGGCACGGGAAGTTGGTCAACGCGGAATCAATCGAGGTCTTGTCGCTCGCCCGGCAGAGGGCGATGAGTAATCCTCTCTGCCAAAACTGCGGCTTGAGATTGAAGTCGGAGGGGAGGGCGAAAGGGTTCGGGTGTCGAAGATGCGGCTGGAGGGCGAGAGAGGGAACGAAGGAGATCCGCAGAATTCCGAGGAGGCTACCCGCCGGGGTCTATCTCTCCTCGCCCAGGGCGCACAGACATCTGACCAAGCCTTTGATTCGATATGGGAGAGAGGCTGCCGACGAGGTCTACCCGTTGATCGATGGGTGGCTGCGCTCTTTCATATCCGTGCCAGAGCTTGCTCGAAGTCTTTGATCAGGTCGTCGACGTCTTCTATCCCGACAGAGACCCTCACCAGGGTTTCACTGATGCTTATCTTCGCCCTCTCCTCCGCCGAGAGCTGCGTGTGGGTTAGGGTGGCGGGCTGTGCTACCAGGGTCTCGACCCCTCCGAGGCTCGCCGCCAAGGTTACCACTCTTCCCGTGGATGCTTCACTCATGCAGAATCCTCACGCGAAAATTAGCAACTGAGGGTCAATTGTCAGACTCGCTCCTTATAATCTGAAAAATCGAGAGCCCATGCCGTCGGATCATGTCCAAAGGCAAAGGAACGAAGGCTGATCCGTGGCTGCTGAAGACGCCGCCCGGAACATCGGAATTCTCCGCATACAGAGATGAAAGTCTGACCCCTCCGGCACTCGTTGTGACCGTCGGCAAGACCGAGCTTCGATCCGACCAACGCTGCATCAACGATCTTCATTCTGCGCTCAAGAAGCACGGAGATTGGATGCCGCTAGGCAGCGCGGACGAGCAGAAGCCCGCGGCCGAAGGCACGGTAGAAGCCTGGGGACGCTCGTCGAAGAATCCGGTTGGCGGCTGGTATGGCCTGAAGAAGGGTCTTCGTGGCCGCTTCGGCATGTACGTGCCTCCAGTGATGGAAGCGTTGGGACTGGCCGAGGTCGAGCACAATCCGAAGAACAACCGGATGCGAGCTCTCTAGCCGATAATCGGCCTGTGCCGCTACATCGGCAGCACAGCACCTCGAACCTTTCTAGCCTCTGTTACGGTCGAGGGACATTACCGGAAAATTTTTCGCTACGAGATATCACTTGCAAGAATCAAAAACTTTGGCTGAAATAGCGAGGGGAGGACTTTCAGGATTCGGATTCTCTCCGAAGTCCGTTTGAACCTCCGCTCTGCGGGTGGCTCCCGAATCAATGTCCGTTTCCGGATCAGAGTCCGTTATGAGCCCGCCGGGATGTACGTAGCCCCTCTCGGGACTGGCTTCCCCACCTCGCTGTTTTGATGGGTTTGCAAGTCTCGCCTTAAAGTTACCGCCCCTTCTTGTCAGGAGCGATTCGTAATCATGGAATTGGCTTCCAACAACTGCAGGCGCGAGGCGGCTTTAGCGACAGAGAACGAATTCCTACGTCGTGGATGTGAATCCCGACTCTTCTGGATTGAGACTCTGATGTCCCAGTAGGCTAGACAAACATAAAATGACCGAGCTATACCCTAGAGCGCATGGACTGGCGGGGCTACAGGAAGCTGACGCTTTTGTTCGTGGTCTTATCGATGATCACGGATGCAACCATTGTCGCATTTGACGGATATGTGCCCCGCGGGACATTGACAAATCTTGAGGGAGTAATTGCGGTCTACGTCATTCTGGCAGTACTGCTCTTGGCGAGGCCCTCCTGGGGGCTGACGATTACTTTGTTCCTTTCCGCCCTCTGGCTCTTGGCTCAACTCGGCAACGCGTTTTTCAACTCCGCACCGCCTGGATTTACGTTCCCCCAAGGATTCACGGCCTACATATTCGGATACGGTGCAATCCCACCGAACGCAGCTATCGGATGCCCATATGGCTGTCCACCCTTCGGCTATTCTGCTCTCGCTTCGATCATACTTCAGATTCCAGTGATCCTCCTCGCTTTCATGGGCAGGAGCTCTATCGGGCGGGGTTCGATGCTGAAAGCGGCAACGATGACAAGCTGAAATCGACGAGCTGGCTGCGTTGGATAGACCGAGTCGACCTCACTGAAGTGATGCGTACTCAGATCATTTCGGGATAACTAAGTCTTCTGAAAGCACCCCACCCTCTTGTAGGCGCAGCAAGTGCACTTCTCGCAGGCCTCGTACATCTGGTGCTTACAGACCCTACACGTGCAGACTGGCATATCAGATTCTGATCTTCTCGAAGATGACCTCTTCCGGGTCTCTCCCGAGCACCACCCTCAAATCCTCCTTGAGGGCTTCGAGCTTCTTCACGTCGTGCCCCTTCCTGACGAACCTCTTCACCTCCTCCGCGAACGGCCTCGCCTTGTTCGAGTCGATCATCTTGTCCGCGAAGCAGACGACCTTCTGCTCGAGCGTCCTCGGCATGTAGTCCCCCTCCGGGAGGCCGAGCTTCCTCGCCTCCTCCCGGGTGATCCCAGCCCCGACGTGTCTCTTAACGACCTCCACCACCCTCTCGTCGACCCCCTCCCTCCTGAGGATCTCCGCCCCCTCGTATCCGTGCCTTACGGTCTGTACGCGCGTCCTTCCGATGTCGTGCAGAAGAGCCCCTGCCTGAATGACCTTCTCGTCCACCACAACGCCTCTCCTGGCGAGCTCGCTCGCGATAACCCTCGCCACCCGCTCGACGGCCCTGCAGTGTTCGACTATCACCGGGATGCTGCCGTACTTTCTGTGAATCCGGAGAGCCTCTGTCTCGTCGGGAATCACTTACTGACGTCCTCTTCGAGCTGCTTTATCTTCCATCGAAGCGCGTCCTTCAGCTCGGTGTTGTCGAGCCTGTTCAGCGGCTTGGAGCAGGTGGGGCACTTGAAGAAACTCTCCATCGCGTCCTCGAATGTCCTGTTCGGGTCGCCCGCCGTCCCGCAGTGGTAGAACTCGTGCGTCTCCTCGTACTCAAGCCTCTGCTTGAGCCTCCCCAGGACCTTCTTCCTCTGCGTCTGGATGAAGCCGTCGGTCTGGTCTCGCTGGGCTTTCCACCTGTAGACGAACCAGCCCCTCTTCGGGTCCCTCACCCTGACGCCCGTGATCAGGCTCCTCCCGAAGAGGTCGTAGAGGGACTTCCTCACCGTCTTTATCTTCAGCCCGGTCGCTGATGCGATCTCCTCGTCGGTCGCGTTCTCGTTGTTGAGGAGAGCCCGGGCTACCCTGACGTAGTCAGGCCCGCCGATGAGGCCTGCCACCTTGACGAAAGTATCTTCATACTCTATCTTCATTCTGTGATTACTTGCTTGCCCCTCTCCTTCGGGAGAACTCTCAGCTTACTTTTGCCGAAGTCCTTCTTAAGCTCTTCTCCGCCCTGAATCTCGTGTAACGCGATCGCCAGGGCGGCAACCTCCGAGTGGGGCTGGTTCGTCACCGAGATGTTGTAGTCGGCCATGTGATACATCTCCCCCGGCACCTTCGGCCCCCCCACAACGACGAGGAACTTCGTGAACCTTCTCAGCTCGCCCACCCTTTCCAGAAGGGGCAGCCCGTACATCGTGAGATGGACGACCTTCCTCCCATCCTTCCTCGCCTCCCCGACGACGCTCCTCCACGCCGTCCCGACCGTCACCTCGAATCTTCCTCCCCAGGATTCGTTTACGTCCCTGACCTGCTCGACAAGCTCCGCCTCCGCCTCCTCCAGGTAGATCGCCTCCGCCCCCAGCGCCCTCGAGACCAGGCAGAGGTGGGTGAGTGTTCTGTCGTCCCTGACGAACCTGTGGCCCACCCGAAGCACTCGGATGCTAAGTGGGGGCATTGACCCCGCCGTCCGGAGCGGTTGTGGTGGCGACCTGCCCGCTCGCTCCCAGCCTCTCCTCTATCGCCCCCATCAACCTCTCGAATCCCGCTCCCGTCTTCGCGGATACCCCGACATACTCCTTCAGACCCAGCCTCCACGCCTTCTCCCCCAGCTGCTCACCCGTGAGGAGGTCCGCCTTGTTCATCACCACGAGCGTCCTTCCTTCGGGAACGCCGAGCTCGGAGAGCGTCCAGGTGCAGCTCTCGAAATTCCTCACGAGTTTCTCTTCCGGCTCTGAGGCATCGACGAGGAGAAGGACGAGGTTCGAGTAGGCGACCTCCTCCAGTGTGGACTTGAACGCCTCAATCATGTAAGTGGGGAGGCGGCTGATGAACCCAACCGTGTCCGAGATGAGCAGCTTCATGTGGTCAACCATTATCCCCCTCGTCGTCGGGGAGAGAGTCGTGAAGATCCCCACGCCGACATCCTTCGCCTCTCCCGAGAGGCGGTTGAAGAGCGTCGTCTTCCCCGAGCCGGTGTATCCGGTAATCGCCATGCTCAGCAGCCTCATCCTCGCTCGATGCTGCCGGAAGATCACCCTCCGATTCCTCACCTCATCGACCTTCCTCCTGAGCGTCCCCACCCGGTCCTTCATCATCCTCACGTAGACGTCCACCTCGTACTTGCCCAGACCGAAGAAACCGGGCTGTTCCCCCTTCTTCGCCATCCTCACCTTGTCCTTGGCGCGCGGCAGCTCGTAGTTCAACTCGGCCAGCTGAACCTGCAGCTTCGCCTCCGCAGTGGAGGCCCTCATCGCGAATATCTCGAGGATGACCTTCTCCCTGTCCTTCACCTCGACCTTGCAGAGCTTCGCCAGGTTGTACGTCTGCGAACCGCTCAGCCTCGCGTCGAAGACGACGGCGTCGAGGTGGTTCTCCCTCACGATTCTCGCAGCCTCCTCCGCCTTCCCCGAGCCGATCCCAAACTTCGCCCTCGCGAGATACTTCTGAGAGATGACACCGGCCGGCTCGTACCCCGCCGCCTCTGCGAGGGCCTTGGCCTCCTCTATGATGTACTGCTCCGGGTAGACTACCAATAGGGCCTTTCTCAACGCACCCCCTCGATTCCGCTCACACCAAACCCCGCCCCTTTGAGAATCGGTTTTATTCGGCTCTTTTTAAGGAATCGAGGATGCAGCTCTTCGACGAGAGTCGCCGCCTCTCGCTGATGTTTGACTACGTCTTCGGGAGGGGGGTGAGCGGCGCGCTTCCCAAGAGCGGGCTGAAGGCGGTCTACTCCAGGAAGTCGGGGAGGGTTAAGGAGGTCCTCCACGACGGAAAGCTCTTCGCGACGGTAAAGACAAGCGGCGCGATCGCCCTCTCGGTCTATGGCGCCAATAAAATGGTCAAGAGCAGGGCCTTCCTGCGGAACTGCGTCGTCGTGAAGGACGACGCGGTGGAGTTCGTGAAGGAGGGGAAGTCAGTCTTCTGCAAGTACGTCGACTCCGCCGGGAGGGACGTCCTGCCGAGAAGCGAGGTCGCCGTCCTCGACCGAGGCGGGAGGGTGATAGGCGTGGGGAGGGCTATCATCGCGGGGCGCTACATGCAACAGTTTTATTCGGGGGTAGCGGTGAAGGTCAGACAGGGCGCGGGATCTAGTTGAAGCTCGGCGACAGGCAGGCGAGGCGGATGATGGAGAGGATGGGGATTAACATGAAGGAGATGCCGGGGGTGGAGGAGGTAATAATCCGCACCACGGAGAAGGAAATTCACATACGCAATGCGACCGTATCGGAGGTCAACGCCCAAGGAAATCGGGTCTTTCAGGTGGCAGGAGAGGTCGAGGAGGTCGCGAGGGAGCGGAAGACCTTCAGCGACGAAGACATCCTCCTAGTTCAGCAGCAGGCGAACGTAACGAGAGAGAAGGCTATCGCGGCGCTCGAGGAAGCGGAGGGAGAGGTCGCGAGAGCGATACTGAAGCTCACGTCATGACGACTGCGTCAACGGCTCTGAGGAGACACGCGAGGTACGGGCCGCCCGACCACTACCTCTCCCCACCGAGCGCGGGGATGTGCCTCAGCGTCTTCGCCCTCGTCGAGAGGGGTTCCGAGGTCCTCGTGGGTGTCCCCAAACGCCACGAGCGTTGGACATCCGAGTGGCTCCTCGCGTGGCACTTCTACACGGAGGAGGAGCTGAAGGAGGCGCTTCTGGAGAAGAGGCTTCCTTCCACCTACCTATGGGAGGGGGAGGACCCCAAGGCGGCGCTGCGTCGGATAATGAACGACCAGCTCCAGGTCAGCAAGTCCAGGGCTGGCGGACCGAGAGTGCTCTCCTACTACTCCCCGAGCGACTGGTACCCCGGCAACAGCCACTGGGATCTGGCCATCGTCTATCCCGTCAAGCTACTCCAACCAGTGAGGAGACCACCCTGGTGGCGAGTGCTTGGATTCGTCGAGAAGAGCAGACTTCGCGCGAAGCAGTTTGGCTGGAATGCCGACTTCGTCAGGGACTTAGGGATCGTCGCGTGACTCCCCCGCCGCTCAAACCTTAATTACGCAAGTCTTCTCGCTCAGGATGAATTTTGCAGATGACCCAGGTTATCGAGGAGGCGGTCAAGGCTCTCGCCGAGTTTGAAGCCGAACTCGACAGGATCAAGACGGATGCCTCAGAGGCTAAGAAGCGTCTGGTGAAGGCGGCGGCGGATGAGGCTGAGAAGGCGAAGAGTGATGCCCTCGCGAAGGCGCAGGAACTGGCGAACGAAAGGGTGAGGGTCGCGAAGCAGGAGGCCGAGAGAGGGGCGGAAGAGGTTGCGAAGAAGGGCGAAGAATCGCTGAATGGGCTGAAGGCGGCGACCCTTAATCGGAAGGAGGAGGCGGTCGAGTTGGCCGTGAGGCGACTCCTCGGTGGTTGAAGCCCCTAGACCCTCCGCCTTCGAGACCTTCACCGGCGCGAGATCCTTCGCGCTGAAGGGTGCCCTCCTCACAAACGCCTCCCTCGAAACTCTGACGGAGTCTAGCTCGCTCGAAGAGTTCGTCAACCGACTCAAGGGAACGCCGTACGCGGAGGCGGTGTCAAAGCTGCAACCGCCCTACTCTGCACGCAAGCTGGAGCTCGCGCTCAGGGAGAGGCTCGCGGACGTTCACTACTCCCTCATGAAGACCGCCAGGGACCCCGATCTGCTGGAAGTCTACTACCTGCGGAACATCGCGTGGAACCTCAAGATCGCGCTGAAGGCGAAGGCGCTCGAGAGAGGGTACGAGGAGACGATGACCTACATCGACCTCCACAGCGAAGAGCTCGCGGGCAGAAGGGACCTCATCGCCAGAGTTCTCTCCTCCAAGGACCTTCAGGAGGCAACCGCTCTTCTCGAGGGGACAGAGTTCGGGAAGGACGTCGCGAAAGCCGCGGCCGCATTCGCGACCAACAGGGAGCCCCGAGTCTTCGACCTCTACGTCGACCACGCGCTCTTCTCGAGGATAGCCGAGACCTTCGCCGCCAAGAAGAAATCCTACTCGACGGGGGAGATAGCTACGGTTCGAGACCTCGTCTCGATAGACGTCGACTCGTACAACGTCCTCGCCCTATTGAGGTCGAAGCTCTGGGGTGTCCAGTCGAGCGAGAGCAAGGGGCTGCTCATACTGCCTCCGTTCAACGTCTCGCTTCCTCGCCTCCAGAGAATCGTCAATACGGAGTCGGTCGCGGAGTCGCTCGAGGCGCTCGAGGGAACGTACAGCATCAGCTGGCCGTCCGGCGGAGGAGACGACGTGATCGTGAGCGCCCTGGAGGAGGGTTTCGTTCAGCTGAGCAAGAAGACCGCCCGCCGCGCCTTTCTGTGGCAGGGCTTCACTCTTAGCACCGTCCTCGCCTTGGTGAAGCTGCTCGAATTCGAGGTGCAGAATCTGGCCGCGATAGCCTTCGGGGTCGAGGCGGGCGTTCCACCCAAGCAGATCCTTTCCTCTCTCAGGCTATAGCCACTTTATCCGAATCCTCTCCCTCTCGGGAAGGATTCTCCGGAACGGCACCCCCTCCCCGTTGTAGAACTTTGTGAACCACTCGTACAGGTGGAGCCTCATGTCCTGGATGTAGACGATCAACCCCTCAAGGAGGATGATCATGATGTTGAAGATCGCCAGGGGAAAGACGATGATGTATGCGTAGCTCGAGTAGGAGTAGTACAGCATGTTTACGGTGAGGAGCAGAGCGGCATGAACCAGGAGCAGTATCGCGAGCCGGGCGTAGCTTATCGTGTTGGCGACGAACTCCGCGATCCTGATCAGCAGCTCGATCAAGCCCTGCATGAAGGCCATCGCGACCGAGTCCTCATGGAGCTTCCCCGTGATGGTCGCGACTCCTCTTCCGAAGGCCGTGATCAGGAGAGCGGGTGTGATCACGATGATGGAGTACAGCCCGAGCGGGCTCGAGACGACGCCCGAGAAGCTGTACCCCGCCTGTATGAAGGCCAACCCGAACCCGATGCCACTAACGTACATCACCAGCGCGGGGACCTTGTCGAGTACCAGCTCCAGCCTCTCGTGTGCCTTCGCTGCCTCGTAGACGGAGAGGGAGAGGCCCAGCGTGATGTGGGCGAGACCTATCACGAGGGCAACGGTGAGGATCGTCGTGATGCCCGTCGAGTTCAGGCTCGCGCCGCTCGAGGTGTGCGTAACGATCTCCAACAGCGGGGGAATCGGAATCAGCTGTCCTATGCTGAAGCCGAAAATCTCGCCGAAGAGCGTACCGAAGACCGAGGCAGATATCCCGGCTGTTGTGAAGATTGTCCCCCACTGCTTCAGGTTCCGGTCGGACCTGCTTCTCAGCAGGAGGCCGAAGGCGGTGACGACCAGCCCGTGCCCGAGGTCTCCGAACATCATCCCGAAGAAGACCGGGAAGACGAGCGAGATTATGGGAGTCGGGTCAACCTCGTGCCTTCCGGGTAACCCCTGGCTCTCCGTCACCTTTGCAAACGCCCTCGTCGACCTGGAGTGAACGAGCAGAGTGGGGAGAGCGAGTTCCGGGTGGTCTTTCTGATGCCCGTCGTGGTCGGCGTAGACCATCCACCTCGCAAATTTCTCTCGGAATTCCCCCTCCCTCGAAGCGGGGATGTATCCCGAGAGTATCGCGATCCGCTCCAGCTTGCCAGAGTTCCTCACCTCATCCAGCATCTGGTGGGCGACGTTCGCCAGTTCTCGGCACGCGAGCAGCTTCTGCGAGTGAGCAGCCGTCAGCTTCTCGACCTCCTCCTCCGCCTTTCGCTTCTCCGCTGAAAGCCCCTCCGCCCGCTCGACGAGGCTCCTGAAGGCCTCGGGGGGGTTCTGCGGTAGGTCGGAGGGAAGGACGATCGGACTGACTTCGAGAGTCCTGAGTACCTTCTCGATTCTCCCCGCATCCCCGGCCGGCCCAGCCACGAGCACGACGCTCTGAGAGCCTCTGAGGGGTTGCGCGACGAAGACCAGGTCTGAAAGAGAATTGCGGAGTTCATCGAGGGTGTCCTTTTCTGCAATCGCGACGACTCCGGTCATCCTCTTCAACCGCCCGAGCCTGCCCAAGTCGACCGAGAGGTCCGCGACAGACCTAAGGGCCTCCGAGAGGGCTCTCGTGTCCTGCTCGTCCTTTTCAAGCTGGGCCAATCTCCCTACTGCCCCGTTGACAGCGTCGACGAC
>Ga0209157_1002054_pt1 | contig 16272 bp, 14 predicted proteins | sample GraSoiAngelo_135_FD_185892 | JGI IMG/M metagenome (GOLD analysis project Ga0209157, IMG submission 185892) | Grasslands soil microbial communities from the Angelo Coastal Reserve, California, USA - 14_0929_05_40cm (SPAdes) (version 2) | ecosystem: Environmental > Terrestrial > Soil > Grasslands ...
TCGTCAACGGTCTGAATACTCAGACAAACTCACCACCAAAACCACACACTCGATCTATCTTTTTTCGAGATTCTGGCATGTGAGATCAAGATATAGTCTAGGCATCGTTACCGTAAGCCTTAACCGCGATCCTAGTAAATTCACGGCTTATGAAAATCCTTACCAGATATCTCAATCTTATCATCCTTCTGATCCTTGCAACAGGTTTGAGCCTACCCCTCTTCATTACCAACGTGGCCTCAACTAAACCTCCAAGCTCAGGCGGTGGTAGCTTGCTGGCTAGTGTTATTGTCGGAGACCGACCGGATGGAATCGCGTACAATCCCTCCAACCAGATGGTGTACGTTACGGTTCTCGGCTCCACGTACAATTCCCCAGGGAATGTCGCAGTGATCGATGGCAGGAGCAACAAAGTCGTCGCCAACCTACAGGTTGACAGTAATCCTGAAGCAGTCGTCTACGATCCTGCCAACCAGCAAATCTATGTGACTAGCTCAAGGTCCGTGTCCGTTGTCAACAGTGCGAATAAGATAATCAACACAATCAGTGTGCCCTTCGGCGCCGTAGCTCTAGCATACGACTCGGCCAACAATCATATTTACGTGGCGAGCGTATACTCCAACATAGTTTCGGTAATCGACCCCTCGAAGAATACTGTCGTAGCGAGCATCGCCGTCAACTCTCCTAGTAATCTTGTCTACGACAGCTCTAGAAACTATGTCTATGCGTCAAGTGATTATGCCCAGACCCTGACTGTGATAGATGCTTCAAAGAACAAAGTCATTGCATCGACACTAACCTGTTCTTACTGCGACCCAGAGGGCCTTGCTTTCTACCCGGCTTCCGGAAGGGTCTATGTGGCAAACTTTGGAACGGGAAGCGTTTCCCTAATCAGCGACTCAACTAACAAAATCGTCGGCCAAGTCGTCGTGGGAAGCAACCCGTTCGGAGTACTCTACAACCCTGCCAACCAACGAGTCTACGTGGCTAACTATGCTAGCCGTACGGTGTCCGTCATAGACCCTTCGACCAACCGCGTTGTCTCTACCGTCGCAGCAGGCAACGGCCCTTGGAATCTCGCCTACGACAATGCGAACAACGATGTTTACGTAACAGACTTCGGCTCGAACACTGTGTCAGTAATCGCAGGCTAGGAGCGTCAAGCTGTCCGTAAGGACCCCAAACGACTCCAAAGAGGAACGTCGAGACCGGTCTACCCTTTCCCATCACTTCTACACTACGCATTACCTATGCCAATACCATACTTAGCCATCTTTGCAATCCCACGAGAAAATCTCCGCAGGAAGCAAGCTAACGGAAGAGGTCCAAGTTGCCGACATACGGCCGGACCAACAGAGACCCAATGCAATATCTGCGGGACAATCTTGGCTTGAAGAAGTAGAAGGTCGATTCAATCAGATGGGCATCTTGACCCTTAGGAGCTAGTCGCCTCATCCTATAATAGGATCAGGGCTCAAATCAAGAAATCGCTCGACGTGCCCTTGCATCGGAGTTGAACTTGTCTGGATACGACTGATGTACTGATATTCTGTGAAATGAGCTTCAAGTACTTTGACTACCCGGGCAAGAATCGTCGGCCCAGCCCGAAAGAAATTGGGGCGAAGCTACACCTCGACGAAAGGACGGTCAGGCTGCGCACGGCTAAGATGGAGAAGGAAGGCTTCATCCAGTATTATCAAACTGTCCCAAACTTGTGGCTGCTCGGCAACCCGTTAGCCAGTCTCTACAATTTCCAAGCGACAAGCATAACAGCCAAGCGAGATGCTCTCCAGAAGGCTCGAGACGAAGACGACGTTATCGACATCGCAGATTTTCTCGGCGTCGGCTTCGGCCTAACAATATCAGCCCGAACAGAACAACAAGCGCATGAACGAGCGAAAAGGATCGCAGAGCACATTGGCATCGAAACCTTTCAAGCAAATCCTCCACGACAATTCCCCCAGCCTCGTAAATCACTCGACAAGCTGGATTGGCAGGTCATCAAGGCACTCCGTTACCATGCACTGAGACCCACCAAGAAAATCGCTGAAGAGCTCAAAATAACCTACCGAATGGCAGAGTATACGATCGGAAAACTCTTCGAATCACGTGCACTATCGACAAGAGCCATTATCAATGCAAGCGAGCCGAAAGGAATCATTTTCTATTCATTGAACTTGAGACTGGATGAAAAATTGAGGCATCCGGCAATTCATAATCTTCGCGAAATCTACGGGAAAAGGGTCTGGTGGCATTTCAGCCCTCCAGGACACACCGTCACGCTATTCCTCTTCGCCACGTCCATTGCACGAGCTGAGGACGACCTCATCGAGGCACTGTCCAAGACAGGGGTTCTTGATGGTTCGATGACTATCTTCAAGGGCTGGGTTGAGCCTAGGAGACCAAGCTGGATTGATAGACGAGTAGAAGAAATGATTGGCGCAAGGCCAGAATAGCTGGCCAAGATTTTGAATGAATTGTGAAATCCGGAAAGCGCATAGCGCTCTGGGTTAAATCGAATAGGCAGACAATGCTCGAGGCATGGCATACCTAATGGTTAGAACAAGGGTGAAGGATTTTGCGAACTGGAAAACGATCTTCGAGCAGCACGCCACGACCCGCCAACATAACGGCTCCAAGGGTGGATACTTTTTCCGCAACGCTGACAATCCGTACGAAACAGTATTCCTATTGGAGTGGGACAACCTTCAGAATGCCCGCAAATTCGCCACGGATCCATCTGTACTGGCCGTCCTAATGCAAGCAGGTCTCACGGACAACCCTGACAACTTCCTAGAGGCAGTTTCAAAGCCTGCCCACTGAGTCAGAGACAAGCTTTCGCTAACTCCGCCAACTCCCTTCTTCCTTTATCTACAACAGGAAAATGAACAGCTCCACAGTCATAAAAGATGACTCAGAAGGAAGGATACGCCCGTCCACGACCGAGGATTGAGACTCTCGTTGATCTTATCTTTGGATTGTCGCTGTCGATTGGTGCAGTTGCGCTCATAACTGCCAGTGCCCCATCTAGCACGTATGACATCAACAGGCGCATACTCGCGTTCATCTTCACGGCCTCATTCCTCATAACTAACTGGATGGTCTACACCTACCAGATGAGCGTACTGCCAGTCGAAACTAACTTCGTGATTTACATGAACGTTGTCATGCTCATACTTGTTGCCACGGTCCCATACCTCTTGTACAATGTGGAGTTCGCGAATCCTAATCTCACTGTTCCGGAGTATTCCGCGATCCAAGACTATGCCTCCAGTCTCTTCGCAATCGACTTGGCAACTATTCTAGCAATACTCGCAAGCTTTTCCCACATAATATCCATTGAAGAGAAGGGACTAGTTGCTCCCCGGCTAGCGAAACAATTTCGACAGAGCAGGAACGTCCAAGCTGGTCTCTCCGTGATCGTGCTGATCTCTCTAGCCCCAATCTTCTGGGATCTATCATTATTCGGCGTCCAGCTACGGCTGTACATCTGGGTAATTCCAATCATCGTCTACTGGGTCAGGAGGAGCGTGCAGAGCCGATGAAGCCTGCAGCACGAGATTCGTCGATCCTCGATGACCCATAATGGCCTGCTGGCAGGATTCTGATTAGTCTCAGCAAACTGACAAGTCATCGCAGATAATCAGGTTGCGCTGAAACCGTATGATAAAGTTGGTTCAAAGATTTTTTCGAGGATACTCATCATTCCGATAGTTGTTGTCAAGATGCCTAACTAATCCGACATTGAATCAAAGGAGAAACGAGGACCGCTAGCTAGCCTGTCTTGTTCGGGTATAATGTGCACCCAGTTGGTGTGTCCAAGCTACTGTCCGTCCCGTACCATGGATACGCAGAGCCTGCGCAATGCCAATAGTACGTGTAATCAATAGGAACTTTGTAAGTGTCTTGGGCATTGTCCGGGTTGACGATCTCTTTAACGCCCCCTAGAGAATCTATCCAGCCTTGTCCCGTCGTGAACTGGCTCTGCTCTTGGGCCCTGAACATGGCATAATCCATCTGGATCATTCTCTCATTATGTTGGGCTATCAACTGCGTCGCATGGGTCAACCTCTGGATCTCGGCCTGGAGCCACTGGGGATTGACCTTTACTGTAGGGATGATCATGGAGAACAGCTTGCCTACCTTCTGGAAATCACTCTTCGGTGCCGTGTAGCCCCAAAAGTATGTTGTCCAGGAATACCAGGTGAAGCCTGATCCCGGAACAGTAATAATGAATCGCGTTACAACAACCTGCAACAAATACTCGTATTGGACCCCTTGATCCGTATAAGTGAAGACGGCCTCAGCTCCGGTGTTCTGACCCGATCCGAGAGTCAATACGCGATTGACTAAGGATGGGTCGTTTATGATCTTCTCGATACTAACATCTGAATGAATGGTGTTCACAATTGGCCACAAGGCTCGATTGAGGGGCACGACCCTTCCAGTGTCGGTGCGGTCAACTCGAAGTCTGCCCTGAACAATCGATGTAATGTAGTCGACTGCGGGCAAGTAGCTGTTGATGAAGAGCTTCAAGCCTGCGTAGCATCCATATTGCCCACAAGCTAACCACCAAGTTCCTGGAGCGCAAGTTGCATAGTAGCGTGTTACGGCATCGTAGCAAGAATAATTGACAGCATTAGCCACACTCAGGAATTCATAAGTAGGCTCAACGTAGTACGGGAAGTCCGCTGACGAAAAGAAAATCCGGCTATTCCCGGTTGAGTCATGCGCAGTGAAATTGAAGTCCGCTCCCCCGAAGGGGTTTGTGTATCGCTCCACCTTGGGTTGGCCGACCCATCCGTCCGGAACCATAATCGTATACGCTACTTGACCAGGGAAGTCTCTGTCACTCGCACTCGCAGCCTGAAATCTCATCGATTGAGTGGGACTGTTAGTATTCGATCCACTTCCATTTCCGTTCGTACCATTCCCGTTCGAACCATTATTGTTCGAAGAGCCGTTGCCCGAAGGAGCGGATGGTCGAGGATATACTAAGACAACGGCAGTGGCGGCCAATACTATCAACACGATCGCGATGATAATAACTCGAACGTCCAATCCCTTGTTTGCAGCAGGAAATTCTTGCAATATACTCCTCTGTCCTAATGCATGTGAGTTCCAGCAATTAAGAGATGGTGGTTAAGTCTTCGCATTCGACGATGTTCCAATTAATTCGATAGGCTTCCTCTGGTTTGTCGAAGTTTCCTTTGGGTATCTCCGAAAGTCTTCGCCTTCCTCACTCATGAGCTGTGGAGGCCTGCTCAATGCTATGAGTAAGTGCTTTCACATTGCTGCTCTTGAACTCGACCTCGGTTGCAGACGCGTTCAATCCTCCTTCAGTTTTCCGCATCGATCCTTCGGAGAGCAGCTTGAATGTCAAAACGACCGAGTTGGAATAATGTCCAGGTCCGACATGGACTATTGTATTCAACGGGTAAGCATTACCCCCATAATAGACTGCCTTGTCAGTCACAGCGATCTGGCCCTCAGAGGCTCGCTTGAGAGGAAAATCCATTCCAAAAGCTAAGAATCCCATTGGGCCTCCAGCGATGAAGCTTCCGACTTTTCTCTTTGTCGAGTGACGTTCCTTCATGCTTTCGATCAGTGCCGCATCGCCTACAAAGAGGACCCGCTCAGGTTGGGACGACACCTGTGAGCCACAAGCCCAGCAGAACTTTGAATTAGCATCCAGACGTTTTCCGCATTTTGTGCACAAAGGAATTATTGTGTCCTTTCTGAGTTTGCCCCTCTCGTGGGTTTGAGTGATCTTCCTGACAGTTAGAAACAAGGCACCAACCCAGACTCCAGGATAGGTAGCTCCTTCCTGCTGAAAGAACAACGCCCCAATTCCAAAGCCACTCAAGTGGGCGAGTTGGTACGCGGCCACTACAGAGAACAGCATCAGAAAGGAAACTGTAGCCACCAATCGTGTATGTTTGATTCCCAGCCTCTGCTCAAGCGCCCTAGGTAGGGCCAGCAACAGAGCAAAATAGGCGATGCTAAACAAGACTAGAGTCGACACAAGGACCTCTAGTGAGGGGGCAGGAAATGGATTTGCTTGAGTGATATCCGGTGTTGGTGTCGTATTCCTGAAAGTGTACCCAAGGAAGAGGCCCGCGATTCCCAACATCAAGACCACGTAGACTAGACTAGAGGATTGTTCCGACTCACGCCGCCTAACCAAGAGATAACCGAGGTACGATATTCCAACTAGGATTGCCAATTCTGCTCCGAGCGTGCCGAATCCGGTTGCTGGGCCGAAGATTGGATTGTAAGGGAGGAAAATTGTCAACGCAAGCATTGAGGCGAAAATAAGCGCAAGGTAGAGAGCTTGCCTTGTCTTGCCAGACGGAACTCGGGAGGAGATGCTCTCGGATACGATATCGACTATTCCGATCGTACCAAGCCCGCTTACGAAGAATACAATCAAGAATATTGCAGCAGACAGACTGCCGAGCGAATCCCAGATTTGACAAGGCAATTGAGATAGAGTCAGACATCCCGCTGTTGATATGTAGGTGAGCGTCGCTGCGATCGAAACGAGAAGCGAACCGGTCAGCGCAACCGAGTCAATAGCCCCAGCAAAAAGACGATTGTTTCTTAGAGTTGGTGCGAGCCATTTTGAAGAAAGAAGGTAGAGAGTTTCGACCGTCAGGAACAGCACTAGTCCATAAACCAGACCCAACGAGAACAATCCCCAGAGTGGGACATTCTGATCGACTGCGGCTAGTCCCAAACCCCAGGAGACTGCTGCTAAGATTGAGACGAGGATTACCGTTATTGCGATATCTTTCTGTTCAAGCATATTTTGCAAGCGATCTAAGATAACCCTCGGAGGTTTCAACGTATGCGACGGGTCGGTTCTAACAAACTCGGCTTCCTTGCCAGCAGTTTTGAAAATTGAGTGCAATGCGAGCGCTAGTAAGGCCTGAGTCCTCAGCGCCAGGAAGACTGCATCGACCTCAGACAAAACAAACTAATTCGCCGTTTAACATCATATTAAGAGTATAGCGTGTTGGTCTCTTCTATACAACGGGATATCTACGACCGATAAATTATAGAAGGAGGAGCCATCATTACGCCTGACTTCTGTGCTCCATCTCGCTCTTCCGAAGCTCTACAGTCTCGTAATCTTATCGGTTCTCCTGATTTCGAGTGGCATAGCATCGTTAACCACGCAACGTGTCTTCGCTCCAACCATCAAGACTCTTCGGAGTTCAGAGGCCGGCTACAAGATAGATTACACAAACATGACTAGTCTCAATGTCGAGGGAATCCTAGGGTTCTGGACCGTTCCGATCATACGAGTGCCTAACGCCTCGGACGTATCTTTGGTCTTCGAGAGCCTCACAGTCGGCTTTGGAGCTGACTACATATCGATTGGAACGAGCCAGTTTGCCGAGAGCAACGGTACAGTAAAGTATCGTGCTTTCTATGCGAACCTACCCGAGAACACTTCGCAAAGCCCAGTAAGAATCACAGATCTGAACGGGATGGTTGGGCCTGGCACAAGGATTGGTGCACAGATCCTGAAAATTGCTTCCGACACGTGGGAGATCGATATGATCACGCCACAGACAAGCTTCTCGCTCAACTTGGTTCACGCTTCAAGCCTTCACGTCGCGCAATGGCTCGTGCAATCGCTAACAGACGGAAGCGTACCCCTCGCCAACTTCAACTTCGTAAGTTTCGACCACGCAAACGCCACCATCAACGGCGTAAGCACTCGTCTCAATCTACTTGACAACGAAAGGCTGCGCCTGTTCGACCAAAGCAACAACTGTAACCTCGCTGATACGGAGAGCATAACGGCCTCCGGAGACAGTTTCACAGTTGACTTTGTCAGGGCCGCTCCTCCATGCCCTGTCCCTCAGGCACTGCCCCAAGTGCAGACACAGAACCAAACCAAACCCCCACAAATTATCAACGACAGTCTCACAATTTTGCTCGCAGCCGGAGGCTTTCTGGTTGCTGGAGTGGTGATTACAATACTTTCTGCGGCCCTTATTTCCGCGAGACGAAAAGACATCCAGTCGGAGTCGACCACTCCCGCTTTGACGTCAATGAACGCACTTTGCAAGAAATGCAGTAGCACACTCAAGCCTAATGCTCGATTCTGCGATAATTGCGGACAAGCTGTTCTCTGAGTTACTTCAGACGAGGGCCGTTTCTTAATCACGCATAATCATAAATAAGCTAAGCTGATTTGCAACTGATCCAGAATTGCAATCTTCCGACAAACGAATATGCCTGAAATGTGGGCGAGAAAACGAGGCGTCAGCCACATTCTGCCAAAGCTGTGGGGCTCCACTCGTACCACAACCGGCGGGCATGCAGCGTCAAGCTACTGGCCCGATGGGTTCCGGCACTACGATGGAGAGGCCGTTGGGCGTTACGATTATCGGAATCCTCCAGATTCTAGGCGCGATAGTATACATTCTGGTCGGCACTGTCTTTGTCGCTTATGCCCCTATAATTGGAATAATCCTGTTACCCATAGGCGTGATCGCACTTATCATAGGCGTGGCAGTCTTCACGGGAAAGAACTGGGCCAGGATCTTGATGATCATACTCGGAGTACTGGATATCATCTCAATAGTAGGCATCCTCATCGGGATAATCATAGTGGTCTACTTCAGAAGACAAAATGTAGTCGCCTGGTACAATCAGAAAAAGTGAAGCGACTAATAAACCCAAGAACATACTAAGACAAAACTCTAACCCCAGAAACTAGATCTGCATAGGTCAGCGACGGGGCCCACCGTAGAGTTGAGCGAATGAAACTTACGGATTTCCTATTGGAGCTTCTTCAATGCTTCTAACGATGCTGCCGTGAGAAACTCATCGAGCGATCGAGCAACGTACTCTGCCTTCTTTCCCGCGAGCGTGCCAGTGTGTGTGTTGAAGGTTATCTTGAAACCATTCTCAGTCTCTCGCACGTTAATGTCCAAGGCTAACTTCCTAACCTGTTTCGTTTCCAAGTCTTCACCCCCGTTTATTTCGAGCTTAGAGAATGGAACAACATTCGCCGATTTAAGACATTGTCAAAAGCACGAGTCCGAATCTTCCATCCAGTACGCGCTGTTCGAGGATCAGAATGGCGAGACGCTCGTGAAGTTGAAGTCTCTAGCCAAGACTCCGGGCTGAACCATCGTTGTCTCGCCAAACCTTCCCAGGTTCCTGACCGGCTCTGACGTGGCTTCGACCTTACTGAACAGGTCCAAGAGGCTCTGATTATACCGTACATTCTTCACAGGCTTCACAATCTCACCCTTCTCGACCAGGAACGTCCCGTCCCGTGTCATACCCGTGACAGTCTTCGTCCTTGGTTCAACTTCCCGGATGTACCATAGTCGAGTGATCAATAGTCCACGGTCCAACTCCTTCACCAACTCCTCAGCCGATTTCTTCACCGAACCCTTCGCACGAATCACCAGATTATTCGGGATCTCACCCAACGGATTTGGCAAAGGCAACTCATGCCCAGTCGGCTTAGCATCAGGATACCGGTGAGCCGAAATCCTCGAAGACGCTAAACTCTTCAACACACCATTTTCAATCAATGGCAACTTCGACTTTGGATACCCCTCGCCATCGAATGCTGCGCCTGTTTGCAGTGGATGGTAGGCGTCGTCGTCGATGCTGATATTGTCGCCCATGATCTTCTCCCCGAGTCTTCCGGACAGGTAGCTGCGTCCCTCCTTGTACTGTCTGGTGCCAAAGTCGGGAGTATATCCGGCCGCAGCAGAGACGATGAGGAAGAAGAGCATCTCGCTCCAGGCTTGCGGATCAATTACAACGTCATACTTGCCTGGTTTAATGTCGCCCTGGTTTTTGTTGAGCTTCGCCCGTTCAAGAGCAGTATCCGCCACCTCATTAGCGTCCAATTCACGCAGGTCGACAAAGGTCGACAATGCATAACCGGTCTGGTTGCCGTTGTCCGCATCCATCGTCAACGAATAGTAACCCTGTGTTCCCTTGTAACTGGTTTCTAATCCGGCGCTGTTCAGCATCCAGTAATGGTCCACATTGGTCTCAAGAATCCCAGACGCTAGCAATCCGTTCTTCTTCGCCATGTCGATCGCATGACCAATCCAACCGGCCTTCTGTTCCGCAGGCGCCTCAGCAGTACGCGAATAGTACCGTTCGACCGTCTGATACTTTTGTGGTCCCAGCATCGGCAGAAGATCCGGATCTTCCGGCCCAGCCCTTGCCTGGGACAAGGCCTTCTGAACGGTCTTCTCCACCTCATTCTTTGCCAATAGACCTGTCGTTGCCCTAGCCTGTCTCTTGTTCGTGACCACCCTTACCGAGAGGGCCCGTCGTCTACTATATTGGGACTGGGACAGTTCATTGTTGCCGAATCGTAAGCCTTCGTTGATGTTTGTGCCGAGTCCGATCTCTATCTCGGCCCCTTTGGCGAAACTCTTGACCCAATCGAATATTTGATGGGCTTCCTCTCGGAGCTTGCTTCCTTCCATTACTGGGCTTTTCATTGTCATTTCTTATTGCGCTCCAAAGACCGTCACATTCCTAAACCGTGTAGGCGCCGCCCCGTGCCCTGTAATCATTACCTGTTGCGGTTGGCCTTTTCCACAGTTCGGCGTTCCCCACAGGACCCAGCTCTTCTTGTTGCCGACCGCATCGCAAGAGCCCCAGAACTCTGGAGTTATGCCTGAATACGCAGGGGACCTGACCATTTCCTCGACGCTTCCATTCCGGATGATGTAGCCTTTCTCAGTGTTGAACTGGAAATTGTATCGTTTCTGGTCGATGCTCCAACCATAGTTCGTCACCATCAAGATACCATCCTTAGTATCCTCGATCATCTCGTCATAATCCCAATCCCCGGCCTCAAGACTAACATTGGTCATGCGGATAATCGGTAGTCGGTAACCTTCTGCACGCATGCATCCGTTGCTCCTAGCCTCTCCGACCATCGCGGCCGTCTGACGAGACATCAAGAACCCAACGAACTTGCCATTCTTCACCGCATACTTTCGCTGCGCTTTCACACCCTCATCGTCATACGCGAACGTACCCAATCCAGGACCATGGTTAATCGTCGCATCCATGACCATGTTCACATGCTCTGATCCATACTGCAGCTTCCCCAATTTATCAGGGGTCAGAAAAGATCGTCCCGCAAAGTTCGCCTCATATCCCAACGCCCTGTCGAGTTCGATCGGATGACCGCACGACTCGTGAACCTGTAATCCCACCTGATCAGCCGAGAGGATGATGTCCTTCTTGCCTTCGGGACACTTGACTGCGCCATTAAGCGCGATCACGTCCTTCTTCAACTCCTCCGCCTTCTCCGGAAATTCTAGTTCGTCGATCAACTCGTAGCCTTTCAGCATCCACTGTTGATCCGATCTTCTTTGCATACCGGTCGGACCCTTCGCTGCAACAACCAATCCTCCACCAGAATAGATCATTCTCTGGAAGATCTTGGAGCCCTCTGAACTGGCGAAATATTTCTCGATGGAGGTGAAGACGAAGCCTCCTCTTCGGAGGACAACTCCCTCCGCTTTCATGCGCTCACAACAATCATTCAGTAACTCGTATTTTTTCTCCATCGGCACGTTGAAGGGGTCCTTAACCACTGGCGACATCCATGTATCAACATAGCTCGGTTCTTTCGCGAACTGGATCTTAATCCCGACCTTCGCAGCGCCCTTCGCTAAAGCAAGAGCCTTCAGCGTCGCCTCCCTGATCCCGTCCCGATTCATTTCATCGGTGTCCGCAAAACCCCAGCCAAGGCCTCCATACAATACTCGGACGCCAACACCTAGAGAAGTTAGTTCCTCGCTGCTTGGATTATCATTCACAACCTGTGTAGCCTCGTTACGTGAGTTCACTAGGCGAAAATCAGTGTATGTCGCGTTCTCTTTAGAAGCGGTTTCGAGAGCTATCCTGGACAGCTCTTCACCCATACCCTTGACAGAGCTCACAAGGTCCCGGCTCCGATCACGGTTAGTATTAGCATTTTCTAGACGGGGAATGAGATTCAGGAGATAGCCGAAGAGCCCTTGGACATCGCCTAAGGTAGGATGATTTCACAGTCCTCTCCGGCATATACTCCTCAAGAAGACTCTGGAGACCTTGTGTGCTCACAGGATCGAAGCATTAGTCTGGTCGAGTTGAAGAGTCTCTCTGAGACTAAGCTTCCTCAAGATAGTATCCTCAGGGGCCTCATACTGTCAGAACCAGACTCGATCCCAACAGAATCATTCTTCTCAAAACTGGCCGTTTGGCTCAACGTCCTCTATGCTGAACCCATGAAATTGAAACCTACGAGCAAACTGTCAGCATTTCATCTCAATTAACGCTCCATCAACGTCCTTCCTCCAGCTGAAGCAAGTCAATAAGCACCGCTAACGAATACTGTCATCGGAGGGACGTTTGGGCAGATGGACACGAGAACCGGACATACAACATTCGGAGCGCTCTGGAATGGAGAGTTCGTTCGGCTCGCCCTGATGGGTACTGCAGCCCTTTTCACGTTCACCGGTCTAGGAAATGCCTACATCCCCTACGACTTTGTTGCAATAATCGCCACACTTCTCGGCGGAATCCCAGTCTACGAGGAAACCATTCGCTCACTCCGGCACAAGCGAATCACGATGGAGGTCACGATGACAATCGCCATCGTCGCCTCGCTCATCATACGGGCTTTCACAGCCGCCGTCATCATCGCCTTCTTCGTCCTACTCGCCGAGTACATCGAAGAATACGCCGTCGACAGAGCTAGAAACACCGTGTTTCAACTGGAGAAGGCGGCTCCTAGAACCGCTCTCGTCCGACGAGGCAACACCGAGGTCGAGGTCGGAGTCGACACCCTCTCGCCGGGAGACATCGTCATTGTCAGGCACGGAGACCGGATTCCTGTAGATGGTACGGTCGTCACGGGAGACTCGTTTGTCAATCAATCCATGATCACGGGCGAGTCCATCCCGGCTGAGAAGCATCCAGGAGACAATGTCTATGCGGGCAGCGTCAACGACTCTGGTCTCGTAGAGGTAAGAGCAGAGAAGATTGGAACGGAGACGGTCTTCGGCAAGATCATCAAACTAGTCGAGGAGGCCGAGCAGAAGAAAGCTCCCATACAGAGGATCTCTGACAAGCTAGCAACTTGGCTGGTAGAATTCGCAATAGGTTTCGCCTTCCTGACCCTATTGGCAACCCAGAACTCAGTATCAGCGATCTCGGTCGTGGTCGTTGCCGGCTCGTGTGGAGTCGCCGCCGGGACCCCGCTAGCGATTGTTGCAATAATGGGGAAGGCCGCAAAGAAGGGCGTAATCGTCAAGGGAGGAAGTTACATCGAAGAACTTACCAGAATAGACACAGCAGTCATCGATAAGACCGGGACGCTAACACTCGGCAAGCCAGAAGTCATCAAGGTAGAGGCGCTCGATGGATACAGTGAAGGGCAAGTACTGGCCCTCGCTGCTGCTGCAGAGAAGCATTCTAACCATCCTATCGCACAGGCGATCGTCCAAAAAGCCGGCGAGATGCAGATCGCCCCGATCGTCCATTCAACCTACAAAGTTGTCCCAGGCATGGGAATCATATCAGAGCATGATGGACAGCAAATCCTCGTGGGCAATCCTCGACTGATGAAAGATAATGGTATTGACGTTTCGAAAAACATATTGTCCCAATCTGTGAAAGGCGCAACTACTGTCCTGGTTGCTCATGACCACTCGATCTGTGGAGTAATCTCGCTTGCGGACAAGGTGCGACAGGAGAGCAAGAAGGCGATAACGGATCTGAAAAGAATGGGGATCAGAACAGTCATGCTCACCGGTGACAATGAAGCCGTATCGAAGATGGTGGCAGATACGGTCGGCGTTGACGAGGTTTATGCTCAACTCTTGCCGCACGACAAGGTGACCAAGATTGAGGAGCTTGTCGCGAAAGGCCGACACGTTGCAATGGTTGGAGATGGGATTAACGATGCCCCGGCCCTTGCTCGGGCAAACGTTGGAATCGGAATGGGAGCAGGGACCGATGTTGCAATAGAAGAAGCCGATGTCGTACTGATGACAAACGATCTAGAGAAGATTGCGAACGTGATACGGATGAGCCGGCAAGGCTATCGTGCAATCATGGAGAACTTCTACGGGACGATAGGCGTCGACGGAATCGGTGTCATACTAGCCTTCATGGGTCTCCTTAACCCATTACTCGCAGCGACAATCCACACGGCCTCAGAACTTGTCTTCATAGTCAACTCTGCAAGACTCATGAGATAACCCCGAATAGAATCGTCCCAGAAGCACAAAATTCTCTAGAAAAAAAATTTCACAGCTTTCTCACAAAGTACCCTAAGAATTCTTATGGGCCCCCACCCCCCATTATTTTTCTCCAGCCCCAGTGAAGAGGAAGTCCAAACATACCAATCGAGACACTCCAGATCCTCCTCGCCAGCATCATCGGCGGCATCTGGGTCGGATCAACAACCTACACCGCCAAACGATTAGGCAGTGACGCAGGCGGTCTCATAGGCGGATTACCCGCCATCTCCGCCGTAAGTTATCTCTTCATCGCCCTCAATCAGTCCCCACAGAACGCTTCCAGAGCCGCCTACGCTTTCCCAATCGGACTGACCATCACATTCCTCTACCTACTCGTCTACGCCAGCCTCGCAAGTCACGGCTTCAAGATCGCATTCCTCTCCGCCCTCACAACATGGCTCCTCCTAGCCGCACTGGATGCGATCCTCAATCTACCCACACTAATCCCGCCCAGCATCCTACCCATACCCATCTTCCTCATAGGACTGTACGTGCTCAAGGTCCGGCTCAAGCTACCCTACACACCAGGCGTCCCGATCAAACCATCACGCAAAGAATTCCTGCGGAGAGCCATCCTTGGCGGAGGAGTCGTCGGAGCAGCCGTCACCATATCACAATTAGGAGGACCACTACTAGGCGGCGTAGCCGCAGCTTTTCCAGGAATATTCTCCACAACAATCTACTCCACGTATGAAGCCGAAACAGACAAGACGGAAGGAATCCGTGTCTCTCGAGCCCTGACAAAACCGTTGATGATGTCGGCCATGATAATCGCGTATCCGTACAGCCTGCTCGTCACCTGGGCCTACGCCAGCATAGGCCTTGTAGAAGGCACAATCACCGCCTTCACGGGCGGAATTATCTGCGCTACCCTCGCGTATCAAATCATCAGGAAAAAATGGATCTAGAACCTGAAAAACTCGAAACAAGCAATGCTATGAGCCGACTCACGAAATCGATTGCGCCGTTACCTCTCTTCCATCCAACAACTCCCTGAGCATCTTGACATCCTTGAACATCGTGTTTCTCAATCGAACGTCATACAAAGCAGCCGCAGGATGAAACAATGGCAAGAACAATCTACCGTCCTTCCTGAAAGCCTGCCCGTGAACACTCGTCGCCGAATAATCATCACCCATCAAAGTCTTAATCGCGGGAGTCCCCAGTGGAACGATAACCCTTGGATTTATGATCCGAATCTGAGGTTGAAGGTACAAGCTTACACAGGTCTCAATCTCGGTCTTCCTAGGCGGCCTATTGTTCGGCGGCCTACACTTGACGATGTTTGTGATGAACACGGACGATCTATCCACCCCAATCGATCCTAAGAGTTCGGTGAGAAGCTTTCCTGCAGATCCAACGAACGGACGACCGGTCAAATCCTCTTGAGCCCCGGGACCTTCACCGATGAACATGACTCTAGCATCTGCGGGTCCCTCACCGGGCACAGCTATCTTTCGTTCCTTGTACAGATCACATTTTGTACAGATCCGCACTTCGGAGCTAATTCTATCCAGTTCCCGTGACATCGACTTCATCCGACCCTCAAAGCAGATTAGCGGCTGAGATGTCGAACGCGTTCCAAGTTATAAGTCAAGACCCACGACCAGATTATTGACACTCATCAGACCTAGCGATTGATCATGCCCAATCCAAAACAACCCAACCTTCTCGAAAAGATCGATCCGATTCTAGAAAGATACGGTCTAATCCTAGAATCCGACCTACATCTCCCAAGCGTAGTCAGTACGATTATCGGAGAATCGATCCATGGATCTTGGTGGGGACACTCACAAGGAAACAGGATCTATCAGACTCTGGGCATTCTCAGCCGAAGAACGAATCTCTTAGTCACGAAACTTCTCTCTAGAAAGACAACGTTCGTCCATCGCAGGCTCTGGCCCGGATTCCTAACAATCGCAACTTCCCGCGAGCCTTGGCAACTAGATCATCTCTCCCCTAATGCTCA
>Ga0209157_1002057_pt1 | contig 16268 bp, 14 predicted proteins | sample GraSoiAngelo_135_FD_185892 | JGI IMG/M metagenome (GOLD analysis project Ga0209157, IMG submission 185892) | Grasslands soil microbial communities from the Angelo Coastal Reserve, California, USA - 14_0929_05_40cm (SPAdes) (version 2) | ecosystem: Environmental > Terrestrial > Soil > Grasslands ...
TGACGTTTCGCGATTCTGATGCTCACAAAAAATCGGCCTGATGCAGGCCGATTGGCTTTGGGGCATCAGTGTAAGCTGGTCAGCTTGTGTCGCGATTCGTCATTGGCAGAGTAATTTATACGGCTTTTCAGGCTGGCTGTCAAGATATCTCAACCGAAGCTGTGCCCAGCCAATCCCACACCGATCTCTACGCCGAAGACCACCGCGAACTCCCCGGGCAATGTCGACTACAATAGAAGCCGTCGTCTCCGGCAGGAGGCGACTCATGTTAGAAATCGTGCATGGCGAAGTCATCGACGCGGCTCGTGCTGATCTGTGGGCTTCCAGCCTCGGGCAAGTCGGCACTCGCTCGTCAGCTCGCACCCAAAATCCCCGCCATCAGGTTGGATAAGGACGGGTGGGCGACTCAACTGGGCGCCGATTTGTGGGATGAAGAATTTCGAGTGCGTCTCGAACATCGGCTGTGGGTTCTTTCCCAGGATCTCCTCGCCCAGGGCCAGAGCGTGATTTTGGAGTGGGGCCACTGGGCGCGAGTTGAACGGGATGAGAAGCGACTCGGGGCGCGAGCTTTGGGGGTGGGAGTCGAACTGCATTACCTCGATGCGCCCTTGGAGGAGTTAATCGAGCGAGCTGAACGTCGCAATGCGTCGGGCGAATGGACAGCCTCGCCTATGACACGGGCTCACTTTGAAAGGTGGGCAACGATTTTTCAACCTCCCGACGAGGAGGAGATCCTGTTGTTCGACAAGCCCGTCGCCGAAGGTTGATCTCGTCGAACTTGTCTCGCCCGCCATCAGCAGCGTCACCGAAGTGCCGCGTGGGGGCAGTCAGGAAGACAGTGGTTCGTACGGACAGCGGTTCGAACGACGACATCGAGGACTTCGATCAAGCGTCTTTCCAGGTCGTTTGTCGAGCCCGTATAGAGCCTTCCATTCGTGCGACTTCGAAGCACGTAGGCACCCCAGTCGTCCGACATCCGCTTAGTTATCTGGTGGAGCCGGGGGGACTCGAACCCCCGACCTGTCGCCGCGGCGACCGCTCTCCCGGCTGAGCTACTTCGTTGGCTCAAGCTTGAGGCGGGCTTTTAGGAAATCTCGCCCGGCTCCAGTCTTGAGGTACCGCTCGCGCCGGCGAGCGTCGAGGCGGCTCTCACATGGTTCGCTGTAAATCAGATCGAAAGGGCCAGCTCTAGCGGTGTAGCCCGTCTGGCCTCGATCATGTTCGGTCAAGCGTCTTTCGAGGTCGTTTGTCGAGCCCGTATAGAGCCGTCCATTCGTGCGACTTCGAAGCACGTAGGCACACCAGTCGTCCGACATCCGCTTAGTTATCTGGTGGAGCCGGGGGGACTCGAACCCCCGACCCCCTCCTTGCAAAGGAGGTGCTCTCCCAGCTGAGCTACGGCCCCACTTTCGAGTTGACGAGTCGTCAGTGGTCAGTTGGTGGGCGATGGTGGACTCGAACCACCGACCTCGGTCTTATCAGGACCGCGCTCTAACCAGCTGAGCTAATCGCCCACTGGGGCAGATTTTATCACGCGGCTCGGATCGTGCGAGCTGCGAACTTCCGGGGCGCGTGGCGTCGATATCTGGGGTAACTGCCTGGAGCGCCGAAGCCGTCATGCCTCAGGATGACGGTCGAGAACGGCGGGCGGACTGCTCGCCTTGACAGCTGGATAGCGGATGGAAGTGCTTGGTTAAGGTAGTTCCAGATGATTCCCCGAGAGAATCGGGGGTCGACCTGGGTGTGATTTGCGACGAGGCCTCGTAAGGCCCGTGCGTGGTCACTCCCTAGAAAGGAGGTGATCCAGCCGCACGTTCCCGTACGGCTACCTTGTTACGACTTCGTCCCAGTTACCAGCCTCACCCTAGGCGCCTGCCCCGCTGACGCGTTGGCTCAGCGGCTTCAGGTGCTGCCGGCTTCCATGACGTGACGGGCGGTGTGTACAAGGCCCGGGAACGTATTCACCGCAGTGTGCTGACCTGCGGTTACTAGCGACTCCGCCTTCATGCAGGCGAGTTGCAGCCTGCAATCTGAACTGGGGCCGGCTTTGGGGGATTGGCTCCGGCTTGCGCCTTAGCAGCCCACTGTACCGGCCATTGTAGCGTGTGTGTAGCCCAGGACGTAAGGGCCATGCTGACTTGACGTCATCCCCACCTTCCTCTGGGTTTAACCCAGCGGTCCCGTCAGAGAGATTTAACTGACGGCGAGGGTTGCGCTCGTTGCGGGACTTAACCCAACACCTCACGGCACGAGCTGACGACAGCCATGCAGCACCTGTGCTGGCTCCCCGAAGGGTCCTTCACCTTTCAGATCCGTACCACCAGCATGTCAAGCCCTGGTAAGGTTCTTCGCGTTGCATCGAATTAAACCACACGCTCCGCCGCTTGTGCGGGCCCCCGTCAATTCCTTTGAGTTTTAGCCTTGCGGCCGTACTCCCCAGGCGGGATGCTTAAAGCGTTAGCTACGGCACAGAGGGGGTCGACACCCCCCACACCTAGCATCCACAGTTTAGGGCGTGGACTACCCGGGTATCTAATCCGGTTTGCTCCCCACGCTTTCGCTCCTCAGCGTCAGGATAGGCCCAGAAGGCCGCCTTCGCCACTGGTGTTCCTCCCGATATCTACGCATTTCACCGCTACACCGGGAATTCCGCCTTCCTCTGCCCACCTCTAGCTCGCCAGTATCCGATGGCCGCTCCCGGTTGAGCCGGGAGATTTCACACCGGACTTAACGAACCGCCTACAAGCCCTTTACGCCCAGTAAATCCGGACAACGCTAGCCACCTACGTATTACCGCGGCTGCTGGCACGTAGTTAGCCGTGGCTTATTCGCCGGGTACCGTCAGAACTTCTTCCCCGGCAAAAGGAGTTTACAACCCGAAGGCCTTCATCCTCCACGCGGCGTCGCTGGGTCAGGCTTTCGCCCATTGCCCAAGATTCCTCGCTGCTGCCTCCCGTAGGAGTAGGGGCCGTGTCTCAGTCCCCTTCTGGCTGGTCGTCCTCTCAGACCAGCTACCCGTCACAGGCTTGGTGGGCCGTTACCTCACCAACAACCTGATAGGACGCAGGCCCCTCCGGTGGCGCCTTGCGGCTTTGCTCCGGGAGGGTCTCACTCCCGGAACCTATGCGGTATTAGCCCTTCTTTCGAAGGGTTATCCCCCACCACTGGACAGGTTACCTACGCGTTACTCAGCCGTCCGCCACTAACCCGAAGGTCCGTGCGACTTGCATGCGTAAGGCGCGCCGCCAGCGTTCGTCCTGAGCCAGGATCAAACCCTCATCAAAAGACTTCAGGTTCAACCTAGCCTATTCAAGAGCCTCGCACTTCCATCCGCTATTCAGCTGTTAAGGTGCGATCCCACAAGACACAAAAACCCGCGAGTCCACCCGCTTCCGCGAGCAAGCCTCGCGATGTCGTTCTTTGTTTGGGAACCTACCAACGAGCAAGTCTAAACGCCGGGAACACGCGTGTCAATCAACAGTGGTCGACTGCCTGGAGCCCTCGTGGCCCCGCGACCGGCGTCTCTGCGTTGGCTTTTAAAGAACGTTTGCTTCGCGGATATTGTCGCATACCCCTGGAGGGGAGTCAACGGAAGCGGGCGGTTGAAGGTCGGTGCTTAATAGTCAGGTGTCAGGTGTCGCTGTGATGTTCCGCCGGGTAGCGACGATGTGGAGTGCCTGTTGTGATTCCGCTGCGAGGGCGAAGCGTTCGTCGATGCAGTGACCGATGACCCAAGCGATCTGGTCGCCTGCGCACAATAGCGGAACGCCGCCGCGCTCCCGGGCGGGGACTTTGGCGTCTACGAGGATATCCTGCAGCTTCTTGTCGCCGCCGAGGCCGAGGGGTCGGAGACGGTCGCCGGGGTGGCGGGAGCGGATGGTGAGATCGGGGCCGGTCCTGGCGACATCGAGATAGGCTTCCTCGGGACTCGCTTCGCGGAAGCTGCGCGGGATGGGAAGAATCTCTGAGGAGATTACCCAACCGCCCGCACGAGTCCTTCCGGGGACGGAAAGCTTCGTCTCCGGGATTTGCCGGGCGGTGGGCACGGGACCGCTATGGATTATCAGCGAGCGATGGTTAGTTGTAGCCGTCAGACCTGCGGGAAGGGAGTAGCTGCCCGGCGGCTGTTGCAGAGCGTCGCGGAGTGTTTCAACATGAAGCGTTTCCACGTCGACGGCGGCGCCCCGGGCTTGTTCAAGGGCGAGGCGAATGAGTCTACGGGCCATCGCCGGGTGCGCAGCGAGAAGGTCCCGGCGACTAATAGATACCGCACTGGAGGTAATTGATGCGATATCAGAGAAGTATGACCTCGCCAGCTCATCGAGGTAGCCGGACTCGCTCCCGGCGGTGGCCGCGAGGCGGGCAATCGACTCTTCGATTCGGGGGTTGAAGCGGCGCAGAACGGGCATTAGTTCACCCCGCACGCGATTGCGGGCTGCGATCGGAAGATCATTGGTCGGGTCGGCGCGCGGCTCGATACCGAGCTCGCGACAGTAACGCTCGGTGTCCCGGCGATAGACTCGCAGGAGCGGGCGGGCCAGGTCAGGGCCGGCGCCGAAGGGCCAGGGAGCCCTCGCTCGCATACCGGCGAGGCCCTCGAGCCCGGTGCCGCGGATAAGATGAAGGAGCACAGTTTCGGCCTGGTCGTCCATGGTGTGGCCGACGGAAACGCAGGACGCGGCGCTGGAGAGAGCCTGCTCCCCGAGAAAGGCATAGCGGAGGCGGCGCGCGGTGTCCTCAAGCGAGTGGTGATTGCGGCGGGCGCTTGCCCGCACATCGGCTGCGCCGGTGACGAGGGGGACACCGAGTGCGCGAGCGACTTCTTTCACGAAGCGGGCATCGTCCCCGGCTTCTCGGCGGGTGCGCAGCATATGGTTGAAGTGGGCGACCGTGAGGTCGATCTGAAGCTTCGGGCGAAGCCGGGAGAGGATAGAGAGAAGGGCGGTCGAGTCGGGTCCACCGGAGACGCCAACGAGGACACGCTCGCCGGGTGTGAAGATCCGGCTCTTGCGGATCTGGTCCAGTACGCGGCGCTCTAGGGTGGCCGTGAAGCGGGTAGAGCCGGGAGCGATGGACTGGGACTTTGCTTGGAGCGACATGGTTCACGTCGATTGTAGCGTGAGGCGTCTGCGCGGCTGGCGAACCGCCAGGCTTTCTGTTTGGCAGGTGCTAGATCCCTCGCCTCCACCCCGCTGCAGCCCGCCCCGCTCCGCTCGCTCGGGATGACATGAGCGCGGTGAGTGCGCGGCACGAGAAGATGCGAATTCGATTGCGGGCCACTGAGGGCGAGGCATTTCTCGAGGGTAGTGGTGTTCGACGGCGATGGGTGCCTCGCTCCTACACGTTGGCAGACTAGTGCTGTCGCGGTGCGCAACCCCAGACAGCTGCCCCGCGCGTATGCCCCTCATCGGACCCCTTCGCGGAGAGGCGCTAATCCGCGTTCGGGTGTGGTCGTCGCTAAGGATGACGGGCGGGTGGGCGGGATGACGCGCTGAGGGTCAGCGGATGAGAATGTCCCACCAGAGTTCGGGGTGGGGGTCATCGGGCGGCGGGGTCGGCGCGGGTTGCGAGGAGATCGCTACGAAGCCGGTCTCTCCTTCGCGGACGAGCCCGAGCTGCTCGCGGGCAGCGGCCTCGACGTATTCGTCTGAGTTGAGATAGTCCTTGAGCGCTTGGAGACGGTCGTACCGGGCCTGAAGCTCTTGGACTTCGCCACGCAAACGGCCTTCTCGCTGATGGAGCTGGTAGGAGCGGACGCCGCCAAGGGCAGCGGTTACCAAGAAGTAGATGATGACAACCGCGGTAATTAGGACTATCAGCTTGGTTGTCGAGAACGTTGATAAGTGCTTAGACACCTTAGCCCTTAATTGCCCGAGATAATACCATTCGCGACTTGCTCAGACAACAGTGTAGAACGTGGGCAGCCGGATTAGGTTAGCCGATTCGCGCCAGATGGCAGGTATCGTTGAAGCGGAGCAATCGCCGGCGATCGCCGTTGATCTCCAGACTTGTGATCCCGGCGACGGCATGCCGAAGACGCCTGAAGCCCGAGAGGTCAATGGCGAAAATGCCAGCGAGAACCGAGAGGATCACGAAGTTGTGGGTGACCACGCAGATTGCGTCGTCGGGGTGGCGCTCAGCGAGCGAACGGACTGCAGCGGCCGCGCGCTCCTGCACATCGACGAGCCGTTCGCCGCCCGGCATAGCGTGCCCCGGTCCTTCGTCGGTCACCCAAGCCTCGAGGATGCCGGGATAGCGCTCTCGCACTTCGCTAAAGGTGAGGCCGTCGAGTTCACCGATATCCATTTCGATGAGCAGTGGTTCGATCTGGACTGCGAGGCCGTGCGCGGAGGCAATCGGCTGCGCCGTATCAATCGTGCGCGAGAGGGGGCTTGAGTAGACGGCGACGATCGGCTCGGAGCTGAGCGCAACCGCCAGGCGTTCCGCCTGCAAACGGCCGGTCTCATTCAGGGAAACGTCGGATCGACCGAGCGCCAGTCCCTGGCGGTTGGAGTCGGTCTCGCCGTGGCGCACCAGGAAGATGAGCGTTGTCAGTAATCCTCGGGCTGGGACGCGCGCCGGTAGGCTGAGAGGACGGGCGGAACTTCCTCGAGCGAGAGATGGGTGCGCCGAATTTCAGCTGACGTCAGGCCCAGGGCGGCGGCGACCTGGTCCGCGCGAGCGGTGTGCTCGGGCTCCGCCCGCAGGCGCATGACGACGACGGTGCAGCCATTTGCCCGGCTCGTCAAGCGGAGATCGAGTATGAGGGGACGAAGGTCGTATTCGCGGACCTTCTTCTCGCGGCGGTACTCAGAGGGCAGCGTCGTGGCGTCAAGCATCGAGGATATCGCGCGACGAAGCGCCGCCGGGTCAACGCCGTCGACGCGCGCTTCGTACTCGGCCCAGCGGACCTGCGACTGAAGAGACGGTGAGTTAGGACCGACCTCCTCAACCGATAACAGCCCGATGCCGGGGGGTAGGTGCGGGGCCAGCCGCGCCAGCGCCTGTTCGGAGGGGCCCTCAGCTGCGAGCAATACATCGATGAGTTCACAGCCAGAGGTTATGCCGCGAGGGAGGGGTGCGGCGATGGCAATCCGAGCGGACGGCCGGCGGCCCTCGGGAGGGGCCAGCGCAAGGCCGGCGAGCGCGCAGGCTTCTTGCCAGGCCTCAACCAGTTCCCGCTGACCGAGATGGCTGGCTTCAGCGTCGAGGCTGTAGCGGAAGCGAAGCCGCTGGCTGTTCATCGGACAAAGAAACGGGAAATGGGAAGGGAGATAGCAGAAAGAGGAAGTGGGGGGAGACTCGAAGCGACGTTCGCCATACCTAGATGCGGGTTACAGTTACCTCCTCGACCTTGTGGCCGAGGACGCGAGTCACCGATATGCCCAGCCCGTTGTGTGTGAATTGCTCTCCTTCCCGGGGAATGTGGCCGAGACGGCTGAGGACGAAGCCGGCGACAGTTTCGTAATCGCCCTCAGGCAAGTTCAGACCTAGTTGCTCATTGGCGTCATGGATGGTCATCCCGGCGTCGATCTGAAAGGTATGCTCGTCGACGGTGACGAACTCATCTTCGTGGCGGCGAAGCTCATCGCTTACGTAACCGACAAGCTCCTCGAGCAACATTTCGAGAGTCACGATGCCTGCCGTGCCGCCGTACTCGTCCACCACGATTGCCATCTGGTGACCGGCGCGCTGCATCTCGAAGAAGAGCGTGCCGACCAGCTTCGTCTCGGGCGTGAACATCGCAGGTCGCATGGCGAGGTCAATGGGGGAGTCCTCTGTGAGCTGTCCCTCAGCGACGCCGCGGAGCACGTCTTTTATGCCGACGATGCCGACGACGTTGTCCTGAGAATTCTCGAACACGGGAAAGCGGGAATGGGGAGTTTCAGCGAACGTTCTGTAGAAGTCACGAATCGCCGTGCCTCGCTCGAGCCAGACGACCTCGGTACGGGGGATCATCACTTCGTTCACGCGCCTGTCACCGAACTGGAAGACGCTGGCGAGGAGTTTCGCCTCTTCACTCTCGAGAACGCCGGCCTCGGCGCTCTGAGAGACGAGCAGGTTGATCTCTTCCGCGGTGTGGACGCTGTGTGCGATGCCGTCAGCGGGCCGCAGGCCGAACGGGCGGAGGGTGATGTTCGCTAGTGCGTTCAACAGCCAAATGGCCGGCCAGAAAGAATAGCGAAAGGCCTGCGTCGGTGCCGCGGTGAGCAAGGCAATGCGTTCGGGCTGGCGCAGTGCGAGGACCTTGGGCGCCTGCTCGCCGAGCACGATGTGCATGGCCGTAATTAAAGCGAAAGCGACGGGCACGGCCACTGTGTGGGCGGCCGGCGCGCTTCCACCCTTCGGGAGAAAACTGAATGCGGGCTCGATGAGGTCTGCGAGGAGGGGCTCTCCGACAAAGCCGAGGCCAATGCTGGCCATGGTGATGCCGAGCTGAGCAGCGGCGAGGAAGTTGCCGAGGTCGTTGAGGGAGCGGCGGACGACAGCCGCCACGGGGTTGCCCTGGGCAGCAAGGTTGTCGATCCGTGCGCGGCGAGTCGTGACGATTGCGAATTCGGCCGCGACAAAGAGACCGTTGGCCGCAACTAGCGCCAAAACGAGGACGAGGCGCCCTGATATTGAAAAAACGTCGTCCATCTAAGATGGGGCCGGTGCGTGACCGACCCCGCGTAGGATTATAGCATTGGGTGGGTAGGTGTTAGGTCCTAGGGGTTAGCTATAAGCTGCTCGGCAGCCGTGTGAGGGTCCAGCTCGCGCTCGACGATTGCGTCAACGAGTGTGTCGAGGCGGCCGTTGGATTCGGCGGCGGACAGGAGGCCCGATAAGAGCTCGGCCTGGGCGGCGGCGAGGAGCTGGCGGCGAGCGCGCTGGCGGCGCATCTTTTCGAGACGGCCGGAGGATTGGAGGTAGGCGCGGTGATTGTCGATCGCTTCTAGGAGCTTGGTGACTCCCTCGCCCTTGTGAGAGACGGTCTTGATGATCGGGACTTCCCATCCCTCGTAGCGGGCGAGGTCCATGAAGATGTGAAGCTGTTTGAAGACTGCCTCGGCCGCAGGCAAGTCGGCCTTGTTAACCACCAGAATGTCGGCTATCTCGAGGATTCCGGCCTTGATGGCCTGCATATCGTCGCCGGCGCCGGGGATATTGATGACGACCGTCGTGTGGGCCGTGTCCGCGATCTCGACCTCGTCCTGGCCGGCGCCGACGGTCTCGACGAGGACGACGTCCTTGCCGCACGCGTCGAGCACGGTGACTACGTCGTTCGTCGCGGCGGCGAGCCCACCCAGCGCACCGCGCGTGGCCATGCTGCGAATAAAGACCTCGGGGTCCGAGGTCAGATCCTGCATGCGGATGCGGTCGCCCAAGATGGCGCCGTGAGAGAACGGACTCGTAGGGTCGATTACCACAATACCAATGCTCCGTCCCTGGTTGCGGTACTCGCGGGCCAGAGCGCCGAGGAGAGTGCTCTTGCCGGAGCCGGTGGGCCCCGTGACGCCGACGATGTGCGCACGGCCACTATGAGGAAAGAGCGAGCGGAGGGCTTCCCGCGCCTCCGGGTACCCGTTCTCAACCCAAGTGAGGATGCGGGTAAGGGCGCGACGATCGCCTTCGAGGACGCGCTGGGCGATGTCTTCGCTCATTCCTTCGATACCTCAGGATGAGCGGGGCGGTGCAGACGAACGGACGAACGGGACGGGCGGAGCGCCGGCAAGCCCCCTAACCCGCAAAACCGTAAACCAAGCACCAGGGTCGAGCTAAAGCGGTAAGGCATATGGGACGAACGGGTAGGAGCGAGGGTCACGCGCTGGATGCGGCGCCGCGCTTGGGGGCATTGTTGCGCACCCAGTCGATTATGTCGTGTGTAGAGGAGCCGGGGCCGAAGATGCCTTTGAAGCCGAGCTTCTCTAGCTCGGGGATGTCGTCGTGGGGGATGATGCCGCCGCCGAAGAGGACGACGTCGTCCATGCCGCGCTTCTTCAGCTCTTCTACTACGCGCGGGAAGAGCTCCAGGTGAGCACCGGAGAGGATGGAGAGCCCTATGACGTCGGCGTCCTCCTGAAGCGCGGTCTCGGCGATCATCTCAGGGGTCTGGCGGATGCCGGTGTAGACGACCTCGAAGCCGGCGTCGCGGAGGGCGCGGGCGACGACTTTGGCGCCGCGGTCGTGGCCGTCGAGTCCGGGCTTGGCGATGATGATCTTAATCTTGCGTTCCTGAGTCATGGTGGGGAGAAGTATACAGTTATCAGTTATCGGTTGTCAGTTGTCGATACGGCGCCTGAAAGCGCCGAACTACATTCGATTGCTGTTCGTCAGTCAGGGGCGTTCGATTAGCTGGATGGAGACGCCGTGGGTGTACTCATGGTTGATGCGGGCGAGGCGAGCGCCGGGCCAGATGCTGGCCTCGGGGTCTGAGACCTTGACGTTGTTGCCGCGGAGGTAGGAGACGGCACCGTCGAGGTCTTCGACTTCAACGCTGATGGAGAACAGCCCTTCGCCGCGTTGCCGGAACTGTTCGTAGAAGCGGCCTTCTTTATCGACGGGCTGGACGAGCTCCAGGAATACGTCGCCGACGGGCAGGCGAGCAACCTTGAAGCCGGCGCCGAGGGGATGGTTCAGCGAGGTGTCCGGCTTGAGGCCGAGGTTGCGCTCCCAAAGGCGTGTGGCCTCGTCGAGGTCCTCGGTGGCGATGATGACGTGGTCGAGTTTCTTCACTTTCAAGGCGCCGGCACCTCCATCTAAGGGCTGAAAGGGAGAATCATACTTGCAAAGAAACGAGTTGAGTCCGGCTGTTGAACGGCGGCTTATGAAGGCGGTGCGGTAGCCGCGCAGGCCGCCGGTCCGGTTCGAGTCTATTACTCCGCTGGCGATTGGATCGGCGACTTGCGAGCCGCGATTGCGCAGGGCGCGGACCGAGTAATCGAGGTCGGGCGGCTCGAAGGCGACGAGGAAGAGGCCTTCGCCGCGACTGTCGAGGGCTCGCTGGAAGAAGGCACCGTCGGCTGGCGGGGAGGGCTCGAGCAGCTCAAGACTAGCGTTGCCGAGCCAGAGCGCCGAGCTGCGCCAGCCTTCCTTGGACTCGACTTGCCAACTGATTGGCAAGCCCAGGCGTTCCGTGTAGATCGCGAAGGCGGCGTCAAGATCGGCAACGAGCGCAACGATATGGTCGATTCGCTTGAGAGGTGGGGGCGCGCCGTTCATTCCATAAACCGCCGGATGAGCACGCCTGCGGCGGCGAGGAAGACGAGGCCCACAAGCATCGAGGCCCAGCCGTTCTCGACGATAGGGAGGTCCGCGACGGCGTTCTCCAGGCCTACCAGGAAGAGCGCCAATCCCAGGCTGCCGACGATTCCGGTCGCGACCTGGCTGCCGCGGAGAGTACGCAGGGGTCGGCTGCCCTCGATGGCGCGGACGAGTCTCTGGGCCGTGTCCTCTGTAAGGTCCTTGACGCCGTAGAGGGCTTCCGGACCAGGGCGATTGGGCCGCTCGGGTGCTTGGTCCGAGAGAGGCACCTCGCCTGTCATCGGTGCGCCGTCGATGCGGTCTGAAGACCCCAACCTACATTTCCCATGTGCTCAATCGATGGGCGTGGCGAGCTCAACAAGGACACCTTTGTTGGCTTTCGGGTGGAGGAAGCAGATCATACCGGCGAGGCCTCGTCGGGGCTTTTGATCGACGAGCTCGACGCCTTTCTGCTTGAGCGCGTCGAGTTCGGCGTCCACGTTGGGAGTCTGGAAGCAGATGTGGTGGAGGCCCTCGCCCTTGCGCTCCAGGAAACGGCCGACGGCGGAGTCGGGGCGAGTCGGTTCGAGCAGCTCGATCTCGCTCTGGCCGATGGTGAGGAGCGCGGCTTTGACGCCCTGGTCTTCGACCGTGTCCTGAGCATGAACGTCGAGGCCGAGGGTGTCGCGGTAGAAGGTGAGGGCGTCGTCGAGGGAGTGGACGGCGATGCCGATGTGGTGGATCTTGTCGATCATGCGTTTGTTCCTAGGGCCAGCACTGTGCCCAAGACGGAGCGCCGAGATTTTTCGCGATTCGAACGGAAGTCTGCGACGGCTCCGATGGTCGTTGCCAGACAAGTGGGATTCTGGCCGCATGGGCTCAAAATGACACGATTCATATGCCCTCTCGCTTTCGCCAAGCGGCGATCATGTCCGCGTGGCTGGTTTCATGACCGGCGCCGTTGGGGCCAAGCTCCTCGAAGAAGCGCTGGTCGAGGCGGTCTTCGGGACAATTGGCTACAGCCTGGCGGATCATTTCGCGGGCGAAGTCGAGGTCGGTGAGGACCTGCGGCAGGGGAAGGGGGCGCCGGTTGGCGGCGAACTGCTCGTTGATGTGCTCGACGCCGGCTTCGTCGGTGACCGGGAAGCCGGCGCGGCCGCCGCGGGCGATGCGGCTGATCTCGAAGAAGCGCAGTTCGTGCCAAAGGGTGAGGTGGGTCAGGTGGTCCTTGACGGACCAACCATCGAGGTCGGGACGGGCGATCTGCTCTTCGCTGAGGCCGGCTATCGCTTCATCGACGCGATCGCGGGCGGCTTCCATTTCGAGGAGGAGCTGGTCGCGGGTGGTGCCGATTCTCATGATAGTTGCACCGATGCTCGCGCTGAAAGCGAAGCGCCGCCGCCCGCGCAGGCACGCCTGCCCCACCCCGGATTCCTTCGCGAGACGACCATATTCCGCGCGCGAGCGTGGTCGTCGCTCAGAATGACGGGAATCATATGTCTGGCAATGGCCTAGAAGACGTGGAACTCGCGCTGCTCGCCGAAGACCCCGCGGAGCACACGGCAGATCTCGCCGATGGTTACGTAGTTCTCGACGCACTCGATGAACACCGGCATGAGGTTCGTCTCTGAGCGGGCGGCGTCTTCGAGCAGCTTGAGCAGGCTCTCGACCTTCGCGTTGTCACGCTCGGCTCGGACGCGGTTGAGGCGGTCGATCTGACGGCGGACTACCTCGTGCCGTACGCGGAGAATTTCGGGATGCTCCTCTTCGTCGCTGCGGAATTCGTTGACGCCGACGACGGTGCGATGGCCGTTGTCGACGGACATCTGGTAGCGGTAAGAGGCTTCCTGGATCTCGCGCTGCTGGTATCCCATCTCAATGGCCCGCAGCGCACCGCCGATGTCCTCGATCCGGTCGAGGTACCTCGTGGCTTCCTCCTCGATGCGGTCGGTCAGCTGCTCGACGTAGTAGGCGCCGCCGAAGGGATCGATGACGTCGGCCACGCCGCTTTCATAGGCAATGATCTGCTGAGTCCTAAGAGCGATCTGGACGGCCTTCTCTGTGGGCAGCGCGAGCGCCTCGTCCATCGAGTTCGTGTGCAGGGACTGCGTCCCGCCGAGGACGGCCGCCAGCGCCTGGATGGCCGTGCGGACGATGTTGTTCTCAGGCTGCTGGGCGGTAAGGGTAGAACCGCCGGTCTGGGTATGGAAGCGGAGCATCATCGAGCGGGGGTCCTTGGCGCCGAAGCGTTCCTCGGCCAGACGTGCCCACATGCGGCGGGCGGCGCGAAACTTCGCGACCTCTTCCACGAGGTTCGTGAAGGACGCATAGAAGAAGGAGAGGCGCGGCGCGAATTCGTCGAATTCGAGGCCGGCCTTCAGGGCGGCTTCGACGTAGGCGATCGCGTTGGCGAAAGTGAAGGCCACTTCCTGAATGGCGGTGCATCCGGCCTCGCGCATGTGATAACCGCTGATGCTGATGGTGTTCCAAGAAGGAAGGTTGTCCTTGCACCAGGCAAAGACGTCGGTTATGAGTCGCATCGAGCCTTCGGGCGGGAAGATGTACGTGCCGCGGGCTATGTATTCCTTGAGGATGTCGTTCTGGGTTGTGCCGCCGATCTTCGATAGTTCGGCACCCTGCTTCTTGGCGACTGCGACGTAGAAGGCGAGCAAGATCGTGCCGGTGGCGTTGATGGTCATTGAGGTGGTGGCCTTCTCCAGCGGGATGTCCTTCATCAGGAGCTCCATGTCGGCGAGGGAGGAGATCGCGACGCCGACCTTGCCGACCTCGCCTTCCGCCATGGGATGGTCTGAGTCGTAGCCGATCTGGGTCGGGAGGTCGAAGGCGACGGAGAGGCCGGTCTGGCCTTGCCCGAGCAGGTAGCGGTAGCGGGCGTTCGACTCCTCGGCGTCGCCGAAGCCGGCGTACTGGCGCATCGTCCAGAGACGCCCGCGGTACATCGTCGGTTGGACGCCGCGGGTGTAGGGGAATTCGCCGGGGAAGGAGAGCTGGGAGAGGTAATCCCAACCGTCCATGTCTTCGGGTGCGTAGAGGGGCTCGACGAGGGCGCCGTCGGATGTATCGAACGGGTAGTCACGCTCAGGCGCCCTTGCGACGCTCTTGGCGTAGGTGCTTTCGAGCCAGTCTGACTTACTTTTGCTGCCGTTGGACTCGGGCATTGGCTTTCGCTCAGGCGGAGTCGCACTCGGCCCCGCATTGTGGTGAGGCGAGTGTATCTTTCGCGAACGAGAGGTGTCAAACGTACGAAGCCTCAGGTGCGAGGTACGAATTACGAGGTAGCGTGGTTATACTTGCGCGTATATGCGCGACGAAGAAGGCTTAGCGCGCCAGCGGGCCGGCGGCCTGCGGCAGTGGGGGATCATCGGCGCGACAACAGCCGCGGCTGCCCCGGCCCCGGTCCTGCGCCTTCTCGAGGTCACCGGCATCGCGCACCCGGATATACCGAATGCGGTCGAAGCGCTGATCTTCGGCCTGGGGATCTTCGCCGCAGCGACGCTGCTCACCTGGGCGTCGGAGGTGGCCGAGACGGAGGTATCGGCCGGGCTGGCGCTCGTCGCGCTGGCATTGATCGCGGTCCTGCCGGAGTACGCCGTAGACATCTATTTCGCCTGGACAGCGCCCGACACGCCGCAGAACGCTCACTTCGCCGTGGCGAATATGACGGGGGGAAACCGTTTGCTTGTGGGGCTAGCGTGGCCGGCGATTTTCCTGATCTTCTACTTGAAGACAAAGCGCAAAGAGATGCCGGTTATTCGCGCCAACTCCGTCGGCGTCTTCTTCCTCGGTGCGGCCACACTGTACAGCTTCACGATCCCGATCCGTGGCTACCTCTCGCTGATCGATACAGGAGTGATGTTTTCTTTATTCGCGGCGTACATGTTCATCTCATCGCGGTCGCCGCCCGGGGAAGAACGGATTTTCGTCGGGCCGGCTGCAGCGATTGCCGGGTTGGGACGGCGTGGGCGGCGGCTTGCGGTTATTGGCATCTTCGCGTACTCGGCGGGGGTAATCTTCGCGTCTGCGGAGCCGTTTGCCGAGAGCCTTGTGAAGACCGGGAGGAGCGCCGGGATCGATGAGTTCGTGCTGGTGCAGTGGTTGGCGCCACTCGCCTCTGAAGCGCCGGAGTTCATCTTGGCGGGGTTACTGGCGCTGCGGGGCCGACATGACGCCGGCATGACGATCCTGATTTCTTCCAAGGTTAATCAGTGGACGCTCCTGATCGGCAGTCTTCCGCTCGCGTTCAGCATTTCAGGCGGGACGCTGGACCCGTTGCACTTCGACTCGAGGCAGTCGGAGGAGGTGTTTCTGACGGCTGCGCAGTCGATGTTCGCGGTAGCGATTCTAGTCAGCTTATCGATGGGCCGAGGGGAAGCGCTGCTCCTGGGAGGCCTCTTCCTGAGTCAGTTCTTCATCACGGATGAGACGGTGCGGCTGGCGTACGCGGTGATCTATAGCGTGCTTGCGGTGTTGGTACTGGCGCGGGACATACCGAGCTTCCCGCGGTTTGCGGGAGCGGTAAAGGACTGCGTGGTCTCCCCGCGAGGAGGCCGAGACGAAGGCTGACGCGTGCGACCGCAGCCGCACGGATTGCGCGAGGAAGACCTTGGTGGGCGATGCTGGACTCGAACCAGCGACCTTCTCGGTGTAAGCGAGACGCTCTAGCCAACTGAGCTAATCGCCCACTAACGCGATTCTAGCAGACGAAGTCGTGCGCGAGCCCGCAGACTCGACCCAGGCGAGGGGTGGCAGATTCGGGCGGCAGCGCCTTCGATCAGGCAACGTCGAGGCGTCGCAGCGCTTACAGGTCGTCGCTCTTGAAGAGGGAGGAGAATCGTATCCCGTTGCGGACGAGCGGCTCCTCGGCTTCGTCCACTGGATCGGCTGCGGAGACGACCAGCGGGTCTGGTTCCGGTTCAGGTTCGGACTCTTCAGGGAGCTCTTCGTAGGCCGGCACGGGCTCGTCCTCGAAGTTATCGCCTAGGGAAACGACGGGTTTATGCTCGACCTTCATCGAGAGCTCGGTT
>Ga0209157_1002058_pt1 | contig 16265 bp, 21 predicted proteins | sample GraSoiAngelo_135_FD_185892 | JGI IMG/M metagenome (GOLD analysis project Ga0209157, IMG submission 185892) | Grasslands soil microbial communities from the Angelo Coastal Reserve, California, USA - 14_0929_05_40cm (SPAdes) (version 2) | ecosystem: Environmental > Terrestrial > Soil > Grasslands ...
AATCGCGGCAGCGCGTATCAGGCGTGAAGGAAGGGTCCGCCGACGATCTCGAAAACACGGGCGCAAGTGTGAGAGATCGCGCCGCGCCCCAAACCTTAGGATCAGCAAGCATGCCGGAGCTGCAAACAGTTCATCTCGCCGCCCCTGTAACACATCGGTCAATACCCCCTCTGCCATTCGCAGGATTCGACGAGCCGTGTAGCCCCGCGTCTCCGCTCGCAGTAGGCTCTCGAGCAACAAGAGGGGAACATCCTTATGTATCTGGTGGCGGTGCGCAATGACAGAATTGGTGAACCTCAAGTATTCCGCCGCCGAACCCGAGCACCGCATATAACCGCTGATCCTCTCCGCGAGACTAGGATTCTGGAGGAGATCTGAGATCGCGCGCCGCCGAAGGAAGCGCGCCTTGGTAATGCCCGCGAGCCTGTAGATACGGCTCTGTATCTGTTCCCACTGGCCCTTGCCCTCATTTTGCAGAGCGAGACGCCACGCGCGAGTGAGTTCGCGAACGAGCGCTACCCGTCTCGCGGCCCTTGTTGCGACCTTAGACTCCAGGCCGTCCAGGTCAGCGTTGGTATCGAGGTGAAAGTGAATCTTGGCTTCAGCGAGGGAAAGAACGAGAGATTTCTTGGCGTTTGGAGTCAAGTACAAGCTTGCCAGAGAATCCTGCATCGCCGCGAGAACTCGAAGCCCTTGGGCTTCAGAATTAACACCAATGACGTGGTCGTCCATCCAGCGAACGTAGGCTTCGCGCCCGACAAGTTTCACCATCCTGCGATCATGCGGAAATAGAATCAGATTCGCGATCGTTCGGGAGCACTCGAATTCGTCAATTGGTAAGCCGATTCCAGGTGAATCGCAGTACGTCGAACGAATCGCTAAACGTTCCAACAAAAGAAGAGCAAGCCTACCATCTCACCTGGAATCAGAAGGCTTCTAAACGCCCTTGAAACCTCCGAATGGAGGACGCTATTAAAAAAATTCGTAATGTCGCTCACCACAATAAGTGGATAGGTTTTGCGGAGGATCAAGTATTTGCGGTACTGTGCATAGTTAAGCCAATTGAGGAAGCTGTGGCGGGAGGTGAATCGGTAATCGCCAGCCAGACGATCCATCTTTTGCTGTGCGGCCGCCTGCGCAGCCTTCGTCGCCTGGCTGAGGTCTCGCCTTCTGTAGTAGACGTGAGGCTGCTGCTCTCTTCGTGCCCGGTTGTGAATGTAGTCCGCGATCGCCCGCAGCAGCACGACATCCGGAATCTCAGGGAATGTCAATACCCGTTTGAAGTTTCGGCTCTTCGAAAGTGGAAACCGAAGGGGTGACCGGGGTTCGTACGCCCCCGATGATACCTGCCGTAATAGGCGATTTATCCAAACTTCAGGTTCTATGTCGTAATCGATGAAGTCGACAACATCGCGAATGGTGGCGTCCCTTAAGGCCGCTCGCACCTCTTTCCAAGCCAACCAAAGTGTGGATCTGTTGATGCCAGTAATTCGTTCGGCCATCCGTTTACCGCTCTAGAAAACGAGAGTTTATCATCGGCTCACGGGTGTCTCGACTCAGCTAAGAACTCAGCCGGATGCCCCATTTCTCGCCCCCCTCCTTTTGCGAGAAGTGGGTATTGCGGGTGCCTCAGCCTTCGCGATTTTCGAAGGGTGGGATTCCGAAGGACTCTCCCTCACGCGACCACAGACACCTCGCCGTGCGGCTTGCGTGTTGGCCGGACGGTGATCTGAACGTCCTGCCCCAGCGCGGTGAGGAACTCCATTAGGCGTTCGACCGAGAAGACGCCGGAGCGGTTTCGCATCAAAGCGGAAACGTGCGGCTGCTTGATCCCAAGAATCTTGCCGGCTTCAGTCTGCTTAATGCCGCGCTGCTTGATGAGGCCGTAAATTTGCAGCGTGAGTTTTGCTTTCAACAGCTCCTGCTCCGGATGGAGCACCCCGAGATCGGCAAACACGTTCCCGCTGCTTTTCTCCGTGCTTGTCTTCGCCGCAGCGGCTCTTCTCATCCCAACCGTTTTTTTCGCTTTTCGAGTCACGTCAGTTTTGCCTCGCTCTGTGAAGCTTTTCGGCTTCGCTCTGGCCAACACGGTGCTTCCCATAGTTATACATACATATGTATATTTGTATAGGAGTCAAGCAAAATCGGCTAAACTCTGCGTCTGAGTTCCCGAAATGGGAATTGTTTCTGGACTCTGGGATTCCTCCGTGTACCTCTGTGCCCTCTGTGGTTAGCCTTGACCTGGCCACCGAAAATCTGCAAACCTTGTCAAGCCCCCTTCACGCTCCAATTTCCGCTACCCACTTCATTCCAATAGGAAAATAAAGTCCGAACCCATGTCCCATTTCCCCTGCGCAACGTGCCATACTTAAAGTGTAGGTGAAATTCAGGCGCAGCCGCCTGGCTGCGCTTTTTTGTTGGGCATCATACCCAACTTTCCGGGCTTAATCCGCCCACAATCACACCAAAAATATCCGGGATCAGCCAATGGGTGACGAGTCTGGGGATTCAACCGGCCCTTCCAGGGAAGAGCCGTCTCGCAAGATCAAGCGCGTCAACACCAAGCGCAAAGGAGAACTCTCCGAGGCCGCCTTCCTGCTCAAGGCCGCCGGCCTGGGCTTTGGCGTTGCCAAACCCTGGGGCGATAGCGAGCGCTACGACTTCATTCTCGATTCTCACGGCCCCGATTTCCATAACAACGACGCCCATAACAACGATTCTCATAGCGAAGACCCTCACTGCCCCGATTCTCATAACCACGACTCTCACAACAACGACTCCCGCAACCACGCCGTCGACCGTCGCCTTTGGCGCGTCCAGCTCAAGTGCACCGAAGTCGTACGCGCCCGCGGTTACGACGTCCAGCCCATCTACTCGATCTACGGGCAAGGCAAGATGGTTTACACCGCCGACGACATTGACGTTCTCGTCGCCCACATCATCCCGCTCGATATCTGGTACGTGCTCCCCATCGAGGCCTTCGCGCCCTGCAAAAGCCTCCGCTTCTATCCTCAAGGCGGATGCAAACGTCCTCGCTTCGAACACTATCGCGAGGCCTGGCATTTGCTGCGCTCGGATCATCAACAATAGATTCACGCTAAACTTCGTGAAAGATTCGTAAAAGGTTCGTGAAAGGGCACGGCTTCACAGGCTGCGGAAAAAGTCACGAAAGCCTGCTGCACTGTGGTAGAGCGGCGCTTTAGCGCCGCGTAAGTCGTGCAAAATCAACGAGGGCTTTAGCCCCTGAGGCGGCGAATCGTCTCGATTCAGACTTTTTCCCCAGCCTGTTCAGCCGTGCCGCTAAAGCACTTCTTGGTTGCTCCCCGAGCGAGCGCCTCGCTCGCGAGGAATTTCCGCTCAACTCGCCTCTGGGCATTTTGTACAGGGCCCGCACCCTTCGCGGTTTTTCGAAGGGTGGGGATTCTCAAGGCCAGTCCTGCGCGCCGTGGTAGATGCGCAGCACGTCCACAACTTGATCTTCAATGCGGTAGACAACGATGTAGGGCAAGCCAGGGAAGGTCAGTTCGCGGGTGCCATCGATCCGCCCCTTGCGGCCGCTGTAAGGAAAAGCCCTCAAGCTGCCACAGCCCTCGTACAGAGACTTCGCCACCTGAGCGGCTGCACTAGGATTGTCTTTCTTAATGTACCGAACAATGCGATAGAGGTCTTCGGCCGCTCGGTGTTGTCAGGCGCATTAAGGCTGCAAAATTTGTTTCAACTTGGCGCCCACTTCGTCGTGCTCCATGAATTCCCCGCGCTCTGCGGCTGCCAGGCCGACGTTCACGGCCTCGATGAAACAAGTATCGTCTTCTAGGTAGCGGCTAAGGACTTGTTGCGCCAGGTCGGCGGGCTTGAGACCTCGCTGTTCAGCGATTTGCGCCAACTGCGCCTCTTTTTCGGGCTGGAGACGGACTTCCATGGTGCCAGTCTAGGAAGCTTCACGATAACTGTCAAACAGCAAGTCTGTCGTGGTGGGCTGCCCGCCTTCCGTGTTTTTCGAAGCGCATGTACCTCATTCCTTTCAATAACTTACATCCATCCACTGCTCCCATGACCCGCTAAACCCCCATTTTTCGCCGTTTAACCGAATCCCTGTGGAGATTTCCCCTCCCCTCAATAACATAAGGTCGAGAGAGTCCACACGGAGCCGCTAACCGGCGCTCCCAGGGTCAAGGGTAACCACGGTCGTCAGCTTTCAGCCGTCAGCAAAACGACGGCAGCGCTGGAGCCTTGGCCAACGCCTGAGACTAGCAACTGGCCACCAGCCACTAAGAACTGAGGACACAATGCACAAGCCGATTAAATATGTAGAAAAGGCAGTCACCATTGGCGCCAAGGGCGTCTGGGCGGTTTTCGATCGCATGAATCGCATCAAGCCCAATCCTTCGCCCAAGCCCAAGTGGTCGGACAAGCCGCTGCTCAAGTCCTACGAAAAGACAAAGCCGCCGCTCGGCTGGCCGCGCTCCACGGATTCGCTCTGCCCGAAGTGTGTCCCCGAAATTCGTCAGCAGATTCTCGACGGCAAGCTGCCCTACGAAGTTCTGCTCAACGAAAAAGTCGGCGAGATCAAAGCAACCATTGTCGAAAAAGACGGCAAGGTCATGATGGTGAAGCAGTGCCCCAAGCATGGCCTGTTCGAAGACGTGATGTCGATTGACACCGAATTTTCGCGCCACCTGGAAGAAGTCTTCCCTGGCCGCGACATTCGCGCCCACAACGACGAAAAGCTGCACAACCATGGCTCTTCAACCGTGAAGTATGGCCGCGGCTCGGTTCTCACCATCGACCTCACCAACCGCTGCAACATGATGTGCGATCCCTGCTTCATGGACGCCAACCAGGTCGGCTTCGTCCACGAGCTGACTTGGGAAGAAATCAAGAAGATGCTCGACAACGCCATCACCATCAAGCCGCGCCGGCAGATGAGCGTGCAGTTCTCCGGCGGCGAGCCGACGTTGTCTCCTTATTTCTTAGACGCCGTTCGCTATGCCAGAAAAGTCGGCTATAACTCCGTGCAAGCCGCAACGAATGGCATCGAATTTGCCAAGAGCTTCGAGTTCGCCCAACAGGCCGCCGACGCCGGCATGCGTTATGCCTATCTGCAATTCGACGGCATCGGCAACGCCGCCAACGCCCACCGCAAAGTCGGCAACCTGTTCGATGTAAAGCTTAAAGCTATAGATAACCTCCACCGTGCCGGCGTCGAAATCGTTCCCGTCGTCACCATCGTCAACGGAATCAATAACGAACAAGTAGGACGCATTATCCAGTTCGCCCTCGATAATCCAAAGAAGATCGGCTTCCTGTCATTTCAGCCCGTCAGCTTCACCGGACGCGACGAAGCCATCACCGACGAGCGCCGCGTGGCCCAGCGCTACACGCTCTCTCACCTGGCCCACGACGTAAAAGGCCAAACCGGCCTCGGCGAACCCGCCCGCGACTGGTTCCCCATTTCGTTCATGTCCACCTTCAGCGACTGGGCCGACCTGATGCACGTCAACGACGCCAACAACAACTGGGGCCAACTCACCTGCGGTTGCCACCCTAATTGTGGGACGGGCATGGCGGTGATGATTGATAAGGAGACAAAGGAGGCGGTGCCGGTTACGGCGTTCCTGCATGGGGATCAGTTGGCGAAGGATATTGCCAAAGTGAACGATGCGGCGCGGGGAAAGTTTCTGACCGGGTTTGGAATGGCTCTGTGTTTGATGAAGAACTACGATCCGTTCAAATCGCCGACGCATTTCAAGCTGACGGACCTGCTCAGTAAGTTCGATAAGAACTACAACGTGACTGGGCGTAACTACGGCAAAGTTGGGCCGGAGCGGACGATTGATGACGTTATGAAACGGCGCCAGGACCGTTGGAACTTCTTGTTCATCGCCGGCATGTGGTTCCAGGATCTGTTCAACTACGATTTCCGGCGGACGGAGCAGTGCATCATTCCTTATGCCACGCAGGAAGGCGAGATTTCGTTCTGCGCCTATAACACCGGCGTGGGCTGGCGGAACATCATCGAGAAGATGCACATGACCGCAACGCTGACCAAATGGTACGAGGAGCACGGGCGGCACGAAATCTTTGCCGGTGGGAAGAATGTGAAGATGGACTCGACCGAGCATTCGCTGCTGCTGCGCGATGGAATCGTTACCCAGGAGGAGCAGCGCGACCTCGATAAGCTGGGTATCGCGAAGAACGCGCGCGAAGAGAAGCTGCGAGCGCGGGATGCCAAACAGAAGAACGATCCGGCCTACAACGCGAGGATGGCGGCGCTGTATCGGGAAGTGGTGCTGAAAGAGAAGCCGGTCCAGTCTGAGAATGGGTTTATTCCGTTGGGTGCGCTGGCGAAACCGAATGGGAACGGGCACTCCGTTCCCGAGGCGAAGCCGGAAGTGGCGGTGCCGGTCGCGGGGGATTAGCTCTCAGTCATCAGCTCTCAGCCGTCAGCTCTCAGCCGTCGGGAAAAACATGGGCCGCCGCGAGGCGGCCTTTTTTGTGCAAAGGGCTGCCTGAAATTGTCTTTTCGGTTAAGCTGCGGCACCTGCACAGGAATCCGGAGAAGCGCCGCTTGGCCTTAAAGCCGGAGAATGGAAGTGCAGTAGCTACCGGCACTGCGTGCAGCGGGAGACTGGGATAGTGGAGATCGAATCAGAATGGACGGCTAGAGACCGTGAACAAAAGGCTTGCGGGGCAGCCGGAAGAATATTCCTGCGCCCAGGTTAGCGCCCAAAACCGGGGCGCGAACCTGGGGCACCCGGCTGTCATTGTCGATGACACGGCAGCTTAAGAGCCTCCCAAGGCATCCTAATTCTGCTCCGTCCAGTGTCACCACCCGCCTATCCGCCAATTCGCCACTCTGGTTCTAAAGAAGTGCGCTGTGGATCGCCCCCCAAGAATCAGTGCGGAATCATTCGACTTTACAGACGGCAGCAGTATCAATGAAGATCTTCAAGAAAACTTAAGGCGGCTCGGATGGCGGCTTCTTCATTCTTTTCATGAACCCAGGGAAAGTTGGGGACGCATTTCCACGCGTCGCGCCTTTCGGAATACGCCTGAGCACTCCACGGAGATTTCGGGTTCGAATAGCAGTACAGAACATCTACGCGGTAGGTAGTTTTACCAATTATAAATTCCAGTGTTCGGCAAAGCTCACACTGCGTATGAGTCTTTTTGAAGTCGGAAAAGACATTTGACAATTTCATGCTGTTTCATCCGCACAAAACCGTAAAGCGTAACGAAAATTTCCAGGTCGGTCATGGCTGGTATCCGGCTTTTCTCCTCTTGAAGTGCATTTAATCCCCAGAGCAGCGGTCGCCTTGATGCCCCTCCCGCCTGTGCTCTAGTATCGCGTTAAGACATGACAAACTCAAGATGTGTCCATCCCAACCGATCTATGCCCAGGCTTAACTCTCTTGCCTGAATAAAGTCCCACTCCAGTTGGTCCAACTGTTGGCACGCCATAAAACAACTCAGCTCCCTACGACGCTGTGAGACACCGAAAATACTATGCACTAGAGTGTACGGATACTAACTCCGGGCTGCACCGGGAATTTTGGATGGATTTGATAGCGTCTTCAGCGGTAAATCTTCCCATAAGCAGTGCCAGCTTACGGTTGGTTGTCGTCTGGATGGGAGTCCGGTCAATCCGCTGTACGAATTCAGCGGCGCGAGCACCGCAACGGTTCACTCTTACAACAAATTTGATGTTTTTCATGGTTTGTCCTGCCTTCATTTTACTACGGCCTTTACCAATTCTCTGTTTCGTGTGGGGCCGTGCAGTCCGGTGAGTCATGAACTGCGCTCACCGCTCGTCATTTTTCCTGGTCTCACTCGCAGTTGGCATCTTCACTTCTGTGATGTAAATCGAATCCTTGTCCGGGTAGGCGTGAGCGTTCACTCGTAGGTAATGCCCTTCGTGCCCCTTAAGGGTCTCCGGATTGTCCACATTCCAGGCTCTTTGGTCGGTCACAAACGTTAACTTCTCGCCGTCTGCCCTAACAGTGCCCATAAGGGATGTGAGCCGGATCCCTGCTTGTTGACGCTTCTGTGGCACCTGATTAGGAAGGTCCTGCGCAACAGCGACCATGCCCACGGCAAAGCACAGAGCGAGAAAGGCCGGTAAAAAGATTTTCATGGAAGGAACCTCCTTTTAAGGTTCCGAACGACAAATGCGAGGACAGGTAACGTGTCGGGTTCCGGTGGGGAGTAACTCGGGCAGCTTCCGCCGCCCAGTCACGCTAACTTCCTAGCCTTAAGCTGTGAAGCGTGGTCGCTTGTCACGGGCTCGCCTTACCGACCTTCCTAGCGCCCTACGCTGCCCTGCCCATGGCGATGTTGCGAGTCGTGGATCTCGCCACGTTGAAAGTTCTCACGACAGGATCAGTTTCAAGCGAGGCAAGCAGTACCTCTTTGACCGCCGGGTATGTTTTCTGGTTATAGAGTTCCGCTTGTTCCCGAGTTTTCCAGAAGGTCAAAGTCAAAAAACGATCTGGCTCAACATCGGACTCCAGTACGATCTCATCGACGAACCCAGGCTGCACACGCAAAGTGGGCAGCACCTTATTCTGGATAGTTTCGTTGAGTATTCTTGTTTTGCCCCGGCTACTGACCAAATCGACAATTCGAGCAAACATGAGGAGAATCCTTTCCGGAAAGGGAAGGCGACGCAAGCCGCCTCCCATTTCTCGCGCTCGCACCGGGCGTTAGGCGGCCTTGCCGTGAGTCTTGGCTTCGAGGGTCTTCTCGCTGCCAACATTAACCTTGATCTGCTTCGGCTTGGCTTCGGCCTTTTTGGCCAGCTTGATTTTCAGCACGCCATTGTCATAGTGGGCGCTCACTTGCCCCGAGTCCACGGAACTGGGCAGCGTGAATGAGCGGGTGAAGCTTCCGTACTGCCGCTCGACGCGACGGAAGTTCTCCTCTTTCTCTTCCTTCTCGATCTTGCGCTCGCCATGGACGGTAAGCGTGTTGTTCTCGATGCGGACATCAATGTCTTTTTCGTCAATGCCCGGAACTTCAATTTTCAGAGTGATGTTGTGCTCGTCTTCGTAGATGTCCACTGGCGGTGCGAAGCTGGTGGTTGTCAACGCCTCCTCCGGGCCTTCGGGGCTATAGGACTCACGGAAAAGACGGTTCATGCGGTTCATGCGGTCTTGCATGGTGGAAAACTCACGGAAAGGATCCCATCGGGTCAATACGGTCATAAAAGTTCCTCCTTCAGAGGGGGTACGCTAAGGGGAAAAGACTTCAGATGGGCTGACTTAGTTCAGAGGACCTGAAAGAGTAAGAAGAGATGCTTGCTCAATTGCGATACTAGGCTTGTGCGCTACCGTTGTCAAGCTACCGCAGGTATCGGGAGCTTTGTGTTGGCCGACGGCGCAGTAAATAGGAAAAACTGGGACGGGCGTGAGGGTCCGAACGTCGCCACATGGCCGACACTAACCCATGCCTGCCCCAAAAAGGGCTGTCCGCCTTCTCAGGGGACTGCCGCCTTAAAGCAGCATGCACAATAAAGCAGTATGCACAATACTGTGCCCCCAATGGTGTTGCTGTTCAGAATTGCTCATTTTTCAAGACAAGCTGAGGGATCTTCACGTCCTGCCTGTCCAAATTCGCGCACTCTCCTCGACTGACCGTCGCCGAGCGACTACATGCCCTTGTAAGGCTCATACGCAGGCCCAGGCAGCGGTGGCTTCTTGGCATAAGGCTCATACGGAAGCTCAGGCAGCGCTGGCTTCTGGGCGTAAGGCTTATACGGAGGCCCAGGCAGCGCTGGCTTCTTGGCGTAAGGCTCATACGGAGGCTCAGGCAGCGGTGGCTTCTGGGCACGCTCCGCGTCAGGCGTTGCTCCTGGATAGGGCAGCGGCGGTTCGATAGATTTGTTTGCGTTGGTAGCCGCGTGGTTGAACATGATATGGGCTCCCGGGGTATGGGCCGAGGGGGAGTGGCGGCGATCATCTGATGCCTAGTTTTGTCCGCCACAACTTCCAGCCATGACCCTTACCCTATCTACACAGATGGTACACCTTGCGGAGGATGGCGCGATGTTCAAAATTGCTCGGTTCGAAAAACAATTCAAGCACCCTTCGGGGCCACAGCGAAATCCTCCGAATCGCTTGCAAGTCGTCAGGAATTGACAATCCTAATTTAGAGGCGCAGTTGACGGGTCGGTCAGAGCAATTAATTTTCCAAGCGGATAGTCTTCTGGTGTAAGAGGACTCGCAAGCTCGGTGCTGATGATCGTCAGCACCGCACCGCTGAGAATTCCTCGGACGAGTAGGCGGTCCCTCTCGACGGCGACAACTCTGTATTGCTCTCCGAAGATCGACTTCTCAGTCTCTTTCATCTGGCTATTGGATGCGCAATTTCATATCAGCAATTCTCGGTTTTCCTGCGCGAGCCAAAACCTCAAGGAGAAGTAGATCAATGAACGACCAGAATTCAGGCCAGCGCAGGGTGGGTGAGCACTGAGCCGAAACGGTCGAAGGCTTCGCTCACCGACGCCGCCGCGGCCGTGCTCTCTTCTTCGGTGGGCGTTGGAATCTGGAGCAACCCCTGCCTGCCACGGTCTGGGGGAAGCACAAATGCGGTTTGGTGTTGCATCACAAATTCCAGAATGTGCGCCAGACCTTCCGATTGGTATTTATTGTCGAAGTGGACGCCGGTGCCGTGAAATCTCGAAGCTGACATCCAGTACCCGCAAGCCAGAAGCCAATGGCCTCGGGTTACGGACGACCAGACCTGGAGATAATCCAAAGTGCCGCCCGCCGCGAAGCCGTATTCAATGTGAATCAAGCCAGTTTGGGCGCCACGCATCAAGTCTGCCCAAGACACAACAATTGCTGACTCAAGGATTCGCTCGAGACTCTGGTTCTCATAAGGTTTCATAAGTCACCCCCGGACCGGAGACGCGTTCAACCTCTGGCCCACTCTGCGTCACGCTGGGACGTCTGCCGTGCCTCGGCGCTATCCAAGCAGCAGCTCTGTTGGATATGGCGTGAGTGTGCGGAAACGGTGGCATAGGGCACACCCAGAAAGCGCTTGGCAACGATTCCAGTTACTTCGAGGCCGTTGATGCTTTGATGCCTCACCTTCGCCAGAATTCGTTTTAACGCGTTGTGTATCTTTTTTGTTCCGAGAGCGCCAAAGAACATCACCTTGACTTCTGCCGCCATGAAAAAGAAGTTCCAGCCCGCAGTACGGATCTTGCGATCAAGGGCGAAACCATCGAGGGCTTTGACCACGCTCCAATTCCCCGACCAGGGCTCACTCTCCAGCCCAAGGAGTTGGGTTATCCGAGGCCCCTCTTCGATTAGAATCGTTCCGACTTTGAGGGTTGGCGTCATGAGTTTTCCAGATAAACATGGCTGTACGTTCAAGCTCGGGTAAGCGCAGCCGCTACGATCAGCAACAGTGAAACGAATATCAGACCGCCGCTTCCCAGCAGCACGATTTCGCTAAACAGGTCAGGCTTCATTAGCTCTTCCGGGTGCATTTCATTCCTCCTCGCGGAGACGTCCCGCCGAGCTGGCCCTAATCTCGCCCCAATCGTGAGGTCCCTCCACTGGAAGACGACACGCTTGCGGATTCCGGCCGATGAATATCCGGCAATGGCCCGCGAACCACCTCGTCTGGGCAAGCTCCGCCTCAAGAGGTAGGTAGGCCGTCTGGTTAGACGGATTAACAATTCTCTGGAGGCATCAATAGATTCGCCCATTGCCTTTCAAAATACTGTGCAAAATGGCTCACTTCCCGAACCCCGCTGCTGCAGGGCCAATATTGGCCGATGAGGTCGTCACGATTTATGCGAATTGGACTCCCTTCTTCCGGACTATAATTACTGACGATGAGCTCTACTGCAGCCAACAGGAGGAACCGCGAGTTCGACCCCAACACCTTCCTCGCGATGATCGGCGACGTCAGAAAGATGTTGGCTGTCCCGAAAAAGCAAACGATCTTCACTCAAGGGGATGAGGCGGATGCTGTCTTCTATGTTCAGAAAGGTAAAGTCAAGCTCACCGTCGTGTCCAAAACTGGCAAGGAAGCCACGATCGGAATATTGAGTGAGGGGAATTTTTTTGGGGAAGGCTCGCTGGCAGGCCAGGCTCTCCGTATGGGATCCGCGGCTGCAATGACGGACTGCCAGCTTCTGCGGATCGAGAAGAAGGCGATGATGGCCGCGCTTCATCGGGAACATGCTTTTTCCGATATGTTCGTGGCGTATTTGCTGGCCCGCAATATCCGTTATGAAGAGGACCTGGTCGACCAACTGTTCAATTCCAGCGAAAAGAGACTGGCCCGTGTGCTTCTTATGCTCGCTCATTTTGGCAAGGAGGGCGTGCCGGAAACGGTGGTCCCAGGAATCAGTCAGGAGACGCTAGCAGAGATGGTCGGAACCACGCGGTCACGAGTCAGCTTTTTCATGAACCGGTTTAGGAAATTAGGCTTCATTCATTACAACGGCGGTCTTCAGGTCCACAGCTCGTTGCTCAACGTGGTCCTGCACGATTGAGCCTTTCTTGAACGACTGACAGATCAGGACTCAACGTCTCACAATGCCACTAGCCGCCTTCCCGCGCTCTCGCCACACCCGCCTCCCGCTCAGCTCCTGTTCGAGCACACGCGCTTCCCAATCAGAGCAACGCTAGGAGTCGCGCCGGCAGTGCTTGGAATCGTTCCAGGCGGAAGATTCTTGTAGCGGTACCAGGGCCAGGCATCTCACCTTAGTGGCGAAGGGCAGATCAACAGGTGGTCTTCCAGACCGTTCTTGGCGCGTTCCATATCGACCTGTTGCTTAGCCGCGAATTCCGTGCTGATTCGATAAAGCACCGCGGAACGGGCCGCAAGATACCTGGTTAGCTTGGACTCGTAGACCCGGCTGAGATTCTGGCACTCTAGGCAATTTGTCATGGGTCATCCCTGGAGCAATTCATGGAAGAGCCCCGCAGGCTGTAAAAGTGATCGTTTCTTATCTACGGCCGGTGGTTCAATATCTCGTGCTCGGCTTGGACCCAATCTTGCTGATCGTTGCCAGGCTCACAACCACGAGCTTCGTAGAGTTGATGGGCGCGTTCTCTAATCTTGTTCTCTACCCCTGCTGCATCGGAGATCGGCGCCACTCGTGCATTTTTTTTCGGGACGGTAAGAGTTTTGGGCTTTGCTGGTGTAGATGCGTGGGAATCAGACATGAACCTCCCGGTCCGTCGTTTACTAAGGGGGAAGATACTTCAGATGGACTGACTTAGCTCAGAGAACCTGAAAGAGGGACAGAACTACTCGCTCATTCTTGACCCTACGCTGATTGTTCTGGTGTGTCAAATAGCGGAAGACATCTGCCGTTTCAATGCCACTTGCCTGCTGTGGCGCCGGCAAGCCAAACTCACACCGCACGAAGAAACCCTATAGGCCGCGAAGAGAGAGGGCTAGCACCAGTTCTTGCCTGACTCTCTTCCGTTTGGACTGCCGTTGCTCGAAGTCGTCCGCGCTCGGAGGATGGGCCATCGGAGTGTTCTCTGACCTGTTCAGACTCAACAGCTCCTTGATGAGAGCCGCCACTTGTTCGGAAATATCGCTCATAAGAATACAACTCATCTCATAAATGGCCAGCCTCAGCTCTGCGGTCGCTCTCGCCAGAACTTTCCCTCTGGATGCGCCTCCCCATTGTGACCATTACTCTTACTAATGTCTTGCCCGTGGCCATTGTCGTTGCCGTACAGTCCATCTATTACAAAAGCGTTTGTCCTTATCCGGGCAATCTGTTCATAGATGTACTGACGAAGGTCGGCTACGTCAAGAACGCGACCCCCATTATTCAGGTGTGCATACATCAAGTCGTCTCTGAGGCTTTCGAGGACGGATAGCGCGATTTGTCTTTGGTTCGTGTCCATTAACACACGCTCCACTGCGAACAACATTTTGGACGACCGTATGGTAACCTCCTCGATGCACACTAATCTGTGCAATTTTGACCACTTTGGGGGGCGGGTATTTATGAGATAGGTTCTAGTCAACCTGCTTGCTTGTCTCCGTCACATCCAGGATCGTCATGTTGTGCGATTGAGCATTTCCTCAAATGCGGTCGCAAGATGCGACACGCCTATGAGGTTCGCTGATTCCCATTCGACCGGTGGAAACTGACGGGTAATACCAAGCTCCGTCATTTTGCCTTGCCGATGGCCGCACGACAGGCAAATTGCTCCTACTTGCCTGATCTCAGTCTCTTTCGATATTTCATTCTCGCGGACCGCAAGCGAGCCTGATACAACTGGCCCTTTGCATTTGTCACAAGAATAAGCGGAGAGGTGAAGATATTGTCTTCTCACAGTGCCCTCCAAAATGCCGGGAGGCCCAGTAGACATCCTAAGCCTTCATCATCGGGACATCTGGTCACAATTGCTCGTTTGGCCGATTCCCCTGTGCTGCAATATTGTGAGCAATTTTGAACAGAATCGGGGGACGCTTGCCTATATACATGACCAGGATGAGCACCCAGGGCACTCTACTATGCCGGAGATTTTGACGGTGGCGATGAGCGGTGCATGCCGAAACAGCGACGAGCTACCCCCTGAGGTGATTGCGGACGCCTTTTACGCCAAAGGCGAGCATTCCCAGACTGTTACGAAACACTGGGCTGGGCGGTAAATAAATGAGAAGATGCCCTCGCGGGAACGAAGGCATTTTTGATGGCTTTCATTCAGGGAGAAGGTCGGAGTCAGGGGACGTTGTTTCCGGTGACGTTGGATGAGTTGATTCCTGAGGATCATGTTTGCCGCGTGATTGACGCCTTTGTTGGTCGGCTGGACGTGGCGGGATTGGGATTCGAGCGTGCTGAGGCGGCCGAAACTGGGCGCCCCGGCTATGATCCGCGGGACCTGCTCAAGCTTTACCTGTACGGATATTTGCAGCAGATCCGTTCCTCCCGCAGGCTGGAGTTAGAGTGTCAGCGCAACGTCGAGTTGATGTGGTTGCTAGGACGATTGTGTCCCGACCACAAGAGCATCGCTGAGTTCCGGCGGGTGCATAGCGATGCGGTGACGGAGGCGGGTGCGGAGTTGATCCGGTTTGCACGCTCGGTAGGTTTGGTGCGCGGCGAGTGGGTTGCTATCGATGGCTCTAAGTTCCGAGCGGTAAGCAGCGCGCGGAGCGTGCGCGAGCGCGAGGCGCTGAAACGTTACCTGGATGAACTGGAATCGGCTGACGCGCAGGACGAAGTCGTCATTGACCCCAGTGCCGTGGCTGCGGCATTGGAGAAACTAAAGAAGCACTCGGAACCGGAAGCTGGTTTTATGCGCACGGGCGATGGCACAGCTCCGGCTTACAACGTGCAGACCGCGGTGGATGCCGAACACGCGCTCATTGTGGTGCAGAAGGTCACCCGGGAGAGCAACGACACTCGCAGTCTGCAGCCGATGGCGGAAGCCGCGAAGATGGCCGTGGGCGAGCCTCAGAGGATGAATGTGATCGCCGATGCCGGCTACTCCAATGGCGAACAGGCCGAAGCTTGCGAGGGGAAAGGAATCCTTCCTCATGTACCCAGCAATCGCGCGATCAACAATCAGGGCGACGGCACATTCTTCGACCGCACCGCCTTCCAATACCAGGAACAAAGCGACACGTTTGTCTGTCCGGCTGGCCAGACTCTCACCCGCAAACAGTTAGCGCGCAAAGATCGCGCCGTGATTTATGCAGCTCAACCGGAGGTCTGCGGAGCCTGCGCCCTCAAGGGTCGCTGTACAGCTCGTTCCCGGCGCTTCGTGACACGGCACCTGCACGAAGCCGCGCTGCAGGGCATGGATCAGCGCGCCACGTCTGAAATCATGCGGCTGCGGCGATCGACAGTGGAACATCCGTTTGCCACGTTGAAGTACCGCATCTTCGGGCATCCGCGTTTCCTGTTGCGAGGCCTTCGCGGAGCACAAACCGAGATGAGCCTCGCGGTGATGGCTTATAACATCAAACGCATGTTTAACATCCTCGGCGGACTACAGCTAAAAACTAGTTTCAGTATCGTCTAATCCTTCGCTCCCGCACCGAAACACCCAAATCGGAACCAATCAGCATTCCAAAATGCGATGCCCCTCATCCGAGGGGCATCGTAGTCGCTGAATCGAATCGGGTTTCGTAACGGTCTGGCAAGCGGGGCTTTTTTATTCGATACAATCTGCATGTCGGCCTGCACTATTAAAATCGCCTCGATGCATAGTTTAATGCACACACCTTACAGACTGAGACAGACTTGCAACGACTTACGCAGACTTCAACGCCTG
>Ga0209157_1002060_pt1 | contig 16254 bp, 12 predicted proteins | sample GraSoiAngelo_135_FD_185892 | JGI IMG/M metagenome (GOLD analysis project Ga0209157, IMG submission 185892) | Grasslands soil microbial communities from the Angelo Coastal Reserve, California, USA - 14_0929_05_40cm (SPAdes) (version 2) | ecosystem: Environmental > Terrestrial > Soil > Grasslands ...
AGTTCGAGCCCATGAAGAGCACACCGATCAGAATCGCCTGGATGATCCAGAGCCACGACATGAAGCCGCCCATCATCGTGATGCCCATGGTCTGGTTGAACGCGTAGATCTCACGGCCGAGGTAATAACCCGCGAACGGCAGCACGATGAACGCCGACAGCGCCACGAAGTTGCCGATGTAGCCCATCCAGTCGTAGCGGGCCCGCTCTTCGTCGGTCTTGGCGCCAAGGAAGCGAAACGCCGCGTAGGCCGCCGCGATCGTGCCGCCGAACACGATGTTCGCGATCAGCCGGTGGATGTTGATCGGCATCCACGTGAAATTGTAGATCGCCGCCCACACCGAGCCCTTCAGGGCGCCCGACTCGTCGATCCCCGCTGGCGATATCATGAAGGTGACCCACGAGTTCGCCACCAACAGGATCGCGGTACCGAAGAGATTGCTGAGGACGCCGAGGGCGACGTGGATCCCCTTCCGGGGGCCGCTGAGCCAGTCCCACCCGTAGTACCAGACGTAGACCGTGAAGGTCTCCGCGAAGAAGAGGAGCGCGTAGACCCAGTAGGTGGGGAAGAAGATCGAGGTCATATACGTCCAAAATTTCGGATAGTAGCCGACGAAGAGGAACAGGAGGAAGGCGCCCAGCAGCGCCGTGGTCGAGAACGCCGCGAAGGTGAGCTTGACGAACTCGTGCGAGAGCCAGTCGTACCGGGCGTCACCCGTCCGCCAGCCGATGATCTCGATGATCACGGCGAAGATCGGTACGCCGAGGATGAACGCTGCGAAGTTCAGGTGCAGCTGGGCGACCGCCCACACGGCGAGCCGTGAGCCGATCAGGGGAAAGGCCCGGTACGCGGGTTCCCGGACCGCGTCCTGGGCCAGGGCCGGGAGCGCCGGCAGCATCATCAGGAGCGCCACCACCGCCAGAGCCGCCCAGGCGCCCCGGCGAACCACACGGCACTCCCTCACCTCGACCCCCCGACCGGAAACTCGCAACGGTGTTGGCCGACCCTCGCGAGAGACGAGCTTGTTCTCAGTTTCACAGGAGCGGTCAGCGCCAACTTTTAGGCCAAAGGGCTTGATGTGTCAAGCGAAAAGAGGCTGCACGTTTGACACACCACCGCGCCGACGCTAGCATGACGAGTGGGGACACCGATGAAGCCGCGGCTCAACCAGCGCATCCAGTTCTCGCTGGCCTACGTGCTGGTCGCGGCGATGGTCCTCCTGCTGCTGCAGTCCTGGCTCCAGGCCCCCCGCACGGTCGAGATCCCGATGTCCAGGTTCCTCGACCTCGTGCGCGCCGACAAGGTCGAGAAGGTGGCGCTGACCGAGCGGGAAATCCGGGGTATCGCGAAGCCCGATGCGCTCCCGACCGGGCCGAGCGGGGCGGGTGACCGCCTTCGTCAGTGGCTCACGTCCGACGCCGAAGTACGTGTGTTCACGGTGACCCGAATCCCCGGCGTGGATGAGGCGCCGCTCATCGCCGAGCTCGAGCGGCACAAGGTCGAGTTCACCGGGAAGATCGAGTCGACCTTCGTTCGCGACCTCTTCTTCGGCTGGATCATCCCGCTCGGGGTCATGATCGCCATCTGGATGGTCCTGATGCGGCGGGTCGGCGGCGGGCCCACACAGGCACTCTCGTTCGGCCGCTCCAAACACAAGATCTTCGATCGCAAGGAGCTCAAAACGACGTTCGCCGACGTCGCCGGTGTCGACGAAGCGAAGGCCGAGCTCGTCGAGATCGTCGACTTCCTCAAAAATCCGAGAAAGTACCAGCGGCTCGGCGGCCGGATTCCCAAGGGCGTGTTGGTGGTGGGTCCGCCGGGCACGGGCAAGACCCTGCTGGCGCGAGCCGTTGCGGGCGAAGCGGACGTGCCCTTCTTCACCCTGTCCGGCTCCGAGTTCGTCGAGATGTTCGTCGGTGTGGGTGCCGCGCGCGTCCGTGATTTGTTCGAGCAGGCCAAGGACAAGGCCCCGTGCATCATCTTCATCGACGAGCTGGACGCGATCGGCAAGTCGCGTGCGGGCAGCACCGGGTTCATCGGGGGCCACGACGAGCGCGAGCAGACCCTCAACCAGCTGCTGGCTGAGATGGACGGCTTCGACTCCTCGAAGGGCGTGATCATCATGGCTGCGACGAACCGCCCCGAGGTGCTCGACCAGGCGCTCTTGCGCCCGGGCCGCTTCGACCGGCAGGTCGTCGTCGACAAGCCCGATCTCCGGGGCCGCGAGGCGATCCTGCGACTGCACGCCCGCGCCGTGGTCCTGGCGCCGGGCGTCGACCTCGGCGTCATTGCCGCGCGCACGCCGGGTTTCGCGGGCGCCGATCTCGCCAACATCGTCAACGAGGCGGCGCTGCTCGCGGCGCGCAAGGAGAAAAACGCGGTCGAGATGTCCGACTTCGAAGAAGCGATCGATCGAGTCGTCGCCGGACTCGAAAAGAAGAGTCGAGTGCTCTCCGAAAAGGAGCGCGATATCGTCGCCCATCACGAGATGGGTCACGCGCTGGTGGCCACCTCGGTCGCCCACGCCGATCCCGTGCACAAGGTGACGATCATCCCGCGCGGCATCGCCGCGCTCGGAATGACCTACCAGCTGCCGACGGAGGAGCGCTTCCTGATGACCCGGAGCGAGCTGGAGGATCGAATCGCGGTCCTGCTCGGCGGACGCGTCGCCGAGGAGCTCGTCTACGGCGAGGTCTCGACCGGCGCACACAACGACCTCGAGCGCGCGACCGAGGTGGCGCGCCTCATGGTGACGAAGTACGGGATGTCGGAGCGGGTGGGGCTCGCGACCTACGGCGAGCGCACGTCGCTCTTCCTCAAAGGCGCTGGAATCGGCGGCGAACGCGAATACAGTGAAGCGACCGCCCGGACGATCGACGAGGAAGTGCGGGCGATCCTCGAGCGCACCCACGACCGGGTCCGTGGGATGCTGACGACGAAGAAGGCCGTCCTGATTTCCGCAGCCCAAGCGCTGAAGCGGACGGAGACTCTCGAGGGGGAGCGACTCCGCAGGGCGCTGGCCGGCGAAAGCATGATGGAGGGGACGCGATGACGATGCAGCTCAAGCGAAGGACTTTTCTCGGAGCACTGGTACTCGCCCTGGTGGGGGGCGTCGCGCTCGGGGCGTTCACGGCGTCCCGCGCTGAGCTCCGGCGCCCGCCGATGCTGGCGCAGGCGCCTGTCAGTCCGCCGCCTCTCCTCCCGGTGCAGATGCCGCCACCGGGTGGGACGTTCGCCGGGGTCGCGGACGCGATCAAGCCGGCCGTGATCAACATCAACACCTTCTCGCGAGGGGCTGGCCTCCAGGGCCGCACGCCGTTCGAGGAGTACTTCGGGGAGGAGTTCTTCCGGCGCTTCTTCGGCGAGGTACCCGAACGCATCCCGCAGCGGAGCCTCGGTTCGGGTGTCATCGTGGACGCCACGGGGATCGCGCTGACGAATGCCCACGTGGTCGAGAAGGCCACGGAGATCGAAGTGGTGACGCTCGACGGCGGAAAGCACAAGGCCAAGATCGTTGGGGTGGACAAGAAGACCGACCTCGCCGTCCTCAAGCTCGACGACGGGAAGGGCACCTTCAAGTACGCGCGCCTGGGTGACTCCGACCGGATCCAGGTGGGGGACTGGGTGCTCGCCGTCGGCTCCCCGTTCGGCCTGCAGGCCACGGTCACGGCCGGCATCATCAGCGCCAAGGCACGGCAGCTCGACCAGGGCCCGTTCGACGACTTCCTTCAGACCGACGCCGCGATCAATCCGGGCAACTCCGGTGGGCCGCTCGTGAACATGCAGGGCGAGGTGATCGGGATCAATACCGCGATCGTCGCGGGCGGCTCGGGCATCGGCTTTGCGATTCCCTCGAACATGGCGCGGAAGATCTACGCGGAGCTCCGCGACAAGGGCCGCGTGACGCGTGGGTGGCTCGGCGTTTCGATCCAGCCGCTTACCCCCGAGCTGGCTCGCTCGTTCGGCGCCAAGGACCCGAAGGGTGTGCTCATCAACGAAGTAGTGCCGGACAGCCCCGCGGCAAAGGCCGGCCTCAAGCCTGGCGACATCCTGCTCGAGTTCGAGGGGCGCCCGATGGAAGGTCCGGGCGACCTGCAGCGCGCCGTCGGCTTGGCCTCCCCCGACCGCACGGCGAAGGTCAAGGTCTGGCGTGAGCAGAGCGAGAAAACCTTCGAGGTCAAGGTGGGCCAAGCCCCCGACGAGCGCCAGGCCCAGCAGCCGCGGTCGGGCGGCCGCGCTCGCTCGATGCTCGGGCTCGAGGTCCGCCCCGTAACACCCGAAATCGCGCGGCAACTCAACCTCCGGTCGACCGACGGTGTCGTCGTGGTCCGCGTCGAGGATGGGAGCGCTGCGGCCGAAGCTGGTGTCCAGCGCGGCGACGTGATCAAGCAACTCAACAGCCAGACGGTGCGGACGATGGTGGATTTCGAGCGCCTGACCCGTGACGTCAAGGAAGGCGATCCGCTCACGGTCCTGCTTCAGCGCGGACCGATGTCCCTGTACGTCGCCTTCCGTGTGGGTCGAGGATAAGGCGCCGAGCAGTAGCTCGAATAGCTCACCAATTCAGCATTTCAATGGAACAAGTCGTGAGTTTGTGGCGACTCGCCATTAGCGTGCAAGACTCAAATTATCTGCTATACTTCTTGTAGGATATCGCCTGAAGATGGCCGTCGATTTCAAGGACTACTACCGGATTCTCGGAGTCGACCGGAAGGCCGACGACAAGACCATCAAGTCCGCGTATCGACGACTCGCGCGAAAACATCACCCCGACGTCGCAAAGACCAAGGACGCCACCGAGCGCTTCAAGGAGATCAGCGAAGCTTACGAGGTTCTATCCGACCCCGAAAAACGCCGCCGCTACGATTCGCTCGGACCTGACTGGAAGGGATATACCCAGGCCCCGCCCGGGGGCCGCGGCGGCGGGTTCAGAGTGGAGTACGGCGATGACCTCGGAACCCCCGGGGACTTTTCTGAGTTTTTCCGCACCATCTTCGGCGACCTGGGGGCCCAGGCGCGACGTGGGCCACGGAGCGGGGGGATGCGAATCGAAGACATCTTCGATCGGGACCAAAGCTCCCGCGGCGGGGATGTACAGGCGAACGTCGAAATCTCGCTCGACGAGGCCTTCCACGGCGCGCGGAAGACATTTGCCCTGGACCTCGAGGAACCTTGCGGAACATGTCAAGGCTCCGGCCACGTCAAGGGAAAGCCGTGCGCCGCGTGCGGCGGCGGAGGCTGGCAACGGGCGCGCCGTCAGGTCGATGTGAAGATACCGGCGGGCGTGAAGAGTGGCCAGCGCGTGCGCGTCTCCGGCGAGGGCACCGGCGCCGCGGGAGCGCGCGGCGATCTCTACCTGAGCGTCACGGTCGCATCACACCCGTTCCTCGAACGCAAGGGCGACGACGTGCATCTGACCCTGCCGATCACTGCACCCGAGGCCGCGCTGGGGACCACGCTCGAGGTTCCGACCCTGCGCGGCAAGGTGTCGATGAAGGTACCGCCCGCGACGTCGAGCGGACGCACATTCAGACTTCCGGGCTACGGGATGCCGCGTCTCAAGGGCAGCGGTGCGGGCGATCAGCTGGTGGCGGTGAAGATCGTCATGCCGAGCGATGTGACGCCCGCGGAACGCGAGCTGTACGAGAAGCTGGCGGCGCTCCGCCGAGACAACCCTCGGGCGTACCTAGGGTAGCCCGTGGAGTCGAGCAGGGCGAAGACGGATGTTGTGCGAGCGAGCAGACCGACTGTGGCGCCGCCGTCGAGGCGAGCGTGAAAAAAGAGGAAGAATTAGAGCATGAGACTGGACAAACTCACCGTGAAGGCGCAGGAGGCGTTGCAGGCGGCGCAGTCGATGGCTGATCGGCACGACCATCAGGCGATTGAGCCCGAGCATCTGCTCGTCGCCCTTCTCGAGCAGCGTGAAGGCGTCGTCGGCCCTGTTCTGGCGAAGCTCGGGGCGCGCCCCGAAGTGATCCAGCGCGAGCTCCAGGCCGCGCTCGGCAAGCTGGCGACCGTCAAGGGCGTCAGCGGGCACTACCTGGGGGAGCGGACGCGGCAGGCGCTCGATCGGGCTCAGGCCGAGGCCGGGCGGCTCAAGGACGAATACGTCTCGACCGAGCACCTTCTGCTGGCGCTCGCGCAGGAGCGCGATGGGGCCGCGGGCCGTGTGCTGACGGCCCACGGTGTCGGCGCTGAGGCGATCTACAAGGCCCTCGTGGAAATTCGCGGGACACAGCGCGTGACCGATCCGAATCCCGAGGAGAAATACCAGGCGCTCCTCCGATATTCCCGCGACCTCACCGACCTCGCGCGCCGGGGCAAGCTCGACCCGGTCATCGGCCGCGACGAGGAGATCCGGCGCGTGATCCAGGTGCTCTCGCGCCGCACCAAGAACAACCCGGTCCTCATCGGTGAGCCCGGGGTCGGCAAGACGGCGATCGTCGAGGGGCTCGCCCAGCGGATCGTCGCCGGCGACGTGCCCGAAGGGCTGAAGGGCAAGCAGCTCGTCGCGCTCGACATCGGCGCTCTCGTGGCAGGGTCGAAGTATCGTGGCGAGTTCGAGGACCGCTTGAAGGCCGTCTTGAAGGAGATCACCGAGTCCGCGGGCGCCATCATCTGCTTCATCGACGAGCTCCACACCCTCGTGGGCGCGGGCGCGGCCGAAGGGGCCGTGGACGCGGCCAACATGCTCAAGCCCGCGCTGGCGCGGGGCGAGCTGCGCTGTGTCGGGGCGACGACGCTCGACGAGTACCGCAAGCACATCGAGAAGGACGCCGCGCTCGAACGCCGGTTCCAGCCGGTCATGGTCCGTGAGCCTTCGGTGGAGGACACGATCGCGATCCTACGCGGCCTGAAGGACAAGTACGAGGTTCACCACAAGGTGAAGATCAAGGACACCGCGCTCGTCGCGGCGGCCGTGCTCTCCCATCGCTACATCGGCGACCGCTTCCTGCCCGACAAGGCGATCGACCTCATCGACGAGGCCGCCGCGCGCATCCGGATGCAGATCGACTCGATGCCGCAGGAAATCGACGAGATCGAGCGCCGCGTCATGCAGCTTCAGATCGAGCGGGTCTCCCTCGCGCGCGAGCAGGACGCCGTCTCGCGCGAGCGGCTTGCGAAGATCGACGCGGAGCTGGCCGAGCTCCGTGAAAAGGGCGACGGCCTCAAGGCGCGGTGGCAGGCCGAGAAGGAGGGCATCACCCGGATCGGAAAGATCAAGGAGGAGATCGAGACAGCGCGGTACGCGATGGCCGACGCCGAGCGCCGCGGGGATTTGAACCGCGCCGCCGAGCTTCGCTACGGCACGCTGATGGCGCTCGAGAAGCAGCTCGGCGAGCTCGAGGCGCGACTCGCCGACCAGCACGCACAGGGGCGCATGCTGCGCGAGGAGGTCGACGAGGAGGATATCGCCGCCACCGTGGCCAAGTGGACGGGGATCCCCGTCACCCGCCTCCTCGAGGGCGAGATCCAGAAGCTCGTCAACATGGAGGAGCGGCTCGCGCGGCGCGTCGTCGGCCAGGACGAGGCCCTCCGCGCCGTGGCGAATGCGGTCCGGCGCGCTCGGTCTGGGCTCGCCGACCCCAATCGGCCCATCGGCTCGTTCCTCTTCCTCGGCCCCACCGGAGTCGGGAAAACCGAGCTGGCGCGCGCGCTCGCCGAGTTCCTCTTCGACGATGAACGCGCGATGATCCGGATCGACATGTCCGAGTACATGGAAAAGCACACGGTGGCCCGCCTGATCGGGGCGCCGCCGGGCTACGTCGGCTATGACGAAGGCGGTCAGCTCACCGAAGCCGCGCGTCGTCGCCCCTACTCGGTCATCCTCTTCGACGAGATCGAGAAGGCGCACGCGGACGTGTTCAACGTCCTGCTGCAGCTCCTCGACGACGGTCGCCTGACCGATGGCCACGGGCGCACGGTCGACTTCCGGAACACGGTCGTCATCATGACCTCGAACCTCGGGAGCCACATCTTCCGCGAGTACGAGCGACCGGAGAAAGTCCGCCCGCTCCTCATGCAGGAGCTACGGAATACGCTCCGACCGGAGTTTCTCAACCGGATCGACGAAGTGGTGATCTTCGCCCCCCTGGGGCGCGACGAGATCGCCCGGATCGTGGACATCCAGCTCGGACACCTCCGGCGCCGTCTCGCGGTGCGGCGGATCGAGCTCGAGGTCACCGATGGAGCCCGAGCTCTCCTCGGGCGCGAGGGCTACGACCCGACGTTCGGCGCCCGGCCACTCAAGCGCACTATCCAGCGGTTGGTCCAGGATCCGCTCTCGCTGAAGCTGCTCCAGCGCGAGCTCTCCGACGGCGATACCGTTACGGTCGACGCCGAGGGGGACGCGATCGTATTCAAGCGGGCGGCGCCGGCCCAAGTCGTCCGCTAGCGCCACGTCGACAGCAGGGTTGGCCGGGGAGCACTCCCCGTCCAGCCCCGCCCTCCAGTGTTCCTGAATCTCCGCCCGGAAGGTGGCATCCTAAGACTCGTGAGCTCGGTCCGGCGTGTGCACCCGGCGTGGGTCGTGCTGGGTGCCGTGACTCTCTGCATGATGGCCGGGTCAGGGATCCGTTCGACCTTCGGGGTCTACATCAAGCCCATGGAGGCAGAGTTCGGCTGGGGCCGGGGCGCCCTGTCCGGCGCCGCGGCAATCTCCCTTCTCCTCCTGGGCGCTGCCGGTCCCCTGGTCGGCCGCCTTGCCGATCGCTACGGGCCACGGCGGATAGTCACCGCCTCACTTCTCTTGCTCGGGGCCGGCTCGGTCGGCGCCGCCTTCGTGCAGAGCCTCTGGCACGTTTACGTCACCATAGGACTTTTCTTGGCGCTAGGCGCAGGCGGCCTCTCTACGCCGACTGCGGCGACCGTGGCGGCGCGGTGGTTCGAGGCGCGGCGGGGAGTCGCCATCGGGATCGCGGCCGGCGGCATGTCGGCCGGGCAGCTCGTCGTGATCCCGCTCGCCATGGCGCTGACGCTCTGGCTCGGGTGGCGCATGAGCTATCTCTGGCTCGGCGTGACCCTCCTCGCGCTGGCGGTCCCGGTGGCGCTCTTCTTTGTGCGCGACGACCCGGCCGATCGCGGGCTCCGCCCGTACGGGGCCACCGGCACGGCCGTCGCCGCGGCGCAGGCGGCCGCAATCGAAAGGTCGCAGCGCATCTCCGTCCTGGAAGCGCTGAAGGTGCCACAGTTCTGGCTCCTGATGGCGACGTTTTTCATCTGCGGCTACACCGCCAACGGCATGGTGCTCACCCACTTCATGCCGCACGCCCTCGAGCACAATTTCAGCGAGCTGCAGGCCTCGACCGCACTCGGCGTGATGGGTGCCATGAACGTGCTCGGCACGTTTGGCTCGGGCTGGATATGCGATCGGTTCGGCCGCCGGGGACCGCTGGCATTCTACTATTTCGTCCGGGGCCTCTCGCTCCTATTCCTGCTCTACGTCTGGGACGCGCCCTCGCTCCACGTCTGGGCCGCGGTCTACGGGCTGAACTACATCTCGACCGTGCCACCCACCACCACGCTGACGGCGAACATCTTTGGCCGATACTCGGTGGGCGAGCTCTCAGGCTGGATCTTCTTGTCCCACCAGGTGGGCTCGGCGCTCGGGGCGGCGCTCGCCGGTTGGATCTACGAGTGGACCGGCGGCTACGAGATCGCGTTCGTGTCCGCCGCGCTCATGGGCTTCCTCGCCGCCGGCCTGGCGCTCGCGATCCGCGAAGAGCCCGTCGCCTCGCGGCCGACGCCGCTCGCGGCGCCGGCCACCTCCTGATCGCGGCGACCTGACGACGCGGGACCGCGGACGTTGGGGCCGGCCCCGGTGCGGACGCGGCAACGACGCGGGTCACGGTACGGAGTCCCTGAGCGACGTTCCCCGCTTTGACCGAACCCATGGTCACGCGCACGACCGTCGAGGAGTAGACGCTCCTCATCGCTGTGGGACGGTGACGGGGCTCCGGGACTGACCCGTAGACCTACCGTGCGATGGCGTGGCAGCCGCGACGCGGATCGACCCCGGCCCACCGGGTAGCGTCCGGCCCGACCTTGACCGCACACACGGCGCCGGCCCGCCACTCCCACTCCGGCCACTCCGCGACCGCGTGACCGAGCGCCGCCAGCGCGTCGCGCGTCTCGCGCGGAATGCGTCGCTCAGCCTCGAGCTTGCCGGGCGCGATGGAGTGCGGCCAGAAAGAATCCGGATGACTGCGCGACGCGACGCGGGGTGCTTCGATGGCGGGCTGCGGGTCCATGCCGAAGACGGTGATGTTCAGGAAGACCTGGAGCATCGCCTGCTGCTGGACGTCGCCGCCTGGAGTGCCGAACGGCATGAAGAGGCGGCCACCCGTGAACGCCATGGCCGGCGCGGGTGTGAGTCGAGGCCGCTTGCCGGGCGCGACAACGCTCGGATGCTCGGGGTCCAGCCAGCCCTGCGAGCCGCGAGGTGAGACGACGCAGCCGACGCCGGTGACGACGGGCGAGTCGACATTCGGGTCGCTGGGCGTGGCCGAGAAGCCGTTGCCCGCCTCGTCCACGACGGCGACATAGCTCGTGTCGAGCGTCTCCGTGGCCGTCGTGCCGCCGGGCGACGGGTGCGAGCCTCCCGCCAGCGGCAGCGCCGCCTCCAGGTGCCTCACCGCGTCGAGTCGATCGGGATCGCCGGCGGGCGGCATCTCGGCCCACGCCTGCTCTTTGATGAGTCGCTGCCGCGTCGCGGCATACGCCTTCGAGAGGAGCCCGTCCGGAATCTTCACGAAGTGCGGATCGCCGTAGTACGCGTCGCGATCAGCGAAGGCGAGCTTGATCGTCTCGATGAGCCGGTGTAGGTACGCCGGCGAGTTGTGGCCGAGGGCCTCGAGGTCGACACCGTCGAGGAGGTTGAGCATCTGGAGGAGCGACGGCCCCTGACACCAGAACCCGCATGCGGCGACCTCGTACCGGCCGAAGGTGGTCCGCAAGGCGGGGCCCACCTCGACGCTGAACTCGGCGAGGTCGCCGGCGGCGAGCGGCCCACCCTCGGCGCGGTGGAACTCGGCAATGCGCTTGGCCGTCTCGCCCCGATAGAACTCGTCCCGCGCGGCACGCACCCCGGCCTCCCGGCTGCCGCCTGCCTTCGCTTCGGCGCGGGCCATGCGGCGGAGCGTCTCGCCCAGCTCGCGCTGGACGAGAACCTCGCCGATGCGAAGCGCCCGACCGTCGCGCAGGTAGAGCGCCGCCGAGGACGGCCAGCGGCGGTACTTGTCGGCGTTCGACGACATCTGATAGGCGGTGAATTGCGAGATCGGAAAACCGCGCTCGGCGTGTTCGGTGGCGGCCGTCGCAACCTCGGCAAACGACATCGTGCCCCACCGCGAGAGCGCGGTGCACCAGGCATCCGGCGCCGCCGGCACGACCGTGCGCGGTAGCCCCGGCGGGATCTGACCGCCGTGACGCTCACGCAAATACGCGGCCGTCGTCGCGCGCGGATACGGTCCGACGCCGGAGACCTGCCAGGTCTCGCCGGTGCGCGCGACGTGCACGAGGATCGGCGCCACCCCCGCGACGCTCACCATGTCGCAGTGAACGACACCCAGAGTGATACCGGCAGCGACGCCGGCATCGATCGCGTTTCCGCCGGCGCCGAGAACGCGCGCGGCGGCTTCGGAAGCGAGCGCGTGGCCTGCGGCCACCGCCCAGCGCGTGCCAATGACCTGGGTCGTGGAGGTAGGAGTGTGGGCGGGCGCCGTCTGCTGGGAACTGGCGGAGTCAAGGCTCATGGCGGCCATCATACTCGCGAGGGAGCCACCCGCCAAGGGGCACCGTGCTAGGCTTGGAACGATGAATCTTCCACTCATCGGCGTCTCGACGTCGGTCACCGTCGACAAAGATCCGGAACGCGCCTACATCAACGCGGCGTACCTCAACGCGGTCCAGCAGGCCGGGGCGTACCGGTTCCGCTCCCGCCCCAGTTAGGACCCGCCGCGCGCGCCGAACTCCTGAAGCGGCTCGACGGGGTGCTGCTGACCGGAGGCGGTGACGTGGATCCCGCACGCTTTGGCGAGCCACCACACTCGACCACCGCCGAGGTCTCCGCGGCCCGCGACGGACTCGAAATCGAGCTGACGGGCTGGGCGATAGAGCACCAGATCCCCCTCCTCGCGGTCTGCCGCGGCCTCCAGGTACTCAACGTCGCCCTCGGCGGCAGCCTGCATCAGGATATTCCGAGCGACCCGGGCTCGCCGATCGATCACAGCCAGACGCTGCTCCAGGGCAAGGCTCGGAACATCTCGACACACCGGGTGCAGGTCCGAGACGGCTCGCGGCTCGCCGGCATCCTCGGCGCGCTGGAGGTCGACGTGAACAGCTTCCACCACCAGGCGATCAATCGGCTCGGGCGCGAACTTACGGACGTAGCATGGGCGCCGGACTCGATCATCGAAGGCGTGGAGCTCGGCGACGGCGCTCGGTTTGTCGTCGGGGTCCAGTGGCACCCGGAGGAGCTGGTCGGCCACGATCGTGCCGCACGCAACCTCTTCGCGGCGCTGGTCGAGAAGGCGCGCGCGGGCAAGCGTTCGACGTCGGCGCTCCGCGCGCGCTAGGGGGCGACGGAACCACGCGGCACGCGCTCGCTGCTCGGGTGCGGCTGGGCCCCATCCGGGCCCGGCGCGCCCTCCCGCACCCGCCCGTCACCTCCGGTGCAGCGTGATCGTTAACAGAACTTCTCGGACGGGAGACGCTAGCGCACGAGCAGCCAGCGGGACGGCGCGTCCCGCACGACGGTCTCGAGCACGCGCCCCTCCCGCGCGAGCTTTTTCAGGTGCGACTCCACGGACATGGCCGCCATCGGATGGAGGGCCTTCGACACGTCGGTGTAGATCCGCTCGACCATCGCGGGAATGGTGGCGAGACCGTTGCCGAGCGATTCCAGGATCTGGCGCTCGCGCATCAGGCGGTGGTCGATGTACTCCTGGATCCGGCCCGGACCGTCCTCGATGACAGGGCCATGCGCCGGATAGATCCGCCGAACGTCGAGCCCCTGAAGGCGCCTGAGCGAATTCATGTAGTCAAGGAGGTCTCCGTCGCCGGACGGGATGACCGTCGTGGACCCGGCCAGGATCACGTCTCCGGTGAACAGCGCCCTTTCCTCTACCAGGTAGAAGCAGAGATGGTCGGAGGCATGGCCTGGCGTGTGGACGGCGATGAGCGTGCCACCGTCGCTTTCGATCTTCTGGCCGTCGCGCAAATCGTGGATCGACTCTGGCAGCGACGCGTCGCGGAAGATCATCTTCGAGACATGGATGCCGCGAAAGCGCGCCCGGAGCTGGGAGACGCCGCCCAGGTGGTCTGGGTGGCGATGCGTGAGGATGATGCGCGAGGGCTGGGGCCACCCGCGCTCGCCGAGATAGCGCGCGAGCAGCGGCGGATACTCGGCCACGCCGGCGCCGGTGTCGATGAGGATCGGATCGCGGCGACCCACGAGGTACGTGTTGGTGCCCGGGCCCGTCATCATCCCCGGGTTGAGCCCCAGCACCCGCCCCACCAGGTCGCTCGGCGTCGCCGTTGTCGGAAACGAGCGGTCGATCCAGCTCACGCCGTGCAGTCTCTCATACGCCGAGGTACCGATGCTGGATGTCCGCTCGGGCTCTCAGGTCGGCGGACGTTCCGCTCCAGACGATCTGACCCTTCTCGAGGATGTAGTGCGCATCCGCGATGCGGGTGAGCGTCCCGACGTCCTTGTCGATGAGCAGGAGCGACTGGCCGCCCGCCTTGAGCCGCTCCACGCAGCGCCAGATCTCGGCGCGGACGAGCGGCGCGAGCCCCTCGGTCGCCTCGTCGAGGATGAGCAAGCGCGGGTTCGTCATCAGCGCGCGACCGATCGCGAGCATCTGTTGCTCACCTCCGGACAGCGCGCCGCCGAGGCTGCGCGCGCGAGCCGCGAGCTGGGGAAAAAGCTCGAAGACCGGCTCGACGCGCCAGGGGTCGGCGCTCCCGGCGCGGTTCGCCGCGGTCGCCACGAGGTTCTCCCTCACGGTGAGGTTGGGAAACACCTGGCGTCCCTCCGGCACCAGGCCGAGCCCGGCCTGCGCCACACGGTACGGGGGCAGGCCGTGGATCGCGCGGCCCTCGAACCGGATCGTACCGGCCCGCGGCCTCGCGATGCCCATGATCGAGCGGACGGTCGTGGTTTTGCCCATGCCGTTGCGGCCGAGCAGCGTCACGACCTGCCCGGCCCCAACGGCGAGGCTCACGCCGAACAGGACCTGACTCACGCCGTACGCCGTCTCGATCGAGTCGACCGTCAGCATCACGGCGTCGCGTCCTCGCCCAGATATGCTCTCCTCACCTCCGCGTTGCTCCGGACCTCCGGAGGCGTCCCGGTCGCGATGATTCGGCCGTAGACCATGACGGAGATCCGATCGGCCAGGGAGAACACGGCGTCCATATCGTGCTCGACGAGCACGATCGTGATCCGGCCCTTGAGTGTGCCGAGGAGGCTGACCATCCGCTGCGACTCCTCGAGTCCCATGCCCGCGACCGGCTCGTCGAGCAGGAGCAGCCGTGGCTCCGTCGCCAGGGCCATCGCGATCTCGAGCTGCCGCTGCTCGCCGTGGGCGAGATGGGCCGCGAGCACGCCGGCGCGGGTGCCGAGTCCCACGGAGTCCAGAACGACGCGCGCCGGCTCGCGGAGCGCCCGCTCGTCCCGGGCCGACCGCCAGAACCGGAAGTTCCCGCCGCGGTGCGCCTGCACGGCGAGGGCCACGTTGTCGAGCGCGGAGAAGTCGCGGAAGATGCTCGTGATCTGGAAGGAGCGCGCCAGCCCGAGCCGTGACCGCAGCGGCGCATCGAAACCCGTGACGTCGCGGCCGGCGAACCGGATGGCGCCCGCGTCGGGACGCAGGTCGCCCGCGAGTTGCCCGATGAGCGTGGTCTTGCCCGCGCCGTTGGGGCCGATGATCGCGTGCGTCTCGCCGCGGACCACGTCGAGGTCGATCCGATCGCTGGCGAGCAGGCCGCCGAAGCGCTTGCTGAGGCCGCGGACCGCGAGCAGCGTCTTAGCCATCGCGCGAGGCCGCGCCGAGCAGAAGGCCGAACAGGCCGCGCTTGGCGAAGAGCACGACCAGGACGAGGAATGGCCCGAGGATGATCTGCCAGTGTGCGGTCAGGGCGGATAACACGTCCTCGAGCAGCAAGAGCACGACCGCGCCGATCACCGGCCCGACCAGCGTCCCCATCCCGCCGAGAATCACCATGAACATGATCTCGCCCGAGCGCGTCCAGTGCATGAACTCCGGCGTCAGGTACTCCGTCTGGTTGGCCAGCAGCGCGCCGGCCAGACCGCCGGCGCTTCCGGCGACGACGAAGGCCGTGAGCTTGTAGCGAAACGGCGAGAAGCCGATCGCGCGCGCGCGCGGCTCGTTGGACTTCGCCGCCCGGATGACCATGCCGAAGCGCGACTCGACCAGCCGGCCGCCGAGCACGAGGAACAGGACGAGGATTGCCAGCACGACGTAGTAGAAGACCATGGGCCGGTCGAGATCGATCGGCCCGCCGAACTTGCTGCGCGCGGCGAGCCGCATGCCGTTGTCGCCGCCGTAGGTCTCGAGGCTGATACCCAGGTAGTAGAGCATCTGAGCGAAGGCGAGCGTGATCATGATGAAGTAGACGCCGCTGGTCCTGAGCGAGATTGCGCCCATCACCAGCGCCGTCAGCGCGGAAGCCACGATGGCCAGGCTCCACTGGAGGAAGCCGTTGTCGATGCCGTGGAAGGCGGGGATGCCGACTGCATAGGCGCCGATGCCGAGGTAGGCCGCGTGCCCGAAACTCACCATGCCTCCATAGCCCAGGATCAGATCGAGGCTCACCGCGGCGATGGCGAAGATCATCATGCGCCGGAACAGGTCGACGTAGAAGGGCTGGTTGGTGAGTGCGGCGATCGGCGGCACCAGCGCCAGCAGGAGGCCCGCGACGCCGAGCACGATCGTACGCTGCGCGATCGCCATCAGGAGCGGCCACGCGCCGGGAACAGTCCCTCCGGGCGGAAGAACAGCACCGCCGCCATCAGGAGGTAGATCAACATCGAGGCGAGTGCCGGCCCCGCCTTGTCGGCGGCGGGAGGAGAGATCACCGTGGCCAGCATGGGCTTGAGGAACGCGCGCCCGAGGGTGTCCGCCATCCCCACGACGATGGCGCCGACCATCGCTCCGCGGATGGAGCCGATGCCGCCGATGACGATGACGACGAAGACCTGGATGAGGATCGCCTCGCCCATGCCCGGCT
>Ga0209157_1002061_pt1 | contig 16246 bp, 14 predicted proteins | sample GraSoiAngelo_135_FD_185892 | JGI IMG/M metagenome (GOLD analysis project Ga0209157, IMG submission 185892) | Grasslands soil microbial communities from the Angelo Coastal Reserve, California, USA - 14_0929_05_40cm (SPAdes) (version 2) | ecosystem: Environmental > Terrestrial > Soil > Grasslands ...
CGTCTTCACCGACAGCACGGCCCAACTCCAACACTGTCTGGCGATCAACATGGGAACGGCCGCGCGTCTCTCTTACCCGGTGGGAACGGCAGCGGGGTCGTCCGCTTCCCCCGTCGCGTCTGAGGGTCCGGAGCCACCGAGCGTTCCGGTCTCGTCTGACTTGTTGGAGAAGCCGGCGCCTGTTCCCTCCGCGGAAGACGATGCCCTCCCTGGCAGGCGGAGCCACCCGCCCTGCTTTGCCGGAATCAACCCGTTGAACCCCTTCGCGGGGCGTGGCTGCGCACCGACCGAAAACACTGTTACGGTCCAGCCTGACCTCCCCCCGGAACCTGGGAATGACGGGAGCCCCCCGTGAAGGAGCTTCAGGGTCGGTTCCTCCGGGATCAGCGCGGCGTGACCTACCTGATGGTCATGTTCGCGATCGTGCTCATGGGGATTTCCTTAAGCGTCGTCGGCAAGCAGTGGGTGATGACCGTAAAGCGGGACCACGAAGCGGAACTCTTGTTCCGCGGGACCCGGATTCAGAATGCCATCGCTCGCTATGCCGCCGACTATGAGATCAGGAAGGCGACCCGCCCCAACCGCTACCCGCTCAGTCTGGAGGAACTCACGCAGCGACCCAAACGGTACTTGCAAGTGGTGTACAAGGACCCGATCACGGGACAGGACTTCGAGCTCATCAAAATCGGAGCCGAAGTGCGAGGAGTCAGGAGCCGGAGCAAAGAACGCCCCCTCGACCGGGTGCGGTTCACGGACGCCGAGACGTATGACCAGATCACCTTCCAAGCGATCGAGCGAAGAGGCCAGCCGTGCAGGCCCGTGCCCAACCCGATCAACCCGCTGAACCCGTTTGGAGCCGGCCCTTGCTGAACGGGTGGCGAGGCTTCATCAGGGGAGGAGACGCGCTTGAGTAATGCGGTCATTCGACGAGCTCAGAAGACAAAGCCGACGCCAGGCATGAGTCGAGAGCATGGAGGGGACACCTGCATCCTGGTCTCCCGCCTGACGAAGATTTTCCGTCCGCTGGAGGTTCATCCCTTGTCCTGGCCCCCAATCCGCCGCCAATCACCGGTTTGTGTACTCCGCGACGTCGACCTCTCCGTTGGGAGAGGCGAAATTCTCGGCCTGTTGGGAACCAACGGGGCCGGCAAGACGACGCTGCTCAAGATCCTTGCCACACTCATCCTGCCGACCGCTGGGCGGATCACCATCGAGGGCGTGGATGTGATACACGAACCTCACCGTGCGATCCAACTGGTGAGCCTCGTGACCGCGGACGAGCGCAGCTTCTATTGGCCCCTGACGGGCCGGCAGAACCTGGAATTCTTCGCAACTTTCCAGGGTCTCGGCCGCGACGCTGCCCGCCGCCGCATCGAAGAGTTGCAGGAGCAGCTTGGATTGGAAGCTCTCGATCGACAATTCGGGATCTATTCCACCGGGATGCGGCATCGTCTTGCCATCGCGAGGGGACTCATACGACGACCACACGTCTTGCTGCTGGACGAACCCACGCGCAGCCTGGATCCCGTGGCCGCAAACGGCCTCCGTCGTCTGATCCGGGACACGCTGGTTGCGCAACTGGGCTGCACCGTGGTGCTCGCGACCCACAACCTACAGGAAGCCGAGGAGCTGTGTGATCGCGAGGTCTTCTTGCACAAGGGACGGCTCCTGAGCTCCGGGATCGTTGAGGCGCTTTGCCAGCCCACCAACGCTCACGGTACGGCACTGGGAGATATGTTGGGCCGCTTGACGACGATGAGCCATCTCTGATGCCGCGCCAGGAAACCGTCATCGGGGCCGTGCCGTCCGAGCTTTCTGCTGAGCTTCGGAAGGTCTGGGCCTACGTGAAGAAAGAGTTCCTGATCGAGAAGAGCTACACGTTTGCCTACCTGTTTTCCATCTTGAGCGTCTGTACCACTATCACAACCTATTTTTTTATCGATCGTTTGTTCGGGCGCCAGATCACCTCTGACCTCGCATCCTTCGACACCTCCTATTTTGCGTACGTCCTCGTCGGCAACGCCTTCTTCGCCTATGTGGGGACGGCCATTGGAGGCATCGCCGGCGGGATCGGGTCAGAACAAACCAGAGGGACCTTAGAGGTGCTGTTGGGCACGCCCACCAGGCTGTGGGTGCTGCTCCTGGCCGTAGCGATCTGGAACACTCTGTATGCTTCGATCGAAGTAGTCCTCTATTTTTTTGTGGGCGCCGTCGGGTTTGATGTGAGCTTTAGCCGCATCAACTGGAGTACCTTAGCGTGCTTCCTTGCCCTCGTGATCATCGTGTTCAACAGCATGGGCCTGATCGAGGCCGCGTGGACACTGGTGTTCAAGCGGGGGACTGTCGCGGCCTGGGCGTTTAATGGACTGTCGGCCTTACTTGGAGGCGTCTTCTTTCCGGTGACAGTCTTGCCCGGCTGGCTCCAGCAGATCGCCGAATGGAATCCTCTGACCCATGCGATCAGAGGCCTCCAGATGGGCATTTACCAAGGCACGGCGATCACCGGTCTGGCGTACGAAGCGGGAATGCTGGGCCTCTTCTGCGTGGTCCTGGTCCCCCTGGCTGTGTTCAGTTGGAGTTGGGGGCTCCGGCATGCGAAGGTGGAAGGGAGCCTGTGCCTGCACTGAGCCGGCCAGAACCTTCTCTTCAAGTCTTCACTCACACATACCCGGCCAAGATGCCTGCGGCTTCAGCCGCGCCGGTCGCAGGGGGCGCGGTCTCTGACGGCTGGGATGTCCGGGAGACCCCGTCGAGGGCGGCTCCCCACCGACCTGAGGCAAAGTCAGCGGATGATAATTCGGCCGCTCGCCCGTAGCGGTGGAGATAGGCGACGAGACAGTCCTCATCCACGAAGTTGTACCGCCTCACGTACACCACGGATTTGGACTGGGCGACGGCTTCCACCACGGTGCTGTACCCTGGTTTGGTGACTAGCATGTCGGCGGACGCCAGCAGCGTCCTGAATGAGACCGGGATGGAGGCGGCCGAATGTACCCGCCGAGAGCCTGCCGGCACCGGTCCGCTCACAATAAACTGATAGGACGTTAGCCGCTCCAATTGGTCGTACGGAAGCGCGTCGAGCGGGATCCCTCCGAAGCTCACCAGCACGACTTGTTCGTGCGCGTCTGCGCCGATCGCCCTCCTCACCCGCGTCGGCTCAGGAGCCAGCGGCTGCGCAATCGGCCCGATGTCCACGACCTTCTTGAAGGCGCTCAGCGGGATCCCAGGGGTTGCGCGGATCATCAGGTCAGCGAATCCATAGGACTGCCTGATCCGCCGGACCACCTCAGCCCGCGCGCCCCGCGCAGGCCCTCCACGATCGAGCAACGGCTCCAGCACCCCATCCCAGGAGAGCGAGCACAACCCCACGGCCGGCACCCCTGCGGGCGCAGCGGCCTCCACCGCCAGGTGGGAAATGTTCGAGACGACCAGATCGGGCGACGCATGGCGGATGGCGGAGACCTCCTGAACGACTCTTTTCTCCCATTCGGCGTGGAAGGCCTGGTGCGCGGCCCAGGTCGCGTCGACGTCGATCGTGAGCGGTCCGTGCTGAACGCAGCCGATGTCCTGCTCGACTGGACTCACTTCCCACGCCATCGTCAGGCGACCATCAAAGAACCACGGCGGGACCGTCGTGCGCAGGATAGCCCTGAGGCCTGACACCCTGTGGCTTAGCTCGTTCAGCACCGGCAGCATCTGGGCTGCATGCCCAAACCCGTGGCCGGAGATGGAACACCAAATCAGAGGCATCGAGTACAGCGTGAGGCGTGAAGCGTTTCAGTCACCCGATCCTTCCGGCTCGCTGGGGGTAATGTTGTAGTGCAGCTCGAGGTCGAACTCGTCGATCAACACGTTTGCGGTCTCGTTTCCCAGACTCGATCTGACTTCGTTGATGACGAGGTCGATCGCCATACCGGCACGGGCCCCGAACTGATCGATGGCCGACTGGACTCGGTGCCTGGCCTCTTCTGTCGTCACCGGATCTTTCTCTCTGTTTGATGCGCCGGTGAGAGATACCACAGATGCGTGCGCGCCGGCAAGGTGGTCTAACGGATTCAGTTTGCCATGTCGTCAATTGACGAACATTGCTTGTCTCACTCAGCGAGAGCATGGTATTCTTCCGCTCGCCTGACCCTCAACCTGAGGCTGTTCCGTGACGCTGCCGCATTGATCGGGCGCGAAGGGTCCTCCATGATTATCAAGCATTATTCTGACGTGAAGCCCGGGACCTATGCGGGGACCCCGGACGGCGTGCAGGTTCGCGAGATGATTACGGGGCTCGACGGAGCGCCGAACTTCTCCCTCCGAGTGTTCGATGTCCAGCCGGGGGTGAGCACCCCGTTTCACACCCACGAGCATGAGCACGAGGTGTTCATCCTGGAGGGGAGGGGCACAGTCCGAACGGAGGGTAGTCAAACCCCCTTCAAGCCGGGAGATTCGGTCTTCATCGCTCCCCACGAGAAGCATTGCTTCGTAGCCGAAGGGAACACACAAGTGCGGTTCATTTGCGTGGTTCCGTCCAAGAAGCAGTGCAGTCTGTAAGCAAACCCCGCCTCATTCAGCCGCAGTACGATTTCCCGCCCGGCGCCGGCGTGGCGGTATCTCCTTGACGGTTTGCTTTTCCCACGATGTGGCGGTTAGACTTTGCGGCAAGGAGAAGGCATGCGCGCAGAGATGCAACCGGGTCGAGAGCAGGCCGTTCGTATGGAGTCGCCCGATCCTCTCTCCCAAGTCATTCGGTATCACCAGGAGACCAAGCATCACTTTTTCCGGTATGCGCGCGCGCTGGGGTACCTGGACTGGGCGAACCAACCGGACCCGTTCCGACGGTACGCGGGAGCGCGGCTGATTCCGTTGCCGGTCTTGAGGCCGGACGAAGAGCCGCTCTCGCCGCCCTACGAACATCTCTATGACGCAGGGAGAGTCGCCTCTGCGCCGATCACCATGCGCACGTTGTCGCGGTTCTTCGAGCATGCGCTGGCCCTGTCTGCCTGGAAGCAAGCAGGCGACGTGCGCTGGGCGCTCCGAAGCAACCCGTCAAGCGGCAATCTGCATCCCACCGAGGGCTACCTGCTGATCGAGGGCCTGCCCGGCATCGCGTCGACGCCCGGGCTTTACCACTATGCTCCGAAAGAACATGGGCTTGAACGGCGGGCGGATTGCTCACAGGAGACCTACAGCTTGCTCATGAAGGAGTTTCCCCCGCATGCCTTTCTGGTCGGGCTCACGTCGGTGCACTGGCGGGAAGCCTGGAAATACGGGGAGCGCGCCTTTCGCTATTGCCAGCATGACGCCGGACATGCGATCGGCACGGTCCGCATCGCGGCCGCGACGCTGGGATGGCGCATGATGCTCTTGGAGGGACTGGCGGACGACACCATCGCCCCGCTCCTCGGTCTGGACCGGGCCGATGATTTCGACGGAGCTGAACGCGAACACCCTGACTGCATGGCGGTGGTGTGGCCTGCCGATACCGAGGCGGCTGCTTCGGCCCATGCGAGAGGGAAGCTGCCGCTCTTTCTGGACCCGGCCTCCGTGGCGGAATTAACGAAGCAGCCGTGGTATGGCAAGGCGAACCGCCTCAGCCCCGACGACCCCGTGTGCTGGGAGATCATCGACGCGGTCGCCGCTGCGACATGGAAGGCGAGCACTGACCGCCTCTACGTGGATAACTCATCCCCTCCGACTTGTGACGCGTTACCGTTCGACAAGCTCACGGTCCCGAGTCTGGTCGAGGGACGAGCACCCGTTGCTCCAGGAGATGCAACGGGTCCCCGGCGTCACGAGCTACGACCTACTGCCGGCCAGGTGATCCGTCAGCGTCGAAGCGCACTCGCGTTTGACGGGAAGACCTCGATCTCCGTGGGGAGTTTCTACACCATGCTCGGCCGGGTGATTCCCGGTGTCGAACGTGACGTGAGCCGCCGCACCATGCCTTGGGACGCGATTCCGTGGGCCCCGACCATTCATTTGGCTGTGTTCGTGCATCGTGTGGACGGCCTGTCTCCCGGGCTGTATATGCTGGTCCGGGACCGTGCCGTATTGCCCACGCTCCGCCAAGCCACGCACAGCCATTTTGCGTGGAGCTCGCCACCGGGATGCCCGGACGCTCTTCCTCTCTTTCTCCTTCACGAGGGGGATATCCGGCAATTGGCTGCACAGGTGAGTTGTCACCAGGACATTGCCGGCGACAGTGCGTTCTCCTTGGGCATGATTGCCGAATTGGAGGCGGCGTTGCACCGGCATGGGCCGTGGTTTTACCGCCGGCTGTTTTGGGAGACGGGGCTCATCGGCCAAGTGCTCTACCTCGAAGCCGAAGCGGCGGGCGTGCGCGCCACCGGCATCGGCTGCTTTTTTGATGATCCGGTTCACCAGGTGCTCGGCCTCAACCATACTGCGTTTCAGTCGTTGTACCATTTCACCACCGGGGGGCACGTGGACGACCCTCGCCTGACCACCTTGCCGCCCTATGGGCAACAGTAGAGGTAAGAGAATTGTGCGCCCCATGATACAATCTTCGTGTTAGCCATGAAGAAGACAGCAATCGTCCTGCTCACTCTTCTCGGACTGGTGGCGTGCTCGGGCCCAAGGCCGATTCTCTATCCCAACGCTCACCTCGAGGCGGTGGGGTCGGACACGGCGCAACGCGACATCGCCGAATGCCGTCACATGGCCGAAGCGGCTGGGGCAACCCCTGAGCGAGGAAAGGGCGCCAAGATCGCCGGAAGCACGGTCACTGGGGCAGGGGTCGGCGCGGCCGGTGGCGCAGTCGGCGGGGCCGTGGTCGGTGCGGCCGGAAGCGGGTCCGCGATTGGAGCCGCGAGCGGCGCGACGATGGGGCTCCTCCGCGGGCTCTTCAGCTCCCCCAAGCCCAGCCAGGCCTACATGCACTTCGTGGATCGCTGCCTCAAAGAACGCGGCTATGAGCCGATGGGCTGGGAGTAACCTCTTCAGGGGGAAGAGAAAGATGAAAGCCAAGACGACCAGAAGGAAGAAAGCCCTATGGCTCGTAAGCCTGCTACCCTGCCTGATCGGACTGCTCTCCGCAGCTCAGCCTGCTTTTGCCGACTTCTCCGCCAAGGTGATGGAAATCGTGGGCGGGGACACGATCATCCTGTGGCACAATAATCGGACGGAGAAGATCCGACTGAACGGGGTTGTCTGTCCGGATAAGACCCAGCCATATGGCGGACAGGCGAAGCGCTTCACGTCGTTCATGGTCCAAAACAAGGATGTGACGGTGCGGGTGGTCGGGAAGGACCAGAACGGCAGCACAATCGGGGATGTCATTCTGCGGGACGGGCAGGAGCTGAATAAAGAACTGGTGAAAGAAGGGTTGGCCTGGTGGGATCGGAAGCAGTCAACGAATCAGAGCCTGGGTCAATTGGAGGATGTCGCCAGGGCCGAGCGGCGAGGGTTGTGGGCAGACCCTCATCCGGTTCCGCCCTGGGAATGGAAGAAGCAGCGACAGCGTTAACCTTCTAGGTCGACTGGCCTGCCAGCCGAAGCCCGCCGAAGTTGTCACGAAGGCGGGCGAAGGCTGGCGCGCCCGGAGGGCTGGACCTCCCTTAAAACCCACCAAATGTCCGCCAGATTTCGTTGACTGGCAGCCCCGGATCCGCTTCCTTCAGAATCGTGAAGATTGGGGACCCCGTGGATCGGGACTTCTTCGAAAGAACCGCCACGCTGGCCGATTACGCCAGAGGGTTCGCCTTTCGAGGTGTCGACGTTTGCGGGGTGCTTCCAGGTTGGTTGGATGGATTGGGGCAGAACTTAGAAGGATTTCACAGTGTACATCACTCGGCCAAGCAGCTCCTTGTACGACCCACTCCCATAGACTCTATCAAGGTACTGTGTGGAGACGAAGTCGAAGGTGAGGACCTTGGACTTCGCTTGATTGAGCGGCCACGACAGGCTGTTGATCAGATTGACCGTTTGGACGTCATACCAGCCGTCACTGCTCTTACTCCTCGAATAATACCCGTACGTCGTGAGCGACATGATACCGGACGGCGGGAAGTAGCTTAGAGACAGCATCGCGGTGGGGGTGACCACGCGATAACCTGACCAACTGTAGCGCTGTTCGCTTAGGCTCAAGGATGGGGTCATGGTGATCGAGTCCGTCGGGCGGTACAAGGCTGTGAGGGCATGGTAGTTGGAAGCCACTTTCTTGCTCGGATCGACCTTGCTGACTGAAGGCGAGTAATTCGACGAAATCGTGAAGTCCCATTTCGGCCCCCCATAATAGTACAACGAGGCCCCTAAATCCTCGACCCAACTCTCCTGAGGAGGCTGGTAATTTGGTCCTCCGATCGTCTCGGAACTCCCGCGCTGATAGGAAAGGCTCAGCACGTCGCCGCCGGGGAGTGTGATGCCAAGCACCGTACCGGCCATGGTCTTCGTTGTGCGTGGACGCCGCGGATCACCTTCAATATTGTCCAGGAAATTCGAATACAGGGCCTTGACGCGCAGGGGGCCGAAGCTCTGGCTGGCCCATGTCTCGCTGCCTTCCTGATCGGGGCGCAAGTTCGAGCCGGGCTGGGGTCGAAAGCCTTGCCCAACCGACCGGTACTCTGTCCCATAGTTGGAGGAGCCGAGGTCGCCGGCTAGTCTGAACCGGAGCAACTGGTTTCTTTGTAGATGGTACAGCTTCTCTGCCTGAGAATTGAACGAATCGGCTGCCACTTCGGCTTCGCCTGTCAGGTTGCCCGGCATGGAAGATTTCACGAGGATGTCGAGTGCGTCCCGTTTGACACCATCGTCCAGCAGCTTAATGTTTGCCCGCGGATCTGTGTCGAAATAGGAAGGTTTGATGGAAAGGGCTGATCCAAGCCACCGTTCGAGGTCCCATCCACGAGGAGAGCTGCTGCTCAGCCCCTGAAGAGGATAGTCGTTCCCCTCTGCCCGGATACCCTCACTCATTCCGGGGATGGTCAGCCAGAGACACAGAGCCAGAACTATGGTTCGAAAAACGCCACGAAGTCCCATAGGCTTCCCGAGATCAACTGTAAACCGAACATGCAGTAAGTCAACCATTGGGAGGCGATCTCCCCAGAGAGCCAGTGCGCGGTCACAGGCGATGGCCAGGAACCGCCTTTGAAGCCGACATCGCAACATCCGGTCGCTCCACTTTAAAACGCTCCAGGTAGGCCTTCCCTTTCTCATCTCGTTTCAGATTCTGTAGCACCGCTTGGGCGATCAGCTCATATCCCATGGCATTCGTGTGCCAGCTATCAGCCTGCAGGTAAATTTCGCCGAACGTTTCGATCGGGCGATAAATGGTCTTGCCTGCATCGGCAGCGTCTACTTTGAATCCCCGGACATGCGGCACATCGAGGCCCTCCCACGCTCCCTCCCGGCCGCTGTTCGTGTAGACATAAAACACCGAGGTGCCTGGTGAGAAAGTCGCGGCATAGGACCAGACATGATCGCCTGCCTGTTGATCCCCGTGGGTGCCATCATCATACATGCGGATTACATTCGGAACAGCATCACCAAGCTTACTATGTGCCCCGGCAATGAAAAATCCCTGTGGCACTGGCCGATGGCCTGAGTAGACCCGGAAGACGACCTCCACGTCGTGCCCTTCCATTTCACCGCGGGTGTCCCTGTTCTTTTCAATAGGCCGTCGTGAGGCCATCCCATCGCCACTCATGGGTGGGCGGACCGCAGGTTCCAGCCCGAGCTCGCGGTCTAACCTGCGCTCGATGGCCCGGCGGGCCTCCGCGAGGAGAGCGCTGCTGTCGATCAAGTGGACGCTGGTCGCCTGCGCCACCTTCTCTAGGGCCGCTCTGTAAGGACTGCTTTCCCAAAGTTCGTTGTAGAGCAGGGTCACTCCGATCCCGCGGCTCTGGGCCAGCTCGATCATCGCCCGGAGGTTCTGTTCATAGTCCACAAGCGAGACCCGTGTCCAGGGCTCATATTTGGCATATTCAGACGGCTCCATCATGCGACGTCCTAGCACCTCAGAGCCATCGGCGGTAGAAGCCGCCATGCCTTGCAGGATGTCTGTCATTGTCTTCGGCCTCTCCGTGATCGTATGCGCAAGGTAGCGCAGTAGCTTGTAGGTTTCGCTGTTCTTTTCTAAAAAGCTGCCGAGCGCCTTGGTCCAACGCATCGTCTTCCCGTATCCTGGCATGTCCTTGTCTCGAAAGCCGGCAATGCTCGAATCATTCATCGCGAATCCGATGACGAGCAGATCGGGATTCAGCTTGAACGCTCGGCGTCGAAGCAGTTCGAGCCCCTGGAACGATGAGTAGCCCATTACGCTCAGGTTCAGTACTTGGAAGGTCGCGTGGGGGAAATCCTGGCGTAGTAACCTCTGGAGTTGTCGCGGATACGTCTGATCCTGCCCGACATTCGATCCAAACGTCCAGGAATCTCCGAGGCAGAAAATTCGAAAGGCCAAGGGCGGTTTATGTTCTACCAACTCTTGGTCTCGGAAGCCCTCGGAATTGAGGGAAATTTGCCAAATCGGATTGTTCCTTAGGGATGCTGGGAGAGAAGGCGAGAAGGAGCGAAGCAAGGCTCTCCGTTCCTGTTCTGTCTGGATGGGGCTGAAGACATCCATATAGGTCCGCTGCACATTGGGCCGACCTTTCCAGATCAAACCCTCATCAGGCTCAAGAATTCGCAGATTGTCCCACCACGGAGGCAGCGGCCCGTACAAGTCACCAAGCATGTAGGGCAACGCGATCTGCTCGATCATGGAGGCGCGGATCGCGTAGATCCCTCGGAGGCCCCATTCCGTGGCGACAAAAAACACGAGGAGAGAGGCCAGGGACACAACGGTGTTATTCCAAATTTCTTTGATCCTGATCGGTCTCATGTCTCCCTTACTGCACGACTTGCCACTCCCGCAGGAAGGCATCGGCGATGAAGCGATGGCCCTCTTCATTCAAATGCATATCGCACGGAATGGAGTACCTGCTAATCACCGCCCGGGCGTTACGCGCGCCATTCAATCCCTCCACCCACCCTCAGCAGCCAGCCCGCTGCATCAAGCTGCCGAGGACCTTCTCCGCTGTGAAGTACTCGGCCGCGATCTCCCGGGCAGCGCGGCAGTTTCCCTGGCAATCGCTGTTGATCGCGTCCACCGCTGCAAGGATGTCTTCCATGGTCTGGAAGGCGAACAGTCCCTTGCCCGTGGGGAAAAACTTGCTGAAGCCCGTCTCCTGTGTGATTACCGGACGGCTCGCAGCCAGGTAGCATGCACTGCGATCGCTGAACCAGCCGCTGTGCAGGCGAGTGTATTGATCTTTCGCCACGGTGAATTCGCCGTAGGAATTCAGGATATAGTCGCGGTAGGGCAAGATGTCCCTTGACAAAGCGATCGCATCGACGACCGACCAACCGTGAGAGGTTAATAACTCCATCGCTTGGGCGAATGAACGGGTCGCCCCGGCGTCTCCGGGAGCCAGGGCCAACTCCAACGGCTGGCTGGTCCGGTGAGGCAGATCGATGAACTTCAAGAACTCGAGGTCCTTCCTCCAGGTGTAGGTCTCCCCGTTCCATTCGATGTCCTTGCCGGACTGCTGCCAGCTCGAAATGGTCGTAAACCGACCACCGGTGGGGAGCTGGCGGCTGCCACTTGGAGACAGGCCAGCGGCTGGTGTCCACCATTCGAGGACGACCGGTTGACGCGTCGGACGATAGTTGAAGCGCTGAAGCGGGATGCCACAATCCGGTGCGCCGAGGTTCTCGCCGTAGGTAAAATGATGCGTATGTGCGCTGAGCACATCGATGGTGAACTGCCGGCCCTGGGCGACTTCGATCTGGGGTAAGACGGGGTCTGTTTCGAGATAGATGCGCATGGGCACTCGGAGGTGCTCGTCGCGGAGCACCGTCGCGCCGGTCAGGTTGACGAGCGCGTCGGCTCGCTCGAACAGGTGTGAGAGCTGCGACTCACTGAGGCCGAAGGTCCGGCCTCCCTCTGACGCCGCACGATAGGCCCACCGATCACCCAGTTCGCACCAGTCCATCAGTCGCCCGATGTAGTTAACGGTATAGCTGGAGTCTCCAGTAACTGTGTTTTGTTCTGGGTCATACGGCCAGTCGCCGGTATCCTCAACGTAATAGACATCGCAGCCCAGCCGGCGGAACCCCTCAAGGTAGTGCAGCACCTGCCAGGCCACGCCCGCGAACGGCGTCCGGCCCATCATGCCCAGGAGGATCAGCTGCAGTCCCTTTCTCACTGGCGGGTCTCCACGGATGCGACAGTCCAGGTAACTCAACGATGCTGGCCGGACCTGACTAGGCGATCCGTGCATACGCCGCGGCGTACTCCGTTGCCATGCGGCGCGCGGAGAACTTCTGCTCTGCGGTTCGCCGGATCACCATCCGTTCGAGTCGCAGGACATCCGGCATCAAGGCCACAAGATGGTCCAGGTCCTTGGCGTAGAAACCAGTCACCCCGTAGTCGACGACTTCTGGCACCGCGCCGAGGCTTAGGGCGGCCACCGGAGTGCCGGAAAGCATTGCCTCGATCATGACCAGGCCAAAGGGCTCCGGCGATTCGAGGGGGTATATCAAGGCACGAGCGCCGCCGAGCAGCCGTGATTTCGCTTCACCGTCGACGCGGCCGACATACTGGATGAACCGGCCGTCCACCAGTGGCTTGATCTTCAGTCTGAAATATGGCGTCGGCTCGCCCGCCATCAGAAGGGGCATCCCGACGCGCTTCGCTAGCTCGATCGCTCGATGGGGGCCCTTGCTCGGGATGAACCGGCCGAGGAAGCACAAGTAGTCGTGAGGTTCTCTCTGAAATGCCAGGAAGGATGGGTCGAGACCGTGATGGACGACGGCGAGCAGCGGGATATCAGGATGCTGTTCCCACTGGTATCTGGAGATCGCGGTGACATACGCCTCGGGATGACGCCGCGCGGATTCATAATTATCTTGACTGACCAGGATGTGCTGAGTATGCACGAAGGGCTTTCGCGCCAGGCGGGTCAAAGGGAGCCCGTAGAGGTACGCGTGACTGTGGAGGACGTCGAACTCGCCCGCACGTGCGACGGCTGCGCACAGATTCATCCACTCGCATTGGAGCCAGTCGCCGATGGGCGCCTTCGGAATGCAGTAGCCGCGTTCCAAGACTGGGGCCAGGCGCGCGGAGGTCTGAGAGTCGGCAGTGGCGAAGAGGGTGACCTCATGGCCGAGAGCCACGAGCTGTTCGGTTAGGTGCCAGACGACCAGCTCGATGCTGTCTGTTCGCGTGGGGGCCACGGGTCTCGCAACCGTCGCGATCTGGGCGATCTTCATCGGGCGTTTCCAACGGCTCCGTGGCGCCCCGCGGGGAGACGGAGGCTGCGTTCGGGGAGCCACGCGACGGCGGGTCGCAGGCCGACACCGCGGCAGACCCACCAGCACGCAGCCGTTGAGGACCGCATTGTGCTCACAGCTCGCTGCGCGATCCGCTCTGGAGCCGGCCCGGCAGTGGCTCGTGCTCTCTGACCTCCATCTGCTGGCGGTAGAGGCGCGCGTAATGCCCACCCCAGCCCATCAGGCTAGAGTGCGTACCCTGCTCGAGGATCGTGCCGTTCTCGATGACGACAATGCAGTCCGCGTTCCGAACGGTGGAAAGGCGGTGAGCAATGACAAAGGTGGTGCGGCCGTCCATAAGGCGTTCCATTGTTTCTATGATTGCGGTCTCGGTTTTCGTATCGACGGAACTGGTGGGCTCGTCGAGAATCAGGATGGGGGCATCCTTCAGGAAGGCACGGGCGAGAGCGATGCGCTGGCGTTCGCCGCCCGACAGGCGCATTCCGCGCTCGCCGACCTGGGTCTCGTAGCCGTGGGGTAGGCCGACGATGAACTTGTGGGCGTTCGCCGCCTTCGCCGCCGCTATGATATCGTCGTGACTGGCAGCGGGGCGAGCGTACGCGATATTCTCAGCGATACTTGTTGAGAACAGCACGGGCTCCTGGAGGACGATGGCGAGTTGGTTACGCAGGTCGGCCAGCTTGTAATCGCGCAAGTCGACCCTGTCAAGGAGGACCTGGCCGGTCGTGGGGTCATAGAAACGGGTCAACAGACCCATGAGGGTCGTCTTACCCGCGCCTGTCGTACCCATGATGCCCACGCGAGTCCCAGGTTTAACTTCGAAGGAAACGTCGTGCAGGACCGGGTGATCTTTGTCGTAGCCGAAAGAGACATTCCGGAAGGCCACGGATCCCAAGGCACGAGAGATTCGCCTCGCGTTGTGCCGCTCGGTCACATCTGGCACCTCATCGAGCAGGGAGAAAGCGCGCTCCGCGCTGGCCAGCGAGCTCTGCAGGTGTGGCACCATCAGACTGAGGGTTTGGAGAGGTCCGTAAAGTTGCGAAAGGTAGGCCATCACCAGGAGCAGTTCACCCAGTGTAAGGGAGCCTGCTACGACGTGGCGCACACCGATGAAGAGGACGGTTGCGGTCCCGACCGCGGTGACCAGACCGACGAGCAGTCCTAATCCCCCTTGGGTGAAGATGGCACGAATACGTGCCCAAACGCCTTCGATGGCGTGATGGATGAAGCGCTCCTGTTCACGGTCCTCCTGTCCAAACGCTTTCACGACGCGGACGGCCGCCAGCGCCTCCTGCACCACCGACATGGCGGAGCTTTGGAGCCTGTACACCTCATGCCACTGGACCCGCAGGCGCCGGCTGTAGGCTCGTGAGGCCAACCAGAGAAAGGGTGAAATCACTAGCGCGACCAGTGCCAACTGCGAGTCGATACGTGCAGTAACGTAGATCATCCCGGCGAGTGTGAAGCCTGCCGTGATGAACGGGATGAAGCCATCGATCGTGATCCACTGGATGGCCGGGGCATCATACTGGATGCGGAATGTGGAATCGGTCGTGCCCCTGGAATCGTGGTAGGACAGCGAGAGGCGCTGGACGTGGCGGAAAAGCTGGGCCCGGAAGGACAGGACCAGCTTTTCGCCTGTGTAGGTGTGAAGTAGCGAACTCGCGAGCACCTGGAGCTGGCTGAGCAAGGCAATGGCGACCAATAGGCCTGCCACGAGGATGAGCACTGTGGCCTTGGAATGCGTCGCGGACGCCGGTAGCAGCGCATCCAGGAATCGGGAGAGCGGGTGGGAGCCGATGACACTGTCAACGGCAATCTTCAGCGGCAGCGGAGTCAGCAAGGCAAGGGGGGTCGACAGCAGGCTGAGCAGGAAGAGGCATCCGATATGGGGCCGGTAGGGCCGCGCTTGCCGCCATAGCCGTCGGTATAGGGTGAGATCGGTGTACTTTCCAGAGGCCATCATAGTCCTCTCATCCCGGGTCGCTTAGAGCACGCGCACAAACGCATCAGCCCTCCATGTCGTTGCGCACCTGTTTCAACCCAAGCCCCTGTCAGAGCGCCCCAGTGGGCCAGACGTGCTTGAGGCCGCGATCAACGATGGCCATGGCTACTCCAGATTCCATGATCGCCCTGCCAAGTGGCCACAGAGCCATGGCGCCAATCAGCATCCCGACCGCCCAAGCCCCATCCCAGGTTGCCACCATTGCTAGGAAGGCCAGCACCACTCCAGCCGCCAACCCGCCTGGAGAGTACCACGGCCACACGCGAAAACGGATCAACTGCTTTCCCGCTCCGTGTTCCTCGATGCCCATGAGGAGGCGAACGCCTCCGAACAGGCCAGTCCGGATCTGTAAGTCCCACCGATCGAACTCCCCACCTCGGCTCACAACCGCGCCGTGGGCTCGCAGAACGCTCTCGATGGCCTTGAGGATCTTCTCTGCCGGCCGCCACCGTTCGCTCCAAAACTGGAACCGCTGCGGGCGAGGTGCCTTCGGGGCGACCCTGATGCGGAATCGCCAGGGAGTGAGCCCGTAGCGTAGCCGGCCGGACAGCCGGGCCAGCGGTTGGAGCAGAAACAGCAACGCCGTGAGCCCGTGCATGCCGAGGCGCCGCCAGCGAGCACGAGGCGCCGTCGCAAACGAGGCGCGGATTGCACCGTTTGCGGCTTGGACCAACGACATGCTGACGGCGATGAGGAGAAGCGGTACGGCCCCGAGCACCGGAGGCCAGAGCAAGCCGAGTGCGGACAGGCCGGCCAACGAGAGGATAATGAGGTACCACTCGGGCATCAAGGAAGCGGATTGCCAGAAACCTGGGGCTGGCTCACAGCGGGATTGGAACGGCGCGCACCCCCATACGCCATGATAAATTCGCGATCGCTTGGTCAGCGCCCGCGCCAACGTCTTGCAATAGATTCTCCCGCCCCACGTGATGCTGCCAGCCGGGCGATATTTCTCAGGCC
>Ga0209157_1002062_pt1 | contig 16239 bp, 13 predicted proteins | sample GraSoiAngelo_135_FD_185892 | JGI IMG/M metagenome (GOLD analysis project Ga0209157, IMG submission 185892) | Grasslands soil microbial communities from the Angelo Coastal Reserve, California, USA - 14_0929_05_40cm (SPAdes) (version 2) | ecosystem: Environmental > Terrestrial > Soil > Grasslands ...
GAGGAATATCAGTTTCAGTGTAGTGTCCATGTGTTCCATCAAAGACTGAATCCGTAGAGATTTGCACTAATCTGCAATTGTTGTCGCGTGCGGCGTCGGCCAGGTTTCTCGCGCCGCCTACGTTGACCTTTTCTGCTTCTGCCTTGTGAGTTTCGCAGTAATCTACGTTTGTCAGAGCAGTCGAATTGATTATCACTTCAGGGTCGACTGCGCGGACTAACCTTAGCGTCGCATCCCGGTCAGTCACATCAAGCTGAGAGGAACGTGGGAAGCTCGAATGCCGTGTGTTAAAAGTACAAGAGGCCTCAAACTCGAAGCTCTGAGCAATTGGGACAATCTTCGATCCAACCAATCCAGTGGAACCTACCACAAGAAGCTTGTCCAAGTACAAATCGTACCCCTTTCATACAGGCTTTTCAATGTTAAGTGGTACACGAAAAACACGAAAGCACAACAATGATGCGCGTTAAGAGGTGTCGCCACACATGAAGAATGTGGTTGTCACAGGTGGTCTCGGATTCATCGGAAGCAACTTCATCCGCTATATCCTGAAAACTCGACGCGACATCAGGGTGACGAATGTTGACAACGAAAGTGTAGGTAGCAACCCTTTGAGCCTCCAGGACGTCATCCCGGGCCGACATTACCGATTTGTTAAGGGAGACCTATCTGATTATCAGTTCACTCGCAGAGTGTTGAAGAGAGCGAGCATAGTGGTGAACTTCGCCGCACAGACTCACGTGGACAGAAGTATTGCAAACGCCGAACCGTTCTTTGAAAGTAACACTAGGACAGTGTTCAATTTGGTTCGGGCGGTTCGGGATATGAAGGTTGAAAGTGTGGTGCATGTTTCGACCGATGAAGTGTATGGATCCATAGATCGAGGGTCTTTTGATGAGAACAGCCCTCTGAACCCTTCTAGCCCTTACTCCGCAACCAAGGCTTCCGCCGATCTTATCGTGCATGCTTGGAACGCGACATACAAACTAGGGATTATCACTCTAAGATGCACGAATAATTTTGGACCTTTTCAGTATCCTGAGAAGTTCATTCCAAAAACCATCATTAGGGCTTTGTATGGGAGAGAGATTCCGCTATATGGCGGAGGAAGACAGGTTCGCGATTGGATCTTCGTCGGCGACTTTTGCAGCGCAATCGACCTCGCCATCGACAAGGGAGATCCCGGTGAGGTCTACAATGTTTCTGCAGGCAATGAGTTATCAAATAGGGACGTCGCTGAAGGGTTGCTCAAGCTGCTCACGAATCCTGCGGCAAGGTTGGTCGATGTGGAAGATAGGCCAGGACACGACTACCGATACAGTTTGAGCTCGGAGAAAGCCCGTCTGAAGCTTGGTTGGAAACCCGCTTACAATTTTGATGACGCACTTGTCGAAACCGTAAAATGGTATCGCGAACACACGTATTGGTGGAAGCGCGTTGCAACTGCGAAGGTTCTCTCCGGAACCCCCTGGAAAGAACACTGGTGAACCTGGCAGCACTCACAAACACTCGATGCTTCCGAATACTATATCAAGATCTTACGAAGACTTTCAGATGATCATGAGATGCTGAAACGCGTTCTGTTGTTGCCTATCATTTGGGGTGTGTACGGCATTGGTGAGGTCTTAATACTCAATTATCTACTCGGCCCGATAATCGGCGATCTGGCGGGTTTCAACTTTCCCGGCAATGATAAGCCTGTAGGTGGGTCGTACCTTCCAGCTCTGTTCTTCAACTTGGCCGCATTGTTAGCTATGCTTGGCTTCAGCTTGTGGGCTCTAGGCATATGGAATGTTGACTTAGCCAATCCAAAATTGAGAAGGGATATAGCAGCTTTGGGAGTTATGCTTGGGAGTGGGTTTCTTGTTTTCTATTACGCGATATTCCTCTTTCCCCTCGTAATCTCATTGGTATATTTCCTGGCCACTAACATAGAGTAACCTTTGATTGAATTCTGCAACTGTGCTGGTTTGTGCACATAATGAAGAGGCCTACATCGCCGACTGTCTAGAGTCAATTTTAGGCCAAAAACTGCCAGCCGGGCTTATCATCGTCATTGCAGATCGGTGCACAGACCGAACAGTGGATCTTGCGAAGCGGCAATTGGCGCGAAGCCAATCGCTAATTCTTCAGAAGGATCACCTCAACTGGAGGAACAGCATCTCAGAAAACCTACAGATAGGATTCAACAGAGCTAGTGGAGATGCGTTAGTCATCGTCGACGCGGACATGACCATCCCCCCAGATTTTCTTACGATCACGGTACCACAGACGGATAGATTCGCAGTAGTTTCAGCGATCGTCAGAACCGATTCATCGAGAAGCATCCTGAATAGGCTCGTTTCATTCTGGGAACTTACTTACAGTTTCTCTCCATTAGGAGAGCAACCGCGCGGAGGGGCACGAACTATTTCGATGAGGGCTCTGAAGGTGGTAGGAGGATTCAGAGACGTCTACGCGTGGGAAACCGACCTTGACATACGCCTCCGGAGGGCAGGGTTCAAGGTGAAACTCGATAAAGGCGTGATAGTGTTGCATCGTCGACGGATGACACTTGCGAGGTCTATTGCCTACCAAATACAAGCTGGTCGAGCACGAAGGGAGCTTGGTATCTCTCCAGTACGAACTCTGCTGCATTCGATCATCAGAATGCGCCCTTTTGTCTTAGTAGGATATCTCACCAAGTGACAATCCCGCTGGCGTCCCCCGAAGGCATTGGAGGTTAGAGGCTCACGAAAGTGCTTTCGCCCACCACGAACTTTCTTCCTGCGGACTGGTGAGTGGGATCTGAAACAATCCGTGAATTCTTCCCGATTATGCTATCCGTAATCCTTTCCCTACAGTTCACTACTGTTCCGTCGAGAACTATGCTGTTCTCAATCTCAGCCCCAAGAATCCTTACTCTGCTCCCAATGGAGGTGTACGGTCCCACGCGTGCCCCGTCTCCGATTTCAGAATTCTCGCCTACGATAACGGGCCCGCGCAATGTTGTGTCAGTGTGTACAATGGACCCTTCGCCAACTTCCACATTTCCCGAAACCGAAACGCCCTTCTCGATCTTGCCCTCGACGAGTAGTTTCAAATCTCTCAACACAAGCTGGTTGGCCTCCAGGATATCTTCGGGTCTTCCCGTATCCTTCCACCAGCCTGATACTTCGTGATAGCCAATCTTTCCCCCCATATCCAACAACTTTTGTATCGCATCGGTGATCTCCAACTCATTTCTCCAACTCGGCTTCAGTTTCTCAATGGCCGCGAATATGTTAGGTCGGAAGAAGTAGACTCCCGCCAAAGCAAGGTCGCTAATGTATTGCTTCGGCTTCTCCACTAGCTTGACGATTTTTCCGTTCTGTATCTGGACGACGCCGAACCTGCTCGGATCCTTCACCTTGGTCAATACGACAGTCGCGTCAGAGTCTGACTTGAGAAATTCCTGTCCTAGTTCAGGAACACTGTCCTTCAACAAGTTATCGCCAAGGTGCACCACGAAGGGAGAGTCTCCTAGAAAGCCGCGTGAGATCAGGACTGCGTGGGCTATGCCTTTCGGGTCAGGCTGGTCGATGTAGGTGATCTTGACGTTGTATTTTGAGCCGTCTCCGAGAGCTTCGACTATGCCTTCTTGTAGGGGTCCGAGTATGACTCCGACCTCTTTGATCCCTGCGGCTCTGATCTGGTCGAAGCCGTACATGAGCATCGGCTTGTTGGCGATGGGAAGCATGTGCTTGTTTCCCGTATAGGTCAATGGACGGAGTCGGGTACCATGCCCCCCGGCGAGCAGTAGTCCCTTTAGATTCGTCAGGTAGCCATGCCTCCAGAGTTGTGCGCACTTATCGCATCAATAAATGAGTTCATGTTCGCGTATGGCTAGCCATTACAAAACAAGAAGCACTCTCCGTTAGACTCGGGAGGCTAGGAACCACCCTCAGGCGAGGCCGCTCATCGACCGAAGCTACAGGCCTAAGTGTGTGTGTCGAGACGCTGCCTAAACAGGGTCGACGTTGAGAACACTAACGGAGTAGACTCCCGGGGCGTCTGATTTGAGGAAAATAGCTAGCGTGACTTGCTGAGGCGTGTTCCAGCCTTGACTTTGCCAGATCGATACGGGGTCCATCCTCACGGTGTTCCAGGCAGATCCCTTTGTAGGAACGACGACGGTAGTGTTGGATGAGTATGTGGTTATGCTCCCCTGGTTCGTCCGGTTCGAGAAAACGAAAAACAAGATGTGAGTTCCGTCTGTCACGCTGGCGGCGAACATGACATTCGCCGCAACGCTCTTCGTGCCCTGAGGCTCGAAGTTGATGTTTACGCTGGTGGCGTTGAAAAGGACCCTCTGCGAGAGTGCCAATTGTTCGATCCCGATACCGGTTTTCGTATAATTCAAAATCATCTGTAATCCGCCATTCCCGTTTACGCCCAAGGGAGAGATTCGGGATGTAGTAAGGTCAGTGTTGATGGGGGAGAGTTTCCAGCTGAAGGGCACTTTTTTCCCGACGCTCGCGTCCAGTGTCCACCACTTCAGGCGCGGGTTCGCAACTGGAGGGGCTGGAATGCTTGCCTTGTAGGACGAGGATTCGCCCAATAGCTGGTTGGTCAGCTTGTCATAGATCATTACGTGGAACTGAGCTCCTCTTGGGACGGCGCTCAAGGCGTCGGGAGCAGTTATGATGTACGAGTTCTGCGCTCCCGATTCTAGGAATCTGGTCGAATTGGTGGTCCAGAAGTATGTTAGCGGGTTCCACCATTTCACGAAGAAGGTGGGGGACACCGGGGTGGAGAATAGATTCTTCAGAGTGACGTTGATCATGGTCGCGGCCCCAATATTGTCCGGGTCCATCACGCCGTTGATCTGGATCGATGCCTGCTGCGTTGCGGCTTGAGATATGTAGGCACCGGACGCGCCGACAAAAGCGAAAGTGAGAGCCACCAGCACCATCAGTGAAGGAGTTAGTCTCCTCCTGGTGATTCTTAGAAGTGTTTCGGTTGGCGGCCGCCATGCGATGTTCGGTAGCCTCATCGCGAATAGGGCTCGCAGATTCGGACCTCCGAGGCGCGTTAGTTCGATGACAAGAGGGAATCCCCAGTAGGCCATGTAGTTAGGAAACGATCTGTAGTAGAGGAAGAAGATGAATATCGGGAAGGCGAAGACCATGCTGTTCAAGCCCCGGTAGTGTCGAGCGTAGCTGTAGAGGAGGAAGCTGGAGGCGCCGAGTACCAGGATTAGATAGAAGGAGGAAGGAAGGGCAACACCCAGGTCTAGCAGGATGTCTGAGAGACCTAGGCCGCCCGGAACCTGAGAGGGAGAACTCGGCAGGTATGGAACTACGACCGCGTTCCACCATGCATTTGGGGAGGCGATCATGAAGGGAAGGTTGGGCAAGAAGAATGCGGCGGTCATCAGCGCGACGTTTGTGAGAAGATTACGTGTTCTTGACTGGGGGGTTTCGTGCCAGAGTCGAATCAGAAGGAAAGGGGCGACGACGATGGCAATCTGTTTCGTTGCGATCGCCAAGCCTAGAGTGGCCCAGCTGGCCTTCGGGTGACGGTACCAGAGAAATGCTGTAAGGACGAGGAAGAAGGCCCAGACACTATCAGTCCAGCCGCCTGCGATTACGACTGGAAATAGGCCGAAGGGCGCGAGACTCATGCTCTTGAACTTGGCCGGGGCCAATCCGAAGACAATGAGGATTGAGAGAAGGAAGAAGATGAAGACGGCATCCCGCAGATCACGAATGCCCAGGACATAGAATGGGAGAACCGACAGGAAGCTTAGCGAGGGATAGGCTAGGTGGAAGTCGAAGGAGCCATCAACGCCGGGCGTGTAGAATGAGGGGGAGAAGCCAAACTGGTCGAGCAAAGGCTTGATCGAAAAGCCGTATGGACTCTGCAGCTCGAGAACCTTCAACACTCCCATATAGGTTCCAACAACCGTGTCCGTCGTGTAGCTGACGATGAGGACTCTTGAGACGATAACATACAGCGCAATTATCGCCGTAAGGTGGCCAAGCAAAGAGAGCTGATTGGCGCGAAGCATGGTGAGCTTCTTTCCATGCGCTGAGATGAGATTGAAGAGGCCAAACCCGATCAACCCTGCGGATAGGGCCAAAACTTCGATTACTAATGGTCGGACTACTAGTAGCAGAACGCCTGCGAGAATCAGGAATCCTCCTGAAGCTCCCAGGCCGACACGAGTCCACCTTGCAGCGGTGGAGAGGCCTTCGCGTAGTCCAAGATAATTGTAGAGCTTGTTAATGGCCCATTGCGGCGCACCGAGTAATCTCGTCAAGAACAAACCTCTTCTCACTCTACTTGCCGCCCATCGTCTCTGAAATGATTGTGGTGCTGGAATTTTCCCACTTAAGGATTACGTGGAAAATAGCTCTACGGCTTGGGACAACCTCGTTATGAAAGGAAGAATCGCTGCAACGTTGAATCTCTAGTCGAGACGCCCTTTCCAGGAACCCGTCTCACCTATCGTGTCCTCGATCAGTTCGCAGACGATGTGTCCTATCATGATATGACACTCCTGTATCCTCTGCGCGTCATCTGAGGGGACAACCACTTCGTGATCACACAACGAGGCGAGCTGCCCGCCCCCAGAACCAGTCAGGGCGATGGTTTTCGCCCCGATCTTCCTTGCTTCCTGGACGCCTCTGATAACGTTCTGCGAGCGGCCGGTTGTACTGATGCAGACGGCAACGTCGTCCGGCTCCACTGTCGCCTGGACCTGACGTGAGAAGACTTCGTCGAAACCGATGTCGTTGCCTATGGCGGTCAGAACTGAGGTGTTGGTCGTTAGGGCAGACGCTCTGAGGGCAGGACGCATTCTCTTAAACTTCCCAACAAGCTCCGCCGATATGTGCTGAGCGTCGGCAGCACTTCCGCCGTTTCCGAAGAAGACAACCTTTCGACCCTTTTGCAGTGCCATAGTCATGATGTGAGCCATCTCGACGATATCATCGAGACACTCTCTCGCAACTCGTTCCTTTGTTTCGATGCTGCTACGTATGGCTGCGAGTGCAGCGGAGGATGGGCTAGCTTCTTCCGCTGGTCGCTTGTGAGCTAGTCGGCTATTTTGCATCGTCTCTCATGGTCCTACTTTGGGCTCCGCCAGGTTTGCAAACCCTCGAGATCGAATCTGACCGGAAAGGCCTTCCCACCGAGATGCTCTACCTCTTTTTCCACATGGACCCGTTTGCCAGGCTCACAGTATAGGAAGAGGAATCCTCCGCCTCCCGCCCCTAGAAGTTTGCCGCCTATAGCTCCGTTCCGCCGGGCGGCTTGGAGTAGCTTGTCGATCTCATTATTGGATATCGCGGAGTCAAGCGCTTTCTTCGTCTCCCACTCAGAGTTCAGCAGTCCAGCGAACTCTGTGAGGTTGCCGGTAAGGAGGGAGTCTTTCATCTGGAGCGTCAGTTCCTTCATACGCTCGAGCGCGTCCATGACCTTCAACTCCTTATTTTCGTACGACTCTATCTGCCTCTGAAGAATACCCCCCGAACGTCGCGTCGTCCCGGTGAAGCAGAGGAGGCTACTATACTCCAGTTCGTTCAAGGTCTCTCGCTTTATGCGAAGAGGATTGACGATGTTCGCCTCCTTCTTGAACTCGATCAGGTTGAAGCCCCCAAAGGTTGACGCGTATTGATCCTGCAAACCTCCTGGAATTCCGACATCATTCCTTTCTACATCATACGCAAGATTTGCTATGTCGTAGTCTGTCATCGAAGTGCCCTTCCATTCGCGGAAGGCGCCTATGAGTGCGACGCACAGTGCCGAAGACGATCCCAGCCCTGCGCCCGGGACAGCGTCGTATCTGAGATTTGCATCAAATCCTTCGTCCACCTGAAAGCGCTTGGCGACCGCTTGGACGAACTCCACCTCTCCACTAGTCTCCAGCTGACCAAGTCTCCCGGGTCCAGTAGAGACATCTTGGTCTTCCCTGGATACGGTAACCATCCCATCAGTTCGAGAGGCAATGGAGCAGTAGGCATAATTCTGAATCGTAGAAGAGAGAACGACCCCGCCCTTCAATCCGGGATAGGGAGGGACATCTGTTCCTCCTCCCGCGTAGCTGACTCTGAGAGGAGCTCTGGCCCTAATCTTCACCATATCATCTCAGCACTCCCAACCTTTCTCTCCGCCTTGGATGATACTAGAAGCTGCCTTCTGCAAATCTCCCACGTTCGTCTGGACACGAATACCACGGCACCCAGCCCTCTTCGCCGCTTCAAGATCAATCTCCTTGTCACCAATCATCCAAGAACCCCCCAGATCGATCCCAAGGTCCTTTGCAGCCCTTAGAATGAGGCCAGGCTCGGGCTTTCGACAGCTGCATCCCTCTCCAGGCAGGTGCGGACAGTAGTAGATACCATCCACAAAACAACCCACCCGTTTGAGCTCGGACTTCAACTTCTCATGAATCCTGCCCATTTCGTCGTGAGTAGTCAGTCTCCTTCCGACTACAGACTGGTTGGTCACAACAATCAATCGGAATCCGCGATCTCGAAGAGCACGAAGCGGCGGTCCGATACCAGGCAGAATCTCAAGCTCTTTCGGTGTCTTGACGTAGTCGGGTCTCTCTCGTGTCAGCACACCGTCCCTATCTAAGAAGACCGCTTTGAGACTCGTCTGTCTGCCCTCCGTCCCGCTCTTCGATATCTGAATTAATAGTATTTTCCAGAGCCATTATCAGCAAAGAAGATGAGGATAGGTTAAGAGTCGAACAGGTACGGAAGCCTTGACAACTAGCAAGAGGCCGATAGCCGGTATGAAGCCTGAGTCACCCATAACAAAAACGTGAATTGCTCAATATGGAGTCATGGATATATATCTCAGCGATTTCGCTCGCCTTCAGCATACCAGGCCTATTGTTTTCCTACTACAGTGTGATTCTTTTCCTGAGCACACTCCGCTATCCAAGAACCCTCGCGGAAAGCTCGTCCCTTCGAGAGACCCCCTTCGTCTCATTTCTCATAGCGACATTCAACGAGAAGTTCGTCATAGCCAACACGTTGGACGAAATCAAGAACCTCGACTACCCAAGAGACAAGCTACAAGTCGTGGTCGCAGACGACTCTTCCGACGAAACCGTTGAGGTGATCGACCAGAAAGTACTGGAGCTCAACAGCCTAGGCATACAGGCTGTAGTTTCAAGAAGGAAGGCCAGGAAGGGTTTCAAGAGTGGTGCGCTAAACCAGGCAGCCTCGCTACTCAAGGGTGATTACGTCCTGCTCCTGGACGCGGATTCCACAGTCAGGCCGGATATACTGACGAAAGGGCTGAACGCCTTCAGTCGAGACGCTCGGATTGGGTTCGTCTCATTTCGAGTCGGCCACTACAACCGAGAACAGAACTTGACGACCCGACTATTTGCGCTCCAGCTTGACCAAGGAGATACCGTCACAAAAATGGGCGCTTATTCGATTGACGCTCCATACTCCTTCCAAGGCGGGTTTGTCCTAGTCTCGATGGCCGTGCTGAGACAGGTTGGTTTCTGGGCGAACGAGTCGATCGTCGAGGATGCCTATTTGTCCTGTAAAATATACTGTGCGGGATATAGGGGAGTATACTTGAGCGATGTTCGAATATTCAGCGAGGACCCGTCGAGCCTGGAGGTCTGGAAGAAACAGGCTGCTCGTGTAGCGCAGGGATGGGCGAATTGTGCTATTACCAACGGACGAAAGATCCTGAGTTGCAAAAAGCTCTCTATCTGGAGAAGAATCGTCCTGTTTTCCACCTTGGTCGGGCCCTTCCAAGGACTGAGCTGGATAGTTGTAACATTCGTGTCGGCACTCGGACTAATATTCGGGCTGAGTGCCCCCTCAAACTCGATATTTTCTAGTCCGATCTACATCCTGGTCGTTACATTGCCTGTAGTTTCCTTTTTCGGTTCAGGGATCTATGCTCTCTACATCCAAAAGATAATGAGTCTGCGCAACCTCGCCCTTCTTCCCCTACTCTCCTACACGACCTCCTGCATGACCACCGCGATGACGATCGGCTTCCTGAACGGCATGAGAGGCAAGACGGGCTTTTTCTTCAGAACTCCAAAGCACGGCCTTGGTAAAGGTGGGAACGAGCAGTATCATCGTGATATTCGTCTCGACAGGATTGCAGTCGCAGAAGGGATCTTCGCCGCAACGGCGCTCGCGATGAGCGTGGTCGTACTCTTCGACGGGGTTTGGGCCTTAGGCCTGACCCTTGCTGGTTTCGGCGCTTTGACACTCAAATCAATGAATCTCTCTCGCATTCTCTCACCTAAGTCATTGTAGTATCCTTACGGGATCTGACATGGATAGGATGGTCAGAGGCTCATGACCTATTTCCTGAGCCAGATAAAGTACTGATATCCAACATTCGGGAATGTCGGGGCGCTTACGAGTTGATAGTTCGAGTTTACCCATCTGGACACGCCTTCGGTTCCCGGAAATCCGTACCAGAGAAAATCGTCTGGGTAAGGTACTGGTCCGGTACCGAGGATGAAAACCAGCACCGTGGTGTTGTGCGACTGCCAAGCTTCCACAAATTCGGAAGGCGAAACGGCTCCCAGACCTTCATGTGTGACGCCATCAGCGTCAACATAAGTTGTGTTGAAAATGTCGTTGTAGGCGGCTTGGAAAGGCCATTGAGTAGAATTGGGAGGCTGAATCAGCCTCGACGCGAAGAAGGCGATACTGCCCTCGCTGGTCCATATGGCATTTCCTTCCAGAGTGATGCTCGCAACGTAATGGCCTATGGCTTGGTTCGCCAGAGTGTAGGGGCTGTTGGATAGAAAGCCGGACTGATAGGGAAATATCACGACCGCGCTTACTACTAGGCCAATCACCATCGCCCCATGGAAGTAGTCCCATGGAACCAGGCGGGCTCTCTTTCGCAGAGTCAGGAGAATCTGCTTGGCAATTTTCTCGACTGGGCCAGTCGTCATGCAGACTAGGAAAGGCGTCAGGTAAGCCACATAGTGGTTCAATACTATCCTCGGGATCGCAAATACCATTACAAGATTGGCTATTAGCACCCATGCGGGCAGCAATATCATGGGGTCCGCCCCGGACTTGACGCGGCGCACGATTTCCAAGCTCCCGACCGTAGCCAGTATGAAAATCGGCAGGAGCTGCCATATGGCCTGTTCGATGTGATAGACTCGTTCGACGAAGGTGAAAGCTGGCCTCAAGCTTGTCTGCAGCCCCAGGCTCTGAACGATGAAGTTGGGTAGCGCCGCCCTCCACGTGATCATGAGTCCCAACACCAACAATATCGCAGCAGCGCCACCAACGACTAGGCAGGCCGCCTGCTTCGGAAAAAGTTCAAGGAATCGATTCCTTCTGGCCTTCAGCTGATAGATTGCCAGAAACCCCAAGAGTGACACTGCAAAGAAAAGGGCGGTAAACCAAATCATCACTGCGATACCAAGTAGGACGCCGGAAACAGCGAGGCGAGAGTTCGACCCTTTCTCAAGACCTCTAACGAAGAAGACTGTTCCCAGGAGGATCGGAACATCGAAAATAGTAAACTCCAGAGGAGTAGTAGTCGCAAAGGGTAGGGGATACAAGGCAAAAAGCGCCAATCCCAGCAAAGGATGGATTGACGCCGGACTGGGCGATCGTAAGATTCTGAAGAGCCAGTAGCAAATGCCCGCGTCTAGTAGGTATGTCGATAGGTTGAAGGTTCGCAGGACCAGCAGGTTTCCCTGAGCGAGTAGGGCCGAAGGAATGAGTACTAAGTAGCCAATGGGAGGATGCGCGAGCATTATCTGTGAATAGGGCGTGACCCCTCTTCCGATGGCATAGGCCGCGTAAGCATAGATGGATTCATCACTCAGGAAACCGTTACTCAAGATACCGGGAAAACGGATGAGGAACCCGGCAATCAGGATTACTGCGACAGCTATGGGCTCTCTCGCGGGTCTCTTCGTTCGGAGGGTTTCGTTCGCACTCGAAAAGTTCCTGCATGACAGATTTCTTCGCCTCGAACTGTTCGTGACCGCGGCCTCTAACCCAGGGTCAAAACACGCTTCCGACTTCAAGACTTCGTCCCATCTTTCCCTCGGCAAACGCTTTCTCATTCACGTAAGAGGAGCGCGGGAGCGGAAGGCCACTCAGCTGACTGAAGGCTCGTCTTTTCATGATGTAGAATTGGATCGGAACCAAGGGTTTGGCCATAGAAGATCGTATCACGTTATCTGAAACAATTCGACGGAGTTGTGAGGCTCTCCTCGCCTCTACGACCTGCCTGAGGTTCGCTATCATCCACAGGTAGGATCTCACCGTGTCCATGCCGAATCTGCGTTTTCCTTTCGCGGCAAAGTAGAAGAGTGAAGTGAGGTCTAGGAAGATACGGATTGGAAAGAAGCGGCCCAGCGATGGCAAAGAATAGTTCTTGACCAGAGTTAATAGATTGTTTCTATGTTTGAGGAAGGACGTTCTCGGAACCGGGGTGGCTCCCCCTAGGTGGTAGACGATTGAGGCTGGAACGGACACGACTCTATAGCCCCGCATTCGGAGTCTCCAGCTGAGGTCGATCTCCTCCATCTGGAACTGAAAGAGGTCATCCAAGTAGCCTACCTCTGCTACGGATCTCAGTCTTAGAAACATTGCCGCTCCACTCGCCCAGAATATATCCACTGTCTTATCGTATTGCCCAAAGTCTTCTTCAGTCTGGTCGAAGAGTCGGCCCCGTGTGAAGGGCACTCCGCAGAGATCTAGCATTCCGCCACAGGCGCCGTTATACTCGAAGAAGCTAGGGTTGCTGAGCATTCTCAGCTTCGGCTGGCAAGCTGCGATCGAAGGATCGCATTCGGCCTCCTCGACGAGTCTAGCCAACCATTTTGGGTCGACAACGATATCATCGTTCAGAAGCACTGCATAGGTTCCTGTCACTCTCTTCAGGGCGAAGTTGCAAGCGCGAACGAAGCCCATGTTCCGGAATGTCCTAAGGGTCCTCAGTTTGCCTTTGAAAGCGTTCTCCGCCTTCTCTGTCGACCCGTCTGTAGACCCGTTGTCTACCAAAACAACCTCCAGATTGTCATATTCAGACTCGATCACGGATTTCAAAGCGTTATAGAGAGGGTCGAACCCTCTCACATGGATCACAATTACGGAGACCGCAGGACTGGGGATGGTTACTGACCTGATTCTCGTCGATTCCTGCTCAGGTGGAAGTCACGCCAAATTCGCAGAATCGTCGTCAGTTCTTGGACTGCTGCTTTGACAATCTTGGAACCACTGTAGACTCTGCTCGCCCCTATCCTCGGCCTATATGCTACCGGAACTTCAATCATGCGACATCCGTGAAGGGATGCGATAGCAGTAAACTCGAGCCAGAAGTTGTATTTTGAATACTTTACTCTGCGGGCAATGCGTTGCGCGGGGCCAAGCCGCATCAGCCTGAAGGCGCTAGTGACATCTCTTTGCTTTGAGCGAAACAGAATCCTTTCGAGTATTCTCAGACCTGTCGATAGAAAAACCCGTAAGGGGGTTTCGGTTCTGGTAATCCTCGTCCCTACGACGATGTCTGCTTCGTTTTTTCTCAGTTCGTGCCACAGGATCCGGAAGTCTGAAGGGTCGTATTGTCCATCAGAGTCCATGAACAAAATGTAGTCTGTTTTCCCGTTTACTCCAAGGATTGCATCTTTTGCTGCTAGGGGGTAACCCTTCCGGGTTGATCCCAAACGTATCTGCAGGTTCGGTAATTCAGAGGCGGTTGAGATCAGCGCGTTCTTTGTATCGTCGGTGCTTCCGTCTTCAGACACGACAAAGGCTACATTATCCCAAACTTTGGTGATCTTTCGCGAGGCTTCTAGTATAGTGGATCGTATAGTGTCCCCTTCATTGAAGACAGGCATTACAACGGTTAGTTGAGCTTCATTAGTCTCAAGCGCCTGCAAGTTGTTGTGTCCGCTCGTACAGCATTTTTTCCACTACTCCGCCGTTGGGCTTGTGGCTCCTCACATACCAGTCTATCGTGGATCTCATTCCCTCCTTGAGGCTTACCCCAGGTTCCCAGCCCAATAGCGCACGGGCTCTGGAAATGTCGAGGGCACGACTTCGGACCCCGACAGGACCAGCCGGGTCAAACCTGATCTTGGGGTGGAATTCCATAAGGTCGAATATCATTCGCGCCATTTCGACTAGGCTAATTCTCCTCTGTGTCCCTAGGTTGATCGGTGTACCGTCGGATACCTTTTCCGCGGCTAGTAATGTACCCGACACAATATCTGATACGTAAGTAAAGTCTCGTTCCTGGTTCCCGTCACCCCATATGACGAATGGGTCCATCCTCTCGAACGCTTTGTAGATAAGGGCAACAATTGCGTGTGTCTCATTCTCCCTGGGACCATAAGCGGTCACAAATCTGACGCTGCAGCCTTGGATATCATACTGGCGAATGAAGGAATTGAGTTGCATTTCTCCCATCAGTTTCGCCCAGCCATACTCAAGGTCGGAACTGAGGGGCTGGTCAAGGTGCTCGACAGGTGCATCCTCTTCCCTTAACAGATAGCTAGAGCCTACTTTGCTCTGAAGCTTGGGAGGGTAGACGCAAGCGCTGCTTGCAAAGACAACCTTCCCAACACCAGAAGTCGCGCAAGCTTCGAAAACGTGATGGTCGATCGCAAAGTTAGACGTGATATCTGCAGGATGCGAATCAATGTAGCCTCTCCCGCCATGAGTGGCGGCCAGATGGAACACTATTTCATGTCCCCGGAAGAGTCTTACCAAGTTGTCCAGGCTAGAGTATTCGAGGTCTTGGTCTACGAACTTGATTTCGGGAAGGCTCTTTTCTAGGTTCTCAAGGGTCCCACTACTCAAGTTGTCGAGAACGACAACCTCCGACCCCAAGCCAACAAGCGAGTCAACAAGGTGGCTGCCTATGAAACTAGCCCCGCCAGTAACGACCACTTTTTTCGACTTCCAGAACGAGCTGTCGGGACCAGCCATCTGTATTGCCTTCTCGCAGACACGCGGGGACCCGTCATATATGAAATGTCTCTCGGCTATCGAGATATCGGGAACAGGTCAGCAACAAGATTGCCATAAGACGCAAGGGACACAACGATGGGATCTATAGCGCGAATATCTCTAGCTAATCCAACAACGTGACTCGCGTTCTTAGGATCTCTGTCAAGATCTGATTGAATGATTCGCTAGAAGGCGCATAGCTTTGGATTGATTTTTTCTTTCTCTTCAACCTCATTCCTGCGAATAGCAAGACTGCTACTCCGCCGGCTCCAGCCGCTAGAGTGACTAGATACCAGTATTGGAGCCACAAGGAGCCGGGGATTGTGGAGAATGTCTTGACTGTCGCTGATAGCCCTGAGGTGCTTGGGTTTCCCCCTTCATCCAAAGCGATCACCTTGAACGTGTAAGTTGCGCCTGCAGACAGGTTCGCGACAGTGTACTTGTATCCATACCCGGGTAGCGAGGGGAATGCCCAGTCCAAGGAGTTCGCCGGAACTGTCGCAAGCAAGGTATTCCCCTGATAGACTCGGTAGCTCACTACAGCTACATCATCAGCCGCCTTCATCCAGCTAAGCGTTAGACCATTCTCGCCAACGTTGGTAACAACCAACTGTGCGCTTGGAAGCCAACCGGGCGGGGTTGTATCAGGGCTTGGTAGGAAGAGAAGTGTTAGTGGATAATTGTCCAGAACAGCGGCAGTATCGTCTGAGGATAGGAGGCGAAAGGGCGTGTCTCCTATGCTGTCAGGGCTGGGACATATGCTCTGGGAGGATCCACTGCAGTTGTCCATTCCATTATAACTTGACCAGAAATTTCCGCCGACGGGGTATCCATCATCAAAATACACTGCGTTTGGATACACGTAAGCCGCATCGTAGAAGAAGTTGTTGTGGTAGATGAGAAGAGCCTTGGAGCCGTAGTATCCCGTGGCATAGAGTCCTGCGCTATGGGGATAGAGGTTCCCATTTCCGTTATTAGAGAGGCTGTTCTCAACTATGGTGATGTTGGAGTAGCCGATTATGCTGATTCCGACGTTGTTCGAGTTGACGCTGTTTCCTGTGATGAAAGTATCGTTGACGTTTATCAGTTGCATTCCGACGTTGGTGTTTGATAGTTCGAGTTTGGATATGGCGAGGTTTTTGCAGTTAATCGCTATTAGTTCGCCCGCGATAGTTCCATTGATGTCGACGTTTGAACAGCCATTGTAGTAGAGGATGGGTCTGTCGTTGACGATGTTGTCCGGTGTGATTGTCAAGGAGACATAGGGCGCGTATGGTGGTTGGTTCTG
>Ga0209157_1002064_pt1 | contig 16225 bp, 15 predicted proteins | sample GraSoiAngelo_135_FD_185892 | JGI IMG/M metagenome (GOLD analysis project Ga0209157, IMG submission 185892) | Grasslands soil microbial communities from the Angelo Coastal Reserve, California, USA - 14_0929_05_40cm (SPAdes) (version 2) | ecosystem: Environmental > Terrestrial > Soil > Grasslands ...
TTCCCTTCAAGGGACGGCGGGCGTAGCGCCCCGGGATGGAGCCCAGCCGCACCGGGGCAGCGAGCGCGTGCCGCGTGGTCGCGCGACCCCTTCGCAGTCGCCGGCCAACCTGACCCACTGCCCCGGAGTGGACGCTAGAGCTTGACGAGCTTGGCGAGGACGATGTCGGGCATGGCGCGGATCTCCTCGAGTGCCCCCGCATCCATTGGATCGTCGAGGTTCAGGAGCGACACGGCGCGTCCGCCCCGGCGCTCACGGCCGAGCTGCATGCCCGCGATGTTGATCCCGTGGCGGCCGCACAGGGTTCCGATGCGGCCGATCACGCCCGGCACGTCGAGGTTCGCGAACACGAGGATCCAGCCCTGCGGCAACGCCTCCAGCGAGTAGCCATCGACCCGGACGAAACGCGGCTCCCGCTTGAAGAAGACGGTGCCGGCGACCGACGCGACGCCGCGGTCGGTGCGGAGCTCGGCGCTCACGAGGCTCGCGTAGTCCGAGCTCTCCGTCGTCGAGGTCTCGGTGACCCGCAGCCCGCGCGCCTTGGCGATCAGCATCGCGTTCACGTCGGTGACGTGCTCGGAGAGGATCGTGCCGAGGAGCCCCCGCACGAACGCGAGGGTCAGGCTCGCCGTCGATCGCCCGACGATCTCGCCCTCGTACGTGAGCCGCGCCTCCTGCATCCGGCCCTCCGCCATCTGCGCGAGGAAGCGGCCCATCGTCTCGGCGAGCCCGACCCAGGGTGCCTGCTCCTTGTGGGTCTCGGCGTCCATGGCCGGCAGGTTCACCGCGTTCACGACGACACCCCGCAGCAGCGCGTCAGCGACCTGGTCGGCGATGGCGAGCGCGACGGCCGTCTGGGCCTCGTCGGTCGCCGCGCCCAGATGGGGCGTCACGATCACCTGCTCGAGCTGGAGGAGCGGGTGATCGGCCGGCGGCGGCTCCTGCTCGAAGACATCGAGCGCGGCGCCGGCGACGCGGCCCGACTGGATCGCGCGCGCCAGCGCCAGCTCGTCGACGAGGCCGCCGCGGGCGCAGTTGATGAGGCGCGCGCCCGGCTTGAGGCGCGCCAGCTCCGCCTCGCCGAGGAGGTGCCGCGTGTCCCCGGTGAGCGGCGTGTGGATCGTGATGAAGTCGGCCCGCGCGAGGAGCTCGTCGAGCTCGACGCTTTCCACGCCCAGGCGCTCGGCGGCCTCGCGCGTCAGATACGGGTCGTAGGCGATGATTTGCATGCGAAAGCCGAGCGCGCGGCGGGCCACCTCGGAGCCGATCCGGCCGAGGCCGAGGATGCCCAGCACCTTGCCGAAGAGCTCGACGCCCTGGAGCCGGCTCTTCTCCCATCGCCCGGCCTTGAGCGTGAGATCGGCGGCGGGCAGGCGGCGGGCCATCGCCAGGAGAAGCCCCAGGGTGTGCTCGGCGACCGCGGTGGTGTTCCCGCCCGGGGTGTTCATGACGATCACGCCGCGCTCGGTCGCGGCATCCACGTCGATGGAGTCGACGCCGGCGCCCGCCCGGCCGATGACCTCCAGCCGGCGGCCCGCCTCGATCACGGCGCGCGTCACTTTGGTGGCGCTGCGGACGATGAGCCCCTCGTACTCGCCGACGCGGGCGGCGAGCTCACGCTCGCCGAGCGAGCCCGCCACCTCGACGTCGAGGCCGTGCTTGCGGAGCGCGTCGACGCCGACGGGCTGGAGGCCGTCGGTGACGAGAACCCGCTTCACGACTTCTCGACGAAGATCTTCTGCGCCGCGCGGACGCTCGAGCCGAAGTCGACGGGCTGGCCGAGATCGGCGAGCACCTGCTCGAGCGCCGACAGGGCGACGATGACGTCGAACTCGGCGGCGTACCCCATGTGCCCCAGGCGGAAGAGCTTGCCCTTCATCTCCCCCTGTCCACCCGCGATCGTGATGTTGTGGCTCTGGGCGTAGGCCGCGACGATCTTCTCGCTGTCGACGCCGGTGGGCGCCCGGATGGCGGTCAGCGCCGGGCTGGGCGTGGCCTTCGCGAACAGCTCGAGCCCGAGGGCCTCGGCACCCGCGCGGGTGGCGCGCGCCAGCCGGTCGTGGCGCTTGAACACGTTGGCGAACCCCTCGGCCTCGAGGAGTCGCAATGCCTCGCGCAGGCCGACGACGATCGACACCGCGGGCGTGAAGCGAACCTCGTTCTTCGCCACAAACTTCAGCTCGTCGGTGAGATTGAAGTAGTACTTCGGCAGCGTCGAGGTCTTGGTCTTCCGCCAGGCCTTCTCGCTGAGCGCGCAGAACCCGATGCCCGGCGGCAGCATCAGCCCCTTCTGCGAACCCGCAACCACGAGGTCGACCCCCCAGGCGTCCATCGGCAGATCGGCGATCCCGAGGCTCGACACCGCGTCGACGATCAGGATCGCGTCGTGCTGGCGGGTGACTGCCGCGTACGCCCGGACATCGTGGAGCACGCCGGTCGAGGTCTCGCTGTGCTGCGTGAGCACGGCCTTCACCTCGGGATGGGTCTTCAGCGAATCGGCGAGGCGCGCGGCGTCCACCGTGTGCCCGAAGGGCGCGGTCAGATCGATGACGTTGAGGCCGTAGGCCCTGGCGAGCTCGAGCCAGCGGTCGCCGAACTTCCCGGCGCGAATCACCGCGACGGCGTCGCCCGCCGAGAGCGAGTTGACAACCGCCGCTTCCATCGCGCCTGTCCCCGAGCAGGCGAGCGGCACCACCTCGGCGGTCGTCTGGAAGAGCGTCTTGAGCCCGGCACGCACCTCGACGAACAGCGCCTCGTACTGCGGGGTGCGGTGGTGGATGATCGGCCGCGCCATCGCGAGGAGGACCTCGCTCGGCACGGGCGTGGGACCCGGCGCCATCAACTGATACTTCTTCATGCAGCCGGCCTCCTTCGAGGGGTCAGATTCGATTCGATCGTAACACGGCCTCCGGCGCCCGAGCGCCCCAGCGCGGTCACGAAGATCGCGTCCTTGCCGGCGGCGTGCGGCGAGAAGAACTCGATCACGTCGGCGTCGTAGAACGTGAGACCGGAGGCGCCGAACCCCTGAGCGTACGCGGCGAGATAGGCCCGACCGCCGGCGAGCCCCGCCTCCAGATTCGCGAGACGGTAGCCGCGAGCACCGAAGACGTCGGACAGATCGTCGAGTCGCGCCATGAAATAGATGACCGCGGCTGCGTCCCCACCGAGTGGTTGTTCGAGACAGAGGTAGGACGAACGGTTCCGGAAGTCGCCGGCGGCCAGGAACTCGAGCACGTGGGCGGTGGGATGGTAGTAGTACGCCCCGGGCGAAACGTCCTCGACGCTGTTGACGATGAGATAGAGGTCGACGAGACCCGCCGGCACGTCGGCCCCGAAGCCGCGGGTCGCGGCCCAGAGGGCCGTCGCCAGCTCTTCGGCCGTGAGCGGCGCGTGCCCGAACTGTCGGGTCGAACCGCGCCGCTGAATCGTCTCGCCGAGCCCTCGTCCGGCTTCGCGTCGGGGCGCCGGCAACGCCACCAGGCGCGCGGACCGCGCATCGATCTCGGCCGCCACCCCCCGCGCCCCCGCCCCGCCCTGCAGACGCCACGCGCGAACGGCCTCGGACGTCGAGAGCGATGAAGCCAAGTGGATCTCGCGCACGAGCGGATAATCGACCTCCGATGAGGAAAGCGGGAGCGTTGGATGATCGATCGCTTCGGGCGCGCCGCCGGGAGGCGCGATGGAGGTTTCGTGCCCGACCACGACCAGCTCGAGAGCGACCTCGCGCGCCGCATCGAGCCCCAGCAGACGGTTGACCTCGCCGTCCACGAATCCCGTCAGCACGCGCGGGCCGAGCTCGAGGCCGCCGGCGACGGCGAGGAGGTTGGCGAGCATCGTCCCGGAGTCCCAGAAGAGGTGGCGGTAGGCGCGCGCCTGGTACTTCCAGGCGTTGCGCCAGTAGATCCCGGTGAGCAGGACGGTCGCGGCGCGCCGCGCGAGCGAGTCGTCGCCGGCAGCCGTCGCGAACGCCTGGCGAACGTCGCCGGCGCGCAAGCGGCGAAGGGTAAAATCACCGGGACAGAAGTGATAGAGGCCCGCGTCGAGCCCCGCGACCTGAGCAACCGCCACATACATCTCGGTCTGGTAGAGCGCGCCCGTCGAGGCCGCGGCGCGGAAGAGGATCTCTCCCCCACCCGGGTAGGTCTTCTTCCTGGTCACGCCGGCGGAGTGGTAGAGGAGCGTCGCGAGTTGGCTCAGCGTGAGTGTCGCGCCATCCGTCTGCGGGCCGGCGATGGCGGCGAGCGTGTCGATCGCCGGAGGGTCGAGCTCGCGCGGCAGCGCGAACGACGAGAGCTCCGTGTAGATCTTGAACGGGAACGGTTTGATGTCCCACTCGAGCGTGTGGCCGCTGGTGCGGACCGACGCGGGCGAGTGCGCGGTCCGGTCGTGGTACTCGCGGGCGGTCAAAAGCGATACGGCGGGCGGACGACGCCGCGCTCGGTGATGATCGCCGCGATGAGCCGGGCGGGCGTCACGTCGAAGGCCGGGTTGAACACCGGCGAGGCGGCCGGCGCGGTTTGCTGCGCGCCCACGCGGCGGACTTCCGACGCATCGCGCTCCTCGATGGGGATGTCCGCGCCCGAGGCGAGCGCCGGATCGATCGTCGAGAACGGCGCCGCGACATAGAACGGCACCTGGTGGTGGGCGGCGAGCACCGCGAGCGAGTAGGTTCCAATCTTGTTGGCGGTGTCGCCGTTGGCGGCGATGCGATCGGCACCGGTCACCACCAGGTCGACCTCGCCGCGCGCCATTACCGATGCCGCCACCACGTCGGCGATCAGCCGATGGGGGATTGCTTCGCGGACGCACTCCCAGGCGGTCAGTCGTGAGCCCTGCATCACCGGACGGGTCTCGTCCACCCACACGAGCGCGACTTTGCCCTGAGCATGCGCGGCGCGCACCACGCCGAGCGCGGTCCCGTACCCGGCCGTCGCGAGGGCGCCGGCATTGCAGTGGGTCAGAATGCGCGCGTTCGGCGGCACGAGCGACGCGCCGTGGGCGCCCATGGCGCGGTTCGCGGCGATGTCCTCGTCGCGGATGGCCTGTGCCTCGGCGAGGAGCCGGACGCCCACCTCGGTCAGCGGAAGCGCGCCCGACGCGAGCGCCACGCGCCTCATCCGCTCGAGAGCCCAGAACAGGTTGACGGCGGTCGGCCGCGTCGCCGCGAGGCCCTTGATGGCCGTCTCGAGGTCTACCAGGAGGCCGTCGAACGTCCCGGCGCGGCTCTGCCGCGTCGCCAGCACCACACCGAAGGCGGCGGCCACGCCGATCGCGGGCGCGCCGCGCACGACCAGCGCCCGGATGGCCTCGGCGACGTCTTCCCAGCGCTGGTAGCTGCGCTCGACCTCGCGCTCGGGGAGCAGCGTCTGGTCGAGGAGGATCAGCCGGTCCGCCGACCATCGCACAGGTGCGATGGTCGTTATTGTAGCGGGGTCCATGAGTCCGCCTTGGATCGAGGGTGGCCTGAGACAGGTGCGGCCTGGCTCCGACTCGCCCGAACCTCCCGGCTCCGATACGCCCGAACTTCTCTGGCACTTTCCGTCTTGGGCGGGCCCGATCGCGTCGTGGGCGCGTGAGACTCCAGCCTGGCGCGGACATCGCTGTCGCCGAGGCCGGTAATCTTGACGATCTTGTTTCTCGCCTGGAGACCGCGGACCACGCTTACCGAGGACGGCGGGACGCCGAGGGCGCGGGCCAGGAGAGCTACGACGGCCGTGTTCGCCGCGCCCGCGACGGGCGGCGCCGTGACGCGCAGCCGGAGTGTCGCGTCCTGCCAGCCGACGATCTCGTCGCGGGCCGCCCGCGGCTGCACGCGGAGCGACAGCAGCGCGCCCTCAGGCCTTGGCGTCGTCCTTGTCCTCGCCGAACTCGGCCGACATCATCCGGTAGTAGCTCTCGAGCGTCGCGCGGAAATCCTCGATGAGCTGGCGGCGGACGCGCCGGAGCGTCTGGATCTCGCTCCTGATCCTCGCCTCCTCGGCCCGGCCCTCCTCGATGATCTTCTCGCTCCGCAGCTCGGCCTCCCGCATCTGCAGCTCCGCCTCGCGCCGGGCGGCCGCCTTCATCTCGTCGCCGAGCCGGTGGGTCGTGACGAGCGTGTCCTGCAGCGCTCGCTCGCGCTCGCCGAGCCCGCGCGACCGCTCCTCGAAGGTCGCGACCTGCTCCCTGAGCTGCGCGTTCTCCTTGAGCACCGTTTCGTAGTCCTCGGCGACGTCGTCGAGGAAGGCGTCGACCTCCTGCGTGTCGAAGCCCCGCAGCAACTTGACGGTGAACTGCTGTTGGCGGATATCCAGCGGGCTGATGCGCATCGACGCCTGGCCTCCTACCCGATCTCGGTGGCGATCCGGTACAGCACCGGGACCAGGAATTCCTTCAGGAAGTAAAGCACGAGAATCACGATCATGGGAGAGAAGTCGAGCCCCAGCTGATGCGTCGGCAGCCGCTCGCGCACCGCTCGCAACACCGGCTCGGTCACCCGGTGCAGGAAGCGCACAAGCGGGTTGTAGGGATCGGGGCTCACCCACGAAAGGATCGCCCGCGCGATGATGATCCAGATGTAGGCGACGATGAGCAGGTTGACGAGGTTCGCCAGCGCGACGAAGAAGTAATTGATGACGAACATCACTTCGGCCCCTGCCCGAGCTCGCGCGAGCGCTGGGTCGCCCGCTCGACCGCCTTGATGAACGTCGTGCGGATCCCGCCCTCCTCGAGCGCGGCGATGCCGGCGATCGAGGTGCCCCCGGGGGAGCAGACCATGTCCTTGACCGCGCCCGGGTGGAGCCCGGTCTCGCGCAGCAGCGTCGCGGCGCCCAGAACGGTCTGGGTGGCAAGGGTCATCGCGGTGATCCGGTCGAGCCCCATCCGGACCCCGCCGTCGGCGAGCGACTCGATCACGACGGCGATGTACGCGGGTCCGGAGCCCGACAGGCCGGTCACCGCGTCCATCAGCTCCTCGCCGAGCACGACCACGCGTCCGACCGCACTGAAGATCTCGCCGGCGGTCTCGAGGTCGCCGGCCTCGAGCCCTTCGGCTTTCGCGACGGCCGTCACGCCTTCGCGGACGAGGGCCGGGGTGTTCGGCATCACCCGGATGAGGCGCGCGTCCTTGTGCAGGACCGCGCGGATCTTCGCAGTGGAGACGCCGGCGGCGATCGAGATCAAGAGCTTCCGGCGCGTGACCGCGGGCGCGATCTCCGTTAACACCGCCTCCATGATTTGCGGCTTCACCGCCAGGATCACGATGTCGGCGTGGCGGATCAGCTCGGCGTTGTCCGACGCGACCTGGATCCCGTACTGGCGGTTGAGCTCCTTGACGCGCTCGAGACGCACGTCGGTTGCGTGGATCGCCTCCGCCGGCACGAGGTTCGCCGCGAGGAGTCCTTTGATGAGCGCCTCGCCCATGTTGCCGGCGCCCACGAAGCCGACGCTACGACCCTTGATCGTCATCGTTCCTCCGGTCACCTCTGATGAGGGGGGCGACCCCCCTCATACTCCCCCTCGGGGTCCGAAGATCGCCGTGCCGACCCGGACTATCGTCGCGCCTTCCTCGATCGCCACCTCGAAATCGCCGCTCATTCCCATCGACAGCTCGGAAAGGCCGTGTCGCTCGCCGAGCTTTCGCAACGCGCGGAACCAGACGCGCGAGGCGTCGGGCTCCTTCGCCTCCGGAGGAATCGCCATGAGACCCCGCACCGTCACGTGAGGCAGGGCCGCGACAGCCGCGAGGAGCTCGCCGAGTCCGTCCGGTCCCACGCCACCCTTGGACGCCTCGCCGCCGACGTTCACCTCCACCAGCGTGTCCACCGCGCGCCCGCGGGTCCGCCCGCGCTTGTCGAGCTCCTTCGCCAGCTCCAGCCGGTCGAGCGAGTGGATCAGGTCGAAGAGCTCGAGAGCGTCCCGCACCTTGTTCGTCTGGAGATGCCCGACGAGGTGCCACGGGACCCGCCGGCCGATCTCGGCGATCTTGCCGCGGGCCTCCTGCCGGCACGCCGGCCTCGATCGCCTGGCGGATGCGCCCGACGTCGACGGTCTTGGAGACCCCGACGAGGAGCACGTCCTCGGCGCGCCGGCCCGCGCGTTCCGCCGCCCGGGCGACCCGTTCACGCACGCGTTCGAGGTTGGCACGAATGTCGATCATGGGCGCAGGCTGATTCTAGCAGGGGGCTCGGGGCCGGGGGAGGCCTCTGGGGTGGGGGGCTTCGGCTGAGGGGAAGGAACGTCGTCGGCTAGGGAAGTGCGGCGACCGTGACGAGGCGGCCGCGATTGCCCTTGCGGTACGAGTACAGCAGCTCTGGATGGCACGCCGTGCAGAGTCGCGGATTGTCGATTGACGTCGGCGCCACCCCGGCTTCGCTCAAGAGGGTCTCGTTGGCCGCCCACAGATCGAGCATGACGTGCCCGGCGCGCGAGGGCTTGGCCCACGTCGTCCAGCGCTCCCCGAACGCGCGCGCCAGCTCTGCCGTGACCGGCTCGTCGACCTCGTAACAGCACGGGCCGATTGACGGCGCGATCGCGACGCGGAGCGAGGAGACGCGCCCGCCCAGCTCTCCGATCGCCCGCACGGCCGCCTGCGGCGCGCCGCGCACCGTCCCGCGCCAGCCGACGTGGGCGAGGCCGAGGATCTGCGCCCCGGGATCGTAGAAGACGATCGCGAGACAGTCCGCGGTGAAGATCGCAAGGGGCACTCCGCGCTCGGCGGTGACGAGGATGTCGACCGAGCCCGCGAATCCTCCGCCCGCGGGCGCGCGCGCCGTCTCGGCGCCGTGCACCTGGCGAGCGTAGCTCACCCGGCCGATCTCGAGCCCGGCTCCGCCCAAGATCGCCGCGGCCTCGAACCGAAACGGCGCTCTCGGCGCCTCAGGGGAGATCGGCTCGGCGAACGAAGCGATCCCCGGACAGTGCCGCGTCGTCGTCGCATGCGGCAACCTCACGTCGCTGAGCGACGGAAACGTAAAGTACGCCGCCGGCTCTCCATGCGGACGCAGCTCCGAAGTCATCTCTTCTCAGTATGAGGCTTCTCAGGGTGGCAAGCCGACGGGCCGCGGGGGAGCGGGCAGGGAGGGTGGCGGGCGGGGGCGACGAGACCCGTTCCCTCCAAGCGACGCCGGACGCATCCGCGCATGCTGGAGCCCAGCCGCGAAGGGTTTGCGGACGCGTGCGGCGTGGTCGAGCGCCCCCGCCCGCCACCCTCCCTGCCCGCTCCCCCGCGGCCCTAGTCCGCTTGGCGCCGGAGAAAAGCAGGGACCTCGAGGTCGCCGTCGCCGATCTCGCCCTCGGCTTCGGCCCGCGAGTCGGCGAACCGCCGTCGCCACTGCGTCGACGCCGCCGCCGGGACCGAGCGCGAGGCGCGCGGCAGGTCGACCACCTTGCCGCCGACGCCGACCGCTTCCTTCTTGTCGGCAAAGCCCGTCGCGATCACCGTCATCCGCACCTCGTCCGAGAGCTGCGGATCGATGACGGCGCCGAAGATGATGTGCGCCTCCTCGTGCGCGGCTTCCTGGACGATCCGCGCCGCCTCCTCGACTTCGTGGATGGACAGGTCGGCGCCGCCGGTGAAGTTGATCAGGATCCCGCGCGCACCCTCGATCGACGTCTCGTCGAGGAGTGGGCTCGCGACCGCTTTCTGCGCGGCGTCGAGGGCGCGGTTCTCCCCCTTGCCGGTGCCCGTGCCCATCATCGCCAGACCCATGCCCGACATGATCGTGCGGACGTCGGCGAAGTCGAGGTTGACGAGCCCGGGCACCAGGATCAGGTCCGAGATCCCCTGCACCGCCTGCTGGAGCACAGAGTCGGCCACGCGGAATGCGGCGATCAGCGGAGTGCCGCGGTCCACGACGGAGAGCAGCCGCTGGTTCGGGATCGTGATGAGCGTGTCCACGACGGCCCTGAGCGCCTCGAGCCCTGCCTCGGCCTGGAGCATCCGCTTCCGGCCCTCGAAGGTGAAGGGCTTGGTCACCACCGCGACCGTCAGGATCCCCAGATCCTTCGCGAGCGACGCGACCACGGGCGCGGCACCGGTACCGGTCCCGCCGCCGAGCCCGGCCGTGATGAAGACCATGTCGGCGCCGCTCAAGAGACGCGTGATCTGATCGGGATCCTCCTGCGCGGCGTTCCGACCGACTTCCGGGTTCGAGCCGGCGCCCAGGCCCTGCGTGAGCTTCGTTCCGAGCTGGAGCTTGATCGGCGCCGGCGAGGCGTGCAGCGCCTGGACATCGGTGTTGGCCACGACGAACTCGACGCCCGTGAACTGCGCCGTCATCATGCGGCTCACCGCATTACCGCCGCCCCCGCCGAGGCCGAACACCTTGATCTTCGCGGCCTGCACTGGGTGCTCGAGTTCGAAGAGCGGGCGCCGCGTACGATCCTTGTCCATCGCTGCCTCCTCTGGGGGTTCGCCGGAGATCCGCCTCCGGCCGTGTGAACGGATCACGTCCGACGTGAACAGGGGCGGCTGTCGCCCGTCTCGACCCGGCCTAGAAGATGTCACCCAGGAATCCAGTCACGAGCCGCGTCAGCCGGCCCATCGGGGTGGAGCCCGCGGCGACCCCCGACTCGCCCGGGGACCGGGAGTGCCTGCCGTAGAGCGCCAGGCCGACGGCGGTCGCGTAGATCGGGCTCTCGATCACGTCCGCCAGCCCACCGATGCCGATGGGCACGCCGCGGCGCACGGGCTGATCGAAGATGCCCTCGGCGAGCTCGGGGACGCCTTCCATGATCGAGGTGCCGCCGGTCACGACGACGCCGGCCGTCGCCGCGTCCTGGAAGCCCGCCCGCGCCAGCTCGCGCGCTACCAGCGTGAAGATCTCCTCCACGCGCGGCTGGATGATCTCCGAGAGAAGTTGCCGCGAGAGCTGCCGCGGCTTACGACCGCCCACGGCCGGCACGTCGACCGTCTCCTCGGCCGGGACCAGGGCCGTCAGCGCGCATCCGTAGCGCTTCTTGATGTCCTCGGCGTCCGCCGTCGGCGTGCGCAGCCCGATCGCGATGTCGTTGGAGATGTGGTCGCCGCCGAGCGGCAGCACCACGGTGTGCCAGACGGCGCCGTTGCGCAGGAGGGCGACGTCGGTCGTCCCGCCGCCGATGTCGATCACCAGGACGCCGAGCTCTTTCTCGTCGTCGTAGAGCACCGCCTCGGCGGAGGCGAGGGGCTCGAGCACGATGTCCTGGACGGTGAGGCCCGCGCGGTTCACCGAGCGGACGACGTTCTGGACCGAGGTGACGGCGCCGGTCACGATGTGCACCTCGACCTCGAGGCGCACACCCGACATGCCGATGGGCTCGCGGACACCGTCCCCGTCATCGACGACGAAGCTCTGCGGCAGGACGTGGATGATCTCGCGGTCCTGGGGCAGGTTGACGGCGCGCGCCGCCTCGACGACGCGCTCCACGTCGGCCTCGCTGACCTCGTGGTGCTTGCCGGTGATCGGCACGACGCCGCGGCTGTTGACGCCGCGGACGTGGCCGCCCGCCACCCCGGCGTACACGCCCGAGATCTCGACGCCCGCCATTTGCTCGGCCTCGGCGACGGCGGCCTTGATCGCCTCCACCGTCGAGTCGATGTTGACGACGATCCCCCGTCGGAGCCCGCGGGAGGGCGCGGTCCCGACCCCGATGATGTTCAGGACGCCCCGGGCCGCGGGCTCGGCGACGATCGCGCAGATCTTCGTGGTGCCGACGTCCAGGCCGACCGCGAGATCCGGCGTCTTCGCGCGTCTCATCGCGCCCCCTCCCGCTGGAACACGACCTGATCACGGAACCGGAGGTCGACCGTTCGGACGTCCTGCGCCGCGACCTGCCCGAGGACCCCTTCGAGGCGCGCCAGACGCTCCTCCCAGTCCTCGCTTCCGAGGCGAACTTCGACGCCGTCGACCGTATAGAGGACCGGGCCCTCCCGGCGGCTCATGTCGATCTCCGAGATCTCCGCGGTCAGCCCGCTGCCGCTTCGGAGGAGCGCGCGGATCACCGCGACCGCCGCGCGGGCCTTCGGCCCGGGGGCGGTGCGCATGGACGCGAGCTCGTCGGCCGTGAGGCCGCTGATGACGGGCATCGGAGGCGCCACGGCCGCGAGCGAGGCGCCGAGCAGCCGCCCCTCCTCGTCCATCCAGTGGAGCCGCCCGCCGTGGACGAGCGTGAACGGACGCCGCTCCTCGACGCTGATGACGACCCGGTCCGGCAGCTCGCGCACGACGTCGGCCCGGCGCACCGCTGGAAGCGATTCCACGCGGCCGGTCACGCCCGTCGTGTCGAGACGGAAGATGTTCGTCCCGCGAGGAATCGCAGCCACTGCCAGGATTTGCTCGGGTGACGTGCGGGACGCGCCGCGCACCTCCACGCTCGTCACCGCGAACCGTTGCGTCGTCAGGAGCCAGTGGCCGCCGGCGACGACCCCCGCCGGGATCACGGCGACCACCACGATGACCCCGACGAGACGCCGGAGCCGGGTGCGCCGGCTCCGACGCCGGCGCCGCGGCCGCCCCACGCGCTGTCCGTCGACGAACGCCGAGCGCTCGCCCAGATCGGCGAGGACCGAGGCGCGGCTCCTCGGGGAGCTGAGGCCGCTGGGCATCTACTCTCCGATGATCCTGATCTCGTGCTCGAGCACGACCGAGAAGTGGCTGTTGACACGCTCCCGCGTCAGGTCCATGAGGGCCAGAATGTCCGTGGCGGTCCCGCCACCCCGGTTCACGATGAAGTTCGCGTGCTTGGAGGAGATCTCGGCGCCGTTGACCCGTTTGCCCTTGAGGCCGCACTTTTCGATCATCCGCGCGGCGACGTCGCCCGCCGGGTTCTTCCACACGCACCCGGCGGAGGCGAGCGCCAGCGGCTGGGTGGACTTCTTGAGTTTGAGCCGCTGCTTCATCTCCTTCAGGATCTCCGCCATCGGACGGCGGTGCAGGCGCAGGCGGCAGCCGATGAGCACGGCGCCGGCCGGCGCGTTGAAGTTCCGGTACGTGAACGTGCCCGCGGACGGTTTGTACTCGCCGAGCGTCCCGTCCGGGTGCAGATAGTAGACGGCGCTCACAAAATCGCCGAGCCAGCCGTCCGGGGTTCCAGCGTTCATGGCCAGAGCGCCGCCGATCGTGGCGGGAATTCCGACGAGGCATTCGATGCCGCCCAGATTGATGGCGGCGGCTTCTCGAATCAGGGCCGAGAGGCTCACGCCCGCCCCGGCGATCGCCTCCTCGCCGTGGAACTCCGCGCGCCCGAGACAGCCCTCGAGCCGCAGGACGACGCCGCGCACGCCGCGGTCCTTGACGAGCAGGTTGTTGCCGCCTCCGATCACCGCCACCGGCAGCTGTTCACGCTCGGCGAACATGAGCGCGTGGCGGATGTCGTCGACGTCTTGAGGTACGACGAAGATGTCGGCCGCGCCGCCGATTCGGAGCGAGGTATGGAAGCTCAGGGGCTCCTTGAACCGCACTTCCCCCCGGATCTCTCCTAGCATGTCGACCTCCCAGTCAGCGAGTCCGCGTTCAGGCGTTTCAGCAGCTCCGGGCCGAGCTGGCTCACGTCGCCGGCGCCGAGCGTGATCACGAGGTCGCCCGTCCGGGCGATCTCGCACAGGTGCTCGACGATGCGCGTCCGGTCGCTGCCGAGGTAGGTGACGTCGCGATGGCCATGCGAGCGGATCCCCGCGGCGAGATCCTCGGCCGTGAGGCCGGGGATGGCCGCTTCCCCGGCGGCGTAGATGTCCATCACGATCAGCGCGTCAGCCAGGTTGAACGCCGTGAGGAACTCCTGTCGCAGGTGCAGTGTGCGGGTGTAGCGGTGCGGCTGGAACACCGTCACGACCCGACAGTCGAACCCGGCCTTGGCGGCGGCCAGCGTCGCCCGGATCTCGGCGGGGTGATGGCCGTAGTCGTCGACCACCGTGACGCCGCGGGCACGACCAAGGATCTGGAAGCGGCGCTGGACGCCCGAGAACCCGGCCAGCGCCTTCTGGATGGTGGGGAACGGGATCTCCAGATCCAGGCCGACGCCCACCGCCGCGAGGGCATTGAGCACGTTGTGGCGGCCGGGGATCTGGAGCGCGAGCTCGCCGAGGAGGCTCCCGCGCTGGAAGACTTCGGAGCGGCTCGTCATGCCCGCCAGGCGCAGGCGTCGCGCCACGAGGTCGGCGCCCGACTCCAGGCCGTACGTGATGATCCGCTTCTCGATTCTCGGAATGAGCAGCTGGATGTTCGGCTGATCGAGGCAGAGGACGGCCGACCCGTAGAAGGGGACTCTGTTCACGAACGCGACGAAGGCGTCGCGGACCGCGTCGAGACTCCCGTAGTGATCGAGATGCTCGGCGTCGACGGTCGTGACGACCGCGATCGTCGGCGCGAGCTTCAGGAACGAGCCATCGGATTCGTCCGCTTCGGCGACCAGGTACTCCCCCTGGCCAAGCCGGGCGTTCGAGCCGAGGCTCGTCACCCGGCCCCCCACCACGATCGTCGGATCGTAGCGACCTTCGGCGAGCACGGCCCCGACCATCGAGGTGGTCGTCGTCTTGCCGTGGGTGCCGGCGACCGCGATGCCGTACTTGAGACGCATCAGCTCGGCCAGCATCTCGGCGCGGGGAATCGTCGGGATCTGGCGCTGGCGCGCGAGCTGGACCTCGACGTTGTCCCGCGAGACGGCCGACGAGTAGACGACCACGTGGGCGCCCTCGACGTTCGCCGCCTGATGGCCGATGAAGATCTTCGCGCCGAGCTCGGCGAGCCGCTCGACAGCGTCGTTGCGTTTCTGGTCGGAGCCGGTCACCCGGTAGCCGAGGTTCAGCAAGATCTCGGCGATCCCGGACATGCCGCTGCCGCCGATCCCGACGAAGTGGATCTGCTGGTAGCGCTTAAACATGGGCATGCTGGGAAATGTTCAAGAGTACTCCCGTCGAGACCAGCGTGACGAGCAGGGCGGAGCCGCCGAAGGAGATGAAGGGCAGTGGCAGCCCCTTCGTCGGCAACAGGCCCGTCACGACCCCCAGGTTCACGAGGGTCTGCGTCGCGATCAACACGGTGATCCCGAGCGCCAGGTACCCGCCGAAGGGGTCGGGCGCCCGCAGCCCGATCCGGAGCCCGCGCCAGACCAGAACGATGAAGAGCGCGACGATGGCCGCGGCGCCCACGAAGCCCAGCTCCTCGGCGATGATCGCGAAGATGAAATCCGTGTGCGATTCCGGGAGGTAGAAGAGCTTCTGGCGGGACGCGCCGATGCCCTGACCGAAAATCCCGCCGTTGCCGAGCGCGAGCCACGACTGGATGATCTGGAACCCGCTGCCGCGCGGGTCCGACCACGGGTCGAGGAACGCGACGATGCGCCGCAGCCGGTACGGCGCCGCCCAGATCGCCACCACGAGCGGCGGCAACGCGAGCGCGAGGACGAGGCCCAGGTGCCGGACTCGGCCGCCCGCGAGGAACAGGAGCGTGAACGTGAGGGTGATGAGCGTCAGGCAATTGCCGAGGTCCGGCTGCGCGAGGACGAGCGCGGCCAGGAGGCCGGCCACCGCGAGCGGCGGCACGAGTCCGCGGCGGAGCTCGGCGATCGCCTCGCCCTTGCGCGCGAGAAAGGCCGCGAGATAGAGCACGAGCGCGAGCTTGGCCAGCTCCGCCGGCTGGAACGACACGGGCCCGAGCCGGATCCAGCGGCGCGTGCCGTTGATCGCCTGCCCGAGCGGCGAGATCAGCACCAGCACGAGGAGCACGCCCGCGAAGATCAGGAGCGGGAGCACGAACCATTCCAGACGATGGTAGTCGAGGCGGATCGCCATCCACAGGCACCCGGCGCCGAGCAGGGCCCAGAACACCTGCTTCTTGAGAAAGAAGTACGGGTCGTGGAAGCGGTCGGCCGCCACGATCGCGCTCGCGGAGTAGACCATCACTACGCCTGCCGAGAGGAGGACGATCGCGACGCCGAACAGCCACACGTCGGGCGCGAGCTTCCTGGGCATTTAGGTATGGTGGGGGGGAGCGAGCGCCGCTCCTCCCCCACACCCCCCCGCCGTTCGGAGCAACGTTCTCGACATCAGTCGAGCCGTTCCACGAGCTTTTTGAATACGTCACCCCGGTGTTCACCGCAGCGGAGCTGCGTTCTCGACATCAGTCGAGCCGTTCCACGAGCTTTTTGAATACGTCACCCCGGTGTTCAAAATGATCGAACATGTCGAAGGAGGCGCACGCCGGCGAGAGCAGCACGATGTCTCCGGGCGCGGCGAGCGCGCGCGCGCGATCGACCGCTGCCTGGAGCG
>Ga0209157_1002067_pt1 | contig 16216 bp, 15 predicted proteins | sample GraSoiAngelo_135_FD_185892 | JGI IMG/M metagenome (GOLD analysis project Ga0209157, IMG submission 185892) | Grasslands soil microbial communities from the Angelo Coastal Reserve, California, USA - 14_0929_05_40cm (SPAdes) (version 2) | ecosystem: Environmental > Terrestrial > Soil > Grasslands ...
CTGTTCGAGGTCTACCAGGCGCGTGGTGATGGTGGAGAGCCCGAGCGCCTTGGCCGTGGTCTGCACCGCCTCAAGCGCCGCTGCGTCCCGGTCCCAGGCCTCGACGCGGAATCCTTCCCGGGCGAGATAGAGCGTGTGCCGGCCGCGGCCGCAGGCTAAGTCGAGCGCGTGCCCCGGAGTCAGGAGGTCTCGGTGTTGCGTGAGCCAGTCGGCAGGACGTTCACCATGCGGGCCGCTTGCCGCGTGGCGTGTGATCCTGGCGCCGGTGGATTCGCGGACGCCGTGCACCGGCGGTTTGAGCTTGCGGACCCAGAGCTCCACGGCCGACACGGAGAACTGCGCGAGGATGGCCTGGGCGAGTCGTTCAGCCAAGGCCTCCAGCAAGTGGAACCGTTCGCTCCGGGCGATGGCGAGGACCCGGTCGGCGACCTGCGCGTAGTCCACTGTGCGCGCCACGTCGTCCGTGACGGCCGCCAAGCGCATGTCGACGAACAACTCAAGATCCACTGCCATCGGTTGGGGGGTCTCGCGCTCGCGTTCCGAGACGCCGCAATAGCCTTGAAACTCTAGACGTTCAATGACCAGCCGGTCGCTCACGGTCGAGGCTCCTGCACGGGGTTCGCGAGGACACGCTACCGAGACTCAGCGGGCAATGTCAAGGCGAAGACCGCCTGGATTTCCCTTGACTTGGATTCTGGCTGGCTTCTACAATTTACTGAATGATCGGGCTTTTTTGATTCTAGAGGACCGGGAAGCATGAGCGAGTTTACTCATTTCAACGAGGCCGGTCGGGCGCGGATGGTCGATGTCTCCGAGAAGGCAGCCACCCACCGGACGGCGACGGCTCAGGTGCGGATCCTCATGCAGCCAGAGACCCTGGAGAAGATCCGCCGCGGGAAGATCGCCAAAGGGGATGTCCTCGCCGTGGCTCAAACGGCCGGGATCATGGGAGCGAAGCGCACGCCGGACCTGATTCCCATGTGCCACCCGCTTCTGATCACCAGCGTGGACGTCGATTTCAAGGAAGACCCGCAGCCCGACCGGAACGGCTATTGCAGCATCACGGCGACGGCGAACGTCAAGACCACCGGGCAGACCGGGGTCGAGATGGAGGCCCTCACAGCGGTGTCCGTCGCCGCGCTCACAATCTACGACATGTGCAAGGCCGTGGACCGGGGAATGGTGTTCACCGACATCTGCCTGCTGGAGAAGGCCGGAGGCAAGTCGGGGACTTACAGGCGCAAGCAATCATGATCACGCTCAAGCTGTTCGGCATGCTGAAAACCATGGCAAAGAACCAGGCCGAACTGCGCGTCTCGCTCAACGGCGGCCGCACGGTGAGCGATCTGGTCGGCTTTCTGGAAAAAGACTACCCCGAAATGGCCGAGTTGATTCACAAGAAGAACGTCCTGGTCTCCGTCAACCACGAGATCGCCCATCCGGACACGGTCATCAACGAGGGTGATGAAGTGGCGTTGCTGCCTCCGTTCGCCGGCGGGGCGCCCGCCGATCCCGAGGATATGCTGGTGCGGGTCCAGCGGGAGGACTTCTCGATCGAGGCCGAGTTGGCGCGGGTGCGAGCTCGCTCCAGCCGCATCGGGGGGATCGCGATCTTCCTGGGCACTGCCCGGGACCGTTCCAAGGGCCACGACGTGTCCGGCATCAAATTCGAGTATTATGAAGGGATGGCCCAGAAGAAGCTCCGCGAGATCCGGGAGCGGGCCCTGAAGGACTTCGACGTGTTCGAAGTCCTGATCGTCCACCGGTACGGGGACATCCAGGTCGGCGAGAACATCGTCCTGGTCATCGCTGCCGCCGAGCACCGGGCCGAGGCATTCCGGGCCTGCAAGTGGAGCATCGACGAGCTCAAGCAGATCACCCCGATCTGGAAGCTCGAGACCACGCCGCAAGGCGAGGTCTGGGTCGAGGAACATCCATGAGCACGCTCCCGCTGAGCAGCGAGCGGCCGACCGTCACCGACACCTTCGGCCGGCCGCTCCGCAGCCTGCGCCTTTCGGTCACGGACCGGTGTAATCTGCGCTGCAAATACTGCATGCCCGAGGAGGAGTACACCTGGCTGCCACGCGAAACCATCCTCTCGTTCGAGGAGTTCGACGCGCTGGCCGGCATCTTCACGGAGCTCGGCGTGGACAAGGTGCGCCTGACCGGCGGCGAGCCCCTGCTGCGCAAGGACCTACCGGTCCTGATCCGCATGCTGCGGCGCAATCCCCGGATCAAAGACCTCGCCCTGACGACCAACGGCGTCTTGCTGGCGGAGCAGGCTCAGGCGTTCTTCGACGCCGGCCTGCACCGGGTGACCGTGAGCCTGGACACCCTCAAGCCCGAACGGTTCAAGGCCTTGACGCGGCGGGATTCCTTCCGGCAGGTTCTGGAAGGCATCGAGAGGGCGGTGCGGGTCGGATTCAAGGGGCTGAAGTTCGACACTGTGGCCATTCGCGGGTACAACGATGACGAGCTCGTAGACCTGATCGAGTACGGGAGGCGCGTGGGCGGCGAGGTGCGCTTCATCGAGTACATGGATGTCGGGGGCGCGACGGACTGGTCGATGGACAAGGTCCTCTCCAGGGCCGCCATTCTGAAGATGCTCAGCCAGCACTACGGGCCGATCGAGCAGGTCTTGGAAGAGAGCTCCGCGCCGGCGCAGCGGTTCGTGCTGCCAGACGGCACGACGTTCGGCATCATCGCGTCCACGACGACGCCCTTCTGCGCCACCTGTGACCGGAGCCGGCTCACGGCCGACGGCATGTGGTTTCTATGCCTCTATGCGACGGAAGGGACTGATCTGGGGCAACTGTTGCGTGCCGGCGCTTCGCGGGAAGAGATCAAGGCCCAGATCATCGCCGGGTGGCAGGCCCGTCGGGATCGTGGCGCCGAACAGCGCAAGGAGCTTGAGCGGGTCGGAATCAGAGCGAGGCTGGTCGAAATCGAACGTCTCCGACAGGACCCCCGTCTCGAGATGCATACCAGAGGTGGATGACAGCTGAGTTTCCTTTCTTGTCCGTGCTGGGACTGGGCTTCCTGCTAGGCGCGAAGCATGCGCTCGACGCCGACCACGTCGTCGCCATTTCCACGATCGCGAGCGAGCAACGCGGCCTGGGGCGCGCCTGCGCGATCGGATTCTGCTGGGGAATTGGCCACACGCTGGTGTTGCTGCTCGCTGGCTTGGCGGTCCTGGGCTTCAAGCTCACGATTTCGGGCGACTGGGCGAGGCTCTTGGAAGCCGCGGTGGGGCTCATGCTGGTCGGGCTCGGCGTGTCGGTCGGGCTGACGCTCTGGCGCGAGCGGCTGCATCTGCACCCGCACGAGCATGCGGAGGAGGCCGCGCACCTCCACGTCCATTCCCACCGGGACGGTCCTCACCACGCCCACCTGCACCGTTTTCGGTTGGAGTACAAATCTCTCGCCGTCGGGATGGTCCATGGCCTGGCGGGGAGCGCGGCGCTGCTCCTGCTCGTCTTGGCTGCCGCCCGTTCCGTCCTGGACGGTCTGCTCTACATCATGGCGTTCGGTGCCGGTTCAATCGCCGCGATGGTCCTGCTGGGAGTCATGCTGAGCCTGCCGTTCGTCTTCACTCCGGTGCATCTCGTCCGCACCCATCTAGCGCTGCGAGCGCTCGCCGGTCTAGTCAGTGTGAGCCTGGGAGGGCTCATCCTGTATGAGTCCGTTGTGCTGTGACAGGTGTTGAAAAGCCTTCGGACGACGCTCCGTTTCAGTCAGGTGTCACATTGACTTATGCCTCTTATTTTGTCTACTCTAGGCGAACTTTGACGCCACGCGCTCAGTGACTTCGCGCGCAGCACACCCCCGATACTTTTTCGTATTCTTGCGTAGATGAGGGCGGGCAGGGAGGAAGTTACATGAGCATCTCTGTCGGGGCCAAGACCGATGTCGGTCTGAAGCGTCCCCACAACGAGGACGACCTGTGTGTCGATCCCGAGGTCGGGCTCTACGTGGTGTGCGATGGGCTGGGTGGAAGGAATGCGGGGGAGGTTGCTAGCCGCCTGGCGGTCGAGGTCATCCAGAAGCATGTCCGCGAAGCGTGGCGGGACGCAAACCTGCCCATGGTCGGGGCGTACGACAGGCAGTTCTCCCCCTTGACCAATCGGTTGGGCAGCGCGATCCGGCTGGCGAATCAAGCCATCCGCGACGCGGCAAAGAATCAACCGGATCAGGAGGGCATGGGGACGACCGTCGTGTCAGCCATGCTCAACGGGCAGGTGCTGTCAGTCGCCCATGTCGGTGACAGTCGCATGTACCTGATCCGTGGGGATGCGATCGAGTCGTTGACGGCGGATCACTCGCTGGTGGCCGAACAGGTCCGGCTGGGGCTGCTGACGGAAGAGGAGGCTGAGCGGTCGCCTCAGCAGAGCATCATCACCCGTGCTCTGGGTATCGACGACGCCGTTGACGTCGAACTCGATGAGGTCCCGTTGGCGCAGGGGGACGTGCTGCTCTTGTGCTCCGATGGCTTGACACGCGGCGTGAAGCCGGCGGCGATCCTTGACGTCGTCCGGCGGGAGAGGGATCCACAGGCTGCGGCGGAACGTCTGGTCAAGCTGGCCAACGCGGCTGGTGGCCTGGACAACACCACCGTGATTCTCGTCTCCGTTCGGCACGGCGCCGGCGAGACGCCCGTGTGACATGGTCTGGAAGTGGCTGACGAGCTAATGCGTGAGCGAGGGGAGCGTCATGCCCAAGATCTTTCTGAAGTTCAACGAGCAGGTTCTCAAGGAGATCCCGCTCGACAAGCCCCGGTTGACGATCGGTCGCAAGCCGGACAACGATCTCGTGATCGACAACCCGGCGATGTCCGGCCACCACGCTCTGATCTTCAGTGAGGAAGGCGTCTTCTTTATCGAAGATCTAGGGAGCATCAACGGCACCTTCGTCAACGACGCGAAGATCCATAAAGAGAAGTTGAAAAACAGCGATCGTGTCGCTCTCGGCGCGCATGTCCTGATCTACCAGGACGAAATCGCCCCAGCTTCGCCTCCCCCCAGGGAGACCGAGTCGGACAAGGCGATGCTTCCGGACCCCGCCAAGCAGAAAGAACTGTTGAAAACCGCTCCGGAAACCATAAAGACCGCCGCGGTGGGAGGAAAGACGGCGGAGAAGGTCGGGCGACTGACCGTGGTCTCGGGCGAGACGGACCGGAAAGCGTACGAGCTGACGGGCCATCTGACCGTGATCGGTGCGGAGGACACCGCGACGGTCAAGCTCACTGGTTGGTTCGCTCCGAAGAATGCGGCGCTCATCAGCCTGCGCGGCCCGGCGTATGTCATCAGCCTGCCGGAAGGGGGCAAGAAGATCACGGTGAACGGAGAGGTGGTCCAGGGGAAGAAGCCATTGCATGACGGTGACGTCATCATCATCGCTGGCGTTCATTTTCAGTTCTCTCTGAAGTAAGGCACCTGAGGCGGTCCGGATGATCACTGCGAGGCATCGGTAAGCACCAGTGGCTAACAAGAAAGAACAGCTCAGCACTGATCTCGCCAAGTTCGTCGAGCAGAGTCAATGGGCCAAGGCCGTCGAGTGCCTGCAGCGTCTGGTCGAGCTCGAACCGGCGAACGCGAATTACCATCTCCGCATGGGTGACTATAGCGTCAAGGCCGGCAACAAGTCCGGCGCGGTCAAGGCCTACTACCGGGCGGCCAAACTGTTCGTGGATTCCGGCTTCTCGGTGAAGGGCATCGCGACCTACAAGATGATCCTGCGATTGGCTCCGGAGGAGAAGCAGGCCCAGCAGTTGATGCGGGCCATCAATTCCAGCCCTGCGGTCGCCTCCGCGCTTGTGTCACTGCCTGCCTTCGCTCCTGAGGCGCCAGCCCCACCGCCGCTGCTTGCTCCTGAGGCGCCGGCCCCGCCGTCGCTCCTTGCTCCTGAGGAGCCAGCCCCGCCGCCAACGCGTGCTGCCCCGTCGCCGCCAGCCGTGGAAGCCGTGCCCCCTCCGCCTCCTCCGCCGCCGGTCGAGGTCGCGCCTCCTCCTGCGCTCAAGGTCGCGCCTCCTCCTGCGCCCAAGGTCGCGCCTCCTCCTGCGCCCAAAGTCGCGCCTCCTCCTGCGCTCGAGCCGGAGCCGGTCTTGGAGATGGAGCCTGAGGTCGAGGTGATGGGGTCTGAGCAACTGGAAGTGAAGAAGGACATCAATCCCCTGTTCGCCGCCTTTAGCGAGGAAGAGTTCGGGGCCATCGTAGACAAACTCGAGCCGCTGCAGTTCATGGCTGGCGAGCGCATGATTGCCGAGGGCGATGAAGGCGATGCGATGTACTTGATCAGCCGGGGCGGAGGAAGGGTGATCAAAGAGATTGATGGACAGGAAGTAGTCCTGGACGAGCTCGGCGAAGGAGAGTTTTTCGGCGAGATGTCTCTCCTGGTGGGGGGGCCCCGCAGCGCGTCCGTCTTCGCGACCGCCGATACGGAAGTGCTGCGGCTGAAGTCGTCAGACCTGTTCGAGGTTATCAAGCAGTATCCCCACATCGAAAACGCCCTGGAGCAGTTCTACGATAAGCGATCCAAGGCGACTCGACAGAAGATGAAGGAAGTTCGCAAATAGGAGAGCGGCGGTGATCATCAGGGTCCTCGGGTGCCACGGTTCAGAGTTGACCATCGTAGACGGCCAGGGCGGCACCTACGAATGCCGGACCTGCGGGTTTCTCGTCAACGAAACCTGCATGGTGGACGCCGGCTCCATCAGTGCCGGGCTCCAAGAGGCCGAGGAGGGCAAGATCCGCCACGTCCTCCTCTCGCACGCTCACTTCGACCACATCAAAGGCCTCCCGCTGCTGGCCGATAACCTCGCCGGGCGGGTCCAAACCGGGCGGCTCCAGACTGGACCGGTGAAGATCCGTGCGCTCTCCGAGGTGCTCGATGGGCTGCGCCGCCACATCTTCAATGACGTCGTGTTTCCGGACTTCACGCGCCTGCCCACGAAGGACTCGGCGCCGCTGGCGTACCACGCGCTTGACGAAGAGAAGACGTTCACCTTTGACAATTTGGAAGTGACCGCCGTCCGGGTCAACCACATTGTGCCGGCCGCCGGGTTCATCGTCCGCCACGGGAATTCCGCCTTCCTTTACAGCGGGGACACCGCGGAGACGCGGCGCATCTGGGAGGTGGCGGCCAAGGAGCCGCGACTCAAGGCCGCGTTCATCGAGACCTCCTTCCCGAACGACCTCCACAACCTGGCCAAGGTCAGCGGTCATCTGACTCCGGAGACGTTCGCCCGCGAGTTCGTCAAGCTGGGGCGGCCGGATCTGCCGGTGTACATCTACCACCTCAAGCCGTCGTACCGGCACGTCATTGAGGCGGAGCTGAAGAGGCTTAACCTGCCCAACCTGCACGTGCTCGAAGAGGACCAGGTCGTCCGCATCTGAGCGGGCATCCGGCCGACCCCGCCATGGCGTGGTTCAAGAAAGAAGGCTCTGCCCCGGAGGATCAGGACCGCAGGAAGGTCAAGGTTCCCGAGGGCCTCTGGCTCAAGTGCAATCACTGCCGCGCGATCGTGTATCGCAAGGAAGTGGAACGGAGCGCCAGGGTTTGCCCGAAGTGCGAGTACCATTTTCCCATCTCCGTTGAGGAACGGATCGACCTGCTGTTCGACCTGGGCAGCTTCCGGGAGTGGTCCGCCGGGCTGGAGCCGATGGATCCCTTGCATTTCAAGGACACCCAGCGCTACAGCGAGCGCCTCCAGGCGGCCCAGCAGAGTACCGGTAAGAAGGACGCCATCGTGATTGGGGAGGGGCGGATCAACGGCGTCCAGGTGGTCCTGGGCGTGTTCCACTTCGGGTTCATGGGCGGCAGCATGGGCTCGGTGGTGGGCGAGAAAGTGGTCTCCGCCGCCGAGGGTGCCCTGCGCGAGCGTATCCCCCTGGTGCTGGTGACCACGTCGGGCGGGGCGCGGATGCAGGAGGGAATTCTCTCCTTGATGCAGATGGCCAAAACCGCGGCCGCCATCGGCCGCCTCGCCGAGGCGCGCATCCCGTATATCTCCATCCTCGCCGACCCGACCTTCGGGGGCGTGACGGCTAGTTTCGCGATGCTGGCGGACGTCATCCTGGCCGAGCCCAAGGCCCTCATCGGGTTCGCCGGCCCGCGCGTCATCCAACAGACCATCAAGCAGCAGCTCCCGCCGGAGTTTCAGCGTGCGGAATTCCTGCTGGAACACGGCATGATCGATCTGATCGTGCCCCGCAAGCGCCTCAAGGAGACTGTCTCCAGCCTCGTGGCGTTTTTCTAGCTCCTCACGGAGGCCGTTCCATGGATGCGAGCATCGAGCGCAGCATCGCTTTCCTGTACGGCCTCCAGCGTCATGGGATCAAGCCGGGCCTCGACCGCACGCTGGCGCTGCTGTCCGCGCTGGGCGACCCGCAGCGCGCGTTCCCCGCGATTCACGTGGGCGGGACGAACGGCAAGGGATCCACGGCCGCCATGGTGGCCGCCCTGCTGGCGAGCCAGGGCTATCGCGTGGGCCTCTACACCTCTCCCCATCTCGTGGATTTCTCGGAACGCATTCAGATCAATGGTCACGCCATCCCTTCCGAGTGGGTCAGGGAGCTGACTGAATGCGTCCGGACGGCTGCGGAGTCCCATCTGGCGGAACCGCCGACGTTCTTCGAGGCGACGACCGTCGTGGCGTTCGCCTACTTCGCCGAGATGCGGGTTGAGCATGCGGTGGTGGAAGTCGGTCTGGGAGGACGCTGCGACGCCACCAACGTGATCGCCCCGCTGGTCTCGATCATCACCACGATCGGGCTTGACCACCAGGAGTACTTGGGGGACACGCTGGAAGCCATCGCGTTCGAGAAGGCCGGGATCATTAAGCACGGGACGCCCGTCGTCGTGGGCCGGGTGGGCGAGGGGCCCTTGTCCGTGATCCGCGCCGCGGCGGCACAGCGACAGGCCTCCTGCGCCGTGCTCGGCCGGGACTTTGACACGACCGGCGAGGGGCCGGGGTGTTTTGCCTATCGCGGGCTGCGGTGGCGCGACGAGGGGCTGGCATGCCCTCTTCCCGGGCGCCATCAGTTGGACAACGCCGCGTGCGCGTTGGCTGCCCTCGAGATGGTCGCCGAGCGCGGGGTACGCGTGTCGGAGCGCGCGCGACGGGACGGATTGCGCGCGGTGCGCTGGCCCGGGCGGTTGGAGTTGGCGGGTCGGAGGCCGGACATCTGGCTCGATGGGGCGCACAATCCTCACGCCGCTGAGGCGCTGGCTGAGTATCTGAGGACCTGGTGGGCCTGTCGCGGCGAGTCTCCCACCGGGCGGCTCATCCTGGTGGTCGGGATGATGCAGGATAAGGATCGGCGCAGGATCCTGGCCATCCTAACCACCGTCCCCGGCGTGAGCCAGCTGATTCTCACACGCGCGGCCCACCCTCGTGCCGCCGCGCCCGAAGCGCTGGCCCAGGATGCGGCGGACCTGGGGGTGCCGATCACTGTCAAGGCGACGGTGGGGGAAGCCCTGGCTTGCGCGCGGATGCTCGCCGGAGCGGACGATACCATCTGCGTCACCGGGTCCTTGTTGGTAGCTGGCGAGGCCAAGGCCATGCTCGAAGGGACGACTGTGTCCGGACTCCGCGGATAATGAGGCTTTTGAGCCGCCGGCTGGTCGTCCCCCTCACAGCCCTCCTGTTCTCATTGGAAGCCCCCACGGTCCTGGCGGAGGATCCATCCGCGGCCCGTCCCACCCACATCCAGGCCGACACCCTGATCTATAGCAAGGAGACGCGGACGTATGAAGGCAAAGGGTCCGTGGTCGTCGTGCAAGGTCCCTCTCGTCTGGAGGCCGACGAGGCGACGCTGAACGTGGCCACTGGCCAAGTGACGGCGGTGGGACGGGTCCATCTGAACGACGGCGTGAGCGACATCCGCGGCGAGCGCCTCGATTTCAACATCAACACCACGAAGGGTGTGATCTTCCACGGCCGGCTCTTCGTCGTGGAAGGCAACTTCACGGTGGACGCGCAGGTCATGGAACGCCTGTCCGAAGAACAGTACCGACTGGAGGGTGCCTCGTTCACGACCTGCAGCGTGCTGGAAGGGGAACGGACGCCGTGGCAGTTCAAGGCGGACAAGGCCGAGCTGGAAACCGAAGGGTTTCTGTACGCACGGCACGTCCGGTTCTGCATCCTGGACGTGCCGGTCTTGTACATGCCGGCGGTGCTCTTTCCGGCCAAGAGAGAACGGGCCACCGGGTTTCTTTTTCCCCAGCTCGGCTCCAGCAGCGTGCAGGGCTTCAAGGTTCGGGAGGCGTTTTTCTGGGACATCAGTCCAAGTCAGGACATGACGGCGGCGCTTGATTACCGGGGCAAGTTGGGGAAGGGTGCGGACCTCGAGTACCGGTACGCTTTTTCGCGCAACTCGGATGGCCGCTTCTGGACTCGGCTCTTCCGGGACTCCCAGCTTGGCGCCTCCCGGTGGGACCTCGTTTACAAGCACCGGACGGATTTCTCCGACGATTTACGTGTTCGGATCGATATCAACTATTTGAACCAGAAGGATACCTTCCGGCAGTTGAGCGAGAACGTCTTGCAGCGGGTTGCGGTCTTTCAGGAGTCGCAGGCTTATCTGACCCAACGGTGGGACAACCACGTGCTGTACGGGTTGACGCGCTACTCCCAGAACTTGACCTCGCTGTCAGACAAGACGGTGCTCCAGACCTTCCCGGAGATCGGGTACAGTCTGTCCCCGGCGCGGCTTGGCGGGATTCCGTTGTATGCCGGTTTGGACACGACCTTCGACAGCTTCTCTCGTCAGCAGGGCGTGGATGCGCAACGGGCGGATCTCTTCCCCCGCCTGTGGGCGCCGATTCCCATCGCGCGCTACGGCACCTTGACGCCGCTGGCGGGGTTCCGGGAGACTTTCTACAGCCGAGGCTTCCAGACCAGCGATCCCGTCACGAAGGAGGCGCTGTACTTCAGCCTGACGGCCGATACGCGCCTCAGCCGGCGGTTCGCGCAGGCCGGCGGCGAACCCGTGACACACAAGATCGAGCCTGCCCTCATCTACGAGTACCTTCCCCAGCCGCGGCAATCCGGGATCCCGGTCTTCAACGACGTGGACAGCTTCGCCAAGAAGAACCTGCTGACATACTCGCTGACCAACCGCTTATCCACGATGGTCGTCGACGGCGAGACGCGGCGCTATCTGGAGATGGGGTATATCCGGTTGACCCAGAGCCAGCACCTGACTTCGTCTCCCACGGGGAAGCCGTGGTCGGACCTGAGGGCCGAAGGTATCGCGCGGACGCTGAACCCGTTTCCGGTCGAGCTGGACGTGGACGCGTTTTACAATCACGCGCTCGGAAAGATCTCGGCTGTCAACACCGACCTCCGTCTCAATTTTGCGAAAGAGTTTTTTCTGACCATCGGCCAGCGATTCACTCGGCCCGGTCCGGCGGCGGTGCGGGGAGACCTGTTCAACCCCATGACATTGAATGATGCGATCGTGCAAACGCAGACGACGCATTTCTACAACGCGGAGGCCGGGGTCGCGCTGCCCTACAACCTCTATGCGGTCGTCCGGGGCTATCTCGATCAGGATGCCCGGACCTTCCCGGAGATGAATTATGGGTTGTACTACGTCGGCTCCAGCCGGTGCTGGGGCGCCGGCTTTTTGTTCATCCAACGGCCCGACCAGACGGAGTTCGCCTTTGTCTTCACCCTCGGAGGAGTCGGCTTCACGGATTCCCCGTTCAGCGCCCTGTATCGCGGTCTCTTCCAACGGCTCGGATTGGACATCCAGAAGCTCCGGGATGTGTCACAGCTTCCCTCCTCGGCCAGGTCCTTCTGAATGGCGGTGTTTCTTTCGCGACCGTCTTGACAAGCAATCGGGCACAGTCCACATAATCGCGTATGCGTGCGCGCCTGGCATGGGCAATGGTGTCGGTGAGTCTCTTAGGAGTCGCCTTGGCCAGTGCGGGCGCTCCGACGCCGCTGTCCCATACCGACAACGGCAGGCGGATCTTCCTGCACGGCACCACTTCCGCCGGACGTGTCGTGGAGAACAGCCACGGCATGGCAGGCGTGGGGTGCGCCATGTGCCACGGGCCTGACGGGCTGGGCGGCATGATGCACGGCATCCCGTCTCCCGACATCACGTACTCCGCCCTCACGGATTCCAAGGGGCATGAGCACGAGTTCATGAACCGCCGCCATCCACCCTTCAACCGGGAAACGATCAAGGCGGCCATCGTCGCTGGCATTGATCCCGCAGGCAACCCGCTCCACGAAGAGATGCCGCGCTGGACGGGTTTGAGTCCCGCCGATCTCGAGGATCTGATTGACTACCTCCAGGTCCTCTCGCAAGGCAAGCGTCATCCCATGCCGGGACCGGAGCGGATGTAACTGAATCGTTCGTTGACAGTTTCACGACGCGTAAGTTACGATGCGGCGAATGTTTGGCCCCTCGCCCATCCCTCTCCCCGGCGGGGAGAGGGTGAGGGAGAGGGGGATGACGAATGACTGTGGAGGATAAAGCGTGGGTAAGGCCGTACCAGTGAGCTCAACGACGTGGGACGCCGAGGTGGGCAAGGCCAGCGACCTGGTGCTGGTGGACTTCTGGGCCGTGTGGTGCGGGCCATGCCAGATGGTGGCCCCTATCGTCGAGGAGTTGGCGAAAGAATACGACGGCAAAGTAAAAGTCTTGAAGCTCAACACGGATGAGCATCCAGACATCGCGGGCCGATACGGCATTATGAGCATTCCCACCCTGCTCTTTTTCAAGGGCGGCCAGCCGGTCGAAAAGGTCGTCGGGGCCGTGCCGAAACGGGTTCTGAAGGAGGCAATAGACAAACTCCTCTCACCGACCGTCTAACCTGTGTGCTGACAGAACTCCGCATCCGCAATTTCGCCATCATCGACGCGATCGAGTTGGAGTTTGCGGACGGTTTCACGGTCTTCACCGGCGAAACGGGCGCCGGGAAATCCATCCTCGTGGATGCGGTGGATCTCCTGGTAGGGGGGCGCGCCTCGGCCGATCTGATCCGGTCCGGGGCTGAAGAAGCCGAAGTCTCGGGGGTCTTCACCCTGGCGACTGGGAGCCCGGTGGCGCGGCTGCTCCAAGAGCAGGATCTCCTGGAGCGCGGAGAGACCGAGCTGATTCTCCGGCGCATCCTGTCGCGCGCGGGACGGCACCGTGTCCATGTCAACGGGCGGCCGGCTCCGCTCACCATCCTCCAGTCCCTCCGTGGCCTGCTGGTGGACATTCACGGCCAGCACGACCTTCAATCCCTCTTCAAACCGGCGGTGCAATTGGACCTGCTCGACGCGTTCGGCGGGCTTGCCGACGCACGCGCGGCCTACGAGGCGGCGTTCGCGCAGTGGCGGGACCTCGAAGCGTGCCTGACCGAGCGCCGGGGCGTCCTGGCGGAGCGGCAGGCGCGCGAAGACCTACTGCGCTATCAGGTCGAGGAGATCACCGGTGCGGATCTCCGGCCTGGCGAGGATCGGCAGCTGGAGCGCGAGCGGTTGCTCCTGTCACAAGGCAGACGGCTCGCCGAACTGGTGCAGGCCACGTATGGGCCGCTCTACGAAGAGGAACCCTCGATTCTGCAAAGCCTGGGTGCACTGACCGGTTCTCTGAAGGAATTGGCCGCCATCGATGCTGAACTGGTGGAAGACCGTGACCGGTTCGCGGAGGCGTTGGCTGAGCTGACGGATTTGGCCCAGCGCTTGCGCGCCTACCGGGATCGGCTGGAATTCGACCCCGACAAGCTGGAGAAGGTGGAGGAGCGGCTGGACCTTCTCCGCCGGCTCGTCAAGAAATACGGGGGTTCGCTCGAAGAGGTCATCCGGCGCGGCGGGCAGGTGCGGCAGGAACTGCGCGAGCTGGAGACCGGCGAGGCGGACCTGAAGGAGCTTGCCTCTCAGGTGGCCGATGCGCATGGCAAGGTTGTGAAGCAGGCGCAGGCTCTGTCCCGCAAGCGAACGAAGACGGCGGGCGAGTTGGAGAAGCGGTTGGAGGATGAGCTGAAGGACTTGCGGATGGACCATGCCCGGGTCCGCATCGCGGTCGTGCAGGAGCAGGGACCGGAAGGGCCAAAGCTGACGTCGACTGGGAGCGATCGCGTGGAGTTCCTGTTCTCCTCCAACCTGGGCGAAAGCCCCCAGTCGCTGGCCCGGATCGCGTCGGGCGGGGAGCTGTCGCGGGTGATGCTGGCGATGAAGACGGTCCTGGCTGAGCAGGATCGCGTGCCGGTCCTGGTCTTCGACGAGGTGGATGCGGGCATCGGCGGTGCCGTCTCCGAGGTGGTGGGGAAGCGGCTGCGGCATCTGAGCCAGCACGGGCACCAAGTATTCTGCATCACGCACCTCGCGCCCATCGCAGCGCAGGCGCAGCGGCACTTCGCGGTCACCAAGGGAGCGAAGGACGGGCGCACGGTGACGCAGGTGGCGCTGCTGGACAAGGCGGGGCGGGTGGCGGAGGTGGCGCGCATGCTCGGCGGCGAGAGGATCACGCCCACGATCCGCGACACCGCCGCCGAGATGCTCAAGCAAAAATAGGAAAACCTGGTGCGAGTCCTGCCGCCAGCACGCTGTCCCAAGGGACGCACGCTGTTTCCTCTAGCTCCTTGTGCCGAATAGGAGTAATCTTCTTTCCTGGCGCCTGCAAAAGGAGTTTCCATGGCCGACTTCTGGGATAGGTACGGCAAACCGATTCCGATCTTGCAGTGGCTCGTTGTGATCGTGCTGTCCGCTCACGTGCTCGTCAGTAGCGGGTCCTCTCTCACACCTGGCCAAGCAGAGGCATTTGTGCTGGCCTTAGTGGGAGGCAACCTGGCTCTTCTCTTTGGACTGCCCAGAATCATCTCTTGGGGTGCCATCTCGACCATACTCGTCATCGTTGACTCCCTGCTTGTACCGACCGCCCTCTATGTGACCGGGATCAATGACACCGGCCTCTATGTGGTGTACTTCGGAATTATCATGATCGCGGGGGCCTCGGGCAATCTCAAACGGGCGGTGCTGCTCGCATCCGTGACGTGCGTCGCGTATGGGGCATTCGAATTCGGAAGTTACATGCTGTTCCAAACGCAGGGAACTGAACAGCTGGGCACGATCCTGCTGCGTGTGCCGTTTTTTCTGGCGATGACGGCGTATTATGGGGCTATGGGGGAGTTTGCTCAGAAAGAACGCAAAGCAAGGGAAACCCACGAGCGGTATGCCCAAGAGATCCGGAGAATATTCTCTAGTTATGTGAGCCCCCGGATCGTCGAAGAATTGATCAAGGACCCCGGCAAGGCGACGCTGGGGGGTCAGCGCAAAGAACTCGCCATGCTGTTCGCGGACCTGGTGGGATTCACAAGCTTTAGCGAGACGCATTCGCCCGAGGAGGTGGTGGCTCAACTCAACGAATACCTTTCGGCCATGACTGAGGTGGTCTTCCAGTGGGATGGCACCATTGATAAGTTTGTCGGTGATTCGATCATCGTCTACTGGGGGGCCCCGCTCGACCAGCCTAACCATGATGAGCTAGCGGTCAAATGCGCTCTTCACATGCAGAGGCGGCTAGCGGAGTTGCAGGAGAAGTGGAAAGCCGAGGGGCGGGTTCCCTTCAGGGCTGGGATCGGGATCCATACCGGCGAGGTGGTCGTGGGAAATATCGGTGCTGAAGGCAAGAAAATGGACTATACGATGATCGGGGACCATGTGAACCTCGCGTCCCGCCTCCAGGATCTGACCCGCCAGTTGGGGTTTTCCATCGTCGTCAGTGAGGAGACTGCCTCGCGCATGAAGGATCTGATCGGGAAAGAGGGTAGTACTGACAACCGTGGAGGACGTCTCGGTCATGTGAGCTTGCGCAAATTGCCGCCAGTCAAGATCAAGGGGAAGGTCCGGCCGGTGGTCGTCTATGCGCTCGAATCCTTGGAGTCGGGTGCAACCTCGATCGTGGACGCATAAACAAAGAAGCCAGTCCCTCCCATTTTCCTCCCTGCCGCCTTCACAAATCTTGTCGATTCTCTTGACGGATTGATGTATGCTTCCGCCAGTGCCGCAAGGGCGGAGGCGGAACATGAAGCCTCGTAAACCTCAGACCACGCCCAGATCTAAGCGTCCCACCTCTAGGAAGGGTCGTGCCTCGGCCGCCAGCAACGCAAATACCCAAGATTCTGGCCTTTACGAACGGATCGCGCAGCGCGCCTACGAACTCTACGAGCAACGGGGGCGCCAAGCTGGCTATGAGTTGGACGACTGGCTACAGGC
>Ga0209157_1002076_pt1 | contig 16173 bp, 13 predicted proteins | sample GraSoiAngelo_135_FD_185892 | JGI IMG/M metagenome (GOLD analysis project Ga0209157, IMG submission 185892) | Grasslands soil microbial communities from the Angelo Coastal Reserve, California, USA - 14_0929_05_40cm (SPAdes) (version 2) | ecosystem: Environmental > Terrestrial > Soil > Grasslands ...
ATGCTGATGATGACCAAGTCTCTTCTGGACGAAAACCAAAACCCCACGGAGGAAGAGATTCGGTTTGCGCTCTCGGGCAATCTCTGCCGCTGCACGGGTTACGCCAAGATCATTCAAGCGGTTCAGACTGCCGCGGCAGAGCTTCGCAAGAACGAGGCTGGAAAGTAGAATGGAAGAACTTGCAGTCGTCGGAAAATCGGTGACGCGCGTCGACGCCGAGGAGAAGGTCACCGGCCAGACGGTTTATGGATACGATCTCGTCCTTCCCGGCATGCTTTATGGAAAGGCGCTGTTCAGCTCACGGCCACACGCCATCATCAAGCGCATCAACACTGAAAAAGCTAAAAATTACCCGGGAGTGCATGCGGTAATCACGGGAGCAGATGCGCCCTGGATCCATGGCGAAACCATCAAGGATACGCCGTTCCTCGCTCAGGGAAAGGTCCGTTACGTCGGGGAACCCATCGCGGCCGTTGCTGCCGTTGACGAAGATACCGCGCAGGCTGCGGTTGCTCTCATAGAAGTCGAATATGAAGATCTGCCGGCCTATTTTTCATCCGAGGAAGCCTCGAAACCAGGTGCGCTGGCGATCCACGAGGATTATCCGAAGTACCATAAAGCAGACTTCATCGTCACCAGCCCGCTGCCGAACGTCTGCGAACATTTCAAACTTCGCACGGGCGATGTGGAGCAGGGCTTTCGCAAATCGGACCTCGTTCTCGAGCAACGCTACAGGGTTCCCGCCATTCAGCATGCGGCGATGGAACCGCATTCTGCGCATGCAATGGTAGACGACTCCGGTAAGCTGACCGTTTGGGTTCCGAACGATGCTCCATTCCGGGTTCGCACCGAGACCGCCGAGGCTTTGGGATTACCTCCCGAGAAGATTCGCTACATCAATCCCTATCAGGGTGGGGGCTTCGGCTCCAAAGGGGGATTGAAAGTCGAACGTATTGCCATTGCTCTGGCCTATCACACGAAAGGCCGGCCGGTTCGGGTCAAGTTCAACCGGCAGGAGACTTTCGTTTCAACGAGTACTCGGCATGGAGCCATTGTTCGAATCAAGAGCGGCGTGAACAGCGACGGGACACTCGTCGCTCGTGAAATTACGATTTACTGGGATGCAGGCGCCTATTCTGAAAAGAGTGCCACGGTCTGCATTCGGGGAAGCTTGCCTTCGCCCGGGCCATACCGCATCCCGCACGTGAAGGTCGATGGGTACGCCGTCTATACGAACAAGCCTGTGGCCGGCGCATTCCGCGGATACGGCATCCCTCAAGCCGCATGGGCCTGCGAACAGCACATGGATGACCTGGCGAAACGACTGCGCATGGATCCGCTCGAATTTCGTCTGAAGAATATTTTCGTCGATGGGGACATCACTTACTGGGGAGAGGAGCTTCACAATGTCGGTCTGAAGGAAACCTTATTAAAAGCGACAGAGGCCATCGGCTGGGGCAAGTCGGGCAAGTGGGGCAAGCGGGGCAAGAAAGAAAAGTTAGATCCGAAAGGATTCAAAATCGGGAAAGGATTCGCCTGTATCTCGAAGCCGACGCGCACGCCCACCACCTCCAATGCGTCTGTTCTGGTTGATGCTCAGGGAAAGGTGACCATACACGCGGGAACTGTGGAAATCGGTCAGGGTTGCGGCACCATGCTTTCCCAGGTCGCGGCCGAGGAACTTGGAGTTCCCATCGAAAACACACGCATGCACCCGCTGGACACAGACGTGATTCCCTTTGACTCATCCACAACGTCGAGCCGGAGCACGTTTCATATGGGCAACGCCGTCCGGTATGCGGCTATCGACGCTCGTGAGCAGATCGCGCAGATGGCAAGTGTAATTCTGCAGGCGCCGGAGGAACATCTTCGCTTTTCGGACGGCAAGGTGTTTCTGAAGAAAGATCCACACCATGCGATGACCGTGGGTGAGGTTATTCGGACGCAACTGGCACCCGATGGAGTCGTCCGTGGAAACGGATCCTACACATACGAGCTTGGTAAAGACGTCGACCCGCAGACGGGACACAGCGACCACGCATCGGCGTTCTATATGTATGCGACACAGGCCGCTGAGGTGGCGGTGGACGAGGAGACGGGCAGAGTGCGGCTTCTGCGGGTCGTTGCGGCCCACGATGTCGGGAAAGCGATCAATCCGCTGAACTGCGTCGCGCAGGTTGAGGGCGGTCTCGCTATGGGTATCGGCGCTGCTTTGCACGAAGAGTTAGTTGTTGACAACCAGGGCAGGGTCCGAAACGCTTCATTCCTGGACTACCACCTGGTGACGTCGCTGGACGTGCCGGAGATGAAAACGATCATTGTGGAATGCCCGGCGCCCGACGGGCCTTATGGTGCGAAGGGGCTTGGAGAACCTGGATTGGCTCCAACCCCTGCAGCCATTGGAAATGCCGTGGCTAACGCTCTGGGGATCCGGATTTACGATTTGCCGCTAACTCCTGAACGCGTTTACTGGGCGATCCAGGCGGCAACGGATTAAATACTGTAGCGCGGTCTATTTGTTGAGGCTGCGCGCTATCGCGCTTGCGCTTCGCGGACCACCGGATTTTGTTGATTCCACGAAAAGCCGGTGCTCATAGAAACTGTGAATGAATTGAATCTAGCAACATTCCCCTCCTCTGCGAGGAGGGGAATGTTGCGCAGTTCCAATTCGTTCACATCTATCATAGAGCGCCGCTATTAGTCGCGTTTTCCTGATGAGCTTACCAATCCTCTCGATCGTCGCTTTGATTCTTGCAATCGTCATCAGCTGTGTCTCTCGTTTCAATGTCGGTCTTCTCTCCATCGCGTTCGCGTTCCTTGTTGGTGTGGTGTTCGGCAGGATGAGCGTTGCCGAAGTGATGGCTGCATTTCCGTCTAGTCTGTTTCTGACGCTGATCGGTGTGATGTTTTTCTTCAGTCAAGCCGCCGTCAACGGCACCCTCGACAAGATCACGCAAAGTAGCCTGAAATTAGCGCGAGGCCGGGTCGGAATGATTCCAGTCATTTTCTTCTTTATCTCGCTGGTGTTCTCTTCGATCGGACCCGGTGCTATTGCAACGGTGGCCTTTCTGGCGCCGGTTGCGATGAATCTGGCAGGCCGGGTTGGGATCAGTGGGTTTCTAATGGCGATCGTGCTGTGCTCCGGAGCGAATGCGGGCACTCTGTCGCCGATCGCACCGTCGGGCGTGATTGCGAATAGTCTAATGGGAAGAATTCAAATCACCGGTCAGGAATCGGCGATTTACCTGAACAACCTCTATATCGAGTCGATTGTAGGCCTCGGGGGTTATTTCATTCTCGGTGGATATCAATTGTTGACTCGTCCCCGCGTGAAAGGGATAGAGGACGAAAATGCATTCGGTCTGGGACGTGTGGAACCGATGACCTGGAATCAGAAGTTAACCCTGGCACTGATCGCACTCCTGATCGCGGCTGTCGTGTTCCTGAAGATCGACGTTGCGATGGGTGCATTCATGGCGGCGGCCATTCTCACGCTGGTTCGTGCATCGGACGAACAGGCCGCGCTAAAGGCGCTTCCGTGGAACGTAATCGTTATGGTGTGTGGTGTGATCGTTCTTATTTCCATCCTCGAGAAAAAAGGCGGCATGGACCTCTTCATTACGATTCTGTCCAAGTTCGCAACGAAAACGTCTGTTAACGGAGTGATCGCCTTCGTGGCTGGATTGATCTCGGTTTACGCGAGCTCTGCCGGCGTTGTCATGCCGGCATTTATTCCAACTATCCCAGGTCTGATCGCCAAATTAGGTGGAGGCGATCCTATCGCAATCGCCGGTTCCATCAGCGTCGGCGCGATGATCGTGGATACATCTCCGTTATCCACCGCCGGTGCTTTATGCATTGCGAGCGCGGCGCCCTCTGAAGACCGGAGATCACTTTTCAATAAGATGTTGGCGTGGGGCTTATCCATGAGCCTGGTGGGCGCTCTTGTATGCTGGGTATTCTTCGGGCTTCTTTCTGGAAAAAAGAATTAGGATGAAGACATGAAAGCCGATCTCGTCGTTAAGGGCGGTTGGGTGGTCACAACGCAGGAAACTTTCAAAGGTGGCGTTGCCATATCGGATGGGAAATTTGTTGCTATGGGAACAGATGATTCCCTCCCCGAGGGCAAAGAAGTCATCGACGCCAGGGACAAGCACATTCTTCCAGGGTTGATCGATGGACATGTGCATTTTAGAGAACCGGGTCTCACCTATAAAGAAGACTTCGGAACAGGATCGACAGCAGCGGTCTGCGGCGGCATCACAACAGTGATCGATATGCCGAATACTATTCCTCCGACGGCGGACGCCGAACAGGTCACAGTGAAACGGCGGCTCGCTGAGGAGAAATCTCTAGTCGATTTCGGACTCATCGGAGTCATCCTTCAGACCAATACAGACCAGATCGCTCCGATGGCGGAAGCCGGCGTTATTGGTTACAAGATCTTCTTTGGCGCAACCGTCGGCAATCTCCCTTGTCCCGACGACGGGGTTTGCCTGGAAGCTTTTTCCCGGATTGCCGAATCGAAACTTCCTCTGGGCATCCATGCCGAGAATCGCCAGATCATGGATCACTACACGGATCAACTGAAAGCCAAAGGAAAAAACGATCCGATCTATTGGGAATCATCCAGACCGGCTCTCTGCGAAGCGGAATCCGTTGCACACGCCTTGTTCTTCGCCGAGGCTTTTGGGACCAAGTTGCACGTTTTTCACATGAGCTCCAGACAGGCCGCGTTCCTGGTGAGGGATGCCAAGGTACGAGGCGCGAGAGTGACCGCCGAAACGGGGCCTCATTATCTGCTGCGCGAGCCGAAGGACATGGCCCAGGTCGGTCCGCTTCTGAAAATGAATCCTCCGGTTCGCACACGCGATCATGCGGAGGCGCTTTGGGACGGACTGCTCCATGGATACGTCGATATGCTCGCAACCGATCATTCTCCTCACACGTTTGAAGAGAAGGGATGCGACATGACAGGGAAGTTGCTGAAGCCCGCCATCTGGGATTGCGTTTCGGGCTTCTGTGGGGTCGAAACGGCGGTGCCGCTGATGTTAACCGAGGTCAACAAAGGACGGATGACGCTAAACCACTACGTTAGACTCTCCAGTGAAAATCCGGCAAAGATCTGGCAATTCTATCCAAAGAAGGGAGCCCTTCGGCTCGGATCCGATGGCGACGTTACCATCGTCGACATGAATAAAGAGAGTGTGATCGACGGAAATAGATTGCACAGCAAGAACAAACCCACACCATGGCACGGCTGGAAGGTCAAAGGCATGCCGGTCTGCACGATTGTCCGCGGCCACATCCAGATGCGCGACGGCGAGCCTGTTGGAAAGCCAATCGGCCGTATGCTACGGCCCATCCTGTAGCGGCCGTCTTGGTTGCCGTTTCCGGAACTTACCGCTGAAGTTCGTGATCTCCGTCGCCATGATCATTCTGACGGAGGAAATCGAAGTCGCAGCCGAATTCCGCGCCAAGGACGGACTGTGCATACAGTCTTGCGTATCCTCGGGGCGGTATCGACTTCGGCTGCGGAAGGCCTTGGCGTCTACGGGTAAGTTCCGCGTCCGATAGCAGTACATCCACCCGGCGTTCTTTCACGCTCAAACGAATCGTGTCGCCGCTTCGGACAAGTCCGAGCGGGCCTCCCACAGCAGTCTCGGGTGAGACGTGCAGGATGACCGTGCCAAAGGCAGTGCCGCTCATCCGCGCATCGGAAATCCGTACCATGTCCTTCACGCCGGCGCGCGCCAACTTGGCGGGGATGGGCAAATATCCCGCCTCGGGCATTCCGGCTCCAATCGGTCCTGCGTTCTGCAGGACCAGCACATCATCGACGCGCACGTCGAGTAAGGGGTCGTCGACGCGCATCGCCAGGTCATTCAGATCGGTGAACACGACAGCGCGTCCCTCGTGTTCGAACAGCCGCTCATCGGCCGCCGCGCACTTGAGGATGGATCCGTTGGGCGCCAGGTTGCCGAACAGCGCCAGCAGGCCGCCGCTCGGCCGAAACGGATCTCCAGCCGGGCGAACGACGTTGCGATCGACGAATGCCGGACGCTGCCCTAAGCGCTCTTCGAGCGTTTCTCCGGTCACCGAGCGGCACTCCAGGTGGAGGAGCGGTTTGAGCTCATGCAGCACGGCGCCTAGCCCCCCTGCCGCGTGCAGGTCTTCCATATAGTGCTGACCGGTGGGCTTGAGGTTCACCAGAACAGGAGTGGAATCGCTCAGCGCATTCAGATGATGCAAGTCGAGAATCAATCCCGCTCGCCCCGCGATGGCGGCCAGGTGAACGACGCCGTTGGTAGATCCACCGATGGCAAGGAGCACTCTTACCGCATTCTCGAGCGACTCTCGCGTCACGATCTGGGCCGGCACTGTTCCCGATTGAGCAAGCCGAACAGCTTGAGCACCGGTCGCCTCGGCTATGCGCAGGCGATCGGCATGAACTGCGGGAACTGCGGCGCTGCCCGGCAGGCTCATCCCGAGAGCCTCCGCAATGCAGGCCATCGTGCTGGCGGTACCCATCACTGCGCAGGTCCCTGCGGTCACAGCGAGACAGTCCTCGACCTCGGCAATTTCATCGCCGGTGATTTCGCCCGCACGGTATCGCGCCCAGAATCTGCGGCAATCGGTGCACGCTCCGAGCCGCTCGCCGTGATATCGGCCCGTCATCATGGGTCCGACCACAAGCTGAATGGCCGGAACGCCTGCAGAAATCGCGCCCATAAGCTGGGCGGGAACCGTCTTGTCGCAGCCACCAATCAGGACGACGGCGTTCATCGGCTGCGCCCGAATCATCTCCTCGACGTCCATCGACATGAGGTTGCGGAAAACGAGGCTCGTGGGACTCAGAAACACTTCGCCCAGCGAGATCGTAGGAAATTCAAGCGGCAGCCCGCCTGCGCCGAGGACGCCCCGTTTGACCGCTTCCACGAGCTCGGGCGTGTGCCGGTGACAGTTGTTGAATCCACTGGCGGACGTGGCAATTCCGATGATGGGGCGATCGAGCATCTCGCCCGAGTAGCCCATCGACTTGGCGAACGAACGGCGCAGATATCGTGAAAAAGCGGCGTCGCCGTAGCTCGTCAGACCTTTGTCAAGACCGGTTCCGCGGTTCATGCTGTTCGCCATTATGGAGTTCTTCGAGGAACTTGAGCAGCCGCTGCAGCCGTTCATTGGCTGTGCGCTGGACTTCGCTCGGGTCGCGTCCCGTCCAGTCGTAAAAGCCTTTCCCACTCCGAATGCCCAGGTCGCCGCGGGCGACCATGTTCTGGAGATACGGGGAAGGAACGCCCGTGTGCGACAATGACGGCACGATCGATCGCTGTGCCTTCGCGTGAATTTCGAGGCCTGCGATATCTTTTTGTTCGAGCAACCCGGTCACACACATGCGCGGTCCCAAGAGTTGCCTGGCAACTTTGTCGATCATTTCAGGTGTCGCGATCCCCTCTGCGACCATGTGATAGGCCTCGTGCAGGATCGAGTGCTGCAGGCGGTTGATGAGATAGCCGTTGACCGCACGCTCGAGAAAGATCGGTTCCCGTCCAGCCTGCTTCACGGCCGAGATCGCCAACGCGACTGCCGAATCCTCAGTTCCCTGGGCGCGCACCACTTCAATCATGGGAAACACGTCGGCGGGCATGAAAAAGTGCATCGCGAGAAACCGCTGCGGGTATCTCAGCCCTTCCCCAAGCTCATTCAATGGTAGACCGGAGGTATTCGTAGCCAACACGGGGCGACCGCCGTACACGTTCTCGATTTCGGCGTAGACCGCCTTCTTGACGGCGACATCCTCGAACACCGCTTCGATGACCAGATCCGGCGCCGCCGCTGAAGGCATCTTGCGGACGAATTTCACGCCAGGCAGTGAAATATGGATGTCCTGAGTATCCATCAGCGTTACGTCAATGCCTGCCGGCGCGAAGAGCCGCGCGATGCCCTGGCCCATGACACCGGCGCCCACAATCAAAAGCAACTTGCAGGATTCATTCATGGCTGGCCGCCCTTCGACTTTGAATCAGGTTTCTATCACAGATCGCCGGCGCCACAGAGGTATTTTGCGAGGCGCGACCCACGGAAAAGCTGGTGCAGCTGTCGCCAATGCTGGTAGTATCCTGACCTTAAACGCTCATGAGATATCGCTGGGTCATTTTGTTTTTTGGCATCCTGGCGTACGGCACCAGCCAGTTCGCGCGGCAGAACTTCAATGGCATCCAGCCGTACATTGCCGCCGATTTGAAGCTCAACAAAGGCGACATCGGCCAGCTCGCGTCGATTTTCTTCTGGTCCTATGCCATCTTTCAGATGCCCTGGGGCATTGCGTCCGACAAGTTCGGCAGCCGGGCCATTGTCGGGCTGGGAATTCTATTGACGGCCGCGACGATGGTTGGTTTTGCTACCGGCCAAAGCGAGGGCTCGCTGTTGTTCTGGCGGGCCGCGGCCGGAGTCGTAGCGGCAGCCGTGTACGTTGCGCTGACGGGAAGCATCGCGCGCTGGTTTCCCGGTAAGGATCGCAGCTTCAGTCAGGCAACTCTTGGCGGAGTAGGGGGCGCGCTCGGAGAGGGTACAGCGTACTTCCTGCTGCCCGTTCTTGCGGGATATCTTGCGTCCGCGGGAACCGTTCGATGGCGTGAGGGCATGAACATGATCGCGGTGGCAATCGCGATCATGGGGATTCTTTGTATCATCTTCCTAAAGTCCGCACCAGCCGGACACAAGCCAACCACGCGCAAACCATTCGACTGGAAATTACTTGGTGATGCGCAGCTCTGGTGTTACGCGTTCATCTACAGCGGATTCGTGATTGGCATTCGCGGTACGCAGACCTGGATGGCCGTGTATGCGACCGATGTCTACGTCTCGAGCTACGGGCTGCGGCTCAACCAGGCGGTCGTCTCGGGCGGACTCCTGGCGTTTGTCGCATACTCGTTGGTCGGACGAACGATGGGCTGTCCGCTGGCAGGCAAGATATCCGACATGTTCGCTAAGCGCGGCGTGTCGCGAACCGCCGTGCTCATTGGCTGGCTGATTTTTGCCATCATCGCGCTCCAGATCCTGTCCATGGGCGTCTCGACGATCTGGGCCCTGGGCATCGTGTTCGCGCTGCTGGGCGCGTTGGTCAATCTCTTTTCGCTCGTTCCGGCAGCGATTTCGGAAACTTATGGATCTCAACGTACCGCCTCGATTTCCTCCTTTGCAAACACGCTGGCCCAGTTCTCCGGTGCGACAGCTCTGGCTGTCAGCGGCTATGTCGGCATCTCGTTGAACTCGCAACCCGGCAACGCACTCGGCGACTATAGAGGCATCTGGCTGTCGGGCATGGTCGGAATGGCGATTATGGCCACTTTAGGCGTGGCTGCTTACATCGCGTATCGGACTGGCTGGGCGGCTCGCCCGCAACCCTCGTCGCTCGGCGAAGAGGCAAAGCTGTAGACCTTGCCGGCAACACGAACCGCGCAAAGCGCGAACAGATCGACGATACGGCTTAGCGGCGATTTATGAAGGTGTAAACTCCGCGACCACCGGATTGTGATCGCTCAACTCATTCCAGCGCGAGCCGCGAACGACACGGCAGGAAACCAAACGCGGCAACCATGAACGCGGGACGAAAATGCCGTCGCAGTGATAGGGCGTCGACGCGTTACCCATCCATCGCAGCGTTTGCGCCAGCGGACGATTCGGATTCGCTGCCTGCCAACAACTCACCAACTCGAACTCTTTCGTCAGGCGGTCGAGAATATCGCGTTCGCCTCGCAGCATCCGGATGCGATCGCGCGGCTGCCGGTATCCGACGGCGATGTTGAAGTCACCACCCAGTACGAGGTCTGCGCGCCCGCGAAGCGGCGCGATGCGGTCGAGGATGTGTTGCATCGTGCGGATGTACCCGCGTTCACCGGCCGGACCATGAACGCTGAACACGATGAACGGGCGCTCCGACCACAAGCTATTCCGGATCTGGCCGCCGACAACCCAGCCGTTGTAATCGGGAATCGCGATCGGGACCAGCGACGCCGATCGGGCAAAGAGTCCACTGCCCCAATCCCTGGTTCCGGCGGACTGCCATGCGAATCCATCGCGCTGTCCGTGCCGGAATCGCTCTCCCGGAGAACCCTGCGGCGGACGGCATTCCTGGGCGAGCAACAGATCTGGTTTCAAACTGCGGATCACCCGCGACCAGTGACCGCACCGCTTCAGGCTTCCTGCGCGGAGAAAGTTGTAGGTGACGATTCGCATTTCACAGAGCTGCGGTTGGCGAATTTCCGCTCGTTGCTCAAAAGTGAAATCCTAACGTGGAAAACGCTTTTCCTCACGTGGAAAAGCCAAATGTTCAGGAGGACGAGGAAATCGCTTTCCCCTGATTACGGACATGGGGCCGGGGTGGCCCGCAGGTGCGAAGCCTTGCGAGCGCTTGGAGCCGTCGGGCGCATTCCTCAAGAGTATTTTCACGGGCCTGCTCGATTCGCGGCTGGCTACAAACTTTATTGCCAGGTACCTCATATTGGGGCGTAAAGGCTTATCCCTTAATCCCGCAGGAGTGGAACGGCGATTGCATGTGGCATGCATGCGCGTCAAGGATGCCTGAATATCCAGGCTCAAAGGAGTGACCTTATGATGAGGACAAAATGCGGGATGATCCTGGGTTCGATGCTGTTGCTTGGACTCTTGACAACTCCCGCCCGTGCCCAGGTGAGCGTAGACGTCCACATCGGCAACCCACCGCCCGTCGTTGTGTACTCTCCCCCAACAATGGTCATGTTGCCGGAGCCGCAAATGTACGTGGCCGTTGGTGTTCCCTATGACATCTTTTTCGTCAGCGGCCACTACTACTATTTCCATGGCGACCATTGGTTCTGGGGACCGGGATACGGCGGACCGTGGACCTACGTGGGGGTTGAAAGATTGCCTCCTGGGCTCCGAAGGTACAAGGTGAAACAGTTGCGTGAATTCCGAGAGCGCGAATATCGGGCCTACCAAGTTCAAGGACCGAATTTCGGAGGTAGGCACTTCAAGGCCGAAGACGAAGACGGAGACAGAAAGCACCACGGCAAGGGCCACGGCAAGGGCCACGACAAGCACTAATATTAATTCTGCCCAACCCTCCCAGCAATTCGCAGGCGCGGTGTATCACCGCGCCTTTTTTTTTGCGAAGCTGAATTCCTCTCATGCTTGACGTTGTTCGTCCACCTTTGTACAACACTCAGTCTGTCTTAGTCTTGCCTTCATCCGGGGGCGGACGTAGATTTTGCGCCAAGGCTCGAACTATGATTGGCTGACAGTTTGGGACTATTGTCTACATCGAGCGGCCGAAAAGTTGAAATTCAGTTAGAAACAAACTTGGAGGTTCGATATGAAGAACAGGGTTGGGGTTTCGATCTATGCATCTTTAGTTCTCTTTATATTGTTAATCCTTCCCACATTTGCACATCACGGAAATGCCTCCTACGACAACAAATCCGTCACCATCAAAGGCGTTGTGACGGAGTGGCGTTGGACCAATCCCCATTCCTTCCTGAAGTTCGATACTAAAGACGAGAAGGGCAACGTCGTACAATGGATCGGGGAGTGGAATAATCCATCCACACTGATCAATTTTGGCATCACTGCCAAATCGTTCAAAGTCGGTGACGAGGTCACCGTCACCATGAACGGGATTGCCAAGAGTGGTGTTAACCTCGGACGTGTCGTTAAAGTTGTACTTCCCGACGGCCAGGAATTGAGTATGGGTAATGAACGTTAGGAGACCGAAAGGACTCAAAATGAAGAGCCGCTATGTGACGTCCACTATTGCATTGCTGATTCTTGTGCCTGGCCTGGGAGCTCAAATCGCTCAACAGCGCGAATCAGGCAGGAACATACACCGCGACGGGTGGGATCGGATCGTGCCCGACGCTCCGAAAACGCAGAACTCAGCTCCTGCTCCTGTCCGGGATCTAACCGGAATATGGGAACCGACACCGGGTTATCGGGACGGAGTCCAGGCGACTGGCGCAAGAAACTACCCTGCAGATGGGAAGCCTGAACATGAGCTGCCCTTCACGCCTTTGGGGCTCGAAACATGGAAGTCTCACAAACCGGGATGGGGAGTTACGGCGGTTCCGATTGAGGATAATAACGATCCCTTTGACATCTGCGATCCCATAGGGTTTCCACGCATAGAACTATTTAACCTACGCGCGATACAGATTTGGCAAAACAAAAACCAGGTGTTGATGGTTTATCAGAATAGCCAAGTCTGGCGGAATATTTGGACGGACGGGCGAGAGCTTCCTAAAGAGATTCTGGAGCCCCGGTGGTACGGCTATTCCGTCGGAAAATGGACGGACGACTATACGTTTGTCGTCCAAACGAGCGGGTTGGATGAAAGGACCTGGATCGATAACGCGGGCCGCCCTCATAGTGACGAATTGATGGTGCAGGAGACATTCCATCGAGTGAATCAGGACATCATGGAGTTAACGCTGACGATTAATGATCCAAAAATGTACACGAAGCCTTGGAACGCTCTGGACAAATTCCCCCTTCGATTGCAGCCTGAGTGGTTTGATATCCGAGAGCAGGTCTGCTCCGCCTCTGAAGCTGCAGACTATAACAAGACAGTTGGAGCAGGGGCTGCGGCAGAAAAGAAGAAATAGCATTTTAGGAATGCAGGTTAGAAATTTGACGTGGACGGACGTTCATTGTTTCTGGTTCGACGCCGATTGGTACTAGCGCTGTTCGGAGTCGTATGCATTACGACCGCGTCCTCCGGTAGCAAGACTCGATCAGAGCTATCTCGGGAGTCACGTGAACAATCTGCTCCAGCATCTCCGGCGGCCGCCGCTGCGAGACAGGCATCATTCGAAGGAAACGTGGCACGCTCCACGCTCGACGAACTGCCGCACCTCCGCCAGCAGAGCACACTGGGCGCCTGGAAAACGCTGCACGGCGCCGACAGTCTCGAACTGTATTCGCCAAAGCTCGCCTCGTATCCCAACGAAAACTGGTGCGCACGCATGGTGTCTGAAGCGCCACTGGATGCCGACCGAAAAGTGAAGCGAACCGCTTACTTTTATCTGCCGGCTGAACCGAACCCGCCGGCTCTCCCTCCGAATCTTCCGCAGGAGGAACTTGTGTCGCAGTGCCGGCTCGGATTCGTTTGGAGCGAAGTGGAGGATGCCGACTCCGTGCGGGCCGAGGCTTTTGGTGACGCCTTACGCGATTCTATAAAGATGGACCTGGGGCCAGGTGAAATGGACCTCAAACTAAATTGGCGCGGCTCCAGCAACTGGCGCAAGACGGCGCTTTGGGAGGATGGAAGGCTGGAGATCGCCTCTGCAGCCACCTTTGGCCTCGGGTCGGCCAAACCTACTCCAGCAACGATTGTCGGAGCGGCCGCTGAGATCTCGGGCATCCGCTTTCGCGGTGTTGTTGATATACGGACCGCCACTCGAGCGCGCGAAAACTACGTCGCCCGACGTCAGCTCATCTGGTCGCGTATCGAAGAAGCGCTCTCCATTGCCGCGTTGGGTGGTCAAGCCGAGACGAGCGTCCGCGCTGCCTTGAAGCTGGTCACAGCGGCAGATGGATGGTGGTCTAGGTTACCCACAGATTCAGAACAGTCGGCGATTATTGATGCCGTCGATCAATGGCTGATCGCCTCAGGCTCCCTGCCTCTGGCTCGCCGATCCGCGGCGCTATTCGCTGCCGATCAACTATTTCAGGAATCCCGGGGGCCGCGATGGCGTGAAGGTGAGAATCCGCCCATCCGGCAACGACTCGAAGCGCAGGGCGCGAAGTTTGAATGGCTCCATATTGGCGACTCGTACTTCTATACGCATACTTGGCTCAGGGAAGCCTTGCGGCTGGATCCTGATGGGCGAGCTGGTGAGTTAGCATTTCTTACTTTGATGGAGATGGGCTTTGAGACCTCCGGCAAATGCGCGGATCAACCTGAGGGAGAATTTCGCGCAGTCATCGCGCAAGGTCAGGAGTATGTTCGGCGAAGGCCCGACTCCGCCATTAAGCCCGATCTTCATTTCCTGATGGCGCAGGCCTACGGCGATATCGTCGCTCTTGCGGCGGGAGCTTTCTATGGCGAACCGGAAAGCGCCAAGTATCAGCCTGAAGCCGCGCCAGCTCGAATCCGGGCGATCGAGCAGTATCGCATCGCCTTTGATTCCGCCAATAACACGCCTCGTGCGCGCGAGGCATGGCCGGATGCGTGGCGTCTTGTCGCAGGATTGCCACCAAGCAAATTGCACTTCTTCTGCATTTACGACTGATGGTCTTTTCGCGGAGGACTTGTCCATGAGGCTCGCCTCGACGCGTGGCTGTTCAAAAAGACGTCATGGAATAATCTGTAGGCGTACGTTCCCGGCAGAGCCATTTTTCGATATGTTGATGGTTTAGAAACAGACCCGCCGGCCGGCGGTTTTCTCGACGGCAGAGAACATCATTTCTGCCGCAAAGAAACTCGTATCCGGGACGAAGAAGATCGGTGGTGTCTGTCAAGTGGTGGAAAGTCAGATTCGTCATATCCAGCACATCCTATTAAGCGGGAACACCAACCGCTTTTTCTCTTGAAGTAAAAGCCAGTTTCGCGAAGTCCTGCGCTCCTTCCATTTTGTTGCGGAAGCTAATCTGGCCACTGCTCAAGAGACCGAACATCAATAAAAGAACCGCATCGGCGTTGGGCAGAGTCGACTGCGTCTTGGTTCTTCTGCGGAATTCTTCATTGATGCGTTCCAAAACATTTGTCGTTCGGATTGCCTTCCACTGCGACGGCGGGTATTTGAGGAACGTGAACAACTGATCGCCCGCCTCATTGAAGCTGGCGATGACTGCAGGACACGCCAGCTTCCATTTTTTCGTGAACCGTTGACGGTGCTGCTCGACAGCCTGTTGATTTTCGGCGTACATCATCCGGCGATAATCTTCGGCCAGCTCTTCCCGTAGCCGTGCTGGCGCTTTGGCTTGGAGGTTGCGCAATTTATGCGCCGTGCAGCGTTGAATGTCGATGCGGGGCCAAGCCTTGCCGAGTGCGGACTCCAGGCCAGGATTGCCGTCGATAATCGCCAATATCGGCGCCTTCATGTGCCGCTTCTGCAGTCGCTCGATCAATTCGTTCCATGACGCGCAGCTCTCGTCGCCGGCGATGCACATATCCAGAAGCACACGATAGCCGTTGGCCCGCACGCCTAAGGCAACCAACACGGGGACCCGTTCCCGTTTCTTGCCAATCCGCACTTTCGGATACCAGCCATCGAAATACACGTAGCGGATGTCCTCGTCCGCCAAATCGCGCTCACGCCACTCATTGAAGTCTTCCCGCATCCTGCCGACCAGCCGCGACACCGCATCCTTCGATAATGGCCCGCCTTTCAGCAGCGGAGCTAATGCCCCACGTATCCGGCGCGTGTTGCCGCCGCTTAAATACACTCCCAGAATCGCTTCATCGACACGTAGCGTCCGGCGTTGATAACGACGCACCACCCGGCTGGACCATTCTGTTGTGCCGCCGTCCTCGGTTTTCAGTCGGGCTCGAGGCATAGCGAAAGCGGTCGGTCCCAAACTTGTCGTTAATGTCCGCGGCCGTGTTCCATTCAGATACCCTCGCCGCTCTTCCCCGTTTCGTTCGTAGCGACCTACCCCGAGCGCCTGCCTGACTTCCTCTTCAATGAGCTTTTCCAGCTTGCCTCGAATCTCATCCCGCATGAACTGCTCGATCGTGTCCGGTCCGAAAGCTTCCTTTAGTTCACGCTTCTTGTTATCGTTGTCCATCGCGTCATCCTCCAGCGCCGCCCTGCCAGGCGGCTTGTTGGGTTTTCTTCTAAGTGCTGGATGATGACGCGTTTTCCACTTTTCCACCAGAGTTGAGACACTACCAAAGGGAAATGCTCACGAGCAAATCGCTTTTGCCGACGAGCAAAAGTGAAATACTAACGAGCAAATCGCTTTTGCTGGCGAGCAAAAGTGAAATGCTCACGAGGAAATCGCATTTGCTGGCGAGCAAAAGCGAAACGCTCGCGAGGAAATCGCTTTTCCTTGCGAGCAAAAGGGAAAGGCGGTTTGTGTGAAGACAATCCCTAACGTCACACCATGTCGCAGATCGCTCCAAATTCATACACGTCTTCTCAGAGTCGGAGCAGAACCTATTGAAGGACGCGACCTGGTCGCTCACAGGTCTAT
>Ga0209157_1002078_pt1 | contig 16160 bp, 17 predicted proteins | sample GraSoiAngelo_135_FD_185892 | JGI IMG/M metagenome (GOLD analysis project Ga0209157, IMG submission 185892) | Grasslands soil microbial communities from the Angelo Coastal Reserve, California, USA - 14_0929_05_40cm (SPAdes) (version 2) | ecosystem: Environmental > Terrestrial > Soil > Grasslands ...
GCACGCTCATGAAAACAGGCCCGGTCGGCAGGGCCGCCAGATTGCCTTCGACGACCCGGTCCACGTCAGACCGCGTCCCGATGATCGGGATCGCGAACGCCACGGCGGCGGCCAGTACCACGGCGCCGCCGGTCATATAGAAGACGCGAGGCCGCACGTCGAGGGTTCTCCCCGCGGCCAGCACGGCGCCGAACAGCAGCCACGCCACCAAAGACTCGACCGCGGCACCAGGGCCCAGGTTGAGCATGAAGAAGGTCGCACGCATGGGATCGTTGGGAGCGTCGCCGGCGGGCGGGGCGCCTTGAATCAAGCCAACGATCGGCATGAGGACTGCGCCCGAAAGCAGCCAGGCGCCCAGTCCGTAGGCGATAGGGGCGACCACTCCGCGAGTCCTGGGCTCGACGACGAGGAAATATGCGGCTGCCAGCGCTGCCTCGCCGAGCAGCAGCAAGACCCATCCTGCCGGTCCGGCCTCACGCTGGGCTCCGAGCATTCGGTCGAGCATCGCCGCCGGCGCGGTCACCGGAAAGCCAAAGGCCGCCGCCAGCTGGAGCCACCCGAGCGATGTGACGATTGCCGCCGCTCCCACGAGGACCCGCCGCATCGCCAGCGATACGATAGGCGCCCCAGATGGCGGCGTCAAAGCCGAATGGCAGCCACGTCCCAATGGATGAGCACTGGTCGGCCATCCTGCGCGGCGACCGGTTCGCCGCACTCGGGCCACGCCTGGGGCGCCGGGCATTTGCACTCTTTCCTGGCCGGCCGCGCTGCAAGGTTTGTAATGCGCCCTATGGCGGTCCGGTCACATGGCCATTCCGTGCCCTGGGTTACCGCCCCTCCAAAAGGACTCCTCACGTCTGCGCCCGGTGCCTCGAGTGGGCGCCAGAAGGTGGCGCGATAGTGCCGATCAGCGTCCTCTTTGCTGACGTTCGGAACTACACGACCCTGACACGGTTGCTTTCTCCACATGAGGTGCCCGCTCTTCTCAATCGCTTCTACGACGTGGCGTCGCGGGTGCTCCTCAAGCAGGAAGGGGTCCTGGGTCAGATCGCGGGCGACCAGGTGATGGGGTTGTTCGTGCCCGGCCTGAGCGGCCGCGACTACCAGAGCAAAGCGGTCGCCGCCGCCGCCGGCCTTCTCGACGCCGTGGGATATCGGACGCCGGACGGACCCTGGATCGAGATTGGAATCGGCATCTCCTCCGGCGTCGAGTACTGCGGAAACGTCGGAGGCGGCGGGTTCAAAGACTTCACGGCGGTCGGCGACGTGACCAACAGCGCTGCCGGCTTGACCGCTCGCGCTGCTGCCGGGGAGGCGCTCGTCGATGCTGCGACCCGGGCCGGGGCCGCAGAGTTTCCCTTCGACATCGGCGAGACCGTCTCGTTCAAGGGTGCAAGCTCCCCGGTAGACACCTATCGCCTCCAGCTGGAGACCCCAGTCTCCAGTGGCGTCGAACCGATCGATGTGCTCATTCGCACGCCTCTGTTCGCCGGGATCTCGCCCAAGCTGGCGGGCACCCTGCGACGCCGGGTTCACCGCCGAGTGTTCGCCGCCGGCGCCCACCTGGTCAGGGAGGGCGAACCGGCGAACTTCCTTCTGGTCATCGAGCGTGGTCTTGTCCGTGTTACGCGCACGTCGCGTCACGGCCGGGAGCTTGTGCTTCGGCTCCTATCAGCCGGAGACACCCTCGGCGAGCTTGGCGTGTTCGACGCCGCTGGGGTCCGCACCGCGGACGCCGTCGCCGTCGAATCCACGAGCTGCGTCGTTCTGAGCAAGGACGACCTCCAGGCCGCCCTGCGAGCGAACCCTGAGCTTGGCCTGCGTCTGCTCGCCACCGTGGTCGGGTACGTGCGACGGAAGGACGAGGAGCTGGCCGACGTCGCCTTTCTTGACGTGCCGGGCCGGACCGCCCGCAAGCTGCTGGAACTCGCCGACCGGCACGGCACCGCGGTCGCCGACGGCCGGCGGATCGGTATCAGGGTCCCCCAGGGCGAGCTGGCATCGATGGTCGGCGCCAGCCGGGAGAACGTCAACCGCGCCCTCAGCCGGCTGATCACCCTGGGCGCGGTGTCGATCCAGCAAGGTCACATCACGATCCTCGATGAGGCCCGGTTGCGATCGCTGTGCTAGATATCACCGCCTGTTTGTGACGGATATCACAGGCGGGACCGCCTGAACGACGGACGCTGCCGGCAGTCTCGAACGGCGAGGCGCCAATTTCAGCCTCGGATGATCAGGAGGTCTACACGCGATGAGGATCGGAACCATGCGTCTGCTCAAGGTCTGCGCTGTGCTGGCGGCGGTGACAAGTGTGGCCATCGCGGCTCCGGTCGCCGCTCGGGCCGACTCGGGCGCCAACCTTGAAGTCATCCTGCGACCAGTTGCAGGCACACCCGACGGTGGCTTCGGATTGGTGAAGTTTCGTCAGCCAAAGGACGCCGACAAGATCGTCTATCTGGATTTGTGGGTGCGGGACCTGGCCCCGAACCACAGCTACTACCTTCAGCGAGCGACGGATTTGGCCGTGAACGACTCCTGCACCGGAACGAACTGGCTCACGCTCGGCCAGGGGTCGGTTGTCCAGGCGATCACGACAGACGAAACGGGAACCGGCCGTGCGAGCTTGTTCCGCAACCTGGCGGCCATCCCGCTTGGGACGCAGTTCGATATCCACTTCCGCATCGTCGACGCGGCTACCACGGCTGTGGCACTGGAGAGTGCCTGCTACCAGTTCACAGTCACCCAGTAACCGAAAGGGCGGCAGCCTCGTGGCTGCCGCCCTGATAGTCGCGACTATCACGACGTCTCCCAGGCCGGAACCGCGGTTAGTTGCGACTATCACGACATCTCCCACGCCGGAACCGCGGTTAGTCGCGACTATCAATTCCTCTCTCATCCATTCGCCGCTGAGCCCACGCATCGGGTCGACGATGCTTTGAGAGTCCTCAAAGGCGGTTACGCTTCCGAGGCTTTCGACAACGTGGCCAGGAGGGTCGAGCGATGCGGAGGTTCCGCTTCGGGATCTGCACTGATCAGAACATGACCTGGGAGAAGACTGTCGAGCGGTGGCAGCTCTTCGAACGTCTCGGTTACGAAAGCGCCTGGTTGTGCGACCACCTCGTGCAGCCGAGCCGGCCGCAGGGACCGTACATGGAAGCCTGGACGTTGCTCGGAGGACTGGCGGCAGTTACGAGCAGGATCCGCATCGGCGTTCTCGTCACTTCCAACACGTTCCGGTATCCCCAGGTGCTCGCCAAAATGGCGGTCACGGTCGACCACATCTCAAACGGAAGGCTCGAGATCGGGTTGGGCGCTGGATGGTATGAACCCGAGCACACGATGTTCGGGATCGACTTTCCCGAGACTAAAGAGCTCGTCGGCCGTTTCCACGAGGCGGTCCAGGTCGTCGATCTGCTGACTCGTGAAGACACCAGCTCGTTCCATGGTTCTTACTACCGCCTGAAGGAGGCGCGGTCGCGACCGGGTAGCGTGCAGAAGCCGAGACCGCCGCTGGTCCTGGGTGCCTTCGGACCACGCATGCTGAAGATCGTCGCCAAGTTCGCCGACACCTGGAACGCATTTGGGACGCCGGCCGAGATGGCGGAGCGCAATCAGATGCTCGACGACTACTGCCGGCAGATCGGCCGCGACCCGGAGACACTCGATCGGTCGCTGTATTACTGGGTGCCTAAAGCGGACGACGATCCATGGGCGTCCAAAGACGCGTTCTACAGCGTCCTCCAGCCCTACGTCGAGGCGGGGATGAACCAGTTCATACTCGACCAGCCGCGGGACGACCAGATCGACATGCTGGAGTGGGCGGCCGCTGAGGCGCTGCCGAGGTTCGCGCAAGAAACCCCGCGCGTCCTGGAAGCGGCGAGCGCGGCGAAGATCGACACTTCGGGCTGGAAGAGGCCACAGGACCACCTCTAGGCCGCGCTGCAGCAATGATCCTCCCGAAAGTCCGCGACCCTCGCTTCATCACCATCCGCCGCGGAGGGACGCTCACAGACTCCGACCATCAGCTGCTCGCACTGTGGGCCGCAACGTGCGCGGAGCACGTCCTGCACCTCTTCGAATCGGCACGACCTTCAGACCTGCGGCCTCGCCAGGCGATCGCGCAGGCTCGGGCTTGGGTGCGTGGTGAGATCACCATGTCGCAAGCGCGCGAGGCCGCAGGCCATGCGAACGGGGCTGCTCGAGAGTTAAGCGGCGCCGCCCGCCATGCCGCCTATGCGGCCGCCCAGGCCGCGGCGGTGGCGCATGTCGCTGCGCACGAGCTCGGAGCGGCGGCTTACGCGATCAAGGCGGCGCGTGCGGCCGCTCCTGACGGCGAGGGTGAGAACTCCGGGCGGCTCGAGTGCCGATGGCAGCGTGAACAGCTCCCGGACGCGATCCGCGAACTGGTCCTGGATGATCAGCGGTTGCGAAACGACATCTGCTGGTCGGTGTTCGACTGCTGATACGCCTCGTGCAGGAGTCGTGCATTTAGCGACCCGGGGCTCAGGCCAGACTTTGCTGTCTCGAGGCCCAGTTCCTCTCGAGGTTGTCGATCAATGCTGGACTGTAGAGGCAGCGGGCCTGCTCGATCGAGTACGTGGCGAGATAGCGGCGAAAAAGGTCAAGCGGCTCGTGTGCGGCGCGCAGCGCACGCCGATTGGCCACCAAGCTGGTTGCGCCCGCGGCCGTCAGCTCGCGCGCCAGATCGGACACCTCAGCCTCGACCTGGTCGGATTCCACGACGCGATCGGCCAGCAGCCTTCCCGAAGCCGAATCGGCCTGGAACTCCAGGTTCATGAAGATTGCCTGGTGGGCGAGGCGCTCACCAACAAATCGGGGCAGACGCAGGTTGGCACAACCGGGGATGATGCCTTCCTTCCGCGCGGGCAGGCTGAAGTAAGCACCACGTTCGGCCACGACCCCGTCCATGACGAGGAGCCACTGGCATGCGCCGCCGATGGCCCAGGCATCGACGGCCGCGAGAAAAGGCTTCTCGATGCGGCCCTCCTCGAGCCCGTCATCTCGCGGCCTCGCCGGTGACAGGCCGCGAAACATCTTGCCCACACATCCAAGCTCACGCTCGAGCATGAACTCGACCAGCGAAATCTTTCCCTGGTAAAGATGCGTCAGGTTGATACCGGAGCCGAAGATGCGCCGGCCGGCGTGCTTTGGATGGGTCATGGGAGCCGACCGGAGCACTCCGACCTCGATACTCGGGTCGATCAGCACCAGATCCACCGCAGTCTCCAGTGCAACTGTTGATGCGTCGTCCTCCGCGTTGAGCGACTCGAAGTTCTTGAGAGTGATCCAGCCGACGTTCCCGCGCCGCTCGAGCGCTGCCGTACCGAGGTCGACTCGCCCCGTCGTTCTTAGTTCCTCGAGACGGGCCACGGCCTCACGGCGCGGACGGCCCATCGCGTGGATCAACCGGAATCCACGTCCCGGATCGGCGAGAACCTGCGCAAAGAACTCGCCCTGCGCGATCTCCAGGCCCCGCTTCTCCTTCTGCGGGTGGGTTCGCTCTTCTTCGACCTCGAGCCGGCTGGGCACCAGGCCGGGAAACCTCTCCGCCGCCTCGTAGACAAGCTCAGCGCAGCGCAGCTCGCGCCGACCGCCATCTGTGATCTCGTCGAAGACCGCGAGTGGATCCACCAGGTACTCCTAGGCGCCCGCCACCCTTGCCTCGACTCCTCGCCAGTGCGGCTCCCGCAGCTCGCGCTTGAGGATCTTGCCGGCTCCCGATTTTGGCAGCGGCTCATCACGCAGCTCGATCGTCTTCGGAATCTTGTAGCCCGCGATCAGAGAGCGGCAGTGTGCTACCAGCTCCTCGGGATCGACCGCCGATCGCGGCACGACGACTGCGTAAACCGCCTCGCCCCAACGGGCATCGGGGATACCGAAGACCGCCGCCTCGCGGACAGCCGGATGGCGATAAAGGGCCTCTTCGACCTCCGTGCTGTACACGTTCTCCCCACCGGTCACGATCATGTCCTTGGCTCGGTCGACGAGATAAACGAACCCATCATCATCCTGATAGCCGAGGTCCCCGGTGTGGTACCACCCGTCGGCAAGTGCCGCCGCGGTCTCGACCGGCTTGTTCCAGTAGCCGGCCATGACATTGGGGCCACGGACGACCACTTCCCCGATCGATTGCGGTTGCTGCCAGGCTCCGTCGAGGCCGCGGATGGCGACTTCCACTCCAACCGCCGGTCGCCCGCAGGATCGGCTCTGAGCCATGTCGAGCATCCGTTCCTCGTGTGGAAGCAGCGTGGCGATCGGCGCCGTCTCGGTGGCGCCATAGATGTGGAGCAACTCGGCCGCCGGAAAGGCGGCGTGGGCTCGGCGGAGCGTCTCTGTGGCGACCGGGGCGCCTCCGTGGCTCAGGTATCGCAGCGAGGTTACGTCGCGCGGCCGCGCAAGCTGCTCCTCACTCATCGCGGCCAGCATTGTCGGCACGACCAGGGTGGAGGTGATCCTGTGTCGCTCGATCAAGTCGAGCGCACGTCCGGCGTCGAAGGCAGGCAGGATCACATGCTGGCCCGCGTTCCAGACCGTCGACAGCACCGCAATGGATCCAGCCGCATGGAAGAGCGGGGCGATCACCAGCCAGCGTGTTTCCGGGGTGAATTGCCAACACATGCCGAAGTGCTGGGCGTTGGCTATGAGATTTCGGTGTGTGAGCATCACGCCTTTGGCCGCTCCCGTGGTGCCGCCGGTGTAAAAAAGCCCGGCGATCGTGTCCTCGGGAATGTCCTCCGGAAAGTCCGCGGCCGGTCCACCCAGCAGCGCCTCATAGCCGTCGCCCATGTCAAATACGTGCTCGATCATGTCGCCCAGGCCCTGGTCTCCGATCCCGGTGAACAGGACCCTTGCGCCCGAGTCCTCGAGCGCGTACCTCAGCTCGGCGATCGCGTGACGCGGGTTGAGCGGAACAAGGCTGAAGCCAGCGCCAGGCACTGCTTGATAGAGCTCGAGATAGCGATGGCAGTTTCCGGCGATCACTGCCACTCTGTCTCCGGGCGCAAGTCCTAAGTCGCGAAGTGCACCGATCAGGCGACGGCACCGATCCCAGGTCTGCGCATATGTCAGCTCGACGTCGCAACATGTGACGGCAGTCCGGGTTCGTCCGACCAGATTCGCCCGTCGCATCGGGGTGATCGTTGTGGCCATCGCGCTACCTCCCTCTGGTGCTGTGCGGAAGGCCCGAGGACGGAATGGGTGGGCCCACCGAATGGGCGCTAACTCGACGTCGCGAAGCGATGCTACATCGCGCGTCGGAGCCCGTCGAAGTCCAGAGGCATCGAGCCCTCGCCGAAAGCGCGATGAATGTAACAAGCGCGCCGCGACGCCGAGGGTGGCGGCACGCCCGCGTGAACGCCTTAAACAGCCGGCGCGGCCACCCTCTGATCGCGCGCCGGCACCTGCGAAACGGTTCTGTCGACGACCAGAAGACCGAGCCAAACCAGCTCCCATATCAGGACAGGTGGGGCCAGACCGATAGCCATCGCTTGCACCGCCAAAATGCCAGGCAGTAACCACCATCGCGATAGGGCGCCGATTGGCGAACGCATCACAAGCCAGGCCGCGAGGACGAGCATCGTGAAGTCTGACTCGTGCGCATGCAGGGTCGACACGACTGTGCCCGCCAGGCCGATTGCGATCACCAGTTCAAGACTGGCGCGGCGCCGCCATGCCCCGAAGATCGCCACACCAGCCGCCCCGGCCTCCAGGAAAGCCGCGGGCAGGCCAGGCCCGGTGAGCGAGGCCATGGTCAAGATCTTGTGTCCGGCGTATGCATCAACCTCCAGGTTCGTCTGCCAGAGGTCCGCAATGCCTTGCGGACCCAGGAACAGATAAAAAATCGCCGCGAGGGCAAGACACGCGGCCGCGAACCATGCGAATACGCGGACGTGACCCGCAATGAGCAAGCAGACGGGTACCAGAACGACATCCTGCGGCTTGAGGCTCGCCGCAAGGGCAAGCGCCAATCCAGCCGCTAGCGCCCTGTCCCGACGGATACACCACCATGCTGCCGCGACGAGGGCGATGATCTCCGGGGTCGACTGACCGAAGATCAGCGAGTAGTGGACAGGCCAAAGCGCGAGCGCCAGTAACAGCAAGGTGACCCGTCGAATGCCTTCAAACGGACTCACAATCCACCAGGCGATCAGCACGCAGATAAGCCCGAGCAGTGCCCATGCCGCGTAGGCATCGCCGAACGGCAAGACAGTAAGCGGCGCGATGATCCACGCCAGGGTCGGCAGGTTGGGGTAGGTGTGGCCACCGTCGACGGCCGCCAGAGAGCCCGTGAAGTGCGCGGCCATGACCGCCTTGAGGATCGCCTGGTCATAGATGTGACTCCAACCCTGCTGAAGGCCCAGTCTCGCGACGTAGTAGTAGACGCGGAAGTCGTCCGCGGCGGTGTCCGTGAGGAAGTGCTCGACCCATCGCTTGAGCGAGAACACAGCACCCCACCCGCTTGCGACTGCGGCAGCGGCCGTCCACAGCGGAGGCAGGCGAGCGGAACTGTCGGATTTCATCGGCCGCACTAAAGCCGACATCTTGACGGCTGCCGCGCCCAACGGATGCTTCCTGCGCCCGAGGCCCGCCCTGTTGATGCAGGGTGGTCGATCCTCAGGAGCTCGGGCCTAAGGAACCAGACTCTACTTGCCGAGGGCGCAGCTGACGCTGCCCGTCCTCTCCCAGCCTTGACTAGTTAACCGTGGGCCGACCGTGTGGTTCGCCCATATACTGACTGGCTTATGTCCGGCCGAACGGAGCTGCGGCCAGCGGCTCCCAAGCCGGTAAACAGCGCTTTGGCCGCTGTGTTCGGCGCGGAGCGCTTCCTCCTGAACAGGGTCGAATTGCCTTTCGGTGTCTCGATTCTGGCGCTGGCTGTGAAGCCGGCGCGCGAGTAGCCCGCCGTGGGGCGGAAACTGCCGCCGCTGTGGCTTTCGGTGTCGGCCCTTACGGCCGGCATAACGGCCGCATTCGGCGTGGCGCGATGGATCAACCACTTCGCCACGGACCCGTATGAGGAAGACTTCCGCCTCTACTATGTCGCGGCCAAGATCGGGTTGAACTACGGCTGGTCGCACATCTACGACCTCGACCTCGAACGCCGCCTTTCATCTGTATTTCCAGCGCCGGGAAATGTCATCGATTCAATGCACAACTACGTCACGCCTGAGCCGATGGCCTGGCTTCTGGTTCCGTTTACGCCGCTGTCAGTGCCGGTCGGGTTCCTCCTCTGGACCGTCCTGAGCCTCTTGCTCCTCATCGGGGCCTGGCTCCTGGTCTGCCCCGGCAAGGGCCTGGCTCGCATCACTTTGTTGTTGATCGCGCTTGCGATCTGGCCGATGCACTACACGTTCTGGCTCGGCCAGACAGCGGCTCTGAGCATCGCGCTACTGGCGCTAACGTGGTGGCTGCTCGAGCGGGAGCACTGGTCGCTCGCTGGAGTGGCGCTGTCTGTCGCCGTGTTCTTAAAGCCGCAACTGGTTCTCCTGCTGCCGATCGCGCTGCTCGTCAGCGGACGCTGGCGTCCGGTAGTTGCGTTCGCGGTCTCGAGTGCGGTGTTGGGCGGCGCATCACTGGCCCTGATGGGCGCACATGGAATTGCGTCCTACCAGAGCAGCGTGGCCTACACGAGCACCAATCTGATTCACTCCGTCATGACGTACGCGTGGTTTGGCCGCGGATCCGTGGCGACGACCATCGAGCTGACGCTTGGCGCCGTTGCGTTAGCGTTGGCCTGGTTCCGGCGCGACCGCATGGACATCGTGTTTGCGCTCGGGATCGTGGGCAGCACGGCGTCGGCGTCATACCTTCACGAGTACGACCCCGCGGTCTTCGTGGTCCCGGCCTGGATCCTTCTTCGAGCTCGGTTGAGCCTGCCGCAGGGGCTGTGGCTTCTGCTCGGTGTCCTGGCGGCACAGCTGATCGCGATCGCGATCTTCAGGCCGATGCTAGTTTGGGAGGCCGGCTGGATCTTGCTGCTCGGCGCCGAACCATGGCTGCTGCGCAATTTTCAATTCGCGGCGCCTTTCCGCCGCGCGGCCGAGGCTCATTGACCGCTCGCGCCTGACCGCCATCAAGGCCGCGATCCAGATCAAGAACACACCGATAACACCCAACTCCGCCATCAGCCGCAAGACGACGAGGTCGCGGTAGCCCGACACCAGTAGGGCCTGGAACCAGTGATGTCCCGGGTTGATCAGCAGGTATCCGGTCGCCAGCAGGCCCAGCACCTTCCAGTCCTGGCGCCGGATGGACCACGCGAGCAGAACGAGGATGGGGAGCAGCAGCAGCACGAGGTGCGTGCTCCAGGAGTAGGTCACGATCAACGGGCCGGCCGCGACGATGGCCGCGCCTTCGAGCACCCTGCCAGTGGCGTCGCGCGCCGCGCGACGTAGGAGCCACAGCGTCGACGCCAGCACTGCGATCGAGACGACCAGGGTCAGGACGCGCGCGACCGGAGGGCTTCCGTAGACGGCGCCAAGAAAGGTGGCCGGCTCGATCAAGCGGGTGATGGTGCCGCCCGGAGACTGATTTTCGTACAGGCCGGTACCCCCGCTGACCTGAGGCGCGACCTGAAAGAGGTATTCGAAAAGGTACTGCGGCGTGGCGACGAGCCACAGGACCAGACCTGTGGCGGTCGCCGTTATGAACATCGACCAGCGCCGGGCGATCAGGACCAGTAGGGCGGTCGGGGCCTGGATGACCTTGATCGCCACCGCGGCTCCCAGCGCCACCCCACCCCACCAGCGTCCGTCGACCCAGGCGAGCAGCCAGACGCCCGAGAGACCGAGGAGGATCGGGTTGACCTGGCCCTCGTCGATGTTGCCGGTCATGCCGAAGGTCATGGCGACCAGGACCAGGAGGGCGGCGAGCTGCCAGTCGGCGACGCGCAGCGCGCGGAGCGTGGTTGCGAGAAAGACGGCGAAGGCCACATTGAGCGCGACGACCACGCCGACAGCGACGATGTTTTGGTCAACGTGGATGGCCGGCTGGAGCAGCCATGCGAGGAGCGGGGGCATTACGTACTGCGGCCCGGTGGGTTCAAAGCAGCCATAGGTGCGGCAGAGGTCGTAGGGGTCTTGGCCGGCGGCGATTCGGCTCGCGGCCCGCATGTAGCTCTCTTGGAAGTCACCCTGGTAGGCGGAAAAGAGGACAGGCTGGACCACGGCGCCCCAGAGGTAGACGGAGACGATCGGGAGTCCGATCCAGATCAGGAGGACGGTGCGGAAGCGCCGCTTCGAAAGTGCGGCTGACCAGGAGGACCCGACGGTCACGGCTGCAGCTTATCTGTGCAGCTTCAGAATTGAGCCGTTAGCGGCGGGCTTCGCCACCACTCACATATATATAGGGACGCGCGAAGGACGCCTACGTAGGCATTGCGGACCCCTTCGGACGTCGCCAGAGCCGAGCACGACGTGATTTGCGAAACCTACACGAGCGCGCGCTGAGCCACACTCAGCTCCAGACCGGCTTACGCTTCTCGACGAAGGCTGCGATTCCCTCCTGGCCGTCGGGTGCGACCGCGTTGCACGAGATCGCCTCGGCCATCATGTCGTACGCCTCGGCCTGCCGGGCCTCGACCTGGCTGTAGAAGCCAATCTTGCCGAGCTCGAGCGCGTATCGGCTCAGTTGCGCCAGCTCGTGTACGAGCGCGATGACCTCTTCGTCCAGCCGCTCGCGAGGGACCGCGCGGTTGATCAGGCCCCACCGCTCTGCGGTCGCCGCGTCGATGAAGCGCCCGGTGAGCAGCATCTCCAGCGCGTGCTTTCGGCTCACGTTGCGGGCGACGGCGACACCGGGTGTGGAGCAGAAGAGCCCGTACTTGATCCCGGACGTGGCGAAACGGCAATCGTCGCTCGCGATTGCGAGGTCGCACGTCGCGACCAGCTGGCAACCCGCTGCGGTCGCCACGCCGTGCGGGGCCGCGATCACCGGTACCGGCACCGACTGAACGGTCGCCATGAGGCGGTTGCAGACGGCGAAGATCTCGCGCTCTTCATCGAGCGAGCGGGCCTGCATCTCCTTGAGGTCATGACCCGCCGAGAAGCCACGGCCGGCGCCCTTGAGCACGATCGCCCGCACTTCGGGCCGCGCAGCCTGACGCTCGAGCTCGGCGGTGAGCTCCCTCATGAGGCCAGTCGAAAGGGCGTTCAGCTGGTCGGGGCGGTTGAGGGTGATCACCGCGGCCGGAGCGGCGTCATCGACGAGCAGGTAATTGAGAGCGACAGCCATCTTCAAACCTCCTGGTCATTTGAGTCTAGGTGCGGCCGCAGCGCGTCGCTCGACGTCACGCCCAGAGTCGTGACTGGACGCTGCGGGTAGCCCGAGACGCCTCAGGTTCGGGTGATCGACGCTCGCCAGGCGAGGACACCATCTGCGCTGGTGGTTATGTCGATCTTGGCTGGGTCGATGGCGTCAATATGCCAGCCGTTATCAAAGCTGGCGATGATCTCGCTTTTCGCGATCCGGCGCGGCCCCGAGTCGCCTGGTTGCAGGTCGCTGAAGCACAGCATGTAGTAGCGGCCACCGGCTGGCACGACGGCTCTCAGGCTGTCAACAAAGCGCAGGCGGTCGTCGTCTTTGAAGATATGAAACAACCCGCAGTCAAGCACCGTGTCGAACCGTTCGTTCAGCGACGTCAGCTCAAGCGCGTTCGCGACTAAGAAGCGCGCCGATAGACCACGGTCAGCCGCTTTGCGCTGGGCGATCGCGATCGCTGCGGGGACCACGTCGATGCCGACCGCTTCCAGTCCGAGTCCGGCGGCCATGAGGGCGTGTTCACCTGTGCCGCAACCTACGTCCAGCACGCGTCCCTTTACTTCCCCAGCCCTCGCCAGCTCGACAAATGCACGTTGGGGTCGACCTATGTCCCAGGGCGGAGGTGCTGCATAAAGAGCACCGAAGTCCTCGGGGCGCCTCGGGCGCAGCTCAGACCAGTCGATTGATGGCCCTTGCGGACCCATCGGCGGTTTGGATCCACTCACCGCGGTCCTTAATAGCACAACGGGAGGTCAGTCCAAGTCGCCCGCCGGCACCGCGGACAATGTCTTGTCCAGCATTCTCAGCATCAAAGTTCGGGGCAGAATGCGTGCGGCGGTATCACGAATCGCGCACAGGATTGGGGCGTCGATCTGAACCCCGCGCGTGGCTTGGCGCGATGCTTTGACGACTCGATTGGCGCGACCCAGACGCTGGCGCTCATAGAACTTGAAGGCGTCGGCGACGTTAGCTGCATGTGCGAAACCCCTCCCCAGGGCGACTGCATCTTCCAATGCCTGGCAGGCGCCCTGGCCCTGATTTGGGGTCATCGGATGCGCGGCATCTCCGACCAGCGTGACTCGCCCGCGGCTCCAATGATTGACGGGCGGCCGGTCATACATGTCGTTGCGAAGGATCGCTGCATGGTCATTGGCGGCGATCAAAGCCGAGACCGGATCCTGCCAACGGCCAAATCTATCCAGCAGATCTTGCTTATGACCTCCCGGCCCTGACATCTCACCGCGAGGTTCTTTGGTCACAGCTGCCCAATAGATCCGATCATCGGGGAGATGGAACGCGAGGAATTCGGAGCCAGGACCGACCCAGTTGATGCCTTGCCCACGATCGATCGGGATACCTGGGCTGTGCACCACTCCGCGCCAGATGGTCGATCCCAGATAGAACGGATCGCCATCGCGAAGCAGCTCGCGGCGCACCACCGAGCGAATGCCGTCTGCACCGACGAGGAGGTCGCCAGCCACCGAATCGTGCCGAAGTCTGACCTCAACGTGGTCTTCGGTCTCCTCGAAGCTCTGAACGTCGGCGCCAAGACTCAGCGCATCTTCGCCGAGCGTCGACGTGAGGGCTGCTTGTAGGTCGGCACGCGAGACAAAAGCAACGTCGGAGCCGTACCGCTCCGAGATGATGTCCATCGGGATCTCCATGAGCTCATGGCCGCGCCAGCTTCGGAATGAGATGCGCTCCACAACCAATCGTCTGACTGCGACGCCCAGGGCTTGCAGCGCGCGGGTGCCGTTAGGCCAGATCATCAAACCAGCACCCGACTCTCGCAGCTCTTGCGAGCGCTCGAGAACTTCGACGACCAGGCCTGCCTGCCGTAAGGCGATCGCAGTCGCAAGACCGCCTATGCCCGCGCCTGCGATCAGGGCCTTCATGTGGATGCCGGGATCAATCGGTCGCTGCGGCGCGGGCCCAGACTTCGCAGAGGACTTCGGGGCCAAAAGTGGCTTTGGAGATGAATCCGATCGCTCCCGACCCCGCGATCCGGCTCGAAAATTCCTCGAGGTCGTAGGTCGACAGGAGCAGAACCACTACCTTGGGGTCGGCGCCTGTGATGCGCCGGCTCGCCTCCAGTCCGTCGATGTCAGGCAGGTTGACATCCATCAATACCAGGTCTGGGCGTAGTCGGCGGCGGCCACGACCGACTCCTCACCGGTTTCGACCAGGCCGACGACCTCGAATCCTTTCACGGCGGCCACGACTTCCCGCGCGGCGCTGCGAAACGCCTCCTGGTCGTCGCAGATCAAGACTTCCACAGGCATCTTGCGTCCGCAGCTTAATTGCGCAACCGGGTACGGCCAAGGGAGCCTGCACCATGAAGACAGTGGGGCCAGCCCTATCCTTTGCGCGATGCCGATAAGACTTGTGCTTGCGGACGACAGCTTCCTGATTCGCGAAGGTATGAAAGAGCTTCTTCAATCGGTGGATGAGCTCGAGCTCGTCGCGACGTGTAGTGATCTGGATTCCCTGCGGGCGGCCGTCGACAGGGAACGGCCCGACGTGGTGCTCACCGACATCAGAATGCCGCCCACCAACACCGATGAAGGCATCCGGGTGGCAGAGGAGTTGAGGGGGCGCACGCCTCCGATCGGAGTTGTGGTGCTCAGCCAGTTCGCCGACGCCGAGTACGCCCTTGCACTCCTAGACCACGGCGCCTCTGGCCGCGCTTACCTGCTGAAGGAGCGGGTGTCCGACCTGGGTCAGCTCGTCAACGCCATACGCGAGGTCGCGCGTGGTGGTTCGGTGATCGACGCCAGGGTGATCGAGAATCTCATCGCCGCCCGCTCTCGAAACAAACGCTCAGCACTTGTCGACCTGACTCCGCGCGAGGAAGAAATCCTCAGTGCCGTGGCGGAAGGCAAGAACAACGCCGCCATTGCTAAGGCGTTCCACCTGACGGAGGGGGCCGTCGAAAAACACATCAGTTCGATCTTTTCGAAGCTTGGACTGAGCGAGGAACCTGAGGTCCACCGCCGTGTCAAGGCGACGCTGATCTATCTGGCCGCGGCGCGTGAACCCGAAAGGCGGTAACCGGCTCGTGGCGGCCTTTGACCGAGGTCGGACCCAGCCTTTCAGCGCGGGGAGGGATGGTCAAAGCCCCATAGGTCGCATCGCTGACCACAGTCTCACCGCCCGACGCCAGCTGCTGCAGGCGTTGCGCGAGGTTCACGGCATCACCCACAAGCGAGTACTCGGCACGCTCATCGCTCCCGATCAGCGCGGCGGCCACTACCCCTGTCGTCAGGCCGATTCCGAGCTCAAAAATGGGGAGTCCCTCCCCCTTCCATCGCCGGTTGACCGCGAACTGGGCTCTGTGCATCGACTCGGCTGCCATGAGCGCGCGATCGGCATGATCGGCGAGTGGCTCGAGTGCGCCGAACACCGCCATCACTGAATCGCCGACGAACTGCATGACTGTCCCGCGCTGGGCCAGGATGGCTTCGCTGGCCGCTATGCGATGTTCCTTTAGCTGCATCGCCAGCCGCGACGGGTCGGTGACTTCGGCGATCGCCGAGTAGCCGCGCACATCTGAGATCAGGACGGTAACCACGAGCTGCTGGACGTCACCGAGACCATGACCACGCTGACGCAGTCGATTTGCGATGCCGCCTGGGAGCAGGCGGCTGAGCATCTCACCCTGCTCCTCGCGATCGACAATGGCCTGGTGCAGCCGGCGCAGATTGCGAAGACCCGCTTCTCCGCCGCCTGACGCCTGTTTTGCAAGCTTGAGGAAGAGCTGCGCGACTGACGCGGCCACTTCAGCGCCCGTGGTCAAGCGCTTGAGCGCGATCGCTTTGATGGACCTACCCTCTGCCACCCACGCGAGCAGTTCCTCAAGCTTGCAAAACAGGCGTCAGGCG
>Ga0209157_1002081_pt1 | contig 16141 bp, 13 predicted proteins | sample GraSoiAngelo_135_FD_185892 | JGI IMG/M metagenome (GOLD analysis project Ga0209157, IMG submission 185892) | Grasslands soil microbial communities from the Angelo Coastal Reserve, California, USA - 14_0929_05_40cm (SPAdes) (version 2) | ecosystem: Environmental > Terrestrial > Soil > Grasslands ...
TTTCCTGGCCTTTTCCTGTCCGCCGGATTCGATCAAGGAATCCTCGAACATACAACCTCCCTTTCTAAACTCCTGAAACTCTTCCGCGCTTTACGCTACGAACGCCGGTGGCGGTTAAGCTGAGGCAGGTATCTGTAACAGGATGGAGACTTATATCAGTGCACTCCCTAACCTGTCAACCCGCCCGAATTGGCATTGTCTTATGTCGCCGCCCACAAAACAGCGGCGCTTCTACTTCACCTTTGCCGGCTTCGCTCCCTTCATCATCTTCGTCGCAGCGGCCGCACGAACCGGTGCGGCAACCGGCGCAACAGCCCGTCCATGAATATTCGTGTAAACAAGAACCAGTGGTGCCGCGATTGCGATCGACGAGTACGTTCCTATGATGATTCCCACGACCATTGCGAATGCGAAATGATTGATGATTTCTCCCCCAAACAGGAACAGCGCGACGACTGTCAAAAACGTCAATCCCGAAGTGAGAATCGTTCGGCTCAAGGTCTGGTTGATGCTGTCATTCATAACCGTCTCGAGAGCGTTGCGGCGCCGGATCTTCAAATTCTCGCGGATCCGGTCGAAGACCACGATCGTGTCGTTCATGGAATAGCCGACCAGCGTCAGCAGAGCCGCAATCACCGTTAAGTTGATCTCGCGGTTGAAGATCGAGAATAACCCGAGCGTCACCAGCGTGTCATGGAAAGCTGCAAAGACTGCGGCCGCCCCGTAAATCCACGAATCGAATCGGAAACCGATATAAATGAGCATCCCGCCCAAGGCGTACAATGTCGCCAGCACGGCCTGACGTTTCAGATCGTCGCCCACCTTGGGGCCGATTGAGGTGGCACTCAACACTTCGAACTTTCCCTGAAATCCCTTATTTAGCGCGGTGATAATTGTACTTCGGCCGGCGCTTGCATCTTCCTCTTTCGCACCCTGGAACTCAATCAAAACGTCGTTGCGGCCGGCAAGTTCCTGCGGCTGGCTGTCCGGTGCCCCATTCTCACGCAGCAACTGCCGGATTTTTTCAATCTCGGGTTTCTGCTGGAACCGGACAGTGACGATCGTGCCGCCCCTGAAATCGACTCCGTATCGAAACCCGTGCTTGACCACCAGTGAAACCAGCCCCAGCAGCATGATTGAGCCGGAAATCGCCAGATACAGCTTGCGCTTACCCAGCCAGTTAACCTTGACGTCTCTGAAAATTTCAATCATCCGAAGATACCCTTTAGACACCGGGCGTTGCCCGTTGTTCCAATCTTTTCTTACTGTAGCGGCGGTCATTCCTTGAGGCTGCGCGCTGCCGCGCTAGCGCTCCGCGCCTTGAGGCTGCGCGCTGCCGCGCTGGCGCTCGGGCCGCCGGTACAGTTAAAATCTCAAATACTCAGCGCTGTTTCCGAGCGCTGTCTTCGACTCAATACCCATTCGAACAAGGTCCGCGACACAAAAACGGCGGTGAACATATTGGAGATCAGCCCGATCACCAGTGTCACTGCGAAGCCTTTTACAGGACCTGTTCCGAACAGAAACAGGAAGATGGCCGAAATCAGCGCCGCCAGATGGGTGTCGATTAGAGTAACAAAGACTCTTTTGAAGCTTGTGACGACGGCAGATGCAGCAGTTTTGCCGGCGCGCAGCTCCTCGCGAATGCGCTCGAAGATAAGAACATTCGAATCGATACCGACACCGATGGTGAGAATGACACCTGCAATTCCGGGCAAGGTCAATGCGGCGCCAAAATACGCCAGAGCCCCAAAAAGGATAACAAGATTCAAAACCATCGCTACCGTCGCGTTCAGGCCGGACAATCTGTAGTAAAAGAGCATGAAAACGACGACCGACATCATGGCCACAATCGCGGCGGTCAGCCCGGCGCGGATCGAGTCCGCACCTAGCGTCGGCCCGACAACTTCCTCATCCAGATATTTGATCGACGCGGGCAGCGCGCCGGAGCGCAGGACCAAAGAAAGGTCCTGCGCCGCTTGAGGCGCAAACCCGGTAGCGCCGCCGGTGATGATTCCAGAATCCGTGATTCGTCCGTTGATGCGCGGCGCGGACTGGATTCGTCCGTCCAGGACAATAGCCAGCATCTTTCCAATATTTTCCTCCGTCACTCGCCCAAAGCGCTGTGCCCCATCCGCATTGAGATTGAAGCTGACGGCAGGACGGCCATTCTCGTCACGCGATGGATACGCGCCTTTGAGATCGCGCCCGGAAATCGACGCGACCCGCTGTACGGCATAATACGATCCTTCACCGCCCGATGGAACCCCGCGTTCCACCGACGGCAGCACTTCCAGGTTTGCCGGAACAATGCCGCTATAATTCTGCGCCGCTGCGGCCGCGCTCGCAAACGGCCCGCTGTCGACAAGTTTCAGTTCGAGCAGTGCTGTCGACTGCATGATGTTCTTGACGCGCGCTGGATCATCAACACCGGGGAGCTGAACCAGGATTTCGTTCTCGCCGGGACCGCCATGCTTTTGGATGATAGTTTCACCGACACCCATTGCATCGATTCGATTGCGGATCGTATTGATTGCTTGATCGACGGATTGATCGCGATAGGCCTGTTCCTGAGCAGGTTTCAGTCGTATCGTGTAGGTGTTCGGGACTTCGCCTGCTGTCGAGATCAGATCCCATTCCGTAAAACGTTCATTCAAAATCCGCCGGAAATCCGAATCTTTCGAGGGATCAACCCCGACAGCTTGGAGTGTGTTGTTCTGAGTGCGAGTCAGTTGCCGGAAAATGATGTTCCCGCGTTGCAGTTGCTGCCGAAGGCCCTCGATCGCCTGGTCGGTCTCCGCGCGTATTGCATCGTCGGTAACGACCTGCAGCACCAAATGGGTGCCGCCTCTGAGGTCTAACCCCAGGTGGACCTTTTCTTTCATCTTGGCGACACTCGGCGGGAATCCCGCAAACAATGCGATCGACAGCGCCGTAACACCAAGAATGATCAAAAATCTTGTTCGTTGACTCATATCCTCACTCTTGTTCCGATCCCTGCAACGCAGTGACGGCGCTGCGGGAAAGCTCGATCTTGACGTTTTCCGCTACCCGGAGTTGAATGCGGTCATCTTTGAATCCCACTATCGTACCGTAAATTCCGCCCGAAGTGATGACCTTATCGCCTGCCTTGAGATTATCGATCATCATCTGGAGCTTCTTCTGGCGCCGGCGCGCCGGAAGAAACACAATGAGATAAAAGATTCCCAGGATCAAGATGAGCGGTAGGAAAGAAATAATGCCGCCCGGGGCCTGCGTCTGCTGCTGAAAGAGCACGGTATTCATCAACTGGGCGTAAACCCAGCCTTCCTTACTTCTGCCAGGAATTCGTCAAAGTGGTGAAGTTCGATAAACTGCCTGATTCTAGAGATTGTGTCAAGGTAGAAGTGTAGGTTATGGATAGTATTTAACACCGAGGAGAGGATCTCGTTGGCTATAAAAAGATGCCGTAAGTATGCTCTGGAATATCTGCGGCACACCATACAGCTACAGGTCGAGTCGACCGGATCCGGATCGTCTTTGTATTTGGCATGCTTGATAACAATGTGGCCGTGCTTCGTGAACAGCCATCCGTTGCGGGCGTGCCGCGTCGGCATTACGCAGTCAAACATATCGACGCCGAGTGCGATCGCCTCGGCTAAATCTGCGGGGGTTCCCACTCCCATCAGGTAGCGTGGCTTTGCTGCGGGCAGATGCGGCCCAACCTCATCGATAATTTCGTACATTAGCGGCTTCGGCTCTCCCACCGCGAGACCGCCGATCGCGTAACCGGGAAAGTCCATTGCGGCGAGCCGTACTGCGCTCTCCCGGCGTAAGTCGTGATAGATGCCGCCCTGAACAATCCCGAACAGAGCGGGGGATTCGGGGACGCACCCCGAATTCCAGGGGGAATTCGGGGTGCGTCCCCGAATCTCCCAATGTTTCTTGCAGCGGTCAGCCCAAATGAGCGAGCGGTGCATCGATTTTTCGGTTTCGAAGCGGCTTGCGGGATATGCGAGACAATCGTCGAGGATCATCATGATATCCGAACCAAGCGCGGCCTGAACGTCAATGGCCTTTTCTGGACTCAAGAAGTGCGTGCTCCCATCCAGGTGTGACTGGAAGCGGACGCCGTCTTGATCGAGATCGCGCAAGGTACTCAAGCTGAATACCTGGTAGCCACCGCTGTCGGTCAAGATCGGGCGGTCCCAGGCCATGAAGCGATGCAGTCCTCCCAATTGCTGGATCGTCTCATGTCCGGGTCTCAAAAGGAGGTGATACGCATTGCACAATAGAATCTCGACGTTAAGAGCCTGGAGTTGATCGCCCGTCATCGACTTGACCGTCGCTTGCGTGCCGACAGGCATGAAGACCGGTGTCTCCACAAAGCCATGCGCGGTCTGCAAACGGCCACGGCGCGCGCGTGTCTTGGGATCTTTCGTGAGCACCTCGAAAATCATGGCGTCCACACATCAAACCAGATGACAGGAGACATCCCGGCCGGCTTCGATCTGCCGCAACGGTGGTTCTTCCGTCTTGCAGCGTTCCACCGCAATGGGACACCGTGTGTGGAAACGGCATCCGCTAGGCGGATTAATCGGAGTCGGTACCTCACCACGTAGTACGATACGCCGTTTCTTTGCTGCAGGATCAGGTGTTGGTACGGCGCTGAGCAGCGCCTGCGTGTAAGGATGCTTCGGTGCCAAACAGATCTCGGCGCTTGTCCCAACCTCGACCAACTTACCGAGATACATGACTCCAATACGAGTTGAGATGTGTTCGATAACCGGAATTGCATGCGAAATGAACAGGTAGGTCAATCCAAACTGTTGTTGGAGATCAGCCAACAAATTGATGATCTGCGCCTGGATCGAGACGTCCAGCGCGGAGACCGGTTCGTCTGCAACAATAAGTTTTGGTTTAAGCGCCAGCGCCCGCGCGATACCGATTCTCTGCCGCTGTCCGCCGCTGAACTCGTGCGGATACCGGTTCATCATGGCGGGATCCAAGCCCACAATATTCAAAAGGTCGGCGACCCGGTGCTCTCGCTCCAAGCCGCCGGCCAACCGGTGAATCGCAAAGGGCTCTCCGACGATCGACCGTATTGTCATGCGGGGATTCAATGATGCGTAGGGATCCTGAAAAATGAGCTGCATATCGCGCCGTTTGCGCCGCAATTCATGCTTTCGCAATTGGAGAAGATTCACACCGTCGAACCGGATAGTCCCCGCGTCCGGCTCAATGAGACGCAGAATTGCGCGTCCGGCAGTGGTCTTGCCGCAGCCAGATTCACCGACCAGGCCGAACGTTTCTCCTTTATTGATGTCGAAACCGATGTCGTCAACCGCCTTTACGTAAGCCGCAATTCGTGAGAAAACGCCCCGGCGGATTGGAAAATACTTCTTGAGATTTCGAACGCTCAGCAGAGGCTCGGCTCGATCAGGCATGAATGCAACGGGCCCCGTGGCTCCGGGATACGTGCTCGAGTGGAATCGGAGAGAGCGTGCATTCAAGAGTTCTTTTGTAGCAGCGTGGCGCGAACGAGCATCCATCGGGAAGGCGCAATAAGTTCGGAACCATACCCTCGATCACCTCGAGCCGGTCTCTTTTTTGAGCGCTGGAGCCAAGACGAGGAACGGATCGAAGAAGCCCCTCTGTATACGGATGTTTCGGATTGTGAAAAATGTCCATCACAGGACCGATTTCGACAATCTTGCCTGCATACATCACTGCAACGGTTTCGGCAACTTCCGCGACAACTCCCAAATCGTGTGAGATCAGAATCAACGATAGCTGATATTGTTCACGGAGACTGTCCAGCAACTCCAGAATCTGTGCCTGAATCGTAACGTCGAGAGCGGTCGTGGGTTCGTCGGCGATGATGAGAGCCGGATGGCATACGAGCGCCATCGCAATCATGATGCGCTGGCGCAAACCTCCGGAGAGCCGATGCGGATAATCCTTAGCGCGGTTTTCCGCATCCGGAATGGAAACGGCTCTCATCGCCTCCACTGCGCGCGCCCAAGCTTCACGCTTGGAGACGTTTTGGTGGGCGAGGACGGTTTCAGCAATCTGAAAGCCCACTTGAAGAACGGGATTCAACGCGGTCATCGGCTCTTGGAAAACCATCGCAATCTGCGCGCCTCGAACTTGCCTCATCTCCTTTTCGGACTTCGAAAGAAGATCGTAACCGTTAAACAGAATTTCGCCGCCGACGATTCGCCCCGGAGCGCTGATGAGACGAGTAATCGACATCGCCGTCACGGTTTTTCCACAGCCGCTTTCTCCGACCAGACCGAGCGCTGTCCCTTTCGGAACATTGAAGGAAACGTCGTCGACGGCCTTGATGATTCCTTCTTCCGTGAAAAAATAGGTTTTGAGATTTTTGACTTCGAGAACGCTGGTCAAATGGTCAAAGCCTCCCGGTACTCGCCGTGGACTCTGCGGAAAACATCCGAAATTTCTCCCACGGTGGCGTAGGCTTCAACGGCTTCAAGAATGTACGGCATGAGGTTTTCCGAACTTCTTGCGGCATTTTCTAGACGTTCGAGCGCTCCGCGGGCGGCAGACACAATGCGGCCGGTTCGGGTTTTAGAAAGATTTTCGACTTGGGCTGCTTCAAGCTCAGGGTCCGAAATGTGAATGGGAATTTTCTGTTCCTCATCGGTTTGAAACTGGTTGACTCCTACGATGATGCGCTGCTTCTCCTCAACCGATCGCTGATACCGGTATGCGGCTTCTTGAATCTGGCTCTGTACCCAGCCGCTCTCGATTGCCGGCAGCATGCCGCCAAAGCCGTCGATCTTTTCAAGTAATTGTCCAACTTGGGCTTCCATCTCTTCAGTAAGCGTCTCGATTGCGTAAGATCCGCCAACCGGATCAACCGTGTTCGTGACGCCAGATTCGTAGGCGATAATCTGCTGCGTCCGAAGAGCCAGCCGCGCCGCCTCTTCAGTCGGGATCGCCAGGGCCTCGTCCTTCGAATTCGTGTGCAAGGATTGCGCGCCGCCCAGGACTGCGGCGAGGGCCTGTATCGCCACACGAACGACATTGTTGTCCGGTTGTTGTGCAGTGAGCGATGAGCCAGCCGTCTGCGCGTGAAATCGCAGCATCCACGACTTTGGATTTTTGGCGCCAAACCGTTCTCTAGCAATCTTCGCCCAAATGCGGCGGGCGGCACGGAACTTGGAGATCTCTTCGAGAAAATCATTGTGGGTATCGAAGAAAAACGATAGCCGCGGCGAAAATGAATCAATGTTCAAACCTGAATCGAGTGCCGCTTCGACATACGTGATCGCGTTGGCAAAGGTGAAGGCGAGCTCCTGGACCGCCGTGGAGCCTGCCTCTCGGATGTGATAGCCGCTGATCGAAATCGTATTCCAATTGGGGGCGTTTTCCAGGCAATAGCCGAAAACATCCGTGACCAGCCGCAACGAGAAACGTGGCGGGTAGATGTATAAACCGCGCGCGATATATTCCTTCAGAATGTCGTTTTGAACCGTGCCGTTGATGACCAGCGGTGACAGGCCTTGCTTTTTTGCCACAGCGATGTACATCGCAAGCAGGATCGCGGCGGTGGCGTTGATAGTCATCGACGTGGAGACTTTGTCCAGCGGAATGCCCTCAAAGACCGTTTCCATGTCGTGCAGCGTGTCGATGGCTACACCCACTTTCCCAACTTCACCAGCCGCAAGCGCGTGATCCGAATCCAATCCCATCTGTGTCGGCAGATCGAAAGCGACGGAAAGTCCCGTTTGTCCATGGGCAAGAAGGTATTTGAACCGTCGATTTGTTTCGGCAGCGGATCCAAATCCAGCATATTGACGCATTGTCCACAGCCGGCCGCGGTACATAGTCGGCTGGATTCCGCGCGTGTAGGGATAGTCGCCCGGCAACTCAGTATGCGCTTCGCCATTAGGTCTCGAGAACCCTTCCAACTCGATACCGGAATCGGTCTCCGACCTGGATTTCAAATCACGCATGACACTAGATTACCGCAGTTATATTAATCATTACTCATCAATCAATTTTCAATTCTCATCTGGAGCGCTACTGCTCAGTCAGCGAGCAGACCCGCCTTAAGACTTTCCCATTAAGATGAAGGGAGCCCAATGGTAAGGATGCGGGAACGCGGCTTTGACCTCTAGGATGGCCTCCTGAAGCGCGCGCGTTTTCGAAGCGCCGCGATGGAGAGCCTCGTAGAAACGACGCATCAGTTGGGCTGTCGAGCGATCGTTAACGGTCCAAAGGCTGACGACAAGGGATGGAGTCCCCGCATAAAGGAAGCCTCGAGCCAGTCCGAGTAGTTCATCTCCTTCCCACACGGCGCTCATTCCGGTTTCGCACGCGCTTAACACCGTCAACTCCGCCCCAAGTTGCAGGTTGAATATATCGAAAAGGTTCAGCCAGCTATCACCCAACTTCAGTGAAGAAAACATCGGATTGTCGGCGCGAAAAATTCCGTGTGCTGCGATGTGCAGTTTGCCGGCTGTGGGACCATATCGACGCAGCTTATCTTCCCGAGCTTCACGCCCGACAAAAAAAAGGCCCTTGGGTAGAAGGGCGCGAAGTGCAGCGACCTCTTCATTGATATGGGGCGTCATCTCGTCGGCAACCGCCAACACCAGGTCCTGTTCGGTCCTCTGGATTTTCTTCTCGCGGCAAATCTTTAGTACCGAGGCGCTGGCGCCGCGGCTGACGGCGTACGCATCGACGAGGTAATTTGCGCCGTCGTACAACGCGTGAAATGGGACATAGTGAAGAACATGATGCGGAACAAAAATCAACGATGGCCGGTCAAGCTTGTCTTGAATGGGTTCGATTAGGTGACGGTAAAGCTCGCGAAGATGATATTGAATCGCTTTCAGCAGAAGCTGCGCGTGCGATTCCAAATACGCAGCTTGGAGATGAAACTTCGAGAGCTGAAACGTAAAACCTTTCAGGGCCGTTCGCACGGTGCTCGTCGTGGTTAAGTTCCGGACGATCTCGAATTTGTTTCGGCTGATGATGAAAGCCTGAAAGCGATCGCCGATCGCGTAATATTCCACTAACACTTCGTCCGCTTGAAGCATGGCCTGCACTTCTTCGACGTCGGGAATCTTCATGCTTTGCAGTGTCGCCCAACCGGACTTTTCCGATCCAACTTCCCTGAGCAATTCCACGAGTTCCTGCTCACGCCTGGCGATTTCTTCTTGGGTGGCCGAGTCGCCGGTCGGCCGAGCCGCGCCGATCTCGTTGAGCCGGCTATAAAAGATGTTGAGTTCTTCGCGAATTTTCCGGATGCGTTGGAGCCTGGGAGAGTCATCCACACCAGTGTCCCATACGGTTTCGAGGTTCCTCTCCAGCAGGTCGATTAAGGTTCGCGACTTCGAGCGTTCGACAAACTGGAATGCCGCGCGGGTATCGTTTTTGGTCAGTTTCAGATTGACGATATTTTCGTAGACCTGATATTTGTCCCGGCCGAAGGACAACCGCATTTCGTCCAGCCGGATATTGCCCCGCAAGGATTCCATTTGATCGATCGCTTTCATGTAAAGCTGCTCGGCTTCGTCGATGGATCCGTTGAGTTCCTTCAAACGACCCAGCGTGTTGTAACACTGATAGGATACCCAGGGCGCGTGATATCCTTCGATCCCATCCAGGGCCCTTTGCGCCTCCCGCAGAGCCGGGGTCCTCTCCTCCAACTCCAGAAAGCTTTGAGCCGAAAGCACACGAGCATTCGCCGCGCGTGCTGGTGCCTGCTGCCTTTCGAAAATTTCAGCAGAGCGTTGGGCCAATTCCTGAGCCGTTGAAAATTGCTGCTGTCGGGTGAGAAGCTGAGCACGCCACAAGTCGACGACAGCGACATACAAATCGTTTCCCTCGTTGACGAAAATTTCGCGCGCGGCAAATAAGGTTTTTTCGGCATCCTCGTCCTTGGATGTCTTGAAATATGCGATCCCTTGATAGGTCAAGCATTTTGCCGCTTCGTACCGATTGCCGAGCCTTTGGAAGATGTCGTAGGCGCGTGCAGCTATGTCGGCGGCGTCATCGAAGAGGTTCAGTTCGAGATAAATTTCGGCACGATCCATGTCGCACAAAGCGACGCGACGTGCGTCATCGAGTTGCTCGTGACGCCGCCTCACCTGTTCGAGAATGCGCAACGCGGTTGAATAATTACCGCGGCGGAAGTGCATCTGCGATACACCGCGGTCCGCAAACGCGGCCCACAACGAAAGGCCGTGGCGTTCGCAATGGTTTTTCGTTATCTGGAAAGATTGAACCGCTTCGTCAAACCGATTCATCTCGGTTAATACGTATGCGCGGTTCAGACCGATCGAGGCGAGCGACGCGTGCGCCTGTGTGTTGTCAGTATTCTCGAGCAATTCTTGAGCGCGATCGTAATGGCTCAGAGATTCGAGATACCGATTAAGCCGGTAATAGACGTTACCGAGCGCGATCTCCAATGTTGACAGATAAGAGACGTCCTGCGCTTCTTCAAGCGCGGCGCGTGCCCGTTCGCCCAGATCGAGCGCTTCGCTGTACCGGCTCAGGTACATCAAATTGTCCATCTGCCCGACGAGTGTGCGTCCGACTTCCCCGCGGAGTCCGGCTCTTTCAAAAAGGTCCGCAGCTTTTTCAAAATAGCTATCCGCCTCGGCCGATCTCCGCATCGTATAGAGAACCTGCGCCAGCGAGCGATTTGCGTGAGCCCACGCTAAGGGTTGATCCAACAGTGAGGCAATATAGAGGTTGGTTTCGGCAAGAACCTGCGCCAATTCTGGGTCGCGCGGCAGCAGTTCGCGGATTTTTGTGGAGAGGGATTCCACGAATGCCTGGCTAGGCAGACTGGCGGCATTCGAGATGAAAGCCCGTTGCTGGGCAGCATCCCGAATCTGGACCAAACGGGCCAGAAAATCCTCGGGATTCGTAACGGTCACGACTCCAACGCTTCCTACGTGGGCTCGCTTCCTGCAGGTACTGGGAAGCCCCTTCTAGCCACAAAGAGGCCAAAAACCACTGATGTATTTTTGTGCCTTTTTGTGGCCGTTACTCTTCGCCGGGCGACTTGACACGCCCGTGAATCAGGAGTTGCCGCGGTGGACGCAAAAGAGCGTGATCTGCCCTTCGGGCAAATCCACCGAAAGATGATACGTATCCTTCGGCACTTCGTCGAACGAGAACTCACCGACCACATTCGTCCGGGTGCGGTAGCGGACGATACCGTGGGACTCCAGTTTCACCGGAGTATTATCGAAGAATTTGGCATTGCTCGACAAGACCTGTCCTACAAGGGTGATGCGATTGTTGGCTTCCATCGATTCGATCTTCACATCCACATCCACGTCTCCGGCGCGGAACAACAACTGCCGCGGTGGAGCTCCGACGCGGCGTACGCCGGCCATCATCGGCTGATCATAGGTGTCGAACACCAGAGATGCGATAAACTTCCGGAGACCCGAAGCGCCCTTCGGCTGCGCCACCGGTTGGAATAGATTGATGCCCCACTGAAGGAGCTCCGCAGGAGGTTCGAAAGAAGCGTCTTCCCGGAGTCGAGCAATGACAATCTGAAATTCCTGCTTTAGCTCCTCGCACTCATTGCAGTCTGTCATATGCCGCTCCAATGTCGATTTTTCGACATCCGAAGCCTGACTTTCGATGTAATCAATTAAATTTTCAACGGTTACGTGTCGCATTCCATGCCTCCTTTGGCCTTTCGTCCTTCAGACCACTTCGCCTCAATTAAAAGTCCCTCTATCTATAAGACTGACGAGATAGGGTTAAAAATACAAAAATCGCAAACTTTTTTTGTAAAAAAGTTTTCATTCCAAGCCGCGCTTTTGAAGGATTTTCTTGAGTTTCTCAAGACAACGTGCTCGATTTGGTCCCACGCTGGCGGCGGGCATTCCCACGATTTGACTAATTTCCTGATAAGTCCGAAAACTCCCGTCCAAGTATAGCATCTCAATCAACGACCTGCAGCGTGCCGGCAGCCTCTCGACGCTATCCCGAATCGCCTGTTGCCTCTCGACAGAGATTTTCATTTCATCCAGATCGTTTGCCGGCCCAAAAAGTTCTTCGAACTGCTCGTCGGTAGCTCCAACCTCTCGCTGTTTGGCCAAACCCAAAGTGAGGCACTGGCGCGTCGTTGTGGTGAACAGCCAGGGCTTGAGCTTTCTTTCGTCCCTAAGTTCATGCAGATGCTCGATCCATTTCACACACACGGTCTGAAAGATATCCGCAGCGTCCTGGGGCTGTAAGCCAAACTTGACCGGAATGGAATAGATGAAACGGCGATAGCGACGGACCAGTGTCTCCCAGGCCGTGGCGTCTCCAGTGAGACACATCGCGACCAATTCCGGGTCTGGCCGAGCTTTGTATAAGGGGGTGGACACTATCGGGACTTCCTCGATTTCCAGAAGCTTTCGAGAGCGAACAAGAGCATAACGACCGAGGAGAAAAGCACCACCAGGAACCGGCCGGTGCCCAGCTCGGGACTCTGCGCGTATTTTCGGTATTCCTGTATCGCGGCTAAGATAAAGAGAACGCCCAATGCCAGAAAAATCCCCCCAATAAATTCCAACCACAGCTGACGTAGAGTTCTGAGGAAATCGCTGAAAATCAGTTTGAGCTTTCCCGCCATGGAAGGTATCCGACATCTTAACGGCTACAAACGTGCTCATCAATAGCTGTGACTTGGAAGACCACTTTTAAAGAAGGCCTAGAGTATCATCACAACTCACGAACGAAGCGTTAAATTGTGAATTGACCAAATTGAAGCATTGTGCGTAGGATGGTCTTGAATGCAATTGGATGACAATCTTAAGCAGCTGATGAAGGAGCTTGGCGCCGCAATCAATGACGCACTTTCTGATTCCGAAGAAATCAGCGAAGCGATCCAAAACGTCCGAAACGCCGGCTACGATGTGTTTTTAGTCCTGGAAGCCACGATAGGATTCAACAAGCGTTCAAAAACGGATGGCGGGGAAGAAGCCGGAGTGAATAGCCTCAAAAGCGGCGAGATGAAGCTTAAAGTCACTGCTCAAGATCTGAAGTTTCTCCGCTCGCTGAAAATCAGCATCGAAGACTTGGATCAGCAGTAACCCACATTTCCTTCGCGATCGCGATCACATCTGCCGTTTCGATTTTTTCAATGGGATTTCCTTTTAAAAAGGTGTCTTTCGGTCCGATGGGCCGGAAATGCTCGGGATAGCCCACACTGAATAGACCCAACGTGCGAACTCCAAGAGCCGGGCCGATGTGCATCGGTCCCGTGTCGTTGCTGATGAAGACACGGGCTGAGGCAATTAAAGCAGCCACTTGCGGAACCGTAAGATCACTGAATACCCTCAGCTCGTTCGGATTCCGGCTCGCCTGTTTTACGCGCTCGACCAGATCCGGCCGTTGCTGGCTGGCGATGACAAGCGGCAGCGCGGCCCAGCGTTCGATCGCAAAATCGGCGACAGCGGCGAAACGTTCCGGCGGCCAGATCCTTTCGGTCACCGGGGCATCGATATAGAACGCAACTCTCGAAGGATTGTGTCCAATCTGACATGCCCAATGCTTCAGTTCATCCGGAATACACAACCATTTTCCTCCTTGCAGAAGAGGGGTAGCTCGCGAGAAATCGCCCTCTCCCTCTGGGAGAGGGCGCGAAGCGCGAGCCTCACCCGGCGCGCCAGCTTCTGTTAAGCTGTCGCGCCGCCCTCTCCCAAAGGGAGAGGGGTTGCTGCCCAATTTGTTCACTGCCTCTGCTAGGGGAATAATTGTTTCAACGGCCTTTTCAAACATCGCTGCGACATGCAATGACTTGTCCTCGATCACGGGAGGACGGTTGAAACAGAAGTTCAAATACGGCGCCTTATACCTTTTCATCCCGATTCTCACGGGCGCACCCGACAGCCAGGTCAGAAGATTGGTTTCTCTAAAACTATGAAAATCGATGACGAGATCAAATCGCCGGCGCCGTACCTCGCGAACCAATCGTGTCATATCTCGGAGTGCTGCCGACCGGGACCCGTCGCGCATCGCAACCCGGTCGACGGCGAACGTCTCGTCGACGGCCGGGCACAGTTCCGCAATCGGCGTGCAGCGGTGTCCAGTCAGGAGTGTCAGCCGGGCCTCGGGAAAAGCTCGTTTGAGTGAAGAAAGGGCCGGAAGCAAGAGAACCACATCGCCGAGACGAGCGAACCGGATCGCCAGGATCTTCACGAAGCGTCAAGGAAGAATAATGCCACTGGATTGCGCCGGTGGCACAACGCCGAAGTTCTCGGCCAGCGAATCCAAATACCTTCGGCTTTTGGGCCGAACGCTTGAATTCATTAGAGCCATTAAAGTTAGAAGGTCCAATACTTCGATTGCTTCAGTGACTTTCAATGCGTTGCGGGCAGCCCCAGGATCCGGCTTCATGAGCTCATCAAATACCGATTTCAAGCGGCGGAACAACGAGAGCCGTACCGGTGTTTCAGGCAATGATTCGTAATAGATGCCGCTGGACAACGTCTTCATTGTGGCGTTGAGACTTTTAAAAACTTCGATAACATCATGGTCGACAAGCCACGACGAACTCATGCGCTCTTCCACTACGGAGCCGGTAAGCACATCGAGGATCGTATGATAACGCTCAATAATGCTTTCGTCATAATTGCGAGCTTTGGAGGCAACTTGTGGATCAAGCACAGGTTTTTCCGATTCGTATGAACGACTCGCCTTCAGGTAGGAGCAGGAAGAAGGACAATCAATCTCGATTTCCCGCTTCGTGCCACAACAGACCGCACATATCTGTTCGGCTACTGCCGGACAGTACCGTTTCCCGTGCCTATCGGAACACAAGGGACAAATCGCCATACTCTTTGAAGTATGTGATAATCAAAAATCGATCGCAACCGGAATGGAGGTGTATTGATTGGCCGAGGTTCGGATTCAAGATGGTGAATCCATTGAAAATGCGCTGCGGCGTTTCAAGCGAAAGGTCCAACAGGAAGACATTATTAAGGAAGTGAAGAAACACTCCTTTTACCTGAAGCCTGGTGAAAGGAAACGGATCAAGCAAGCGTTAGCCCGCAAGCGTAGCCGAAAAAAAGTTCGCCGCGAACCTGTGGAGTAAAAAATTTAGCGACAAAGAGGCACATAAAACACAAGAGACCAACCGAAAAATTGGTGTTTTATGTGCCTTTTTGTGGCTAGTCCTCTTTTCCGGGTTTGTTAAACTCCCCGTGGATTGTTTATGAACGAAGATCTCTATCACCGTCTGAAATCGCGCGTGAATGGCGAAGTCCGCTTCGACCGTGCGTCGCGGCTGATGTACAGCACCGACGCCAGCATTTATGAAATAGAACCCATCGGTGTTGTCATCCCACGGACGCATGATGATGTTTTTGCCACGATGGAAATCGCACGGGATTTTAAAGTTCCTGTGCTTCCCCGTGGTGCAGGGACCAGCCTGGCAGGCCAAACTGTCGGTGACGCGGTTGTGATCGATATGTCGAAGTGTCTGAACCGCGTTCTTGAGGTGAATACCGAAGAGCGCTGGGCGATTGTCGAACCCGGCGTGGTTCAGGAACAACTGAATCTTCACCTTCGGCCGATGGGCTTCCTGTTTGGCCCTGATACATCAACCGCCAACCGCGCCACGCTGGGTGGGATGATGGGCAACAATTCCGCCGGGTCGCATTCCATTGTTTACGGAAAAACGATCGACCACATCCTGGAGATGGACGTCGTCCTCTCATCAGGCGAGGGACGAACACTCCGCGAAATGAAATGCGAAGAGGCCGCCCGGCGAGGAGGTCTGGAAGCGCGTATCGCGGAAATCGTGCGCGACAATCGTGACGAAATCGAACGCCGTTATCCGAAGATCATGCGGCGCGTCAGCGGGTACAACCTGGATGAGTTCGTTCGAAACGGAAAGTTCAATCTCGTCAAACTCGTCGTCGGCTCCGAAGGCACGCTCGCCGCAGTGCATCAGGCAAAGGTCCGAATTGAACCGCGGCCCCCGGCAACAGCACTTTGCGTTGTGCATTTCGCAGACATTGTCGGGTCTATCCGCGCGAGCGACATCATCTTGCCGTTCAAACCCGCGGCAATCGAGCTGATCGATGACATGATCATCGAACTCGGCAGGAATTCTCTGGAAATTTCGCGGCTCATGGGATTTATTCAAGGCAATCCCGCCGGTGTTCTT
>Ga0209157_1002083_pt1 | contig 16139 bp, 8 predicted proteins | sample GraSoiAngelo_135_FD_185892 | JGI IMG/M metagenome (GOLD analysis project Ga0209157, IMG submission 185892) | Grasslands soil microbial communities from the Angelo Coastal Reserve, California, USA - 14_0929_05_40cm (SPAdes) (version 2) | ecosystem: Environmental > Terrestrial > Soil > Grasslands ...
TGAGCCAGGGCAGCCTCCTGCCGGCGTTCCACGGCTTGGAGCTCGGCATGTCCGAGAAGCTCCTGACCCGGGCCCTGGCCCAGGCGGCCCAGCGCGCGCCCGAGGACGTGCTCGCCCATTTCAAAGGCACCGGCGACCTGGGCACGACGGCCGAGGCGCTCCTGGCCGGGCGGGCCGGAGCTGGGCTGACGGTGGCCCGGGTGTACGACGAGTTGCTGCGCATCGCCCGCACGAGTGGGGAAGGCTCGGTCGAGAAAAAGCTGCGCAGCCTGGCGGACCTCCTGTCGCTCGCCTCGCCAATCGAGGCCAAGTACATCGCGCGGTTCGTCCTTGGGCGGCTCCGCCTGGGCGTTGGCGATGCGACTGTCTTGGAAGCGCTGGCGCTCGCCAAGCTGGGGAGCCGCGAGTTCAAGCCAGACCTCGAACGCGCCTACAACCTCTGCTCTGATCTCGGTCGTATCGGCGAGGTGGCGAGCAAGGGAGGGCGGGAGGCTATCGCCAAAATTGCCGCACAGGTGGGCTATCCGATCCGCATGGCCCTCAGCGAGCGGGTCCCGGGCCCCGAGGAGATCATCGCGAAGATCGGCCGTTGTGCCGTCGAGCCGAAGCTGGACGGCTTTCGCTGCCAGATTCATAAGGACGGCGAGCGGATCGAGATCTTCTCCCGCAACCTGGAACGCACGACGCCGATGTTTCCTGACCTCGTCGAAGCGGTCAAACGGCAGGTGCGGGCCCGCCAGATCATCTTCGAAGGCGAGGCGCTGGCGTTCGACGAAGGCACCGGGGAGCTGCTCCCCTTCCAGACCACGATCCAACGCAAGCGCAAGCATGGCGTGGAGGACTACGCCAAGGAGTTCCCGCTGAAACTGTTTGGGTTCGACCTCTTGTACGTGGACGGTGAGGATTGGACGCCGCGGCCGTATCGCGAGCGCCGGGCGGAGCTCGTGGCCCGCATTGCGAAGGACACGATCATCGAGCCGGCCGAGATGGAGGAGACCGACAATGCGGCTCGGCTGCGGGTGATCTTTGAGTCCGCCGTCGCACGCGGGCTCGAAGGCATCATGGCCAAGCGCCCGGACTCGCCTTACACCGCCGGCGCGCGAAACTTCAACTGGATCAAGCTCAAGCGGAGCTACAAGGGCGAGCTGTCCGATACGGTGGACCTCTGCCTGGTCGGGTACTTCCGCGGCGGCGGGAAGCGGGCCCGGTTTGGCATCGGGGCCGTTCTGGCTGCGGCTTACGATCCTGCGTCGGACAGCTTCAAGACCGTCAGCCGGATCGGGACCGGCTTCTCCGACGAGGAATGGGTGCAGTTGCGGGAGCGGCTCGACAAAGTCGCGATCGGGCACAAACCGGCCCGTGTGGATTCGAAGATGGAACCGGACGTGTGGGTCCAGCCCACGTTCGTCGTCACCGTGGCGGCGGACGAGATCACCCGCAGCCCCCTGCACACGTGTGGCGCCGACGCCGAGGGGGTCGGCTACGCGTTACGCTTCCCGCGGGTCCAGGGGTTTCTCCGCACGGACAAGAATCCGGAGGACGCCAACACGGTACAGGACATCATCGCCCTGTACGAGCAGCAGCGTCGGGTGAAACTGGAATGAATCCGGCTACGCGCGCGATCCGTAGAAGAGGGCAGAGCCGTTTCAGGCGCCTTGACACCGGAAAAATCCACGTGCTAGGGTGGCCGTGTTTTTCTGGTGATCTTCCAAGCCGCAGGAGCGGCCACAGCAGCAGACGGTCGAAGCGGTTAACGTGCCAGCAAGGAGGGATTCGTCATGATTCGTACATTCGCGGTGGCGGCGTTGCTTTTCGGCGCTCTAGCGTTTGTCGTGAGTGGGGTTTCTTGGGCGGCCAAGTCCCATGCGGCCGAGGCGGTTGAGCATACTGAAGAGGCGATCTCGCATGGAAAGCAAGGCCATGCGGATGTCCTGGTGAAGCATGCCGAAACGGCTTTGATGCACGCCGAGGCGGCGCAGAAAGAGAAAGCCAACATGCACATGGAGGAGGGCATCAAGCATCTGAAAGGGGCTGTTGCCGAGGGCAAGAAAGGCGATGCGGCCGGCGGCGTGAAGCACGCCGAAGAGGCGCTGATGCACATCAAAGAGGCGAAATAACGTCCTTGCCTCTCAGCTAATCGGATGAGTGAACGGGCAGGGGTCTCCCTGCCCGTTCCTGTTTGAGGACCATGAAAGTCGGCTACTTCCAGTTCGCGCCTGGCTTCGGCGACATCAAGCGCAACCTCGACACCGTGGCTAATCGTCTTGCGCAGGTGGAGTGCGAGCTCCTGGTCCTGCCGGAGCTGTTCAACACCGGCTACCAGTTCGTGTCACTTGATGAAGCGAAGGCTCTGGCCGAAGACGTTCCGGGAGGCCCCACTACCGAACGGCTGCTGAAGCTCGCCGCCGAGCGGCGCATGCACCTCGTCGCCGGCCTGGCGGAGCGGGCGGGGAATCGGCTCTACAACTCGGCTGTCTTGGTGGGGCCCGCCGGGCTCATCGGCGTCTACCGGAAGACGCATCTCTTCTTCGAGGAGAACCTGTTCTTTTCGCCCGGCGACACGGGATTCCCCGTGTTCGACATCGGGCCGGCGCGGGTCGGGCTGATGGTCTGCTTTGACTGGTTCTACCCGGAGTCGGCGCGCACGCTGGCCTTGAAGGGCGCGGACATCATCGCCCATCCCTCCAACTTGGTGCTGCCCCACTGCCCCGACTCCATGGTCACGCGCTGTCTCGAAAACCACGTGTTCGCGGTGACGTGCAACCGGACCGGCTGGGAGGAGCGCGGCGGGAAGAAGCGTTTGACCTATATTGGCAATAGCGAGGTCGTCACGCCGGAGGGGGAGATACTTAAGCGCGCGAAGCCTGATCAGGAGACGTTGGCCGTCGTCGAGATTGACCCGCTGGAAGCCCGCAACAAGAAAATCAACCCGTACAACGACCTTCTCGCCGGCCGCCGCCCTGAGTTCTATTCAACTTAACACATAATTCGAAGACTTAGCGGGTGGCACCGCATGGGACCCGGGCGGGGCGCAGCGCGACTTGCTTGCCCTTGGCGGAGCGCGAGCACGTCCGGGTAATGCGGTGACAGGACCCGCGCCTTGATCAGAGATATTTCTGAAGCGCTCGTCCGGTGTGGGAGGCGCGTTCGACGGCGATGGCTTCGGGCGGGCCCGTCGCCACGACCTCGCCGCCCAGGTCGCCGCCCTCCGGCCCCAGGTCAATCACCCAGTCGGCGGTCTTGATGACGTCCAGGTTGTGCTCGACGACGAGCACGGTGTGCCCGGCGTCCACCAGCCGGCTTAGCACGGTCAGGAGTTTTTTGATGTCATCCATGTGGAGGCCGGTGGTGGGCTCATCCAGGATGTAGAGCAGGCCCCGAGCCGCCCGGCTTGCGGTCAACCCCACGAGCTCGCCGGCGATCTTGAGCCGCTGGGCTTCGCCGCCCGAGAGCGTCGTCGCCGCCTGGCCCAGGCGCAGGTAGCCCAAGCCCACCGAGGCGAGCAGGCGCAGCTTGACGCCGATCGAAGTCGTGTTGGCGAAGAAGCTTTGCGCCTCCGCCACGGTCATATTGAGCACGTCGTGGATGGACTTGTCCCGGTGCCGCACCGCCAGAATTTTTGGCTGGAAGCGCCGCCCTTCGCAGACGTCGCACGTCGCATAGATGTCCTCGAAGAAGTACATCTCCATCTTCTGCAGACCCGACCCCTGGCACGCCTCGCAGCGGCCGCCGACCGTGTTGAAGGAGAAATCGCCAGGCGTCAAGCCGGTACGTCTCGCCTCCGGCAGGGCCGCATAGACGCGCCGGATGTCATCGAAGACCTTGATGTAGGTCGCCGGGTTCGAGCGCGGCGTCCGGCCGATCGGTTCCTGGTCGATCAGGCGCACCCCCTGTAGATGCTCGACCCCACCGATCGCCTCGAACCGGCCCATCGGCAGGTTCTCCACGCGGAAGGCGCGGGCGAGGGCCCTGTAGACGGTCTCCTCGACCAGCGTGCTTTTCCCAGAGCCCGAGACGCCGGTCACGCAGGTGAACGTGCCCAGCGGGATCTTCACGGTGATGTTCTTGAGATTGTGCTCCGTCGCCCCGACCAGCACGAGCGCGCGCCCCGTGCCTTTGCGGCGCCGGTGCGGCACCGGGATCGTTTCCTGACCGCTTAGATAGCGGGCGGTCAACGCGGTCGGATGCGCCAAGAACTCCGGGTACCGGGCGGCGCACACCACTGCTCCTCCCTTTTCTCCGGCCGCGGGCCCCATCTCCACGACGAAGTGCGCGGATTCGATCATGGTGCGATCGTGCTCGACCATGATGACGGTGTTCCCCGCTTTGGCGAGGTCGCTTAAGATGCCGGCGAGGGTGGCGGTGTCGCGCGCGTGCAGGCCGATGGTCGGCTCGTCCAGGACATAAAGCGTGCCGGTCAACTGCGCGCCGAGCTGGGTCGCCAGGCTGATTCGCTGGGCTTCCCCGCCCGAAAGCGTCCGGGTCTGGCGCGAGAGGGTGAGGTAGCCGAGCCCGACGCGCAGCAGGAAGCCCAGTTTCGCGGTCAGCATGGCGTGGATGTCCTTGGCGACCTCGCGCTCGAAGGCGGACAGCGGCATGGAGCGCGCCCAATCGGCTGCGGCGGCGATGGTCAGGTCCGCTACCTCGGCGATGGTCCGGCTGCCGACCCGCACGGCCAGCGCCTCGGGGCGCAGGCGGGTTCCCTTGCAGGTGTCGCAGGAGACCGGACTGCGGTAGCGGCTGAGCATCACGCGGACGTGCAACTTGTATCGCTTGCCCTCGAGGTACTCGAAAAAGGTCTTGATGCCTTCGACTTTGCCATCTCCGTCCCAGAGCAAGGACCGTTCGGCTTGGCTCAGTTGGTTGTACGGCCTGGTGACGTCAAAGCCGCGTCGCTTGAAAGCCAGCAACATCTGCTTCTGCCACCAGTCAGCCGAGGGCTTCGTCCACGGCTCGACGGCGCCGCCCGCCAGGCTCTTGGTCTGGTCTTGGATGATGAGGTCCTCGTCGTAGCGCAGGATGTTGCCGAAGCCCTTGCAGGCCGGGCAGGCGCCGAGCGGGTGATTGAAGGAGAAGAGCGCAGGTTTCGGCGTCTCGAAGGTCCGCCCGCAGGATTGGCAGCTATAGGCCTGGGAAAACCGATGGTGTCCCGCGCCGATAATCTCCACAATGCAGCGCCCAGTGCCTTCGCGGAATGCCGTCTCCAGGGTGTCCACGAGGCGCGTGCGGTCGTCCTCGCGGAGCACGAGACGGTCCAACACGACCTCTAGCTCGCGGCAACCTTTGAGCAGGCGTGCGATCTCCGATGCGGTCTCCGCCGTCACGTCCACAATCTCGTCACGAACCCGGAGCCTGAAGAAGCCGCGGCGCACCAAATCTTGGACGAGCGCGGCTAGATCCTGGTCGGCGTTGACGCCTACGGGAAACAGCACGACGGCGCGAGACTGGCCATGCTCCTGGAGCAGGGTCTCGGCCACATCTCCTGGATGGTAGGCACGCGCTTCGGTGCCGCAGACGGGGCAGACCGGGCGGCCGATTTTTGCGAACAGGAGCCGGAGCAGATCGGCGATCTCAGTGGTCGTCCCGACCGTGGAGCGCGCGGTGCGGACGGGGTTCTTCTGCTCGATCGCGATGGCCGGCCGGATGTGCTCGAGCCGGTCCACGTCGGGGCGGTCGAGTTTTTCCAGGAACATCCGCGCGTAGGTGGACAGGGACTCGATGTAGCGCCACTGGCCTTCGGCGAAGATCGTGTCGAAGGCCAGCGAGGATTTCCCGGAGCCGGACACCCCGGTGATGACGGTCACCTCGTCGTGGGGTATGCGCAGTGAGATGTTCTTGAGGTTGTTCTGCCGGGCGCCGGTGATGATCAGCTCGTGCTGGGTGGCCATAGGCTGACTGTAGGTCGCAGGTATCACACGCGTAGGACCGCGCTATTTTTCTAAGGTTCCGCTGTGCATCCTGTCAGGTATTTCCCGCGTGTCGATTGCGAGATTCACCTGATAGTGCCTATGCGAACACAGGGTCTTAAATAGTGGCAGAGTAGCGTATCCATATAAAAGCATGCTGGACTCAGCGGGTAACCATAGGAAGAATATGACAATTCTGTCATCATATCACATCAAGCCTTTCGCTCCCGGCTGCCTGCTTTCGCATGGTTTTCCCTGACAAGGAATAACATGTCCGGCCAGCTACGACTTTTCTGTTGATTCGCTGTCAGGTATTCCAATACGATGCGATACTTTTCCAACCTCTGGACCCCCGCCTCCTGAAAGGAGGAGGATCCTTGTTCGTACGCTTCTGGGGAACCCGCGGGTCCATTGCCGTGCCGGGCGAGCGCACCGCCAAGTATGGCGGTAACACCTCGTGCGTGGAAGTCCGGACCGATGACGGCACGATCATCGTCCTGGACTGCGGGACAGGCGCCCGGGAGTTGGGCCATCACCTCCTGCAGTCCGCGCCCCAGCCCCTCCGCATCCACCTCTTCATCGGGCATACCCATTGGGACCACATCCAGGGCTTTCCGTTCTTCGGTCCGGCTTTCCACCCCAACACCGAGCTGAACATCTACGCCCACTCCGGCTTCCATCGCCGCGTGGAGGACGCCATTGCCGGGCAGATGCAGTACTCCTACTTCCCCGTGAGGCTGCACGACCTCCGGAGCCGCATTCATTTCACGGAATTGGATGAAGGGTTTTTCCGCATCGGTGAGGTGCTCGTGCAGACGCAGCACCTGAATCACACTGCGCCGACGCTGGCCTACCGCATCTCCAGTCATGAGACGACGCTGGCCTACGTGACGGACCATGAGCCGTACTGGAAGCCGACGGCCAGGGGGTTCCATCATCCTGGCGATCAGCGGCACGTGGCATTCCTGGAGGGGGCGGACCTCATCATCCATGACGCCCAATACAGCGATGAGGAGTACGCCGGCAAGATCGGTTGGGGGCACAGCACGGTGGAGTACGCGACCGACGTGGCATTGGCCGCGGGAAGCAGCCGCCTAGCGTTGTTTCATCACGACCCCGCGCATGACGACGCGACTGTGGCTCGTCTGGAAGTGATCGCGCAGGATCGCGCCGCTGCGCGCGGCCCCGCGCTGGAGGTCTTTGCCGCCGCAGAAGGGCTCGAGCTGCACGTACGTGGCAGTCGGCCGTCCGTGGCGTTGGGCGACGTGACGGCGATCCGGCGTCCGCCGGTCGCGGGCAAGCGCGTGCTCGTGGTCAGCTCCTCCGAGACCGAGATCGCCGCAATCGGTCACCTGCTGGCCGATGACAACCTGGTCCTGCTGCCCACATCGGGCAAGCGGACCGCCCTGGAGTGCGCGCCCGGCGTCTCTCCCGACCTGGCCATTATCGACGGACGTCTTTCGGATGGCTTGGGGGTGGAGTTGATTCAGCCGTTGCGCGCGCGCCTGGACCGACCGGACTTCCCAATCATCCTGCTCACGAATGAGGTGACCTTGCAGAGCGACTTACGGGTCAGCGGCATGCCACCCACCGATTGCCTGACAAAACCCTTCAGCACACCCATGCTGCGCGCGAGGGTGCTGGCCTGGCTGACCCGCGCACTGCCGCCCGGCAGGGCTCGCGCGGACGAGACGATCAGCCGTGGCATCCCCAAGCCAGCGCCGCCCCCGCGCGTGCCCGGCGCCGAAGCGGCGCGGGCTGACGTTGCCACTGCCGCCAGCTACGCTGATACGTTGGCGATGATGCCGCTGTTTCGGTCACTGGACCGAGAACGATTGCTGCGCCTCGTGTCGCGCGCGTCCGAGCATGTCTTTACGGCGGGCAACGCGGTGATCCGGCAGGGAGAGACGGCCAATCATGTGTTCGTCGTGCTGTCCGGGCTGGTGCGTGTAGTTCAGTCGACGTTCGAAAGTCCACTTGTGGGGCAGGTACTCGCCGAGATTGGGTACGGGGAGGTATTCGGGGAATTGGCCATGCTGACCGACCAGCCCCGCACGGCGACGGTCGTCGCCGTCGAGCACACCCGGTGCCTGGCGCTCGATCCCGACGACTTCATGCAGGTGCTCCAGCGTTCGCCGGATTTGGCGATGGGGTTGTTGCGCGCCCTAGCCTGGAGGCTGACCAACGCCGACCGCCTGCTCGCGCGCTATGCGCCCGACCCGCTGACCGGGCTGCCGGGCCGGCGGGCCTTCCATGACCATTACCAGCGCCTCGCGGCCGGTCCGCGTCGCCGGCAGAGCGGCGTGATCCTGCTGCTGGTGGATGTCGTGCATCTGAGTGAGATCAACGAACGTTTCGGCTACATGGTCGGCGACGAAGCCTTGCGGGCAGTGGCTGATGCCCTCAGGCGCGCGATCCGCACAACCGACCTGGTCGCCCGCTACGGAGGAGACGAATTCGCCGCGCTTCTGGTGGATGCTGGGCCGGCCAATACCGAGGTAGTCGTGAACCGTGTGCAGGACCAGCTCACCGAACTGGCCTTGCGGCGCGGGCTTCCGGTCACGATCCAGTGTGCCATCGGTGTGTCCAGCAGCCAGGACCCTCCGGCGACCGCTGATGAGCTCCTCTGGGAAGCGGATGAGGATATTCGCTGTAAGTAGATTATAGCTAGACCCGCCGAACGCTTTAGATTATTTGACAAAATCGGCCGTGTGACATAGAATCGCATCCGTTTCCGCGACAGATCACATTTCCTGGCGGTGTGCGGGCAGAGGAGGCGTGGGCTTGGACGAAGGCTTCTTTAGAATCAATCGGTTACCGCCCTACGTGTTCACCGAGGTGCAGGCGCTCAAGCTCGAGGCACGCCGGCGCGGGGAGGACATCATTGACTTCGGGATGGGCAACCCGGATGGGCCGACGCCCCCGCATATCGTAGAGAAGCTCATCGAAGCTGCCAGGAACCCGCGCAACCACCGCTATTCCGCCTCGCGAGGCATCACCAAGCTCCGCCATGCGATCACTGCCTGGTACCAGCGCAACTACGGTGTGGAGCACGATCCCGAGACGGAAGCGATCGTCACCATCGGGTCCAAAGAAGGATTGGCCCACTTGGCGCTGGCGATGGTGTCGCCGGGTGACGTGGTCTTGACCCCCACGCCCACCTATCCGATCCATCCGTACAGCGTCATCATCGCGGGTGGCGAGGTGCGGGGAATCCCGTTGCGTCAGGACAGCGATTTCTTCGAAGATCTGATGCAGGCCTATCGCCGCACGCTGCCCCGTCCCAAGATGCTGATCCTCAACTTCCCACACAATCCGACCACGGCCGTCGTGGACCTGGCGTTCTTCAAGAAGGTCGTGGCCTTCGCGAAGGAAAATAACATCTATGTGGTGCACGACCTGGCTTATGCGGACATCGTCTTCGATGGGTACAAGGCCCCGAGCTTTCTCCAGGCCCCCGGCGCCAAGGACGTGGGCGTGGAGTTCTTCACCGTGTCCAAGAGCTACAACATGCCGGGCTGGCGAGTGGGGTTCTGTGTGGGCAACCCCAAGATGATCGGAGCCCTCCAGAAAATCAAGAGCTACCTCGATTACGGCATCTTCCAGCCGATCCAGATCGCTGCCATCATCGCGCTGAACGGCCCCCAGGACTGCGTCAAGGAAACCGTGAAGCTCTATCGGGACCGGCGCGATGTCTTGGTCGACGGACTGAACCGCGTCGGTTGGAAGGTCGAAAAGCCCCTGGCGACCATGTTCGTCTGGGCCCGCATCCCCGACGCATACCGCGCCATGGGATCGCTGGAATTCTCCAAGCTGCTCCTGCACGAAGCCAAGGTCGCGGTGTCGCCGGGCATCGGGTTCGGCGAGTACGGCGACGAGCACGTCCGTTTCGGTCTTGTCGAAAACGAGCACCGCACGCGACAGGCGATTCGCGGCATCAAGAAGGCGCTCAAACTCTCCGGCGGGGAAGAATAGGGCCGACTCCGTGAAAGACCGCATCGCAGTCGGCTTGATCGGGTTCGGCACCGTCGGGACCGGCGTTGCCAAGGTCCTCACGACCAATGCGGGGGTGATCCGGCAGCGGCTCGGTGTGCCGCTTGCCTTGGTGAAGGTCGCGGACCTCGACCTCACGACCGACCGCGGCATCACGCTGCCGCCCGGGATCCTCACCGCGAACGCCCGCGAGGTCCTCAACGATCCTGCGATCGACATCGTCATCGAGCTGATCGGTGGCTACGATCCGGCCAAGCGGTTCCTGCTCGAGGCGATGGCCCACGGCAAGCACGTCGTCACCGCCAACAAGGCGCTGCTGGCGGTCCATGGGGAAGAGCTCTTTGAAGCGGCGACGCGAGCTGGCGTGGACATAGGCTTTGAAGCGAGCGTCTGCGGAGGCGTTCCCGTCTTGCGGGCCCTGACCGAAGGGCTGGCGGCCAACCGGTTGCTGTCCCTCTACGGGATCGTCAATGGCACGTCGAACTACATCCTGACCAAGATGACCGAAGCCGGTCGCCCGTTCGACGAAGTCCTGAAAGAAGCGCAGAAGGCGGGCTATGCGGAAGCCGATCCGACATTCGACGTACAGGGGGTCGACGCCGCCCACAAGCTGGCGATCCTGATGAACCTCGCCTTCGGGACGCCGGTGAACTTCAAGGACGTATACGTCGAAGGCATCACCAGCATCGCGCCGCTGGACATCGCCTACGCGACCGAGTTCGGCTACACGATCAAGCTGCTGGCGATCGCCAAGATGCATGAGAGCGGGTCTGGCGGCCGGGCCGGAGCCGAGGTCGAAGCACGCGTCCATCCCACCATGATTGCGTCGGATTCGCCGATCGCGCGCGTCGACGGGGTCTACAACGCGATCCAAGTGACGGGGGACGCCGTAGGAGACATCATGCTCTACGGCAAGGGGGCGGGAAGCTTTCCGACCGCCAGCGCTGTGGTGAGCGACGTCATCGACATCGCCCGCAACATTCTCAAAGGGACGGTGCGACGAGTGCCGCCCTGCGCCTTCCAACCAGACCAGCGGCGGCCGCTGCGCATCCGCCCGATCGCGGAGATCAGTAGTCTCTACTACTTGCGCTTCATGGTGCTGGACCGGCCCGGGGTCCTCTCGCAGCTGTCCGGCATCCTGGGCAAGCACGACATCAGCATTTCCTCCGTCCTGCAGCGCGGCCGTAAAGAGGGGCAGACCGTGCCGGTGGTGCTCACGACCCACGCGGCTGTCGAGCGCAACGTGCAAGCGGCGCTGCGCGAGATCGCCGCGTTTCCGTTTGTTTCCGCTCCGACCACGCTGATCCGGATCGAAGGTGAGGACCGGTGACATGGGTGCCTGGCGTGGAGTCATCGAGGAGTATCGGGCCTACCTGCCGGTGTCCGCGTCTACACCGGTCGTGTCGCTGGGAGAAGGGAACACCCCGCTGGTGCGGGCGGCGCGCCTCGCCGAAGCGATCGCGCCTCGGCTCGACCTCTATCTCAAGTTCGAAGGCGCCAACCCGACCGGCTCCTTCAAGGACCGGGGCATGACCCTGGCCATCTCTAAGGCAGTAGAGGAGGGCGCGCGGGCGGTGATCTGTGCCTCCACCGGCAACACCTCGGCGTCGGCGGCCGCCTACGGGGGCCGGGCCGGGCTCCAGGTCTTCGTACTAATCCCCGAAGGGAAGATTGCGCTGGGCAAGCTTGCCCAGGCGATGATGCACCGGGCGACGGTCCTGCAGGTCGAAGGAAACTTCGATCAGGCCCTGTCGATCGTGAAGGAGATCTCGACCAAGTACGGGATCATCCTCGTGAACTCGGTCAACCCGTACCGGCTGGAGGGGCAGAAGACGGCGGCGTTCGAGGTATGCGACCAACTGGGCGCCGCGCCGGCCTACCACTTTCTCCCGGTGGGGAATGCAGGCAACATCACGGCCTATTGGAAGGGGTACCAGGAATACTTTCGCAACGGCAAGTGCACCAGGCTGCCGCGGATGATGGGATTTCAAGCCGCGGGGGCCGCGCCCATCGTGCTGGGGCACGTCGTGGAGAAGCCCAAGACGATCGCCACGGCCATCCGCATCGGCAATCCGGCCAGTTGGGTCCCGGCGGTGCGCGCGATGCAGGAGTCGAACGGCAAGATCGATCTGGTGACGGACGACGAAATCGTGGAGGCCTACCGCATGGTCGCGGCGCTCGAAGGCATCTTCTGCGAGCCCGCCTCCGCGGCCTCGGTAGCTGGCGTGATCAAGATGCAGAAGGCAGGGCTGTTCAAGGACGGCGATTCGGCTGTGTGCACGCTGACCGGGCACGGGCTCAAGGACGTGGACATCGCGATTTCGGTGTCGCAGAAGCCGGCCACCATTCAGGCCAACATGGAAGACGTCGTGAGGGTCTTGGGCTACTGACCATTAGCGTGGGGGAGGGCGCACCTGGTTCGCATGAAATATGTGATCCTGCTGGGGGACGGGATGGGCGACCATCCCTTGGCGGAACTCGGACGGCGCACGCCGCTACAGGCGGCCAAGACCCCCAACTTGGATTTCTTGGCCCGGAACGGGGAACTCGGGCTGGTGAAGACGACGCCGGACGGATTCTATCCGGGCAGCGACGTGACGCAATTGGCGATCCTGGGCTATGACCCCAAGAAGTACTACACGGGCCTTGCGCCGCTGGAAGCGGCCGGCCTCGGCGTCACGCTGAGTCCCGACGATGTCGCCTACCGGTGCAATCTGGTGACGCTGCGGGCGGACACCGGCGGCTATGACGTGAAGAAGCTGGGGCCCCACGCCGTGATGGAGGACTACAGCGCCGGGGAGATCGATTCGCTCGAGGCGAAGGAGCTGATCTACGACGTCAACGAGCAACTGGGCACCGAAGTCGTGCAGTTCTACCCCGGCGTGTCGTACCGGAATCTCATGGTCTGGGCCGAGGGCAAGCACCGCGTGGCGCTGACCCCGCCCCAGGACATCGTCGGTCAGCCGGTCGGCGAGTACCTGCCGAAAGGCGAAGGCGAGAAGGTCCTACGGACCTTGATGGAGGAGGCCCTCGTGATCCTGCGCGCCCATCAGTTCAATCAGGAGCGGGTCGAGGCGGGCAAGCGCCCTGCGAACGCGATCTGGCTGTGGGGGCACGGCAAGGCGCCGAAGCTGCCGAAGCTGACCGAGCGGTACAACCTCTCTGGGGCCATGATCTCGGCGCTGGACCTGCCGCGGGGCCTGGGCCTCGCCTGCGGCTTCGAGGTGGTGAAGGTGCCGGGCGCCCCGGGAGCCTTGGACACCGACTATCGCGGGAAGGCCGAGTGCGCGCTCAAGGAGCTGGAGAAGCGTGACCTGGTCTACGTGCATCTGGAGGCGACGGATGACGCGAGCCACCGGGGGGATGTGCAGGCCAAGATGAAGGCCATCGAGTTGTTCGACGAACACACGGTCGGCCCCTTGCTGAAGGAACTGCCGAAGCGGGGCCCGCATCGCGTGCTGGCGGTCTGCAATCACGCGACGCCCGTCGCGCTCAGACGCCATACGAACGACCCGGTGCCGTTCGCCCTCTACGAAGGGCCCACGACCCGTGACCGGGCCGATGCAAGGCGAGGCTTTAACGAGGCGGACGCCCAGGCCACGCAGGTGGTCTTGGCGGACGCGACGAAGCTGATCGGAAAGTTGCTGGGCAAATAAATGGCATTAGTCATTCAGAAATTCGGCGGGACCTCGGTCGCGAACATCGACCGGATTAAGCACGTGGCGGGTCTTGTCGCCAGGACCCGGAAGGCGGGCGACACTGTCGTCGTGGTAGTTTCCGCCATGAGCGGCGAGACGGATCGTCTGGTCAAGCTCGCGCATGCGATCACCGAGTTCCCCGACGAACGGGAGATGGACATGCTGCTCTCCACTGGGGAGCGTGTGACGATTGCCCTGCTGGCGATGACCTTGCGCGCGATGGGCTTCGACGCCCGCTCCTTCACGGGTCGCCAGGTGGGCATCATCACCGACAGCACGCACACGAAGGCGAGGATCGAGCGGATCGTGGCCAACCGGATCCAGGTCGCGCTCGACAAGGGCATCATTCCCGTCGTGGCGGGCTTTCAGGGGATTAGCGAGCAGGATGACGTCACGACGCTCGGGCGGGGCGGATCGGACCTCACGGCGGTGGCGCTGGCCGCGGCGCTCAAAGCGGACCGCTGCCTGATCCATACCGACGTGGACGGCGTGTACACGGCGGACCCGAACCTGGTCCCGTCGGCGCGCAGGCTGGCGAAGGTCTCCTACGAGGAGATGCTGGAGCTGGCGAGCCTGGGCGCGAAGGTGCTGCAGAGCCGGTCGGTCGAATTCGCCGCCAAGTACGGGATACCGGTGGTGGTCAAGTCCACGTTCGTCGAGGGGAGCGGGACGCTGGTAACGAAGGAGGATCGGGACATGGAGCAAGTCGTGGTGTCCGGTGTGACGGGCGACCGCAACCAGGCCAAGGTCACGTTCATCGGAGTGCCGGACCGGCCGGGGATCGCCGCCCGCATCTTCGGGCCGCTCGGGCAGGCCAATATCCTCGTGGATATGATCATCCAGAACGTGGGCCAGGGCGATCTGACCGACCTGTCGTTCACCATCCCGCGGGCTGACGTGCACAAGGCAGTGGACCTGTCGAACCGCATCGCGAAGGATATCGGGGCACGGAGCGTGGAGGTGAAGGATCAGATCGCCAAGGTCTCGCTGGTGGGGGTGGGCATGCGGTCCCACTCCGGCGTGGCCGCGCGGATGTTTGAGACCCTGGCCCGCGAACGGATCAACATCATGATGATCAGCACGTCGGAGATCAAGATCTCCTGCGTGATCGAGGAGAAGTACTTAGACTTAGCGATCCGGGCCCTGCACGAGGCCTTTGGACCGGGGAAAGGGTGAGATGAAAGCGGACGACGCGCGCCCAGTCGAAATCTACGACACCACCCTGCGCGACGGTGCGCAGGCCGAGGACGTCTCGTTCTCGGCCGAGGACAAGGTCATGGTCGCCCAGAAGCTGGACGAACTGGGTGCCCACTTCATCGAAGGCGGGTGGCCCGGGGCCAATCCGAAGGACATCGACTTCTTCCGCATGATCAAGACCGTGCCGCTCAAGCAGGCCAAGGTCGTGGCCTTCGGCTCGACGCGGCGGGCGACGAACCCGGTGCATGCCGATCCCACCTTGAAGGCCATCCTTGATGCGGACACCCGGTATGTGACCCTGTTCGGCAAGAGCTGGACCCTGCACGTGACGGACGCGCTCGGCGTCTCGCTGAAGAAGAACCTCGAGCTGATCGAGGATTCCATCGCGTATTTGAAGGGCAAGGGGCGACAGGTGTTCTATGACGCCGAGCACTTCTTCGACGGCTACAAGGCCGATCCGGACTACGCCCTGCAAACCCTCCTGAAGGCCCAGGCGGCCGGCGCCGAGCGGCTCATCCTCTGCGACACGAACGGCGGGACGATGCCGTGGGAGGTCAAGCGGATCGTCGCGGCAGTCGCCCGCGAAGTCCGCGTGCCGCTCGGCATCCACGCCCACAACGATGCGGAGATGGCGGTCGCCAACTCGCTGGTCGCGCTCCAGGAGGGCGTGTTCCAGGTGCAGGGCACGATCAACGGGATCGGCGAGCGGTGCGGGAACGCCAACCTCTCCTCGATCATCCCGAATCTGCACTTCAAGATGAAGATGCCGTCGGTGACTCCGGATCAGATGCGGAACCTCCGCGAGGTGTCCCACTTCGTAGCCGAGATCGCCAACCTGGTCCCGAACAAGCACCAGCCCTACGTGGGCGACTCGGCCTTCGCGCACAAGGGGGGCGTGCACATCGATGCGGTGCGCAAGAACCCGATGACCTACGAGCACATCCGCCCGGAGGCGGTCGGCAACCGCCAGCGAATGCTGATCTCCGACTACGCCGGCAAGAGCAGCCTGTCGGCGAAGGCCGAGGAGTTTCACATCAAGCTGCCAAAGAAAGACCCCAAGGCCCAGGAGCTGCTGACGACGCTCAAGGACCTGGAGAACCAAGGCTACCAGTTCGAAGGAGCCGAGGGCTCGTTCGAGCTCTTGATGCGCCGGATGCTCGGCAAGCACAAGCCGTCCTTTGAGTTGATGGGGTTCCGCGTGATTGTGGAGAAGCGGCGGGCGGATGAGAACCCGATCTCGGAGGCCACGGTGATGGTCAAGGTCGGCTCCACGGTGGAGCATACCGTGGCCGTGGGCACCGGTCCGGTCAATGCCCTGGACCATGCCATCCGCAAGGCGCTCGAG
>Ga0209157_1002086_pt1 | contig 16105 bp, 17 predicted proteins | sample GraSoiAngelo_135_FD_185892 | JGI IMG/M metagenome (GOLD analysis project Ga0209157, IMG submission 185892) | Grasslands soil microbial communities from the Angelo Coastal Reserve, California, USA - 14_0929_05_40cm (SPAdes) (version 2) | ecosystem: Environmental > Terrestrial > Soil > Grasslands ...
CCTGTTCGGTTACTACGCGTACACGCAGGCAGCGGCCAAGCCGCAGGCGCCGCCGGAGCTGCGCGCGGTGCACCCGGCGCCGCCGGCGTCGATCCAGTTCCGCGGCAAGGAGATCCAGATCACCGGGCTCGACAACCCGCTGCGCAAGGACCAGGCGAGCTACAAGAAGCAGGTCGCCGCCGGCGCGGAGATCTACATCCGCAACTGCATGTACTGTCACGGCGACAACCTCGACGGCCGGGGTCACTTCGCGCACGGGTTCAATCCACCGCCGGCGAACTTCCAGGATCCCGGCACGATCGCGATGCTGCAGGAGGCGTTCCTGTTCTGGCGCATCGCGAAGGGCGGGCCGGGGCTGCCGAAGGAGTCGACGCCGTGGAACTCGGTCATGCCCGCGTGGGAAGATCGGCTGACCGAGGAGCAGACCTGGCAGGTCATCATGTACCTCTACGACGCGACGGGGCAGCATCCGCGCCGGTGGGAAGAGGGGCATTGATCGCCAGGCCCCTCGCCGTCGTCGCGGCCGTCGCGCTCGCGCTGGGCGCCGCGCCGTCGCGCGCCGCCGCGCAGGCGGGCGACGCCACCGCCGGCAAGGCGGTCTACGAGCGACGGTGCGCAGGCTGCCACGGCGAGAAGGGGGACGGCAAGGGCCCGGCCGCCGACCTGCTCGTCCCGAAGCCCCGCGACTTCACGATGGGCCTCTACAAGATCCGCACCACCGCCAACAAGGTGCCGACCGACCAGGATCTCTTCCGCATCATCACGGACGGGATGCCCGGGACCTCGATGCCGGCGTGGGCGGTGCTCACCGAGCGCGAGCGCTGGAACGTGCTCGCGTACATCAAGACCTTCGCGGGCGAGAAGCTCAAAGAGGCGCCCAAGAAGGTCGAGCTACCGAAAGACGTCCCGTCGTCCGAGGCGTCGATCAAGCGCGGCAAGGAGATGTTCGAGGCGATCGAGTGTCACAAGTGCCACGGCACCGACGGACGCGGCGACGGACCCTCCCGCGCCGAGCTCAAGGACGAGTGGGGGAACCCGATCGCGCCGGCGAACCTCACCAAGCGGTGGACCTTCCGCGGCGGCGCGAGCCGGACCGAGATCGCCACGCGCCTGGCCAACGGCGTGCTCGGCACGCCGATGCCCGCCTTCCTCGACAGCGTCGAGAAGCCCGAGGACATCTGGCACCTGACGAACTTCATCCAGTCGCTCGGGCCCGACTCGCCCCACTACGCGACGCTCGTCACCGTCACCGCGGTGACCGGCGCGATCCCGGACGATCCGAACGCGGAGTTCTGGAAGAAGCTCACGCCCAACAACATTCCGCTGATGGGGCAGGTGATCGTCGACCCGCGGAACTTCAACCCGGCGATCGACCTCGTGGCGGTGCGCGCCGCCTATAACGACCAGGCGATCGTCTTCCACCTGACGTGGGACGATCCGACGCAGTCGGCCGACGAGCCGGCCAAGAAGCTCTTCGCCGACGCGATCGCGCTCCAGTTCCCGCCGCAGATCACCGCGGGACCGGAGCGCCCGTACTTCCTGATGGGCGACGGCTCCGACGCCGTCTACCTGCTGCGCTGGGAGAACGGCAAGGGCGTGAGCGAGGCGAGCGCGAACGGCCCGGGCAAGATCGCGGCGATCGCCGGCGGCGAAGCGCGCGGCAACGCGGTGTTCACCAACGGCCAGTACCGGCTCGTGATCACGCGCCCGCTCGTATCGAAGGACGCGACGCGCCCGACGTTCACGCCCGCGGTGTTCGTGCCCGTCGCGTTCCAGGCGTGGGACGGCGGCGCGGGGGAGACCGGGACCAGGATGTCCGTGACCTCGTGGTACTATCTGCGGCTGGAGGAGCCGCAGTCGAACCGCCGTTTCGTCATTCCTCCCGTCGTGGCAATCCTCACGCTGGCGGCGATGCTGGTCGTGGTGCGAATTGCGAAGGGGCGGGCATAATCTTGAACTCAGAAGGAGCGGGACAATGCGCAGGGCATTGACAGCAGTCGTGGCGGTCGCGCTCGTGGCCGGCGTCGTTTTCGTCGCCCACCGACCGGATCAGGCCGGAGCGCAAGGCGGTGGGACGATCGAAGCGGCGGTGACGTTCGCCGGCGCGCCGGTCATCGAGAAGCTCAAGGTGAACAAGGACACCGAAAAGTGCGGAACCGAGACGGCGATCGAGAAGGTCGTCGTCGGCCCCAACAAGGGGCTCGCCTACGCCGTGGTCTCCGTCGCCGGCGCCAAGGGCGCACCGACCGCGAAGAAGGCGACGATCGACCAGCACGGCTGCAAGTTCGTGCCGCACGTCCAGGCGATGACGCCGGGCGAGGTCGAGATCAAGAACTCCGACGACATCCTGCACAACATCCACACCTACTCGACCGCCAACGCCTCCATCAACAAGGCGCAGCCGAAGTTCAAGAAGGTGATGACCGAGAAGTTCGAGAAGCCCGAGATCATCAAGGTCACTTGTGACGTCCACAGCTGGATGCTCGGGTGGGTCGCCGTCATGCCCCATCCGTTCTTCGGCGTGACCGACGCCAACGGCGCGACCAAGATCGAGAACGTGCCGCCCGGCAAGTACAGCGTCGAGGTGTGGCACGAGACGCTCGGCAAGCAGACGAAGGAGGTCGAGGTCAAGGCCGGGCAGACCGCGAAGGTCGCCATCGAGATGAAGAAGTAGAGCCAGGAGGATCGACCGCGCATGCTTGACTGGTGGCTACCAGAGAACGTTTCGACCTACGGCCAGGAAATCGACTGGCTCTTCCACCTCATCTATTACATCACCGGCGTGACGTTCATCCTGGTCTTCGCCACGATGCTGGCGTTCATCGTGATGTACCGGGACCGTCCGGGCCGGAAGGCGCGCTACACCCACGGCAACACCACGCTGGAGATCGTCTGGACGGTGGTGCCGGCGCTGATTCTCGTGATCCTGACGCTGCTGAGCGTCCCGGCGTGGTCGAAGATCAAGATGACCATGCCGGAGACGGACTTCATCGTGCAAGTGACCGCGAAGCAGTTCAACTGGCAAATCACCTATCCCGGCCCCGACGGCAAGTTCGGCACCGCCGACGACAAGACGCTCCTCGACGAGATGCACGTGCCGGTCAACAAGATCGTCCGGGTCCACCTGAAATCGCAGGACGTCATCCATAGCTTCTTCGTCCCGCAGTTCCGGATGAAGCAGGACGCCGTACCGGGCCGCGAGATCAAGCAGTGGTTCGAGGCGACCAAGCCCGGCAAGTACGAGCTGCCGTGCGCCGAGCTGTGCGGGTTCGGCCACTCCGGCATGCGCGGGTGGATCTACGTCCACACCGCCGACGAATACGCGAAGTGGGCGGCCCAGAACCTGACCGCGGAGGCCGCCCCGACGACCGAGGCCAAACCCGACGACAAGGCCGACGCGAAGAAGGAAGCGCCGGGCAAGGCCGAGCCCAAGAAAGAGGGGAAAGCCAAGAAATGAGCGCCCATAGCGCGACCGCTCACGCGCACGTCGACCACGCCCGCCACGAGCTCGGCTTCGTGCGGACGTACATCTTCTCGACGGACCACAAGATGATCGCCCGCCAGTTCCTGTTCCTGGGCCTGTTCATGATGATCATCGGCGGCCTGCTCGCGCTGATCGTCCGCTGGCAGCTGGCCTGGCCGGAGACGGCGGTGCCCGGTCTCGGTGGCATCCTCAAGGAGACCGGCGGCATCCTGGAGCCCAGCACCTACAACATGGCGTTCACCATGCACGCCACGATCATGATCTTCTTCGTGATCATGCCGATCCTGGCCGGCGCCTTCGGGAACTTCTGCATCCCGCTGATGATCGGCGCGCGTGACATGGCGTTCCCGTTCCTCAACATGCTGTCGTTCTGGGTGACCGGCAGCGCCGGCATCATCATGCTCTCCGGCTTCTTCGTGGAGGGCGGGCACGCCGCGGCCGGCTGGACCTCCTACGCGCCGCTCTCGGCGGTCGCGTCGTACACCGGCGTGAACTGGGGCCAGAACATCTGGTGCATCAGCCTGTTCATCATGGGTGTCGGCTCCATGATGGGCTCGATCAACTACATCACGACGATCATCAACATGCGGGCGCCGGGGATGAAGCTGTTCCGCATGCCGCTGGTGGTCTGGTCGCTGTTCATCACCGCGATCCTGCTTCTGCTGGCCCTGCCGGTGCTGACCTCGGGCGTGGCCATGCTGCTGTTCGACCGCACGCTCGGCACCAACTGGTTCAAGCCGGCTGGCGGCGGCGAGCCGCTGCTGTGGCAGCACCTCTTCTGGTACTTCGGCCACCCGGAGGTCTACATCCTGATCCTGCCGGCGATGGGCATCGCGTCGGAGATCCTGCCGGTCTTCTGCCGCAAGCCGATCTTCGGGTACCACGCGATGGCCTTCTCGATGATCGGTATCGCGTTCCTGTCCTGGATCGTCTACGGCCACCACATGTTCGTCAGCGGTATGAGCCCGGCGCTTGGGATGGCCTTCACGGTCACCACGATGATCATCGCGGTGCCGTCGGCCATCAAGACCTTCAACTGGCTCGGGACGATGTGGGGCGCGCGTATGCAGTTCACGGTCCCGATGCTGAACGCGCTCGCCTTCGTCTCGATGTTCGTCATCGGCGGGCTTTCGGGCATCTTCATGGCCTCGACGCCGGTCGACATCTACATTCAGGACACGTACTTCATCGTGGCGCACATCCACTACGTGGTCTTCGGCGGCTCGATCTTCGGCGCGTTCGCCGCGATCTACTACTGGTTCCCGAAGATGTTCGGCCGGATGACCAATCCCTTCCTCGGCCACCTGCACTTCTGGGGCACGTTCGTCTTCTTCAACCTGACCTTCTTCCCGATGCACATCATCGGCGTCGGCGGCCAGATGCGCCGGATCTACAACCCGACGCAGTACGAGTTCCTCGTGCACCAGCAGGGCTGGAACGTGTTCATCACGTACAGCGCGCTCCTCCTCGGCGTCTCCCAGATCCCGTTCGTCATCAACTTCTTCTGGTCGCTCTTCGCCGGGAAGCCGGCTCCGCTGAACCCGTGGAACGCCAACACCCTCGAGTGGACGGCGCCGTCGCCGCCGCCGCACTTGAACTGGGGCCCAACGCTGCCGACGGTGTACCGCGGACCCTACGAGTACAGCTCGCCGGAGTCCAAGGAAGACTTCCTCCCGCAGAACGTGCCGCCAGTGGGCGCCGCGGGAGCGCGGCGGCACTGATCGGGGTGGAGAGCGCGGTGGCGCATCGCCTCGCCCTCGCGACGCTGGCCGCGACGTGCGTGCTCATCCTGTTCGGGGGGCTGGTCACGAACACCGGCGCCGCGCTCGCGGTGCCGGACTGGCCGAGCACGTTCGGCCACAACATGTTCCTGTTCCCCTGGTCGGGGATGGTGGGCGGGATCTTCTACGAGCACAGCCACCGTCTGATCGGTGCCCTCGTCGGGGTGCTGACGCTCGGCCTGTCGGCGGCCCTCTGGCCGCTGGGCGGTCGGCTCCGCCGCCTCGGCCTCCTGGCCGTGACCGTCGTGCTCGCCCAGGGGCTGCTGGGCGGGCTCCGGGTGGTGCTCCTGCACGACACGCTCGCGATTTTCCACGGCAGCCTGGCGCAAGCGTTCTTCGCGCTGCTGGCGGCGATCGCGTGGCTGACGGCTCCGCGCGGAGCGGTGGCCGGGCCTCCGATCGCGCGCGAGGTCCAGGGGCTCGCGCTGCTGGCGGCCGGGCTCGTGTACGCGCAGATCGTGTTCGGCGCGCTCCTCACGCACGCTGGGCGCGTCGACCTGCACCTGGCCGGCGCCGTCGCGGTGTTCGTCGTCCTGCCGATCGTCACCGCGCGGCTGCGGAGAACGGGCGATGTGGTCGCCGTCCCCGTCGCGCGCCTGCTCCTCGGCCTGCTCGGGATCCAGCTCCTGCTCGGCATCGGCAGCTTTCTCGCGCGTTTCTCGTCGCTGTGGATTCCCGGCGAACAGCTCACGGTGCTGATCCTCCCGGTGGCTCATCGCCTCCTCGGCAGCCTCCTCCTGGCCGCGACGGTCGTCCTCGCCGTGCGGGCCTTGACTCTGGCCAAGAAAGAGGCCGAGCAAGAGAAGGGAAGCCGCCGAGCGACCGATCGGGCGCTGACGATCCACGACGCGGTAGATCGGGCGCCGCGGAGCCACGCCGTGTCTACCGGTGATCGGGCGCCGCGGAGCCGCGCCGCATCTTTCTCAGGCCACCCTCGATGCGAGCCGGCCTCGAGGCGCTCGCTCCAATGACTCCGCCGACCCTCGACACGGCCCGCGTCTCGACCGAAGTGGTCGTCGGCGCGCTCGCGCGCGATCGCCGGCGTGTCGTCGCCGACCTCGTCGCGCTGGCCAAGCCCCGCGTCGTCCTGATGGTCATGGTGACGACGGCCGTCGGATACTACGTCGGGTTGACCGGCGCGCCGGACTACGCCCGGCTCGTCCACTTGCTGATCGGCACGCTCCTGGCCGCTGGCGGCACGCTCGCGCTGAACCAGTACTGGGAGCGCGACGTCGACGCGCGCATGGAGCGCACGCGCGCGCGGCCGCTGCCCGACGGACGGCTGGCGCCGCTCGAGGCGCTCCTCTTCGGCGGCGCCGTCACGCTGGTCGGGTTCGCGTACCTGGGCGCACTCGTGAGCACGCTCTCGCTCGTGGTGACCGCGCTGACGACGGCGCTCTACCTGTTCGCCTACACGCCCCTGAAGCTGCGGACGCCTCTTTGCACGATCGTCGGCGCGGTGCCCGGCGCGCTGCCGCCGGTGACGGGTTGGGTGGCGTCGCGCGACGATCTCGGCGTCGGCGCCTGGGTGCTCTTCGGGATCATGTTCCTCTGGCAGCTGCCCCACACGCTCGCGATCGCGCGCCTCTACCGTGACGACTACGCGCGCGCCGGCGTGCGCCTGCTGCCGGTCGTCGACGCCGAGGGCACCAGCACCGAGCGCCAGATCGTCACCGGCTGTCTGGCCCTGCTCGCGGTGAGCCTGCTGCCCACGCTGATCGGGCTGGCCGGGCCGATCTACTTCGTCGGCGCGTTCCTCCTGGGCGCGGCCTTCGTCGTGCTCGGCGCGCGTCAGGCGCTGGCGCCGTCGGCCGGCTCCGCGCGGCGGGTGCTGCTCGCCTCGCTCCTCTATCTCCCGGTGCTTCTCGCCTTGCTGGCGTTCGACAAGGTATGACGACCGACACCCGCAACCGACAGACCGTTCGCGTGCTCCTCACGATCGTGGCGGTGCTCATGGTGGCGGCGTTCCTCGTCGGGATCCGCTGGTGACGACGCTCACCGTCGAGCACCCGACCGCCCCGCGCCGGACCAACGGGAGCCTCCCGCCGGTGCCGCCCGAAGGGGGCGGCGGCGACGGACCCGATCGTGATCCGGCGCCGCGCCGTCCGCCGCTCGACAACGTGCGGCTGGCGATGCTGTTCCTCATCTGCGCCGAGGTCATGTTCTTCGGCGGTCTCGTTTCCGCGTTCCTCGTGCTGCGCGTCACCGCCGCCGTCTGGCCGCCACCGCTCCAGCCGCGGCTGCCCGTCGGCGTGACCGCCGTGAACACGCTCGTGCTGTTCGCGTCCAGCGTGGCGATGGCGGCGGCGCGCCAGGCGCTCCGTCGCGACGACGCGCGCGCGCTCGTCCGACGGCTCGGGCTGGCCGCCGGGCTCGGCGGCGCGTTCTTGCTGGTGCAGGGCTACGAGTGGGTCCGTCTCGTCTCGTTCGGCCTCACGCTCTCGTCGGACGCGTACGGGACCACCTTCTACTCGCTCATCGGCGCGCACGCCGCGCACGTCCTCGGCGCGCTCGTCTGGGTGGCGGTGGTGGCGCTGCTCGCCGCTCGCGGCCGGTTCACCGATGGCCGCACCGGCCCGTTGCGGGCGTGCGCGATCTACTGGCACTTCGTGGTCGCGCTGTGGCCGATCCTGTTCGTGGCGGTGTACCTGATATGAGAGCGGGAGTCCTCGTCGCGCTCCTGCTCATGCTGGCGCCGCGGTCGGCCCAGGCGTGCGCGACGTGCATCGCGTCGCCGTTCGGGGACCAGACCTACACGTGGCCGTACCTCGGATTGATCTTGCTCCCCTTCGTGCTGCTCTCGGCCGTGCTCGGCATCTTCGCCCACTCCGCCGGCTATCGCCCGCACGTCCTGGCGCGTCGGCTGGCAGCTCGCGTCTCGGCCAAAGACGACTCTCAGATCATCAAGGAGACGACATGAGTCACGTAGCCTCGGCGCATGGGGCGGTGGAGCCCGCCGAGTCGCCCCTCACGCCCGAAAGCTGGGGAAAGCTCGGAATGTGGATCTTCCTCGCCGGCGACGCGGTCGGCTTCGGCACGCTCCTGGCCGGTTACGGCGCGATGCGGGCCACCAGCGCCGACTGGCCTTCGCCGTTCGCGGTTCTCGGGATCAACCTGACGGCCGCCATGACCTTCCTGCTGATCTGCTCGAGCGTGACGATGGTGAAGGCGCTCGAGTGGCTGGGCAAAGGGGACAAGGAGCGCGCGAAGGCGTTTCTCTTCTTCACCGCGCTCGGCGGCGCGATCTTCGTCAGCCTGCAGGCGTACGAGTGGTCGCATCTGATCCACCGCGGCCTGCTCATCAGCGGCAACCCGTGGGGCGCCGCCCTCTTCGGCGCGTCCTTCTTCATCGTGACCGGCTTCCATGGCCTGCACGTCACCGGCGGCGTCATCTATCTGCTGGCGATATTGCGGGCCGTCGCGAACCGTCCCGAGCCGGCGGCCAGCTACAACGCGGTCGAGATCGCCGGGCTCTACTGGCACTTCGTCGACCTCGTCTGGATCATGGTGTTCACCTTCATGTACCTCCTGTAAGAGGACGAGGCCATGGCGACGGCAGAGCACAAGCATCCGAACTACATGGCGATCTTCTGGTTCCTCGCGATCCTCACCGTGGTCGAGATCGCGGTGATCTACATGCCGCTGGCGAAGTTCACGATCGGCGTGCTGCTGTGCGCGCTGGCGCTCGGCAAGGCGACGATGGTCGCGATGTATTTCATGCACCTCCGCTTCGAGGCTCGCACCCTCGGCATGATCGCGGTCGTGCCGTTGCTGATCGCGACGCTCCTGATCTTCGTCCTGCTGCCCGACGGCTTCGCGGTCATGAAGCGGACGGTCGGCGTCAAGCCGGCCGCGACCGAGCCCGCCAAGCACTGAGTGGGCCGCTCTGGGGCCGGCGGGGGCAGCGGTGGACTCCGGGCGTTTGGTCGACCGGCTCGTCCCGGCCCTGCGACGGGCAGCGCGTCTGCGCTGTCCCCGCTGCGCGGGCGCGCCGCTCTTCCGTACCTGGACTTCGATGGCCGACGCGTGCGCCCTGTGCGGGCTCCGCTTCGAGCGGGCCCAGGGCTACTTCGTCGGGGCGATCTACATCAACTACGCGGTGACGGTGCTCGTCGCGATCGTCGGTTTCCTCCTCTTGTGGGGCATCGCGGGCTTCTCGACACGAGGGCAGCTTGCGGTGCTGGTGCCGCTGGTCGCCATCTTTCCATTGTGGTTCTTCCGTTACAGCCGGAGCTTCTGGCTCGCCGTCGAGTGGTCGATCAACCCCGAGTCCTGAGGCCGGCCGGCGTGGGCGCGATCGTCGCGTTCCTCGGGCTGCTGCTCACCGCCGTCCCGCTCGGCGCCTACGAGGCGATCACGGTCAAGGACGGCGGCACGATTGCGGGCGTCGTTCGCTTCGCCGGCGCGCCGCCCAAGCTCGGCGCGATCCCGGTCAACAAGAACCGCGACGTCTGCGGCGACGAGAAGCCGTCGGAGGCGCTGGTGGTCGGGGCCGACCGCGGCGTGCGGGACGGCGTGGTGCTGATCGAGGGCGTGGCCCGCGGCAAGAAAGGCGCTGGCGACGTCATCCTCGACAACCGGAAGTGCCTGTTCGTGAGCCACGTGACCGTGGTGGCGCCCGGCGATCGCGCGCGCGTGCGCAACTCGGATCCGATCCTCCACAACACGCACGGATTCCTGGGCCAGCCCACCGTCTTCAACCTGGCGCTGCCGAACAAGGACCAGATGATCGACATCACGAAGCGGCTGCAGAAGCCGGGGGTGGTCCGCGTGGTGTGCGACGCGCACCCGCACATGTTCGCGTGGATGATCGTGCACGACAGCCCGTACGTGGCGGTGACCGACGACAGGGGCGCGTTCCGCATCGGCGACGTCCCGCCGGGGACGTACAAGGTCACCATGTGGCACGCCGGATACCGGCCCAAGGGATCGGACAAGGACGGCCGGCCCGTCTACGACGAGCCGAAGACGCTGACGAAGGAGCTGACGATCGCGCCGAAAGCGACGGTGACGGTCGAGTTCGAACTGAAATAGAGGGGGACGTCATGTTCAAGCACATCTGCGTGCCGGTGGACAACTCGGAGTATTCGAACCGGGCGATCGACCTGGCGGTCGAGCTGGGTCGGCCGGGCGGGGCGAAGCTGACCGGCGTCCACGTGTACGCCGCGCGGCTGCACGATTACCGGTTCAAGCAGATGGAGTACACGCTGCCCGAGGAATACAAGGACGAGAACGAGCTCGAGCGCCAGCGGAAGATCCACGACTCGCTGATCGCCATGGGGCTCCAGCTCATCTCCGAGTCGTACCTGGACGTGATGGCGCGCAAGGCCGGCGCGGCCGGGCTCGCCTTCGAGTCCAAGATGATCGACGGCAAGCACTACAAGGTGCTCATCGACGACTGCCTCGCCGCCGACTACGACCTGGTGGTCATGGGCGCCCTGGGGATGGGCGCGGTCAAGGACAGCCAGCTCGGCTCGGTCACCGAGCGGTTCGTCCGCCGCGTGTCGCGCGACACGCTCATCGTCCGCAACACCGACGCGTTGAAGGACCAGCAGGGGCCGATCGTCGTGTGCCTCGACGGCTCGCCGCAGTCCTTCAACGGCCTCCAGCTCGGCATCGGAATGGCGAAGGCGCTCGGCCGGCCGCTGCAGGCGGTGGCGGTCTACGACCCGTACCTGCACTACGCGATGTTCAACGGCATCGTCGGCGTGCTGAGCGAGAAGGCATCGAAGATCTTCCGCTTCAAGGAGCAGGAGCAGCTGCACGAGGAGATCATCGACACCGGATTGGCCAAGATCTACCAGTCGCACCTGGAGATCGGCCGCAAGCTCGCCGCCGACTCCGGCGTCGAGCTGGCCATCACGCTCCTCGACGGCAAGTGCTTCGAGAAGATCCTGACGTTCGTCCGCAAGGAGCATCCCTGGCTCCTCATCCTGGGGCGGGTGGGCGTGCACTCGGACGAGAACGAAGTCGATCTCGGCTCCAACACCGAGAACCTCCTGCGGCTGGCCCCGTGCAACGTGCTGCTGACCGGCGGCAAGTTCTATCCGCCGCTCGACGTGAAGGCCGAGGAGATCATCTCCTGGACCGAAGAGGCCGAGGCCCGGATGGAGCGGGTGCCGCTGCAGGTGAAGGGCGTGGCGCGCACGGCGCTGCTGCGGTACGCGATCGAGCAGGGGCACACCGTCATCACCAACAAGGTCATCGACGAGGCGATGGCGATCTTCATGCCGACCCGCATGGCCGAGCGCATGCAGATCCTCGCCGAGGACGTCGCGGTCGCGAAGCTGCGGGCCGAGTCCCAGCCGGCGACGGCCATCTGCTCCATCTGCGGCTACACGGTCAAAGGCCCGAACCCGGTCGTCACGTGCCCGGTCTGTCGCGCCGGCGCCGACAAGTTCCAGGTCATCTCGAAGGAGACGGTCGAGGCGATCGCCGCTCAGGAAGGCGGGATCGAGGAAGAAGAGTCGATGCCCGGTGTCCAGGTGAAATGGTCGGCCGACGCGCGCGACGCCCTGCGCGAGGTGACCGACGCGTACCTTCGCCGGCGGGCCAAGGCCCGGATCGAGAAGTACGCGCGTTCGCGCCGGATCCCGGTCATCACCTGCCAGCTGGCGCTGCCGATGATCGAAGAGACCGTCGGGCGCGACAAGCTCGGCGCGGGCTGGGATACACTCCTGGCCAAGACCAAGTTCGAGCCCGCCGAGATGCCGAGCGCCCCCGCGCCGGCCGGCGGCGGCCCGGGCTTCGGCTGGACGGACGAGGCCACGGCGCGCCTGAACCGCGTGCCCGCTGGGTTCATGCGCGATATGACGCGCGAGGAAGTCGAGCGGGTGGCGGGCGCTAAAGGTGTCACGACCATCGATCTGGCGGTTTGCGAAGAAGGCATCGGGCATGCCCGCGAGACGATGAACGAGGTCATCGCGGGGTACGTTTCGAACAAGAAACCGCGATAGGCGCGGAGGAGGGGGCGGGGGGCCTCCCGGAATCCGACTGCCGCTCCGCGCAGCGGGCCAATTTACATGCGCTTCATCAGGACGACGCTGACTACACGGATTCCGGGAGGCCCCCCGCCCCCTCTCCCGCGCCTCCATGGATCCCGACGACTGAGCCCCGCGTGCCTTCACCCACGTCTTACACGTGACTGATCCAGCGTCCGATCACATCGCTGCTCGCACCGGCGTCCCGACTTCGGCGGCTGCCGCGCCGCCTTCAGCGTCGGCGAGCGCGCAATCGTCGGCGTCGCCCGAGGCGCAATCATCGGCCGCGCCGGCGGGCGCGGTGAATCCGTATACGGCGTATAGCGTGTCGTGGAATTTGACTCAGCGCTGCAATCTCGAGTGCGCGCACTGCTACATGTCGGCGTTTGCTGGGGCCGATACGCGGGGGGAGCTCGGGACCGACGAGTGCCGGCGGGTGATGGACGAGATTGCGCGGGTCAATCCGCACGTGTTCTTGATCCTGACGGGCGGCGAGCCACTGTTGCGGAAGGACATTTGGGACGTGGCGGCGTACGCTGCCGAGAAGCGGTTCACGACCGTGTTCGGAACGAACGGCCTCCTGCTGCGTGAGAAGGAAGCCGCCCGCATGCGCGAGCACGGTGTGCTCGGCGCTTCGATCAGTCTGGATTCGACCGACCGTGTGAAGCACGACGCGTTCCGCCATCTGCCCGGCGCCTGGGACGGAGCGGTGCGGGCGACCCGCGTGCTGACCGACACCGGCCTCGATTTCTCCCTGCACATGTCGGTGACCGACTGGAACGTCGCCGAGGTCCCCGCGATGATCGACCTCGCGAAGGAGCTCGGCGCCAAGGTGCTGAACTTCTTCTTCCTGGTGCGGACCGGTCGCGGTCGAGACCTCACCGACATCGACGCCGCCGCGTACGAACGCATCTTGACGTACCTAGCGCGCACGCAAGGTGTCGGCACGGGACCGCCGTCGTTCGTGAAACGGATGCTCGGGATGGGCGGCGGCGCGTCGGAGAAGTTCGAGGACCCGTGGTCGCTGCCGGTCGGGCGCGCCGACGGGCTGCTGATCCGCGCCAAGTGCGCGCCGCACTTCCGGCGCATCCTCTACCAGATGAACCCGTCCTCTCCGCTCCTCATGAACTACGCCCACGGCTCGTGTCCGGCCGGGAAGTACTATTGTCGAATCACGCCCGAGGGCGACGTCACGCCGTGCCCGTACATGCCGGTGTCGGCGGGGAACCTGCGCGAACGGTCCTTCGACGATCTGTGGCGCGGCGCGCCGGTGTTCGACGACCTGCGCGACCCCAAGCTCGGTGGACGCTGCGGCGCCTGCGAGTTCTCGAAGCTCTGCGGCGGCTGCCGCTGCCGCGCCTACGCGACCCACGGCGACTACCTGGCGGAGGATCCCGCGTGCGGCTATCAGCCGGGCGCGCACGGCGGCCGGCTGATCGACGTGCCGGCGTCGCTCACGTTCGGGCTGCCGCCCGACTATCAGTTGGAGTGGGCCGAGGACGCGCGCGAGCGGCTGCACGCGATTCCCTCGTTCGCGCGCGGGATGGTGGTGAAGGCCGTCGAGGTGTACGCGCGTGGCCGCGGCGAGACCGTCATCACGAAGGAGCTCCTCGCCGACGTCCGCTCCAAGTGGGGCGGCCGCTTCCGGCCGTCGTCGCCATGATGGACAGATTTCGGCTCGCCGCCCACGCGTACCGGACCTACGGCGTGATCTACTGGATCGGCGGCTTCTATCTCATCTGGCACGGAGTCGGGGTCCGAGGCGGTCGCACCGCGGACTCGGGCGTCGTCTGGATCGTGCTGGGGCTCGTCTTCATCGTGGTCATCCCGTATCTCCTCGCCCAGCGCCGCGCGTGGTTCGAGCGCTGGATCGTTTCGCGCCGCGATTTCGCCCGCATCCTCGTCGCGTTCATGGCCTGGCGAGCCTGGCATGTCCTGAAGGTCGTGATTCGCCCGGAGACCGCGCGCGTGTCCGCGCCCTGGGGGGGTGAGATCACCTTCCGCGTCGGCGCCTGTGTGTTCCTGATCGTGACCGTGGCCGCGTTGCTGGTGATCGCTCGGGCGGCCTGGGCGACGGAAGCCGCATGAAGCGATACCGGGACATCGCCGGTGACGGTGGCTCCAACATCGTGGGCCAGGTCGAGGCCCAGCTCGGCAAGCTCCGGCAGCGCCTCGCCTCCGTCGGCGCGGTCGTCGCCGTGGTCTCCGGCAAGGGCGGCGTGGGCAAGTCGACGCTCGCCGCGAACCTCGCCTGCTGCCTGGCGCTCGACGGCTCCCGCGTGGGCGTCCTCGACGCGGATCTCAACGGCCCGACGCAGGCCAAGGTGCTGGGGGTCCGCGGCCGGCGGCTGGTCGTGACCGACGAGGGCGTCGAGCCGCCGCGCGGCGCGCTCGGAGTCAAGGTCATGTCGATGGACCTGCTGCTGGCCGCGGACGCCACGCCCCTCACGTGGGACGCGCCCGTCCAGGACGAGGCCCACACCTGGCGCGGGACCGTCGAAGCGAACGCGATCCGTGAGTTCCTGGCCGACACGAACTGGGGCACGCTGGACGCGCTCGTCCTCGACCTGCCGCCGGGCACCGACCGGCTTCTGACGATCGCCTCGCTGGTGCCGACGCTCGGTATCGTCATCGTGACGATCCCGTCCGACGTGTCCCACCTGGTCGTGCGGAAGTCGATCACGGTGGCCGCGCAGACGAAGTCCCCGGTTCTCGGACTCGTCGAGAACATGGCCGGACTCTTCCCGGGCCCCGACGCGGCGAAGCTCGCCGCGGACGGCGGGATCCCGTACCTCGGGAGCGTGCCGTTCGATCGCGAGCTCGCCGTCTCCGCCGATCGGGGAGAGCCGCTGGTCGCCACGGCGCCGGAGCGTGAGTCGGCGCGCGCGCTGCAGCTCATCGCGCGCGCGATTCGCGCCGCGCTGGCGCCGCGCGCGGTGTGAGCTACACTCCGCGGTTCTGCCGGTGGTGCGGCCGACGGCTGGCGAGCGTGCGTGTCGAAGGCCACCGCCGGGAGCGCGAGGGTCCGTCCCCGCGACGACGTGCCCGACGCGCGATGGTTCGATCGGCGTGCGTCCCGCTACGGGAGGTCGCGTTCCCCTCGATGCGGCGGCTGCTGCGCGACTATCTCGAGAGGCGAACGGGTCGAGTCGCCCTGCTCAGCGGCAAGCGACTCGCGGATCCGGCGTGTACCCGGCGACCTTGTAGGTCAGCACGAAGTCGTCGGCCCAGGCCTTGGGCTTCATGGCGCCGAGCTTGGCATCACCGTCCCAGGCCAGGACGTGGGCGCCGCCCGCCAGTTGTCCGATGTTGGCACGGCCGCGCAGGTAATCGACGGCCAGCGCCTTCGGAACGAACGTGGCGGCCGTCTCGAAGACCGGCGGCTGCCCGGCCGGCGGCTCGATCTTCAGCCAGCTCACGATCACCGTGAACCCGTCGACCGTCGGCTCGTTCATCAGGTCGTCCGTCGCCATCGACCGAAGCAGGTGCGGCACGTAGCGGGAGAACATCGAGGACACCCGGTCCTGCACCGCCAGCCGCGAGAACTCAGGGCTCGGATGCTGGTCGACCACCACGTTGAGCGAGAGGTAGCGAGTATCGCCGTCCAGGTGCTTGGGCTTGTAGAAGCCGATACCCTCTGTCTTCACGTCGATCCAGGGCATGCAGTGATAGACCTTCGCGTTGAGGCTCTTGAGGGTCCCTTGATACCGCTGGCCGAGCATCTTTCCCCGGTCGGAGGTATATCGGTCGATCTCGAGGACCCGATCGGCCGGCGGCTCGGCGGCCGCCGCGCCGCCGGCGCCGAGCATGAGCACCGCCGCGACCACGAGACCCGGGAACGCTCGCCCGCGAGTGTTAGT
>Ga0209157_1002091_pt1 | contig 16082 bp, 14 predicted proteins | sample GraSoiAngelo_135_FD_185892 | JGI IMG/M metagenome (GOLD analysis project Ga0209157, IMG submission 185892) | Grasslands soil microbial communities from the Angelo Coastal Reserve, California, USA - 14_0929_05_40cm (SPAdes) (version 2) | ecosystem: Environmental > Terrestrial > Soil > Grasslands ...
GAAGTCATGGTGTTCGGCCAACCCGTCCAGAAAGAAATCGTCGCCATTCTGAAGTAGCCGTTAGGCGTGAGGCGTAAGGAGTGAGGTGAGGCGCAAGGTGACGGCCTTTCATGCACCGTCATGCCTCACGGTTCACGCCTCATGACTCCCGCGCCCCCCGCTCCCCTGGCTTGACAGCGCCCAGCGACGGCAGCTAGAGTCTACCTACCGACAGCGGCAACCCCGAGGTTCACCATGTTCGGCACGCTCGGCATTTCGGAACTCATCATCATCCTGGTCATCGTCCTGATTATTTTCGGGGCTGGCCGGCTGCCGCAGATCGGGGAGGGGCTGGGCAAGGCTTTGAAGGGTTTCAAGAAGGAGGTGCACGAAGCCCCACCCCCGCTCGACCCCAACGCCGATCCAGACGCGACACAGGCCGCTCCCGTCTCCCGACCGCCGATCGAAGCTGCGACAGTCGTGGCCCAGCCCCAGGGCACACCGGCGCAGGCGGTGGCCCACCCCACGGCCCCGTATCAGCCCGGCCCCGAACTCACCCCGGGCACCACCGCGGCGCTCATGGCGGCCGCCGGACCACAGAAGTATGAGCCGCCCCGCCCGAAGGCCCCGCAACCGCCGCAGACATCCGCCGCGGGCCAAAAGACGGACCCGCTGAGTATGGAGGAGCGGATCGCTCATCCCCCTCCGCCGCCTCGCGGCGTCTACCCCCCAGTCCCTCCTTCCGCCCAGCCCAAACCGGTCCCTAAGCGGCCATCAGCCGTGGTGAACAAAGACGCGGTGGCCAGGGTCCAAGCCCAGCAGGCTGCCCTGAAGGCCAAGGCTGGTCACAGCGGGACGCCTTCCCCGCAGGACATGCAAAGCCTCGGCGAGGGCGTCGGCGACGCGCTGCGCACGTTCCGCCAGGCCGTCTCGGATGTGCGGGGCGCGATTGATCCTCAGGTGCGGACGATCCAGGCTGAGATCGACGCCGCACAGAAGGAAATCGAACAGACCGTGGAGTCAGCCAAGCAGATGCCCGCGGTGGAAGAAGAACCGCCGAAGAAAACGGGTGCCTAGCCCACACGCCGCAGGCCGCCTTCTCTCCCTCCTGGCCTTCTGTCTCCTCGGAGGATGTGACGCAAGTCCGCCTCCGGCCGGACCGGACTTCGTCGTTTCACGCCTGGTCGCATCGCTCAACGATCCCAACCCCGACGTGCGGAGAACGGCCGCGCTCTCCCTGGGCAAGATCGCCCGCCCTCAAGCGACTGCGGCCCTGGTGGAGAGGCTCGGCGATCCCGATCCACTCGTTCGCCAATACAGCGCCTGGGCGCTGGGCAACCTGGGAGAGAAGGCCATCGACCAGGCGGGGACCGCGTTGGTGAAGATGCTGTCGGACCCCTCCGAAGCGGTAAAGTCCGCCGCGGTGCAGGCGCTCGGCGGGATCGGCGGAACTCAGGGCGGAACGCAGGCGGTGGCGGAATTGTTGGTGAACGCTCTGCGGGCGCCTGACGCGGCGACCCGACGAGCCGCCGCCCAGGCGCTGGCTTCGCTGGAGGCCGGCTCCGCCTACCCCGCGCTCGTGCAGGCGCTCAGCGATCCGGATGCCAGGGTCCGACAAGGCGCGATCGCGGCGCTCGGGGAACTGGCCGATGTCCGCGCCCTCCCGGTCATTCGCGACAGACTGCTCAAGGATCCGGATGGAGGCGTGAGAAGTGAGGCGGCGTTCCGTCTCGGGAAGTTTGGCGATCGGACCGTCGTGCCGGCGCTCCGCTCGGCGGCGGCCGGTGACGCGGATGCGGGTGTCCGCCGCTGGGCCACCTGGGCCGTTCAGCAGATCCAGGGATCGGCTACACCAAAGTCCTGACCTTAGCCTCTCCCACTCCAATAGCGCCGCAGATGGACGCGGAGGACTTCGTCATGGCGGGACTCATTAACGGGGTGGCCTGGCTGATCCCCTATTGCACGAATGCTCACATCCTCGGGGAGAGGAGGGCGGGCGGCCTCAGACTGCGCGCGTCCGGCGAGCACACCATCCACCCTTGCCCGGAACGATCAATCCTGTGTGCGCGACGCGCGAGCACGTGAGGCCACCTGCCCTCCGAGCCCCACTCGTCACGTGCGCGATGCGCGAGCAGGGGGGATTAGCCTGGCCGCCCTGTTCCGCCAGCATCGTTCCAACTCCGCGCGCCTAGCTCACGCGCTCTTGATGTCTTTGTCCTGCTCAAAGATCCTGATCGGCGGGCTGTCGCCGAGAATCACCTCTTCGGTGATCACGATCTCCTTGATTTGCTTCTGGGACGGCACATCGTACATCACTTCCAGCATGACCCCTTCCAGGATCGCCCGCAACCCGCGGGCACCGGTCTTCTGACCATACGCCTTCCGCGAGATTGCCACCAGCGCCGCCTCGGTAAACTTCAGTTTGACTCTCTCGAAGGACATCAGCTTCTCATACTGCTTGGTGAGCGCATTCCGTGGTTCGGTCAGAATGCGGATCAGAGCCTTCTCGTCCAATTCTTCGAGCGTCGCGACGACCGGGAGGCGTCCGATGAATTCCGGGATCAGTCCGTACTTCAGGAGATCCTCCGGCTGAACATGCGGCAACAGCTCGCCCAACCGGCTGTCGTGCCTGCCGCGCACGTCCGCGCCGAATCCCATCGCTTTCTTGTTCAGCCGCTGCTCGATGAGGGCTTCGATGCCGACGAACGCTCCACCGCAGATGAACAGAATGTTACTGGTGTCCACCTGGATAAACTCCTGGTGGGGATGCTTGCGACCACCCTGTGGCGGAACGTTGGCCACCGTCCCTTCGATCAGTTTCAGCAGCGCCTGCTGCACTCCCTCTCCGGACACATCGCGGGTAATGGACGGGCTGTCGCTTTTTCGGCTGATCTTATCGATTTCATCGATATAGACGATCCCGCGCTCAGCCCGTTCCACATCATAGTCGGAAGCCTGCAGCAGCTTGAGGATGATGTTTTCCACATCCTCGCCGACGTAGCCGGCCTCGGTCAGGGTGGTCGCGTCCGCCAGGGTGAACGGGACATCGAGGTAGCGGGCCAGAGTCTGGGCCAGCAGCGTTTTGCCCGTACCGGTCGGCCCGATCATTAAAATATTGCCCTTCTGGAGCTCAACCTCATCCACCTCATTGGCGGAGATGCGTTTGTAATGGTTGTGGACGGCGACCGACAGGATCTTTTTCGCCCGATCCTGCCCGATGACATACTGATCCAGGTGGTGCTTGATTTCGGCCGGCTTGCGGAGCTTCGAGGAGATCTCCTCTTTCGCCTCTTCCCAGTCCTCCGCGATGATGTCGTTGCAGAGATTCACACACTCGTCGCAGATGTAGACAGTGGGGCCGGCGATCAGCTTACGGACCTCGTCACGGCTTTTCCCACAGAACGAACACCGCAGGTGCCGGTCCGTCTTTTCCTGTTTCGGCATGTCGCCTCCATACCAAGCTTCGCTTGAACCGCCCGCTTCGATCAACTGCGGGCGGAGAGTTTTTTTGCCTCCAGAAGGCTCAAATTCGTGTATTCCAAGCTTCGCTTGAGCCGCCGCTGGCTACTTGTCCTTCGCCCCGTCTTTCCCGTGATCCTTGGCCCCGTCCTTGGTGACCTCCTTCATGCCCTTGGGATGCCGCGAAATGACCTCGTCGATCAGCCCGTACTTCTTGGCCTCCTCGCCTGACATGAAGTAATCCCGCTCCGTGTCCAGCGCGATCTTGTCGAGCGGCTGGCCGGTGTGCTTGGCCAGGATCTCGTTCAGCCGCTCGCGCACCTTGAGGATTTCTCTCGCGTGGATGTCGATCTCCGTCGCCTGCCCCTGAAATCCCCCCATGGGTTGATGAATCAGGATGCGCGTGTTGGGGAGCGCAAACCGTTTTCCCTTTGTCCCCGCTGCCAGCAGCAGCGCGCCCATGCTGGCCGCCTGCCCCAGACAGATGGTGTTGATCGGCGGCTTGACGTACTGCATGGTGTCATAAATGCCCAGTCCTGCGGTCACGGCGCCGCCGGGAGTATTGATGTAGAGATTGATGTCCTTCTCCGGATCCTCCGCTTCCAGGAACAGGAGTTGCGCGATGACGAGGTTCGCAAAGATGTCGTCGATCGGCGCGCCCAGGAAGATGATGCGGTCCTTGAGCAGCCGAGAATAGATATCGTAGGCCCGCTCGCCGCGGTTGGTCTGCTCGATCACGATGGGCACTAACATAACGCCTGTCCTTTCTCTTTCATTCCACGCTCTTCCAGTCAGACAGTCGGCTCATCTTACCACAATTCGCTCTTCTTTCCGCCGCACTTTCGTTTCCGGTGAACTCGAGGCGGCGTTCGGAGCTACTTCTGGATCACCGCGTGCCGATACACGAAATCCAAGGCCTTGTCGGCGAGAATGCGGCCCCTGAGTCCGTCCCCGGATTCCTCTCCGCCGGCCTCCACCATGCGACGCACCTCCTCGGCTGAAAGTTTCAGCTCCGAGGCCATCCGCTCGATCTCCGCCGAGACATCCTCTTCCTCCACCGTCAGCCGTTCCTTGTCCGCAATCGCCTCCAGGATGAGCCCGACCTTCACCCGTCGCGTCGCCTCGGGAAGATGCTCTTCCCGCAGCCGCTTGATCTCCTCCTGGCGCTTGCCGGGCTCGTCGAAGTCCGCCGCCGCTCCTCTCTGTCTCCGCCGTACCGCCAGGTGGTGACGGACCATCGCGGTGAGTTCACGCTCGACCAGCGTGTCGGGCGCTTCGAAGTGGTGCGTCTCGGCCAGGCGCTTGAGGATGAACTCCTTGTATGTCTCTTCGATATCCTTCTTCAGGGCTCTTTCCATCTCCACCCGGAGCTTCTCCTTGAGCTCGGCCAGCGACGCATAGGGGCCGCAATCCTTGGCGAACTCATCGTCCAACGGGGAGAGCTTCTTCTGTTTGACCGCCTTCACACTGAACCGGAACGTCACGGATTTCCCCGCCAGGCGCCGGTCCGGATGCGTCGCGGGGTAGGGCTGGGAGATCTCGACGAAGTCCCCCTCCTTTTTTCCGATCAACAGCTCGTCCACCTCCAACCCGAGGACGGGCATCTTGGAACCGACCCGGTGGAGCTGGCCTTCCTTCTTCGCTCCTTCGAGCGGCGCGAGATCCACAAACCCTTCCACGTCCAGGACGGCGTAATCGCCCTCGGCCAGCCGCGTTCCGGCAGGCGCGGCCTGGAGCTGGCCCTGCTGCTCCCGCAGCGCTTCCAGCGCTCGGTCCACCTGCTCCTCCGTCACCGTGCGCGTGTCCGGCTTCAGTGAAATGGGATTGGGCGGGCGGTAGTCGCGAAGCTCGATCTTCGGCTTAATCTCGACCGTGGCGGTAAAGGAGAACGCGGCGTTCTTTTTGATTTTCACCCGTTCGAGCGGCGGGACTTCCACCAGCACCGGCACGATGCCGGCCTGTCTGATCGCCCGTTCATAATAGTCGGGCACCAGCCGACGGATCACGTCTTCCTCAACCTCTTTGGCATACCGCTTCTCCAACAGCGCCACCGGGGCCTTGCCTGGCCGGAATCCCGGGATCTGGACTTGCCGGTTGAGGTCGGCGTAGGCCTGGGCAAACCGCCGGTTGACTTCGTCTTCCGGGATCTCGATCTTGAGCGCGCGCTTCATCGGCCCAAGTTCTGTGACTTCCAGCTTCATGCCTGGTACGTACCGGGGACCGACTGGGGGTGAATCAGCGTGAAGTCCCGTCTCTGATGCGATGGTGCGAGAGGGGGGACTTGAACCCCCACGGTTTCCCACGAGATCCTAAGTCTCGCGCGTCTGCCAGTTCCGCCACTCTCGCGCCGCGTATTCGTTCCTTTTACAGGTCAGCCGCCTCACTGTCAACCCGGAGCACGACGCCGGACACCCTCCTTCCTCGCTCGCCAATCCAATCACGCTCACCAGCACCTTCTCACCAGCGAACATCGCGACCCAAAAACTGCTCGCGCAAAGAGGCGGACCGGTGGGGGTGGCGGAACGCCCTAGCCGCACGGTATACTACAGACCTCTACACAGGGAAGGTTCCCGGATCGGGACATGTGAGCCCGGTGGCCCCTCGCAATCTGCCGTCCTACCACAGCCCCATCGGTCAGTCTGATCCGTGCGGCCGACCTGACTATTCCGGCGTCTCGGACGCCCTGGCCTCGAGAGGCCGGGGCCGGGACGGCCATGTGAGGAGAAAAGACGAGGGGAGGTGCTTCATGACGCAAGGCGCGCTCATCACGGCGATCTCCCTGCTGCTGGTCCTCGCGAGTGGAACCAGTTGGGGGTATCGCGACTATTTTACGCTTGAGCAGAAGGCGCAATTGGCAAAGGTCCAAACCGTCTTGGTCGAGGTGACCGCCTTGACCGATAACGGTGCAGTCGACTCCAGCGCCATCTCGGAGGTGGCGATCCGCCGTATGAAGGAGCTGGGGTATAACGTCGTGACCGATCCGGCGCAGCCCCACGATGTGGTCTTTAAGGTGAAATGCGAGCAGCGGAAGACCTGGGAGGGCACGACGACCATGGGCAGCGACGCCGACCTGCCCGACTCGCCGTCGCGGGTCTGGAAAGGTCCGGCGTGCCAGCTCAATTACGTGGTCGGCGGGACCAAGATCAAGTGGCAAAAAGAGGTCAGGACGGATTTCCTGGATGCCGTGGAGGCGGCGCAGAAGGCCAACGCGGGCGACCCCGGTTTGTATGCGATGGCCAAACTCAAGGACCGGCTGCAGGAATACGACTTCCCCGTGCTGTTGACGGCCGATTGGGGCCAGGCCGATCGGCTCCTGAAAGTCCTGGATGCGCCCGGCACCAGCGAGCTCCGGAAATTAAAAATCATTTCGCTCCTGGGCGAGATGCTGGCTGACGAAGCCCTGCCTCGGCTGCAGGAGGCCCTCAAGGACAAAAACCTCGCCCAGCAGGCCGCCGTCGCGCTCGGCAACATCGGCAAAGACTCGATCCCGATCTTGATCAATATGCTCAAGACTTCGAAGGATCCGGAGCTGCAAGCGGCTGCGGCCAAAGGGTTGGGACAAGTGGGCGGTCTGCACGGAGACCCCAGTATTATCCCGCCGCTCCTCGAGATGCTGGACGCGCCAGGCATCGACATCCGGGTTCAGACCGAGATCGCCTGGGCTCTGGGCAAGTTACCGGACAAGCGGTCCGTTGAGCCGCTCTTCGCGCTCGACAGAAAGCTGCAGAAGATTCGCAACGATCCTCCTGACCCGCAGATCAAGAAGCTCAAGGAAGCGGTGTTCTGGGCCATCAAGCAATGCTACACAGAGGATCAGTATAGTTAATTCGAACTGTGCGGGCGATCATGCGCTCTTCAGAATCCTCTGCCTTGGGTCACGCCGGCCGCAGGCTGGCTCGGAGCCTCCGGCATGGCCGACTCGCATGACTCTTCCGGCTCTCTCCCAACCCACGATCTCGGTCCCGAGTCCAGTGAGCTTGCTCCCAGCCACCCTTATACCCAGAGGAGTGCTGACCCTATGACCACGATCTCGCGCAGACGATTTCTCCAGCTTTCTGCAGCAACGGGCGGCGCGCTGATGCTCGGCGATCTGGCCGGACAGGTGCTCGGTCTCACGCCACGAACGCGCATGGCCTATGCCGCTGAGCCCATCAAGGTCGGCATCATCGATCCGCTGTCCAGCCCCTACAAGACCTCCTCCATCCATGATGTGCACGGGGCCACGGTGGCGCTGGACATGTACAACAAACGCGGCGGGGTGCTGGGTCGTCCGGTCAGCATCATCGAGGCGGACGACGCGTCGAACGTCCAGGCCGGGATCAAGATGGCCACGAAGCTGATCAAAGAAGACCGGGTGGATTTCCTGATGGGCACCTTCAACGGGGACGTGGCCCTCGCCGTCGCCGACGTGGCCAAGCAGGAGAATAAACTCTTCATGGCCACCTGTCCCCACATCATGGAACTGACCGGATCGGGCTGCAACTCCCACACGTTTGTCTTCATGCCGAATGCGCGCATGCTGGCCCAGGCCGTCACCCCGCATCTCGTCAAAGCCTATGGCAACCGGTGGTACATGATCACCGCTGACACGGTGGACGGCAAAGCGGCCCTTCAGGCCATGACGGATGCGCTCAAGGCCCAAGGCGGCGAGGTGGTCGGCGCGGCCGTGACGCCGTTCGGGACCACTGACTTCACCGCTCCGCTCACCGAGGCGAAGGGAGCCAAGCCGGGCGCCATCATCCTGAACCTGTACGGCTGGGACCTGGTCAACGCGCTGAAGACGTATACGAAACTGGAGCTGGCCAAAGACAAGATCGGTGTGGGCGGCATGATCGGGGGCGAGCAAATCGGTCGGCCGCTCGGCTACGCCAACAACGCCGGCATCTGGGGCTTGATCTGGGATCCCAAGATCAACACCGAGAGTTCGAAGCGGTTCATCCAGGGCGTGATCGACAAATACAACCACACCCCGACCTCGCGCTGCTATCTTGGCTACGCAGCCATGATGCAGATCCTGGAGGCGGTCCGCCGGGCCGGCACGACCGACACCGCCGCCGTCATCAAGGCGCTGGAAGGGCACGACTTCGATGGACTCAAGGAAGGCCGGTCCTACTTCCGCGCCTGGGACCACCAGCATGTGCAGGACGTGCTGGTCGGGCAGGCCTACGGGAAGGAACTGGGGTTAGGCCACTACCAGATCCTGGCCACCGTCCCCGGCGATGCGGTCGCGGGAGGACTAGAGCAGAACACCTGCCGCTTGTGACGGCACCAGCGAGGGGTGCGTAGCTATCTCAGAGGCGAGCCCTCCTCGCTCCTGATTCTGCCGATCAACGACAAGCCGCTTACTTCCGGGACACCACGACCTCGACTCGGCGGTTCTTGGCACGGCCTGCGTCTGTCGTGTTGGGCGCAACCGGCTTCGTGTCAGCGTACCCTCTGGAAGTGATGATGTCGGCTGGCATGCCCGCTTCCGTCAGCGCCTTCACCGCATTAGTGGCGCGGGCCTCTGACAGTTCCTTGTTGGTGGGGAACCGTTTCTGTAGTGCGCTCAGGATCGGCCGACTGTCCGTGTGGCCGGCCACTTCCACGTTATATTCGGGGTAGTCTTTCAGCACAGCGCCGACTCGCTTGAGCGCATCTGCGCCGGCTGGATTGAGTTGATCCTGCCCAGTACCGAAGAGCATGGTGGAGGCCAGGCTGATCAAGAGATGATCGGACCTCAGATCCACGGCGATATTACCCTTCTCAATTTCCGGCCGTAACGATCTGACGAGCCCCCGTTGGGCCTGGGCCAAGCTGCGCCCTTCCTCCTCAAGGAGGGCTTTGAGCCGCGCGATCTCCTGATCTCGCTCCGACACCGTCCCACTCAAGCTGACGAGCTGCAGCTTGGCTTTTGCCAGCTCGTCACTGGAACCCCGGAGTCGTGCCAATTCCTGATCCTGCTCCAAGAGCTGTCGATCGAGGTCACTGAGGCGAGCGGACTGCGTATCAATGGAACTGACCCGACTGCGCGCCCGGGCGAGTTCGTCCTGCAACGCGGTGGCCTCCGTTGTGAGTTGCTGTTCCCGCTGCCGGGCGGCTGCGAGGGCATCGGCCAACTGCTGGCGTTCCCTCTCAAGCGCCGCAATACGGGCATCGCGGTCGTCAACATTCGGCGCGGCGATGTGCGGCGCCACCTTCATCTCATTGTAGAGACGGGTCGCTGTATCATTGGGAGCCGGGGCTTGCTCCAGATAGGCGCATGCACTGAGCATCGCCGCACCCACCCCCATCGCAGTCATCACAAGAACTTTCATGGCATCCTCCTTCTTCAAGTGAACTATTCGGGGTTCTTGGATCGTCTACTCACGCTCACGCAAGGCTCAGAGATAGCGCTTTTCAAAGGGTACATACTGTAGTGGAGTCTGTTCCTCTCGGTCAACTGCAAAAATGACAGGATCGCGATTGACCCGGAAATAACTGATCGGCAATGTCAGGGAGAGGAACGCCCTCTTAAAGGACCGTTACCGAAATCGCGAGGTGCGAGGGTAATGAATCGAACCGTATCAATTCTTGCTCACCGTCGCGCGGCTACGCAGATCACGTTCTTCGCCGGCCGCGGACTACGTCCCTCCCTCAGCTTGCCGCTGACCAGGCCGCGTGCTAAGATGCCACTTCTTTCGAAAATGTTGGCGCGGAGAGGTGCGAGAGCGGCCGATTCGGCGTGCCTGGAGAGCACGTGTGCTGGCAACGGCACCGTGGGTTCAAATCCCACCCTCTCCGCCAAACTTGGCGCGAGAAACATCGGTTCTCAATGTTTGGGCAGGGGCGCGCCAGTAGTACCAACGAGCCATATATTCCCATAGCCGTGAAAAGGTGTCGCTTGCGCGACAACGGCTATGTAGAGGGTGGGATTTGAACGAGGGGGACGTGGGGGAGAGGCTCCCCCACGTGGGGAGACACGAGGGGGCTGGCCCCCTCTGTGGGAGCGCGCGCTGTAACTGCGCGCGCGACTTCAAATGCCCACCCTCTCCGCCAGCTTGGCGCGACAAACGTCCGATTCTTAATGACCAGGCAATGCCGCGCCAGCCTCACCAGCAGGCCATGGCATTGGTTGCCGTAATTAGGTGTCGCTTCGCGACATCATCCGGGCGCCGGGAAACGAGTGCTTGACTGTCGCCAGACCTTAAGGAGAAGTCGCGGGACGCGACACCTTATTTCGGCACACAACCTAATTGCCTGCAGGTACTACTGGCGCGGCACTGCCACCAAGTTTGAAGTCGGGCGCATATCGCGCCAAGAATAAAGGGGCTGGGCCCTGTGCAACAGAATCCTGTGAACCCCGCCAGGTCCGGAAGGACGCAACGGTAAGCAGGCCAGTCTGGGTGCCGCAGGATCACCTGGCCCCGCTTCCTCTTTGGCGCGACAGAAAATGCCGGGTTTATGAGCTAGCAGGCAATGGCGCGCCAGTTGTACCAACGGGCCATGAATTTCCATGGCCATGAAAAGGTGTCGCGGGACGCGACCCCTTATTTCGGCACACGAACTCATTGCCTGCAGGTAAAGCTGGCGGGGCACTGCCCAAAGGTATGAAGTCAGACGTCTTCTAGCGCGCCAAGAACCATGGATTACCAAGTTTCTGCGCGAAAATACCGGCCGAGCATGTTCGACGATGTGATCGGCCAGCCGCATGTCGTGCAGATGCTCGTGAACGCCATCACCGCGAAGCGGATCGCGCACGCGTTTCTCTTTTCCGGGACGCGCGGGGTCGGCAAGACGACGGTGGCGCGCCTGCTGGCCAAAGCGCTCAACTGCGAGCGTGGTCCCACCAGCACCCCCTGTGGGAAATGTCCCAACTGTTTGGAAATCGCCCAAGGCATCTCCGTGGACGTCATCGAGATTGACGGCGCCTCGAATACCGGGGTGGATGACGTGCGGGAACTCCGCGAGAACGTCAAGTTCGCGCCGTTCCGGGGTCATTATCGGATTTACATTATCGATGAAGTGCACATGTTGTCGAACTCAGCGTTCAACGCGTTGCTGAAGACGCTCGAGGAACCGCCGCCCCACGTGGTCTTCATCTTCGCCACCACCGAGATCCACAAGATCCCGCCGACCATTTTGTCGCGCTGCCAGCACTATAGCTTTCGCCGGATCTCGAGGGCCGAGATCATCCAACGCCTCCGCTACGTCGCGGCCCAGGAGGGCATCGGCGTCGAGGACCGGAGTCTCGCCTCGTTGGCGCGGGCCAGTGAAGGGAGCATGCGGGACGCCCTCAGCCTGCTGGACCAGGCCGTAGCCTTCGCCGGCAAGACCGTTCGGCAGAGCGATCTGGAGACCTTGCTCGGCTCGGTTCCGCAGGAACACATCCGGGCGATGATCTCAGCCATCCTCGCACAGGACAGTTCGGCCGCCGTGCGGATCATTGCTCAGCTCCTCGACCAAGGCCACGATCTCCGCGTGTACTGCGGGGACCTCGTCGAACATATCCGCAATCTGCTGGTCGCTGTCGCCGTGCCCTCCTCGCAGGAACTGGAGGGACTGATTGAACTGTCGAAGGATGACGTGCGGCAGATCGAGACCGACGCCAGGGTGTTCACCGTGGAGCAGCTTCAGGAGTTGTTTCGGATTTTTTCGCAGGCCGAGGATGCCTTGCGCCTGAGCGCTCATCCTCGGTTCGTCCTGGAGGTGGCCGCGGTGCGGTCCACGCGTCTGTTGCTCCCTGTGCCCCAGGCTGCATCCCCTTCTCCCGCGGCTCTGGACGCTCCACGGCCGCACGTGAGCCACCCCGAACCTCAGCGCGGCGCTCCGCCTCCAGGTCAGCTCCCAGGGAAGGCCTCCCACAACGAGTCTTCCCGAGCCGCATCCGAACAAGCGGGTCGGGCCGGCCAGACCCAGGAGGCTCTTCCCGGCGCTCAACCCATGAAGCCCGCTTTACAGCCGGCAAAGCCGGCTCTCTCAGCCCACGCATCAGGAGCGACCGCGCAATCCGTTCAGTCACTCGGCACTCCGGGTGCAAAGCCGGCGAGCCCGGCCGGCGGCATTCCGCCGGACAATCGCCAGACGACTGCGCCTCCCGCCGCAGACCCGCCCGTGCGCCTCGACTGGGAGCAGATCCTGGAACGCGTGGCGACCGCGCATCCGAACATCGCCCCCTTCCTGGAGAGGGGAAGCCTGGTGGCGATCGAGGGCAATCTGGTCACCATCGGCTATCCCCACACCGCCTCGACCGCGCTCACACGGATTCAAAACGAGGAGAATCTCCGCCTCGTCACGGACGTCTGCGCAGGGTTGGCGGGCCGCCCTGTCAGGCTTCGCGTGATCGCATTGGCAGATGGGCAGGGAACCGGCGGGAGCCTCGCCCAAATCCGTGCCGCGAAGGAACGGGACCAAAAAGAGGCGCTCCTGGAACGCACTCGTTCCCATCCATTGGTCAAGCAGACTCTCGATATCTTCGGAGCGGAGCTGGTCGAGGTCCGCCAGGCATCCCAGGAGAAAGAGGGGCGATCATGATCAAGAATCCATTCGGAAATATCGGCAACATCATGAAGCAGGCTCAGGCCATGCAAGAGCAATTGGCCAAGATCCAGGAGCAGGCTGCCTCCAAGACCGTGGATGGGACGGCCGGCGGCGGCATGGTCACGGTGAGCGTCAGCGGAGCCATGCAGGTCGTCGCGTTGAAGATCGACCCCGAGGTGCTCAAGTCCGGGGATGCGGAGATGCTGCAGGACTTGATCGTGGCGGCGACCAACGACGCGTTGCGCAAGGCGCGGGACATGATGGCAGAAGAGATGAAGTCGATCACGGGAGGACTCCGGATTCCAGGCCTATTTTAAATGTTGCATTGTGAATGTTGAACTGAGGAAACCTTCACCGCTCATCATTCACAACTCAACACCTACCATTCACCATTGTCTTTGTTATGAGCATCGATCAACAAGGCCTGCTCGCCCGACTGATCCGGGAACTCGTGAGGTTGCCCGGCATCGGGCAAAAGACGGCCCAACGCCTCGCCTTCCATATTCTTAAGACCGAGCCGGAGGAGGCTCTGCGGCTGGCCGAGGCAATTCGAGCCGTGAAGGAGGGCTTGGCCTTCTGCCGCCAGTGCCGCAACATCGCCGAGGGTGAGCTCTGCGAGTTCTGTCTCGATCCCAAGCGTGACCAGAGCAAGGTGCTAGTCGTGGAGGAACCGAGCACCCTCTATGCCATCGAGCGATCCGGGGGGTTCCACGGGCTCTACCACGTGCTGCTCGGATCACTCTCACCCCTGGATGGGATCGGTCCGTCGGACATCCGCGCCGAGGATCTCGTGAATCGATTGAAAGATGGCGTGATCCAGGAAGTCATCCTCGCCACAAGCCCCACGATCGAGGGTGAGGCGACGGCGATTTACCTGACCAAGCTGATGAAGCCGCACGGCGTCCGGGTGACGCGGATCGCGTACGGTATCCCGGTCGGGATGGATCTCGAGTACGCGGACGAGGTGACGCTGATCAAATCCATCGAAGGGAGACGGGATCTCTGACCGCGCGTGCGCGTTGACGGAAATTTCCGCGGTCTGCTATAGTTTACCGTAACGTTGGTGCTGAGACCGGGCCGGTCCCCCGAAAAGGAGCGATGCCGAAGAGCGTGACAAAACTCGCCAAGCCCAAGCGAGCCACCAAGGGGCGAAAGCCGGCCGGGAAGTACGGCGACATCCGCCGTGACCTCGAGCAACAGAGAGCCGCTCTGCTCGAGGAAGCCGGTGTGACCATGCTGCAGCGACCCGAGCTGGAATCGTTCCCGGATTTGAGCGACCAGGCTACGGCGGAAGTGGACCAGAACTTTACGCTTCGACTGAAGGAGCGCGAGCAGAAGCTGCTGAAGAAAATCGACGACGCGCTCGACAGAGTGGCCGCGCACACCTACGGCATCTGTCTGCGCTGCGGCGAGGAGATCCCTTACAAGCGGCTGAAGGCACGCCCCGTCACGACGCTGTGTATCGAATGCAAGACCCAGCAGGAGCGGGAAGAAAAGATTCGCCGATAGAGAGACGGCTCTGAGATCGCCCGCCCGTCAGCGACTCAGCACGGTGACGCGCTCGCGCGCACGAAGGGCGCGTTCCGCTTCCTCCGGAACCCCTTCCACCAACGCCAAATACGTCTCATATTCCGAGATCGCCCGCTTGGGGTTCGTCGTCTCGTAGGCTTCCGCCAGGTTGTACCGCGCGAGCGGATAGTTCGGCCGCAGGCTCACCGACTTCTCGAATGCCGCGATCGCTTTGTCCTGGTCTCCCAGCTGCTTATACACCGTGCCGAGATTGTTGAGCACCTCCGGGGTATTGGGGCGCAAGGTGAGTGATTGTTGCATCTCACCTTTCGCCTGTTCAAATTGGCCTTTCCCCTGCAACGCCAGGCCCAGCTTGTGATGCGCCTCCGCCAGCCACATCTTATTCGAGAACCCGCGCTTGATCGCCTTCGCATACGCCTCAGCCGCAATGTCATAGTTGCGCGAGCCACAGTACGATAAGTGAGCCGTCTGCCCTCTGGCGAACTGTTGGACGGCCGGGAAGGATTCTGTGTCCTCGGCTCCCGGTCCTCCAGGACGCTGGCCGCCCTTGGTCTTATCCCCGCGCTCGATGCGAGCCAGGAAGTCCCTCCGGTAGGCGGACAGCAGCTTCGAGTATGGATCCAGCGAGAAAGAGGCCAATAGCAGGGTGGGCTCATCCGCTCCGCCCAACACGATGTACTGGGTCGTGCTTTTCTCATCACCCGTTTCGTACAACGTGCTGGGATCAAGGTTCGCCCGGTCGGCAAGTTGAGCGACGTTCAGATAGAACTCGAGGGCGGGCTTGAGCTCCGACAGCGTTCGGCGCAGAACAGGGTATGGCTTGAGGCTTTGACCGGTCGGGAACGAAAACACCGCTCCGACCAGCAGCCCATCCTCGTCGAAAAAGAACGATTCCTCGGCTCCGGACTCGCTTCGGTTCGCCGCGATTCGCACTTCTTCACCGCTTCCCCAGGCCTCTCGGCGTGGCGAGCCGCTCTCCCGGCGCTGCAGGAAGTCCGCCTTCCGGTCGCACAGCCGTGTGGACTTGAGCAACGAGAGATCGCTTGCCGAAGGGGGGAACCTCGACGGCGGGGGAGGGGGGGCGCAGGCGGATAGCAACAGCCCCACGACGGCGGCGGGCAGACCCAGAGCAATCCGCTTGTTTATCTTGAATTGCCTCGGGAGGGAGTTCATGACGCGCCGGCGGGTCTCAAGCAGCGTTCAGTGCACGGACTTTTCCCCCGGACAACGAAAAAGCACACGCCGGGTGAGATCCCCGCCCGGCGTGTGCTCATCAACCGGATGCCTCAGGAGAACCGGACCGCGGCTCGCTGTCGGCCAGGAGTGGCCGGAAGAGTTACCGGAAAATCAGACCCTGGCGCTGCGAATTGAGCCCGGCGTCTTCAGCGGTATACCCAAACAGGCCTGGGAAAATGGATACCAGGTTGTACGTGAATCGGTTGATGGCGTAATCCACAGCCACCCCCGCTGGGTGGAAGCCGAAGGCGAACCACCGAAGAGGGTGATCATTAATCGGCGCCACCGCCACAGGATCCGCGTAGGTGAGGGCCAAGCTATCCAGAGGCCAGTATGTCGTGGCCTGCTGGGCAGCCGAAATCTGATCCCGCCCACTCATA